>Ga0351886_10033_pt2 | contig 71836 bp, 60 predicted proteins | sample TotcelFGM3001L14_FD_206761 | JGI IMG/M metagenome (GOLD analysis project Ga0351886, IMG submission 206761) | Enriched cells from coal bed in the Powder River Basin, Montana, United States - Total cells FGM rep3 HSBNCT.FGM.300.1.L14 ... | reverse complement strand
GTATTGGGTGCATTCCCAATCTGAATTTTTCAAAAAATCTTTAAAAATATAGCACAACAAAGTGCTCGGATAAAAACCTTGTACAGTAATGGATTCAGACCTTAACGTGGAAAAATGTCGTGTGCCTTGAAAGTAATCTTCTGCTAACTGGTGAAAGTCCAGTCGTGGTAATTGCCAGAAAGCCACGTAGCAGGCTCACAGTGCTTCCGGGTAACTGGTTGTGCTGAAGCTGAGTATCCCTCTGAGAAGGAGGAGCAAAGCAGCAGTCCGTAACATAAAGTGAATTCTGCAGCGTCGTTATACGTATCTGAAAAGAACAAAGAGAGAACCGAACCACTGACATTTTGGTGAAGGTCAAGGAAGAGGTGAAGACTCTGGAATGCAACCTCAAAGAACTCTCCGGCGTATGGGAAGCGGAATGTTGTGAAAGTAGAAGATGGAACAAGGGAGATCTTATAGGGTCAACAGCCCACAACTGTTGTAATTTCTGGTATAAGCGGTCAGTGTCGAAGTCCAGAGATAAGCCCTGTAAGAAGTCGGATGAGGCCATATTACCGATGATGGCAGGTCAAGACAAACCTGTCGAGGGAAGGGTCTCTACTTCAATCAAACTGAACGGGAAGGTAAGTGAAGTGCATGCCCTGTAAGGGACAACAACACAAAATAGAAAAATCACGAGAACTTCAACGTAAGTTATACCTGTCTGCCAAGAGAAACAGAAATCGAAGATTTCATGCTCTCTATGACCGCATCTTCCGCCCTGATATATTGTGGCGGGCGTGGATAGAAGTAAGTAGTAATGGTGGAAGTGCTGGAGTGGATGGTATTACCATAGAAGACATTATGAACTATGGTGTAGAAAAGTATCTGAAAGAAATTGAGAATGAACTGAAGAACGGAGAATATATACCTCTGCCGGTTCTCAGGTTTTACATTCCAAAATCTGATGGTACAAAAAGACCGCTCGGTATAACCACTGTTAAAGACAGAATAGTTCAACAGGCGTGTAAGATAGTTATAGAACCAGTATTTGAAGCTAATTTTCAGGATTGTTCCTATGGATTCCGTCCTAAACGCAGTGCACAGGAAGCAGTTCTTGCAGTTAAACAATCACTTTACTATGGTTGGTGGGTAGTGGATGCCGATATAAAGAATTTCTTTGATAATATAAACCATGATATTCTTATTTCACTGCTCAAAAGGCGGATAAGTGACCGTAAAGTATTGAAACTGATAAGAAAATGGCTGAAAGCGGGAGTAATGGAAAACGGGATAATGGAAAAGACTGATATTGGCTCTCCACAAGGCGCGGTGATAAGCCCTTTATTGGCTAATATCTACCTTCATGTTTTGGATATGTTCTGGACAGAGAAATACAGTAAAATTGGGAAGTTAATCAGATATGCAGATGATTTTCGCGTGATTTGTAGAACCAGGCAAGACGCATTAGAATCGAAGAAAATTATCGAACAGATACTGAAACTTCTCAAACTGTCACTCCATCCTGACAAAACCAGGATTGTTAACCCTAAAAGTGAAGGTTTTGATTTTCTTGGGTTCTATTTCTTTAAGAGTCACTCGAAAACTACTGGAAAACTTATTCCTTATTTCTGGCCATCAAAGAAAGTTATGAAAGGGATAAGAAATGTAATACGTCAGGCTACATTAAGAGGTACATTACAAATGCCTCTTGAGGAGATAATGGAGAAGTTAAATCCAGTTATCAGAGGCTGGCGGAATTATTTTCGAATTGGCAATTCTACAGAGAAATTCAAGACTTTAGACTGGTATACAAGAATGAGACTTGCCAGACTGAGATTTACCATCAAGAACAGGAAAAAGATTAATTTTGATAGGTTCAGGCACTGGTACTGGAATAGTGGTATGGAGCACTTCTATTACTCAGGAATATGTAAATCATAGAGGTTCGAATGCAACAGGAAGAAGATTGTCGGTAAGCCGTATGAAGGAGAACTTCACGTACGGTTTGATGTGGCAGGGGATGGAAACCGGGATATGGTCAGGCTAATGAGTTACTTCATAGTAGCAACAGTTGGTATCAATACCTAAAATCTCAGGCGCCATTCCTTGACCCTACAGAATGATCCCGATACCCCACTCACCACTCACTGACCGAGAGATTTAAGACACTTTTCTTTATTTTCTTTTGCACAGGAATTATGAGGATCAATTTCGAGGGTTTTATTATAACACTCAAGAGCTTCTTCATATCTGCCAAGCCAGTGTAAAGCAATCCCCTTTTCCAGCCATGCATGTTTATAACTGGGAGCAATTGCCAGAACCATGTCAAAACATTTAATAGCTTCTTCATATGATTTTTCCTGAGACAATATCCATCCTTTGTTATACCATGCATATTTATGTGTCTGATCAAGCTTCAGGGCTTTATCTATAGATTCCATAGCACTATCATATATGCCGAGATTCATAAGGGAATATCCTTTTCCATTCCAGGCATCGACATATTCAGGATCAATTTCGAGTGATCTGTTAAAACATTCCACTGATTCTTCGTATTTTTTCAGATTACTCAGACTTATCCCTTTATTACAGAGTGTAATTGCATCATCAGGTCTGAATTTAAGGGATTTATCAAAGCATTTAATCGCACTTTCATATAGAGCTGTATTATCATAAACTGTTCCCTTATTATTCCATGCATCTGCATCTGAAGGGTCAAACTCAAGTGCTTTATCATAACATTGAAGTGCTTCTTTATTATATCCCTGAACAGCATAAGCCAGGCCTTTTCTGACCCATGACAGGGAACTTTTGGAATCAATCTTCAGGGCTTTATCATAATATTCTATGGCTGTTACATAATCCTGTCTGTCATAATAAGTATTTCCTTTATTAACCAGATCTGCAGCTTTATTACCATCTGTATCTGGACTTATACTCTGTCCTGCTCCGTATCTTTCAAACAGTTCTTTCATACCGTCAGATTTTGCCCAATCCAGTAATGTTTTACCTTCATTATCTTTTGCATTAATATCTGCTCCGTTAGAAAGAAGCAATTCTGCCACTTCTTTATGGTCCATATCAGAAGCATTGAATAAAGGAGTAAAACCTTTGTCAGTTACGGCATCTATAAAGGCACCACTGTTTAAAAGGAAAGATATTATTTCTTTATGTCCATTTATGACAGCTTCATGTAAAGGAGTGAATCCTTCATCGTCTTTTACATTAACATCTGCTCCTTTTGATACAAGCAATCTGCTTATATCAAGATATCCGTTATAACATGACAGATGAAGAGGAGTCCATCCGTCATCTTTTCCATCATTTACAGATGCACCTTTTGATATAAGCTTTGATGCAAGGTTATATCTACCATCCCTTGTGGCAAGATGTAAAGCTGTCCATCCTTCTAAAAACCTGGTATTTACATCAAAGTCCTTCAGACCGGGATTGACCTGTAAAATTTTATCAAGACACAGGCCTCCTTCCTCATTTTTATTTACATTATAGAGAGCCAGGGTCTTAAAGAAGTAAACCTTTACGAAATCTCTTTTATATTTTATGGCTTCATCATAACAGCCTATGGCTTTACCATAATTCTGAAGTTTATAATAGGCATTGCCTTTGTTTAACCATAGAGACGATGCACGAGGGTCCTGTTTCAGGGCTTCAGTGAAATATTTTATAGCTTCTTCGTATTTTCCCTGATTGTATAAATCCATACCCTCTTTGTTCAATTCTTTAGCTGATCTGGCTGAAGACAGAGACATAGTAAAGGGGAATATAAATAATAAGATTAACAACATTTTTTTCATATTCACAGTGAAAACCACTCTTTCATAATTATTATTTCAAAGAACAATTACATAATCTCACATAAAATCCTGCAAATTAGTTAAATTTAGGTTTTGGGTTATGGGTTTCAGGTTTTGGGTTTTTAAGAGAAAAAAGAAGGGTAAATATTAAAGAATATGGAATATATTCAGGCGTTGATGAGGTGAGAATAAACAGGATACTTTGTAAGGAGTGAAACGGTATGACTGATACATGTAATATTAATGAAGAAGCCATTCTTGAAAAAGTAATGGCAACAATAGATCAGGAAAGAGAAAGATTGAAAAAACTCAAAAGAAGTAAAAAAAATTTACTTGCAAAACTTCGAATTGTCTTTCGTTCATGCCTGCTTTTATCCATAAATGACGGAGAAGTAACCAGAGACGAAATGTTGAAAATGAATTATGACATTTTTAGAAAATACTGTATTATGAATGAAGATGTAAGGAAATACCTTCTTTTAATGGAAGATATATCTTTATCTGCCATAGAAGAGGATGTAAAAAAATACAAAATTGATAAGGAATTCTTAAAAGGAATCTATGATGAATTATATTCCCTTGCCTGTGTGGACGGTAAATTTAAAGCAGGCGAAGAGGAAATTATAGGTAAAATTTATAAAATTTTTAAACTTTAGCTCTCTGCAGGGGCAGTTTTGCTGCCCCTGTATTTGACTATTTAAGTTTCTTTAAATAAACATCTCTATTTTTCTTTGCAAGTTCATAATTCGGGTCGATCTCCAGGGCTTTATTGCAACAGTTAATAGCTTCCTGGTATCTGCCCAGTTTACCTAAAGCAAATCCTTTATTGAGCCAGGAAGATTTATCCTTAAGGTTAAGTTCGAGAGCTCTATCAAGGCATTTGATAGATTCTTCATATTTTTCCATTTGACCTAAAACCCAGCCTTTTTTATACCATGCCCATTGATATTTAAGATCACCGGATAATGCTTTATTATAGCATTTGAGAGCTTCCTCATAATCTTCCTGATTAGTTAAAGCATCTCCTTTACAGGCCCATGCATAGGAATAATTGGGATCAATCTCCAGAGCTTTATCATAACATTGCATGGCCTCTTCGTATTTCTTTTGTTTAAAAAAAACATCTCCTTTATTACGCCAGGTAATTTTGGAATTAGGATCTACTTCTATGTCCTTATCATAACAATTTAAAGCACTTTCATAGATGCCTAATTTCTCATAACAAAATCCCCTGTTATTCCATGCACCTTTATATTTAGGATCAATTTCAAGAACTTTATCATAACATTTTATTGCATCTTCATATTTCTCCTGCTTCAGCAAAGTCAACCCTTTATTATACCATGCCAAAACGCTTTTAGGGTCAATCTCCAGTGCTTTATCATAATATTTCATAGCTTCTTTATAATTTTTTTGATTATAATAACTTTTACCTGTGTCAATCAGTTCTTTCGTTGTTTTAGTCGGCACCTTTGTAGGTTCTACAGCAACAGGTCTTGGAGTAGGCGTAGGAGTGGCCTTCTTCTGTGCTGCTAAAACCTCTGCTTTCGCTTTTTTTGTAATGGCATCTTTATTATTCTGATCAATGGCAAGAACTGCATCATAATAGGCTACTGCCTGCATGTAATTTCCCTCATCATAAGAACTATCTGCCTTATACATTAATTCTTCAATCTTACCGGCTGAAGCTGCTTTTGTTTTTGCTTCTTCCATTTCTTTTTTAAGTTTCTGAGCCTCTACATCATCTGGACTGAGATATAAGACATTGTTAAAACATTCTATGGCATCATCATATCTTTTCAGTTCTTTTAAAGCCTTCCCTTTTGATGTATAAGCAGGAATGAAATCAGATTTATATTTTAAAGCTTCATTATAACTCCCGCAGGCTTTTTCATAATAACCGAGTTTATAACAGGCATTTCCTCTGTTAAGCCATATTTTGTAGGCATCCGGCTTAATGGCAAGAGCTTCGTCATAACAACTGATAGCTTCTTCATATCTTCCTTCATTAAATAATTTCACACCTTTTTTATTCCATTCATCTACTGACTGTGAAAAAGCAAATGTAACGGTCATAAATAAAAACAGTAATAACAAACATATTAATCTTAATTTCATAATAATTCTCCTTACCTGTTAAATATTTGTAGTATCATAATCGCCGCCTGAACTGCCTCCGTCTCCTCCTCCAGGATTGGAAGGAGGCGGATAATAAGGTTCATATCCTCCTCCTCCGCCGCCTGAGGAAACAGGAGGGGGAGCAGTTGCTGCATCTATTTTTGCAATATATTCCCTCGCATCCTTTTCATCCTGTCCTCCAATACCCATGTCAAGGACTTTAGTGAAATTACTTCTGGATTCTTCATATTGTTTCATGGCAAAAAGTTCCCTGCCATCTTTTATATAACAGAAAGCAAGTCCTTTTTTTGCATCTTTATTATCTTTTTTCATATCAAGAGACTTCTTGAAATTATCTCTCGCCTCAGTATAGTTCTTCTTATCAAGAAAAGATTTGCCTATTTTTGCATAACAGTCAGAACTATTTAAAGCAATACTCTTTTTCTCATCAGGAGTAAGTTTTAACTTTAAAGATTTCTGAAAATATTCATTTGCCTTCTTATAATCAGGTGAGTCCTTTTTATAAAAGGCATTACCGAGATTTACTGTGCCCTCTTTATTTGAAGCATCTATGGAAAGAAGTTTTTCATTATATTCTATAGCTTTAGTATAATCATTGTTTTCCATGTAATAATTCGATAAAAATTCAATGGCCTTTTTATTTTTTTCATCTATCTTAAGAATCTGTTCAAAACAATCTGCAGCATTTTTCCTGTCTTTTTCCGAAATAAACTTTTTTGCCAGTTCAAGATATTTATCTTTATTCTTTTCTCCAAGTTTATAAAGCTTATCAAGCATTTCCTTTGCCGATTTGTAACTTTTATTTCCCATGTATAAATCTACAAGTGAAAGCATGGCTTTTTTATTATTTGTTTCTATTTTGACAGCACGGCAGTAATAATCTATGGCACCATTCGGATCCTGTGTTTTAATACAGCTTTCTGCAAGTCCTGTGAGAGCAGTTACATTATTGCTCTCTTTTTTCAATGCAGAATTATAATATTTTTTTGCACTGGTATAATTCTTATCTCCCAGTTCTTTTTCAGCAAGCTTTATGTAATATGCCGCATTATAAAAGAAGAAATTCATATATATTGCAAGACACAGAAGAGCTATAATGAAAATAACAGGTACTGCCATATTAAATCCCTTTTTTTTCGGCAGTGGAGCTGTTATAGCTGACTGCCCCATCTGAGTCTGTTGATATGATGTCTGTGAAACAGGATAAGCTGCTACTGTTCCCGGCGGCACAGGCGAAGATGGTGACTGAATGGTAAAAGGTTGAATGGGAGATAACTGACCGCCTGCAGGAGGAGAAGGAGTTTGAGGAGGAGGCAGTTGACCTGACTGGCGCAGATGACCGCTTGCAGAAGGAGAAGGAATCTGATAGGACTGAACCTGTGTGGGAGGCAGCTGACCTGACGGACGGAGTTGACCGCTTTCAGGAGGAGAAGGCATTACACCGTACATCTGTACACTCGAAGGAGAAGAAGGTGGAAGACTCTGATAGGGAACAGTAGGAGGCTGAATCTGTGGAAAAGTATGAGGTTGAATAACCTTTCCTGCAGCTAAATTCTTAAGTGCATCCTTTAAATGTCTGGCACTTCCATAACGGTCAGAAGCATTCATGGCAAGAGCACACATAACTATTGCCTCTAATTCAACTGATACCTGTGGAATAATCTGTCTTACAGGCTTAAAGGCAAAAGGTGTTACAGGAACTAATCCTGTGAGGAGACAGTGCATGGTAGCACCCAGGGAATAAAGATCTGACCTTGGTTCAGGTCTTCCCTGAAATATCTCTTCCGGTGAAAAAGCAGGTGTACCTATACTTGTTTTTATAGTATCACTCCCGGGTGTTATAGTTCTTGCTATACCGAAATCTATAAGGACTATTTTCTTATCTGAATTTCTGAGCATTACATTTCCCGGTTTCAAATCCCTGTAAACTATTGGAGGATTTTGAGTGTGGAGATATTCCAGAGCTTCAAGTATCTCTATTGACCATTCCACTACTATAGCTTCAGGAACTCCTGCTGTACCGTAAGATCTCATTATAGTATCAAGATCTTTTCCATCTACAAAATCCATTACAAGATAATAACGGCCTCCTTCAATGAAATAATCCCTTACAACAGGAAGGTTTGGATGTCTCAATGAATTGAGTATTTTCGCTTCTTTTTTAAAACTATCAATCATATACTGCTGCTGTGCCGGATCGCTTGTCTGGCTCAGCATTTCTTTTACGGCACAGGGAGTTTTTTCAAACCTTATGTCAAGAGCCTCATAAACTGCACCCATACCGCCTGATTTAATCATCCTTACTATTTCATAACGTTTGTCAAGCATTATGCCGGCCTGAAGTATACCGCTCGATGTAGTAGCTATTACATCTCCGCCGCACCCTTTACAGAATCTGGCAGTATCTCTATTTTGATAACCGCATTTATCACAGAATATAGCCATAATTTCCACCTTTTATAAAATCGTGACGCGTGACGGGAGGATAATATTTCACTGTCATTAGAATACTATATAAAATCTATTCTCCTGCTTTCTTTTTCCCACAATGCAAGACAGCAGAAAACTAAAAAGACCAGACCAAGGATAATCAATGCCCATGCTGCATAGGAGATATCATTACCATAGGGATTAAGACCTCCCTGTCCGAAGGACATTTCGAAATCTCCATAAATAGGTTCGTATTTATCTAAAGATTTATCTAAAAGTTCATCAAGCCTGAGAGTCTCCCCTATAATAGTAAAACCCCAGCGGCTCGGCATAATGAAAGATGCTATCTGAGGAAGAGGATTCATTTTTCCGAGAGGAACTATGGCTCCTGAGAGTATAACCTGTGCTACAAGCACTATAGGTAATATACTGGAGGCAACTTCAGATTTATTTGCAAGAGCAGATATGAATAACCCCAGACATATGGAAGTGAAGAATACAAGAAAAACACTTCCTGTAAATTGAAGTAATTTTTCTGCACTGTCAGGCATTTCTTTAAAATATACAAGGAGAACAACTGTCATAAGAATTGCCTGCACAAGTCCGACAAATCCCAGGACAATTACCTTTGACAATACATATGGAATTAATCTTAAATTTATCATTCTTTCCCGTAAATAAATTGGAACTTCTGTAATAATCTCAAGAGACGGATTGGAAGAACCAAACCAGAGAGCCACACAGCAGAGAAGAAATACAAGCTGTGTGGCATCACCGAAATTCTTCCCGTTTTCCTGCCCCAGACTGAGAACATCAGACTTAAAGGTAATATCAAGTAAAATACATACCAGTGCAGGAGTAACTGCATTAAATATGAGAGCACCCATGTCTTTTGTCTTAATCTCCCAGTATCTTCGAAGGAGTGTTGTAAATTGTTTTATCGGAGAAGTAGTATTGGTGTGAGGGCCAATACCCTGTTTCACACCTGACGGTGCAGGAGGAGTAGATAAGGAAAGACCCACTTCTGCCAGAGGTCTGTCTATATGTTTTATAAAATACTCGGAACTATAGAATTTTTCCGACCACTTTTTAGCAATATCAGTTGTTTTTATATTTTCATAAATATCTACAAAATCTGTTACACCAAAAAATTCAAGACCTTCCCCGGGGGTTCCGTAAAATGTAAGATATCCTCCTGTACCCATAACTATAATCTTATCACAGAGATCTACATTTTTTGTCACATGAGTTACACAGAGTACTGTTTTACCATCCAGTTTGGCTCTGTCTCTTAAAAGCTGCATAAGGGTTCTTTCCGTGGCAGGATCAAGGCCGGATGTTGGTTCATCCAGGTAAAAAAGAGAGGGATTTGTAAGCATTTCGACACCGATACTAACTCTTTTTCTCTGGCCTCCGCTCAGGGATTTGACTCCTTTATAGGCATGAGAGGTCATTTCAAGTTTTGCAAGGGTATCATTTATTATATTATCCCTTTCCTCTCCTGTAGTATCAGAAGGAAGTCTCAATTCTCCCGCATATTTGAGGGCACTTTCTACAGTCAATTCTTTGTGTATTATATCATCCTGAGGAACATAACCGAGAATAGAACGAAAGGATTCAAAATTATCATAAAAATCAACACCATTGACCTTTACAATACCTTCTTCTGCAAAAGAGAGACCACAGAGAGCTTTTAATAAGGTTGACTTACCTGCCCCGGAGGTTCCTACTATTGCTACAAAATCCTGTGGTTTTATACTTAAATAAATATCATTCAATATCTTTTTCTTACCCCTTATAACACACAGTCCTGCAATGTCTACCCTTATATTTCCATGTTCACTGATTTGAGCAAGACGGACTCCGTCAAACATCAGTTTAAATGGACCTATCTGGACGGAATCATTTATATTTAAAGGAACTGTTCCTGTTACCCTCTGGTTGTTAAGAAAGGTTCCATTTGTGCTGTTACAGTCTGTAATGGCATAGCCTGAACCGGCCTGATGTATTTCTGCATGCCGAAAAGAAACCTGTGGATGATTTAGCGGTATATCACTTCTGGAATCCCTTCCTATAGTCTGTTTGTTTTTCATAGAGTGATATCCCAGGGTGCTCTGCTTTACTGATTGAGGAGCACTCTGGAGATAGGTATGGGAAAAATCTACCGGTTGAGCAGGAGCAGAGCTCCTCTGTGGTACAGAAGCAATTACCTGCAGTGAATTGACAAATAAAAATTCCACTTTGCCTATAACTATTCTGTCATTATTATTTAATTCAACTGTGCCCGGTATTCTGTTACTGTTAAGATAGGTGCCGTTTGTACTTTTAAGATCTTCCAGAAAATATTTTCCTCCCTGAGAGATAATTCTTGCATGATTTCCCGATGCTTCTCTGTCAAAATCAATTACTATATTATTACTCTGATTACGGCCAATCCTTATTTCATTACCCTGAACCGGTAAAGAAATATTCTGTCCGTTTTTAATATATGATATTGTAACTGCCATATAAATACCCCCTGTCTAATAACCGCCGAGACTTCTCAGACCTTCTCTGGCTCTTTCACAATGTCTATCTACATCGAGTGCATTATTATAATATTCTTTTGCCTTTTCTGCAGAACCGACTTTTTTATATGAGTCTCCGAGATCACAGCAGTTTTCCGTATCTTTATTATCTATCCTGTAGGCTGTCTCGAAATTTTCAATTGCTCTTGTATGAAGTTCTTTACCGTCATAGGCTTTACCTAGGAGTTTGTAATTATCCTTATCGGCAGGATTTATATCTTTTGCTTTCTGCAGATAGGTTATGGAATTATCATATTTATTTTTCCTGTCGGAATTAAGAATTACTCTTCCGAGTTCCCTGTTTGCTTCAAAGTTATCAGGGTCATATTCTAAAATCTCTTTATATTCATCTATGGCTTTTTCTTTACGTCCATCTTTCTGATAGAGTTTTCCAAGTAAATTTTTCGCTTCAAGGGAATTCTTGTGTTTTCCCTTTTTATCATCAAGCACTTTATCTAACTCTTTTTCAGCATCACTATATTTGCCTTTATCCATATAAAGTCTGGCTCTTGTTATGTTAATATCAGGGTTTCTGCCATCTTTATCTTCACCTTTTTTGAGGCAGTCAATAGCCATGTCATAATTTTTTTTACTCTTATAAACATCTGCTTTACCTGAATAGGCTTTGCCTTCCCCGGGATGATCTTTTATTATCTCATCATATTCAGTGATAGCTTTATCATATTTTTTCTGTCTTTTATAGACCTCTGCTATGGCAAGATCTGCTTCTACATTATTCGGGTCCTTTGCCTGAACTTCAGTGAATATCCTCATGGCTTCATCATATTCTTTTTTTTCCATTGCAAGCCTGCCAAGACCTATTGCAGCATCTGCATTTTTATCATCTTTATCCTTTGCATCATCAAATTTATCCTTTGCATTTTTATATTTATAATTTTTCATATCTATCTTACCAAGTCCCACAAGAGAAGCTGCATGTAACTTTTTGATTTCTTTGGAATTTGAGCTGGAAAAACCACTGTCAAATTGTTTCATATATTCGCCTTTATCTATAATCTTATACCAGTATTCAGCTTCTTTATAATTATTATCAAGAAGATAGACACCACCAATATCATTAACCCTTTCACCTACAAACTTCAATTCATCAGGCTTACTGGCAAGGCCTGCCATTTTCACAGGATCATTTACATAGGGGCCTACTATCTTTTTATACTGAGTTATAGCTTCATCATATTTATACATTCCTCTGTAACAATCTCCAAGACCCTGGTAAGCTTCAGTGTTATTTTTGTCAAGATCTAAAATCTTTTCATATTCTTTTAAGGCCTTTTCATATTCACCTTTATCAAAGAAATCTTCTGCCTTATCCAGGAAAGCCTCTATTTTACTCAAGGGGCCTACATAGAAGACATAATAGGCACAGGTACCAAGAATAATGGCTATGAGTGCAATAGGGATTATATATTTCTGCAAAGAAAATTTCTTTTTTCTTCTTGTCAGAGGCCCTGATGGCAGACGACCTGAAGCACCTCCCGGTTGTTGAGGTCTGAGGCTCCCTGACGGCATGGTTCCTGGTTCAGAAGGCTGACTGGAAGGTGGCTGAGATACAGGAGATTTTGTCCCGGAATAAGGAAGAGTGGAAGGTGATGACTTAAGAGGAGGTTTACCGTATGGAAGAGTAGATGACGGCAAAATGGCAGGTATATTATTATCTATAAAGGTAAAGATAATATTACCGATTTTTATTCTGTCACCCTGTTTCAATTGTGTTTTACCAATTATCTCTATGTCATTTATAAAAGTTTTATTTGTGCTTCCCAGATCTTCAATAAAGAATTTTTTCTCTATACATGAAATTTGAGCATGTTTTGTAGATATCTGGCTGTCAAAATCCAGCATAATATCACTGTCAAGGCCGCGGCCTATCTTAATAAATTCTTTATTTAAAGGAACAGATATTTTACCTTTTCCCTGTCTTTCATAAGTTAATTCTACATTTGAAGGAATAGATTTTATAACCTGCGGCACAGTGGGAGAATTGGAAGAAAGCATAGTAGGCGGTACTAACTGAGGAACTGTAGATGGAAAAACATTATTTACCATTACAGTACCATCTTCTTCCGGGTGATTTAAGAATGTAAACAGAGTATTACCTATTTTCACCTGGCTGTTGTGGCTCAACTCTGTTCTGGCATTTATCTGGACTTTATTAACGAAGGTCTTATTTGTGCTTCCAAGATCTTCAATAAAAAACTTCTTTCCTTCCGATATAATTCTGGCATGTTTTGATGACACCTGTGTATCATAGTCAAGTAAAAGATCATTTTCTCTGTCACGGCCTATATTAATAAATTCTTTATTTAAAGGAACAGTGACTTTCCCTTTTCCCTGTCTCTCATATATCAATTCTGCCGGCATAAAAACACCTCTGTTTATTTAGAAACTTGAGAAGAATAAATTCTTCAAATGAATTGATTTTACCTTCTCACGTAATAAATTTATATGAGAATCGTAACGCGTGACGCGCAATGTCATTAAGGAATAGAAATAAAATAATTGTCGCATTGAGGGTATAATGATATATTTCTACATTGCAGGGGCGGTTTTAGAGAGAACAATAGATATAAATAAAATTTTACGGATTAAAGGATTTCACAGATTTATTCTTCCCTAAAATCCGTGAGTAAGACACGATTTTATGTTATAATATACATAAAAAGTAATCTCTTGTAAAGAGGGGGTAAAAAATAAATATACTGGCTCTGTATTTTGTTTCGGATGAGCCGAATTTTCTTCCCCGGTAATTACGGCAATCCCTGTAATGAATCCTCCTGCATCATTCAGGTGTAGTTTAGACCCTTTCAGAATATGGCATAACTTTTGAAAGTATTATTTTCAGGATCAAATTCAAAGGAGGTTAATTATAATGATCTTTCTTATGCGAGCATTCACTGCAATATGTCTTGCCCAGGCGGCAGGTCTTAACCCTGCCCTTCCGGTACTTATTGTGGCAACACTGGCAGCCTGTGGCGATATGTTTACATCCCGCGGGCTTGCTGCTCCGGTAGTACTTCCACAGGAACTCATGTTTGCCGCAACCTGGTGGGGCCTTGCCATAATAATAGTCCTGACTGTCATAGAAATGGTTGGAGATAAAATTCAGGTAGTAGATAATATAAAACATACCTTCATAGACCCATTTGCATCTGTTCTCTCGAGCATTTTCCTGAGCGTGTCTGTCATGGGAGAGCCCATGGGACAGCTGCTAAAATCAGGTAAATCAATGACTGGTTCACTTCCCTCATGTCTCTGTATTATAGATGGAGGAGCTACCTTCTGGGTAGGAATGATTCTTTTCACCCTGGTATGTGTCTCTATTACCCTTTTCTTCCTGGCAATGAAGGCCCTTGTGAGATATTTCGTATCGGTCATTCCCGATATGGGAATAAGTAATATAATCGTAAGCTTTCTGGAAGACTGCCTGGCCTTCATAAATGTAGTACTCGCCATATTTCTTCCTGTCCTCGGGATGATTGTTACAATTATTCTCGGCGTAACAGCCTTTTTCGCGGCAAGAATAATGAAGAGGAGAATCGCAGCCTTCTTTAAGAAAAACAAGCCGGCAGAAGCAGCTATATAAAAATAAGTCCTACCAATCTTCTCTTCTGTCTGAATCACGGAGTGCACAGATTAAATGATTTCGCAGATTTATTTCTTTTTTTCAATCTGTGTCATCTGTGAAATCAGATTAATCAGTGATTCAGACGCTATTTTATGATATAATATACAAAAAACTTTCATATAAAGAGAGGCCATAAATATGTATATAAAAAAATTTCTTTTACCAGCTTTAATTCTTGCAGTTTTACTTATCAGTCTCATCCCTGCAGGAGCAGAAACAGTTCAGGAGTGGTTAAATAAAGGACTGAAACTATATGAGGAAGGTAATTACGAAGAAGCAATAATCTGTTACGACAGGGCAATAGAACTAGATCCGAACAGTGATACAGCCTGGTATGACAGGGGCTTAGCAATGGATGACCAGGAAAAATATGAAGAAGCAATCATGTGCTATGACAGGGCACTGGAACTTAACAAAAAAAATTCGGATGCTCTGAATAATAAAGGATTAATTATTTACAATCAGGGGAAATATGAAGAAGCACTCGATTGTTTTAACATGGTAATAGAGATTGCTCCTTCCTCTATCTACGGATGGAATAATAAAGGTCTCGTCTTATACAATCAGGAAAAATACGAAGAAAGCATAACATGTTTTGTAAAGGCACTAGACATTGACCCTCGATACAGGCCTTCATGGAATAACATTGGAAACTGTTTATATAATCAGGGTAAATATGATGAAGCTATTAAGTGTTATGAAAAGGTTCTGGAGATTGATCACTCTTACAGTAAAGCCTGGTATAACACAGGAAACTGCTTTAAAGAACAGGGCAAAGACATAGATGCCATAGAATGTTATGACAGAGCACTGGAAATTACCCCTGAATATGTTGATGTATGGAACAATAAAGGGGAAATTTTATATTATCAGGGAAAATATGAAAAAGCTATTAAATGTTATGATACGGCACTTGAATTTGAGCCTGACTATAGTCCTGCCTGGTATAACAAAGGTCTGGCTTTATATGCTCTCGGTAAATATGATGAAGCTATTAAATGTTATGATAAAACAATAGAACTTTCGCCGGAATATTTTTATGCATGGAACAACAAAGGACTTGCATTCTATTATAAAGGCAATTATGAAAAAGCACTGGAATGTTACAGGAAAGTACTGGACAGTGACCAGAAATACGCAAAAGCCTGGTATAACAGGGGAAATGTTTTAAGAAATCAGGAAAAATATGAAGAGGCAATTAAATGTTATGATAAAGCCATAGAATATTCTCCTTCCTATACAGATGCAATGATTGCCAGAGGATATACTCTGAGTATCTGTGGCAGATATGATGAAGAAATTGCCTGGTATGATAAAGTTTTAGAGATTGACCGGAAGAATGTTGATGCCCTTTACAACAGAGGACTTGCCCTGGAAAATCTGGAGAAATATGAAGAAGCTATAAAATCTTATAATAAGGTCATAGAAATAAATCCATCTGATCTGGATGCATGGAATAACATGGGAAATACCCTGGGAATTCTCGGTAAATATGAAGAAGCCATAAAGTGTTTTGATAAAATAATAGAGATTGATCCATCATATAAAAGGGCATGGTATAACAGAGGGCTTTCTCTGGAAAAAATGGGAAAATATGAGGAAGCTATTAAACAATATGATAAAGCCATAAAGCTTGATCCGAAATATATATCTCCGTGGATAAAGAAATCCATCATTTTAGATATATCAGGTAAATATGAAGAAGCTATGGACTGTTATGATAAAGCCATAGAACTCGAACCAAAAAATACCAGTGTCTGGTATAACAGAGGTTACTGCCTTTATTCTCAGGGCAAATATAATGAAGCCATAAGGTCTTTAGATAAATTACTGCAATTTTCTCCTGAACATATTGACGGATTGAACTGTAAAGGTAATGTCCTCTATTCTCAGAAGAAATACAGTGAAGCCATTAAATGTTATGAGAAAGCTATGGAAATTTCTCCTCTCTTTGTTTATCCATGGTATAACAAGGGCCTGTCTCTGGAAAATATGGGAGATGTTGAAGAAGCCCTTAAATATTACGATAAAGCACTGGAAATTTCTCCTGATTATATTGATGTATGGGACAGTAAAGGAGACTTATTATATTCACAGGATAAATATGAGGAAGCTATAAAGTGTTATGACAGGATACTGGAACTTGAACCAGATAATAAAGTAGTCTGGAATGATAAAGGGAATGGTCTTTATGCCATGGAAAAATACGATGAAGCTATAGAATGTTATAAAAAAGCCATAGAGATTGATGAAATCTATAAATATGCCTGGTATAATACAGGACTGTGTCTGAGCAATCAGAAAAAATATGAAGAAGCAATAAAATATTTTGATAAAACCCTGGAACTTGACCCATCATACGGTTATGCCTGGTATTCAAAAGGATATGATTTAAATAATCAGAAAAAATACGAAGAAGCTCTGAAATGTCTTGATAAAGCAATAGAACTGGACCCTGAGTATATAGATGCTCTGAACAGTAAAGGTTATGCTTTATCATGTCTTGGAAGAAAAGAAGAAGCTTTGAAATATTATGACAGAATAATAGAAATAAATCCTGAAGATCAATATGCATGGTGTGACAGAGGAAATATATTCCATGATAAAGGTGAATATAAAGAAGCCATCAGATGTTTTGATAAAGCAATTGATATAAATCCTGATTATTCTGATGCCTGGAATAATAAGAGCTGGACTATGACAGAGATGGGTAAATATAAAGAAGCTATGGAATATGTTGACAGGGCACTGGAACTTGACAGTGAGAATTATACTGCCCTTGATACAAAAGGGGTAATTTTATTTAAAGAAAAAAAATACGATGAAGCTATAAGTTATTTTGACAGGGCTCTGGAACTGAGTCCTGATTATGTTAACAGCCTGGTAAACAGAGGAAAAGCTTTATGTGAGCTAAAAAAATATGAGGAAGCCATTAAAAGTTTTGATAAAGCATTGTCTGTAGATCCCGAATGTGAAGATGCGAAAAAGGGAAAGGAAAATGTTTTAAATAGTGAAAAGTGAGTAGGGGCGTTTAATTAAACGCCCTTATAACGGTCACGCATCACGCATCACGCATTATGCATCACGCGTCACGATTATAAGTTTTTTTTTAAAACCATTGAGTTTATAAATGTTATCTGTTATATTATTTTTATTCCAAATTAAAAAATAGGAGGTCAGTTATGTCTGTAGTTAAAAAAGTTAATGATCATTTTAAAGAGATTCTCACTAAAGGTGATCCGGAAAATGAAATGAAGAACCTTGCCGTAGAGATGGCAAAATATGATATGACAATGAAGGGTAAACCATTCCCTACTTTTTTAAAGCCCTATATGGTTGCTAAAGAAGCAAAGCCTTCTTTTAAACATGCCACAAATAATATTATGTCTGCCATTGAAAAAGTAGCAGAAGCCTTCTTTTCCGATCCGAAATTTAAAAATCTCCTGGAATTAAAAGATCTTGTTGAAAAATATGCAAAAATGAATCAGGTCTATCCCAGAAGACAGATAGTTTCCCGTCTTGATGCCTTTTATATGCCTGAAAACGGAGATATAAAATTCATAGAATTTAACTGTGACAGTCCTTCTGGTATGGGATGGCATGATGTGATGGTTGATATGTTCAAAGAGCTTCCTACAATGAAAAAAGCAGGAGAAACTTTCAAACTTGAAGCAGATAAATTTCTTGATACCCATACAAAAATGCTTCTGAAAAAATACCAGGAATTCTGTAAAGCAAAAGGCGAAACACCTGTATCGGATCCCATGTTTGCCATAGTATGTGCCAGTGATTCAACGATTCTTTCCGATGTAAAGGTAATAGTAGATACTCTGGCACAGAAAGGTCATAAAGCCATATATGCAGATCCCAGAGATTTTGCCTATGACGGAAAACATGTAACAAAAGACGGACAGATTGTTCATGTAATTTATCGTGATGCAGTACAGGAATTTCTGGATGAACCTTATTATGGACACACAGATGCAGTCCTTAAAGCCTATGAAGACGGAAATATCTGTTTCGTCAATCCTTTCTGTTCCCGTGTGGGTGGTTTAAAATCAGTTCTTGCCATTATGCATGACGAAAGATTTTCCTATCTCTTTACAGAAGAGGAACTGGAAGTTATTAAAAAATATATTCCCTTTACCCGCCTTGTAAGAGATTTAGAAACAGATTACCATGGAGAAAAAGTTAATATTCTTGATTTAATAAAAAATAACAGGGAAAAGCTGGTTTTGAAACCAAATTCCGGTTATGGCGGACATGGCGTAATGGTAGGTCCTGCCGTAACGGACGAAGAGTGGAAAGATACATTAAAAACCGCTATGTCACCTGGTAACACCTATGTGGTACAGGAAATGGTTCCAATCCCATTTGACGAATTCCCTGTAGTAGATGAAGGTAAATTCCTGGGATTTCAGCCAAAGAATGTAAATATCAATTTCTGGGCCTATGACGGAGAATTCGGAGGAGCCTATGTAAGAGCCGCTTCCGGTGCAATAATAAATGTCCACCAGGGTGGAGGTATGGTTCCCGTATTTTATGTAAGCTAGGAACGTGAAAGGTGAAACGTGAAACGTGAGACGTGAAACGTGAAACGTGAGACGTGAAACGTGAAACGTGAGACGTGAAACGTGAGACGTGAAACGATTTAAATTAAATATTCGCTTCACGTTTCACTGTTCACGAATATTTATCCTTCTACTGCTTTTGGTTTACAGAGTTCGTCTTCTTTTACTGCAGAACGACCGCAGGCTTCACAGTAATAACTGATTTTTGCCAGTTTTGGTTTACAGAGATGTTTCTTCTGATCAGCCTTTTCTCCGCAATAATCACATATATATACTTCATTTGCTTTTACAGGTTCACAGAGATGTCCTTTATCCGGAGCAACTGCTCCGCAGGTTTTGCATTTGTATAAATTTTCTGCCATAATAACACCGCCTTTTTTTATTTCGTGATGCGTAACGCGTGACGCGTGACGGGAGGATTATTAAATCAACTAACTATAATATTCAAAGACTATAAAAAAAATCCTTCAATAACACAGCTATAGAAAAAAAGTAAGGTCGAAGCATGCCTCGACCTTACAAAATATCAGTCTTTCAAGATTTTGCCAGAGTCTATATATTCACCCTTACCTCGCGTTACGCGTCACGCGTCACGATTCTATTTATCTGCCATCCATGAAGTCTTAAGTAATTCTGCTACTTTATTGGGTTTTTCCTTTGCCATACTGGTTAACTGTTCAACAGACCCTGCATTGTAAGGTGATACAGTTCTTCCGCCTTTGTCACTTATAAGGTCTGTAATTGAATTAATTCCTGTAGATGGACCTGTTGTAAGGCAGAGCTTCATTTTTACATTATTGCTCTTTTTCTCTTTTATCAGGTAAAGACAGTATATTAAAAGACAGAAGATTATTATAACAGTGCTGCTCCATGCAAGAGCCTTCAGATTAACAGGATTATTCCTGGTTACTCCCGGGTCTATCTGTGGTAATTTTGTTCCTGCTACAGGTATAAACACAGGTTTATTTATAACACTTATAAAATCTCCCCTGCCTTCATCAATACCTACAGAGGCACCTACAACCTGTTTCAGGTCTACTACATATTTTTCTGGCACATTATTTAACGCCAGGGCAACAGTTATTTTTTCGATCTTGCCTGTTGCAGAAACAACCTTTGTCTGATAACTGTTCAGCTGATAATTAAAACGTTCTTCTATCTTATCATAACCGGCACCTGTGCCTGATACAGTTTCTCCGTTATCTTTATTATATTTTTCTCTGAGTCTCTCCATACTGAGAACATGTACTCCATTATTCTCAGATACAACCTCATCTCCACATGGTTTGAAGATGCCGTCCTGATTGATGAGTCCTATTGAACGGCCTCCTATGGTAATAATTCCGTCACTGCCGGTATTTTCCTGTGATTGAGATATTCTCTCACTTCCGCTGCCGGGGTTTCCGTAAACAGTCATCATTCTTTCTGTACCGTCAAAATTAAGTGACACATTGACAAGAACCTTTGAATTGCCTTTGCCCAGTATACCGTCAAGAAATTCCTGGGTATTTTTCGTAATTCTTTCCTGAAGCTCATACTGACGTGCCTGTCTAACATCTAAAGGGAGAGTTCCATTGGGATCATCTCCTGCTATTACGGAATCTGAAAGAATTTTCCCTGTTTCATCCACTACTACTACATTCTTTTTCTCAATACTCTGAACGGAATTTGCTACAAGTGCCATTATACTCTCTGTTTTATCACTGTTTATTTTACAGCCATCTTTTGTTTCTATATAAACAGAGGCTTTTCCAGGCTTCCTGTCTTCCTCAAAAAGGGGATCTATGGCAGGGACTATACGAACTGTGGCTTTTTTTATACCTTCTATATTTTTTACGTCCCTCGCCACTCTCTGTTCAAGTTCTCTCCTCTGAGCATCTTCTATCTGAGTCTGAGTGGAACTCACACCTGTACCAGGAAGTTTATCTTCATTCGAAGGAAGACCTTCTTCGGCAAGTATGTCCTGTATGTAGCCTGATAAATCTCTTCTGACGAAAATAATCGATTTTTTATCTGCTGTCTTAACGGCAAAATCCACTCCTTCTTTATATCCTGAATTACTCAACATGTTTCTCATCTGATCAATTTCATCTGCCGGTATGATATTATTGTAAATAGAAATTAATTCTCTGTTAAAAAGATAATTATTATATAACAATCCTCCTGTTATAACCATCAGGAGAATTATAACTGTACCAATCTTTACAGATAGAGGCCAGGAAATAACCATATCTTTAATCATTATAAAAAAATTGCCTTTCTTATCATTCTTATTATCAGACATAACAGATACCTCCTTAAAATTTTTCTTCTCACCTATTCAGTCGTAAAGGATTTTAAAAAATTCCCTTAAAGAAGAAAAAATTTAGATCATACCCACCTGTAAATTTCATATATAGTAATTCTAAAAAAAATTTCAAACTATTCATCAGTGAGTGGTGAGTAGAACATGGCACTGCCGGATTTATTGTTTAGAACCAGGCAAAATATAAAATTATAAATAAGGACTATACTTTTGCACTTTTTAAATAAAGTAGGGGCGAAGCAATGCCTCGCCCCTACGGGACAATGGTTTTTCAAAATTCTGCAGTATAGTAATGATTACTCTTCTTCCTCGCGTCACGCGTTACGCGTCACACATCACGATTATATAAGTTACTTTTTCTCACATGATTTATCACCGGACTTATCAGATTTCTCACCGGAAACTTCAGCTTTATCCCTGGCAATTTCGTCTTTAATTATCTCAAGGAAAACTCCTATAAAGGGAGCTATTATCTCTCTTGTATCAGGGTCAGAGAGTAATTTATTTAAATTTCCTTTTATTTCTCCTTTAATATCAGAAGATTTTTCAGCATATTTCTCCAGGGCATTCATAGTTAAATCTACAATTCTTTTTTCATTTTCTGTACTATTCTCTTTTTCACTGGAAAATTTAACAGATGCCTTTACTGTTGCGATTGCTTCAGAGAAGATCCTGTCAATAGCTTTTTCTCTGACATTCTCATCATCACTGGACAGATCTTCTGTGAGTTTATTACTTTCTGCATTTTTCACTGTTTCTTCCGTATTTTTCACTGTTTCTTCTGCATATAGAACTGTCATATTAAGCATAACCAGTAAAAAGACGATAGCTATCAGTTTTAATCTCATAAAAAAACACCTCCATTTTAACTATAAGATTTACAGGCAAAAGACAGTTTTGCCTTTTATTGTGACGAAATAAATATTCCCTATACTCTGTATTGGGCGGATATTTTTCAAAATTATCTCTTTGATAAATATTCCAGTCTGGTCTTTACATCTTTTGCATAAGAACCATGAGGGGACAGTTCAAGATATTTATTAAAATTCTCTATGGCTTCATCAGATTCACCTTCCTGTTCGTAAATGATACCGAGATTGTAATAAATATCAGGATAGAGAGGATCCAATTTTTTTGCTTCCTGGCAATAATAAAGAGCTGTTTTCATATCTTTATTATTCATATAACAGCTTGCAATATTAACATAAACATCAGGGACAGAATGTTTTAATTCAAGTGCTCTCTTATAATATTCAATAGCAAGTCCGTATTTATACTGCTTCTGATAAACAGATGCGAGAGCACTGTAAACAGAGGCATTAGACGGGTTCAATCTGAGTATTTTTTCAAAACAGAAAGCCGAGCCTTCAAAATTGTTCTGACTGTAATATAACTTTCCAAGCTTAAACCATGCGACTGAATTGACCGGTTCTATTTTAATAACAGTCTGATATTCTTCTGCTGCTGCAGTGAGCCATCCGTTCTGAGAACAGGCATCTCCTCTGGCAAAATGAGCTTCAATAGAATCAGGCTCTAAAGATAAAGCTTTATCATAATTATCTATAGCAGATGGTATATCAGATTTCATATAATATATATTACCCATATTTATATAGGTCCTGGCAAGATCCGGTTCCAGTTCTGCAGCTTTCTGGAAATATTCCATAGCTTTATCCAGATCTCCAAGAGCAGAATAACATACGCCAAGCCCATTATAAGCAGGGGCATAAGATGGATTTATTTCCAGGGCAGAAAGACATTCTGCAATTGATTTCTCTATCTCTCCTTTTTCATAATATCCTGTTGCCTCTTCATAATGAGATAGTTCGGAAGCAGCAAAACATGGATAAAGAGAAAATATAAAAAAAATTACTGGCATCAGAAAAAATCTTATAATCTTCATCATGTATCATTCCTTTGAAATATTAAATCTGACTTCCATTTTTTTTAAACATTCTGTCATACGTTCTCTTGTTCTATCATCACTTTCCTGTTCTATAGCTTCTTTCAGTCTTTCTATACATTTTTCAGAAGAGGTTTTTGCCATTATCTGAGCAATTTTTTCTCTTACATACCCTGCTTCATGGCCAAGCCCTATAAAAAGAGCTTCTTCACTCTCTGCACCCATCTTTTCAAGAGCATCTATGGCAGCTTTCTGTACATAGACATTACTGTCATCTTCAAGCAGTTCAATTAAAGCCTTTACCGATCCCGGATCTTTTATACGTCCCAGAGCCTTAACAGCACAGTAAGGAAGCATCCAGTTTTTTGATTTAAGGGATCTTATAAGAGGTGGTACTGATATTTCTCCCATACTTGCTAAAACCTGTATTGTCTGTTCTCTCAGATAATCATTGGTGTCTTTAAGTGTTTCAATCATCTTTTCGACGAGAGATTCATCTGCGAGCTTTCCCAGTGCCTGGGCAGAAGCCATTCTGACTTCTATATTCTCATCTCTTATACCACCCAGAAGATATTCTATTGCTTTTTTATCTCCAAGTTCTCCAAGTCTCAAAGCTGCATATTTCCTGAGATATGGTATTGGGTCTTTCGTAAGAGATTTAACCAGTTCATCGAAATTATCCTTCATCATCATACGGGTCGCACCGGGAGTTGCAGGTTTATTCACTCCGGAAAGAAGTTCCATGGCTCTTTTATCTTCGTCTTTATTATCTGTTTTATATTCACCTGAGTTCTGTTTCTTCTTTCCCCCCATAAGGTCACTTATACCCCTGGTCAAATTGTCTAAAAAAGAACTTTTCTTTCCCTGGCCACTTTTATCTTTCAAAAATAACACCTTCCTTATAATGTGACGCGTGACGCGTGACGCGTAACGGGAGAACGGATTTCCTGGTTACTCAGTTATGACATTCATTTCGGAAAGTAACTCCATTACTGAAGTATAAACTTCTTCACTGTTCATTTTATAGAGACAGCTCACTTTCCTTATACATTCACTTTTATAACAGGGCAGACACTCATGATTTGCTATAATCTTTTTTCCTCTTCCATAAAGTTCTATTTCCTGCGGGCAGGTAGGGCCAAAAAAAGTAACAACAGGTATTTTCTGTGCTATGGCAAGATGCATGGCAAGTGTGTCTCCTGTAACTACAAGATGACAGTTATTTATGATAGAAGCAAATCTTCTCAGACTATTATTATGGCCTGTATCGATAACAGGGGCTTTTTCTTTTATAATACTATTTCTTTCTATCTCATCAGGGCCGCCGAGAAGAAGTATTTTGATATTACTTATATTATTGTGCAATTTATGTGCCAGTTCTATAAAACCCTCTGGAGACCATTTTTTTGTGGCATAAACATGGCCGGCTCCGGTATTCAATCCTATTACTATATCATGTTCTCTTATTCCCAGTTCATAAAAATAGTTCTTCCCTTCTTCTATTTCTTCAGGAAGAAGATTGAATATATATTCATTTTTCTCATAGGACATATTACATGCCTGAAAGATTATTTCCTGATAGGTCTTCTGATTTATTTTAAATTTAAGTTCATCATCTATTCCCAGTCTGAAGGCATAAAGGGCTTCATCATTTAAAGGATAAATATTTCCTTTTTTATGAAAAGAAAATCCTTTTTTCTCTTTTGCTTTTACCATTTCTGCAAGAGCTGTAGCCCTTATTTCCTTATCCAGGGAATAAAGGACATTAAATTCTTCTATCTGCAATCTCAGAACATTCCCCTGATCATAGGTAAGAATTTTATCAATAAAAGGATTATTTTTCAGTACATCTACAGAGGAACTATCGGTAATCCAGGTAATATGGCTCTTATGATAAAGATTTTTTATTCCATAAAGAAGAGGAGTTGTTCTGAGTACATCCCCTATGGCAGCAAGTTTTATTATTAGTATTTTAAAATCCACAGGAGTATAAAAAGGACAGTCTTTACAGGCTCTTTTGAATTTACATGGTTTTTCGCCTGCAAAATAAGTACAATTAATGTTAAATTCCGAAGAATTAAATTCTAAAGAGTTAAATTCCAAACTGTTCACTTCTCCCCACGTTTTTTCAGTTTTTCCAGTTCGTCCCATGCCGGTTTATAGTCATGTATGTTTAATTCTATCATAAATTCCCTTTCTGCGTCATCAAAATCACCTGAATTTTTATAAATTAATCCGAGATTATAATGAGCAGCAGGAAACTCTTTATCCAGAGACAGAATTTTTAAAAAACAATCTTTTGCTTCTTTAAAATTTCCTCTTATAGCAAGAATATAACCTTTAGCCATAAGGGCTTCAATAAAATTCTCATTTAATTCCAGAGATTTATCCAGAAATTGCAAAGCTTTTTCATAATTGCCTGTTTTAAGTAAAACTTTACCCTCATAATAATTTCCCCATGGTGTATCGGGTATGGCAAGGTCTCCTCTGTAAAACCCATCTATTATTTTCTTATTTAAAGAGTTATTTCTGATAAAAATATAAGAATTTTCATCAGAATATATAAGACACCATTCATCAGGCTTATTCTGTAAAACAGAAGGCATTTTCATACCAAGTGGTTCATTGATTTTATTACAGAGTACAATATTAATATTATATTTGTCAAAGACAGAAATATCCTTTCCTGCCATGGAAAAATAACTTTCTTTACAGATTTCTTCTGAATAAACAACAGTAGCTCTTCCATCACAGAATACAAGTTTTTCCGGGTACATTGTCCACATGATGTAACCTCCCCATTCATAGGGATTATATAATCTTCCAGGCAGATTATTCGATTTTATAAATTCAACACCATAATAAGGAAACATTTCCTTTTCCATAGAAAAATCTTCTGTAGATATAAGAAAGACAGTCCTGAAAAATATAAAAAAACATATTATAAGAACTATAATTTTAATATAATTTCCAGATTCGATAAAATTCTGAATAGATTTTGTAAAGTTTAATCTATCTTTCAGAAGCAATTCCACATGTTTTATAAAAATAGGAACAATTATGATGCAGAAAAGGGTAATATGTCTTACTGCTTTAAATGCCATATAACTGAATATAAGCCATATAATTATATCCCTTAAGGAAGCTTTCCTTATAGTGAAAATTATAAAAAAAGCAGATATGAGCCAGAAGGCTGTAAAACTCAAATGTTCACCGAACAGGTCGGGACGGTTCCATTCAACAAGAAATTTTTCCATAAATCCATAGGATTGTCCTACAATAAAGGATTGAAGAAAAAGTTTATAACCATAGGGATTTAAGAAGGAAGAAAGGAATGTGAAAGAAAAAATTTTCAACAGATAAAAAGATTTTTTCTTATCTTTTTCCGTGACAGACTCATCCAGAAAATAAATAAATATTATACCAAGTCCCATAATAAAACCACTGTGAGAATTAACCCAGATACAATTAATAAGAGGTAATAACCAGCAGGGGAAGGCTTTATCCTGAATTCTTCTCCTCTCAAGGAGAAATATATATAAAGCTGTAAACAAATAAGATACCAGGTAAGCCCTTATATCAAAATAATAATATGGCTGAGCAATGAATGAGGCAATAATGATAAATATAACTGCAATCAGAGGATTCAAAGAACGAATTCTGCAGGTGGTAAATATAAATCCGAAAGTCGTCAATAAAAGACCTGTTCTCAATAAATAAATACCACTCTTACCAAGTATGGAATAAAATATATAAAATACAGCCAGTATAAACCACTGAGTCGAATTCCATGGCCTGCCATTTGCAGTATAGGAAAATACATCTTTCTCCGGGAAAGTACCTTCGTTTATAATATACCTTCCTGTAGCAAGATTAAGCCATGTATCTGCTGCAGGTATATGATAGAGAGTTACGAAAGTAAGAGAAGCCAGTAAAATTATTAAAATAATATGTTCATATTTAAACATAAATCATACATCTTTATTTTTTTTACCTATAATTATTATTTCATCTACAATTATAAATTTTAGTATATGACCAAGTAATTCTCCAAGTCCGAGAGTCTGTGTTAATTTAATAATAAATTTTTCCATAAAACCCATTTTACTTGTACTCTTATCAATTTTTGCAATATTTCTGCTCCTGGAAGTTCTGGCACAATACAAAACTTCATATCCTGCTTTTTTCAATGTGAATGTGAGTGTATCCTGATTGAAATATACAAGATGTTCCATAGGTTTTATATGATATCTTTTAGCCCAGCAGGTATCTATATTAATTGTAGTTACGAGTAAATATCCATCAGGTCTGGTAATTTCAAAGGCATTTTTCAGGAAGGTCACAGGATCGAAAACATGTTCAATTACATTTCCCATATGAATGGCATCGTACAGTTCAGTATATTTTCCAACAAAATTTCCATTAAAAAATTCATTATAAATATGAAAACCTTCCTTCTGAGGATAGGAAGCAGCCAGAGGATTCGGTTCGACTCCGGAAACTTCCCATTTTTTCATTTTTGCCGCAGAAAGGAAACTTCCTACATTACTACCTATATCAAGGATTCTGCCGGATTTTATATATCTTTCCAGTATATCCAGATTCTCCAGACAGTATTTTACATCCAGTTCCCTTGTTGACAGGTAATAACTTACCGGTGAAGATTTATTTTGTACATATTGTTCTTTAATCATTTCAATAGAAGAGTAAAATTCCTGAGGAATAAAAATAAAATTACAACATTTGCATTTGATTAAAACAAAACAGTCTTTTGTTAAATAATGTTCAAATTCTCTTCCGCCGCATAATATACAGGTATATTTATTATTAAAATTTTGTTTCACTTATAAGTACCTTTCTAATTCATTAAAAGAATTTAGGAATGAAAATTTATTAATTGTCCCAAGTTTTAAATTTTGGGTTTTAGGTTTTGGGTTTTGGGTTTTCACTTCTTAACCCAACACCTAACACCCAACACCCAACACCCTCATCTGCGACAGTTATTTTCAATTCATTCCTTAACATCCTATGTATTGTACCTGCCCTATCACGACAGAAACCCTTTATATAATCCCTTTCCTGTGCATCTGTCTCAATCTTAAAACCATAACAAGACTTTCCAGAAGAGTTATATAATCCAGCTTGGTTTTACCTCTTACCCTGTCTTTAAAAATAATAGGTATTTCAGACATATTAAGATTTTTAAGTCTTGCTTTATACAAAATTTCAGTTACTATAGGAGGGCCTGCAGATATAAGATCTTCGAGATCTATAAGTTCAAAAACATGTCTCTTAAAACATCTGTATCCGGAGGAAACATCCCTAATCTTTATACCAAGGAGAGTCCTTATATATATACCTGCAAGAATTGTTACGATTTTTCTGTATAATCCTCTGTCCTCATCCTGTCCTCCCTGAACAAATCTTGATCCTATAACTATATCATAAAAAGGTATTTGTTTCAGGAAATCCGGTATATAACGTGGATGATGGGAAAAGTCTCCATCCATTTCTATTATATAATCTGCTCCTTCATTGAAAGCTCTCTGAAATCCTTCTATACCGGCAAACCCTCTCCCACGTTTTTTCTTTCTCGTTAAAAGATTTACAGAAGAATATTTTTCTCCAATCTCACTCACAATCTGTCCTGTTCCATCAGGGGAATTATCATCTACTACAATTATATTCAGTCCTTCTATATTCAGATTAATTATAAAATTTACAAGATCCCCTATATTTTCTTTTTCATTATAAGTAGGTATTACTACAGTAGCTTTCATGACATTACATCAATCTCCCGCAGTTTATACAGTATTTATTTGCTACAGGTACACTGGCACCACAGGAAACACAGCTTCTTTCTCCTGTGCCGGGAGATGAGAAACTGGCAGGTTCAGAGCCTGTAAAATCACTCTGAGCCTGATTATTGTCCGGCTTAGAAAAAGAGGACATAAAGGAAGGAGACTGCTGATTATATGAAGATGACTGAGGCTTACAGGAGGAATCGAACTGTGAGGGTCTATCATAATTTCTATCAGTTCCGTAATTGTTATCAGATAACTCTCTCTGTTCCGGTGTAATTCCTGCCATTGTACAGGCATTATTTGCCATAAACCACATAATTTCGCTCACATAGGTAAGATTTGCCACATCCTTTATAATTCCTATTTTCTCATAGTTTATACCCTGTCCTGTAACAGATATATTTATAAGATGCTTTCCATGCAGCATATTCCTCCTTAAATCAGGCGTAAGAATTTTATCTATTTTCTCCGGAGTCTGGCTTTTTATCATAAATGCTTCATCAAACTCTCTGTCTCCAATTTGAATATCCTGTCCTCCCAGGGCTTTTCCTATTTTACTCATAAAACTTTCCTGATAGACATTGAGATGACAGTCAATATATTTCGGGAAATTCATAGTAATACCTGTATAGGTAGTTTTGCTTTTTCCGCTACCTCGTGAAAAGGTGTGTAATAGATACTCAAAACCCTTATAGTCTCCAGTAACTCTTGGGGAACTGAACATACCACCCTGGCTCAGAATAAGGCCTGAATTCATAGCAAATCTCCCCCAGGCCTCCTGTATTGCTTTATTATTATAATAAGATGCAGCTATAGCAATACCTACTATGGCAGCAAAGAAAATAATTTGAATAAAACATGCCCCGGAACTATCCATAATAAAAAGCTCCTTTCAAAAAATATAGGCTAATTATAACATTAATAGAGGGAAGAAATCAAATCGTGACGCGTGACGTATGACGCGTGACGGGAGGACAGATTTTCATTCCTGGTTGTGACTGAAAGTCAATCATGGTTGTTAGTAAAAGTGTGGCATAAACTGTAGCCAGGGAATGATGAATAACTGTCTCAAATATATTAAATCGTGACGCGTAACGAGTAACGCGTCACGAGAGGAACGATTTAATTGGATACTAATGATTGTGTTTTTTCATGACAGGTATATTCACTTATACTGGAAATTAAGGAGTGAAAAGTGAGTGGTGAATAGTGAGTAGTGAGTAGTGAGTATTAATTAATGTACTATTCTTTTCACCTTTCACTATTCACTAATAAATTTCTTTTTCCATCTTATATGAAATCACCTGTCATTTTCAAACGCAATCTTTACCATTCATTAATTTCTAAAAAACTTGACTTATTTCAAAATATCACATAAATTATAGGTAAGAATAAATTTGGGTTTTAGGTTTTAGGTTCCGGGTTTTTAATTTCCCTAACCCAACCCCCAACACCTATAACCCTTAAACCAGGCTTTACACCATAAAAAATGAAAATTCCTATAAAATTAAAGTATAGTTGATATCATCACAATTCGTAAATAATCTTCCCGTCACGCGTCACGGGTCACGAAAAGAATAAATGGTATCAAAATTGCATAAATAATTCATTATAAGGAAGTGATTAACATGAAACATAAATTCATATATAAATCTATATTAATCTTAATTGTTACTTTTCTAATAGCCTTTCCTTGTTCTTCTGCCAGAGCAGGGCTCATAAGTACAGAACAGGAGATAGAGCTTGGCAGGGAAGCAGCCAGACAGGTAGAGGCAGAATATGGATTATATAATGATCCTGTAATGACTGCATGGGTTGAAAAAGTAGGCAAAAAACTTGCATACAGCTCACCAAGAGAAGGTATTACATATAGTTTCAAAGTATTGAATATGGAGGAACCGAATGCTTTTGCAATACCGGGAGGATTTGTCTATGTTACCAGTGGTTTAATGAAAAATTTTGTAAAAAACAATGAAGATTACCTTGCTGTTATTCTCGGGCATGAACTGGGCCATATAAATGAAAGGCATGGTATGAGTCAATTAGAGTGGAGTCTTGGTCTCGGTATTGTACTGAATGTACTTTTAGGTGACAACGGTACTGTTGCCCAGATAGCACAGGTTGCCTCCAATCTTATATTCCTTAAATACAATAGAGAACAGGAACTGGAAGCAGATGAATCAGGCATGAGACTTGCTTACAACAACGGGTATAATCCCAGGGCTCTCATACAATTTTTTAAAGATCTCAGAGTCTATGAAAAACAAAATCCTAATTACACACCGGAATTTATGGCAAGCCATCCTGATACGGAAAGCAGAATAGAAGACGCCAACAAATATATTGCAGAACTGGAAGGTAAGACCTATAATCCTGATACTGCAGATAATTCCTATCAACAACCGACACCGGTTCAGACCTATGAAAACAACAGTAATTTTACAGGAGATTTGAACGGCATATGGAAAGCAGAAGATGGAACCACATTAAATTTAAAACAAAATGGCAATTATGTAACAGGCACCTATCAGAGAGGTTCCATACAGGGAGAAATTAAAGATAATAAAATAAATTATGACTGGTGGAACAGAGACGGAGAGAATGGTAAAGGCTATTTTGCCATATCTTCAGATGAAAATACACTGGAAGGAGAATGGTCTTCCACCAGCGGTAAGAGCGGCCACTGGAAGCTATTTAGAAATGAAATAAGTTATGATAATAATTATTCTGAAAATAATGAAGGAAATATTGACATATCAGGTAAATGGCAATCTTCTATAGGAGAGATTAATTTTATTCAGAATGGAGATAAAGTAGAAGGCACCTATGGGAAAGGCAAAGGAGTAATAAAAGGAACATTAAACGGGAAACGTCTTGATTGTGAATGGTATGAAGTGGTGGATAAAGAAGGTGGTTCAGGTTATTTTATAATATCAGATGATGGAAAATCCATGAAAGGCGAATGGGGTTCCGAGGTAGGAGCAAAAGGACAGTGGAATGCTTACAGGTAAAAATTTACCCTATTTCTATTATCAGGCAGGAATATTGATTAAGACATAGAAATACTCATATAATCTGGAGGTATGATAAAAAATGTTATTAGAAACGAGCAATAGTCAGGAAATTTACAAAACAAAATATAAAGGTTCAATAGTAGATCCTTCTCTTGATAGTATAATGAAAAAAGTCCCTACATCTTTTATAGCAGTAAATATAGTCAGAAAAAGATGCAATCAGCTTAATCTGAATAAGGAAGCAGATAATTATGTCACCCTTGCAAGACTCGTAACAAGGGTTTTCCTGGAAATTGTAGATAGTACTGTAACTTATGAGGAATAGGTTTAAAAAATAAATAAGCCCCCTTCCGGGGGCTTATTTATTTTACTCACATCATCTCTTTAATGATCTTTTAATATTTTCTATGGATTTTTTCAGTGCATCCTTCATATCACTGTCTTCTTCTGTTTTAGACATTTTTTCCAGTGTCTCCAGAGTTTGTTTATCGCCAATCTTACCAAGTGTGGCAACTGCTATCATTCTTACAAAAATATTCTTATCTGTTAAAGCCTCAGTCACATACTGAATGGATTTATCACTTTTTATTTCTCCAAGTGATCTTACTACCGATGCTCTTATAACATCACTGCTGCCTTCTTTAAACAAGTCGAAAAGAGGTTCTACAGCTTTACTATCACCAAGTAAACCAAGAGATGATATAGCTGCTGTTTTAACTCTTTGATTTTTATCTCCCAGGGTTTTACAGAGAGGATCAACTGCTCTCATATCTTTAAAATCTCCTAAAACTCTTGCAGCAGTCATTCTCACTGTTTCGTCTTCATCCCTGAGACTCTCAATTATATAGGGAATAGCATCTTTCGAAAAATCTTTAAGCCTTCCGAAAGCATATACTGCATCTACTCTTACTCCCCAGTCAGGATCCTTTAAAGCCTTAATAAGCGGTTTTATTGCCTGTTTATCATCCAGTTTTCCAAGAGCTTCTGCTGCAATACTTCTTATATTTTCATTTTTATCATTTTCCAGTACTTTAATTAAACCTGGCACAGCCCTTTTATCACCGAGATTGCCAAGAGCCCATACTGCAGTATGTCTGGTATCATCATCAGAAGATGGATTTGCCAGATCATCTATAAATTTCTTTACCTTCCTGCCCATAGGAAGCTCTTCATCAATAGACATAGTTTCAGCTTTTGCAATAGAGGCGGACAAATTCTTAGAATCTCCACCTGAAAATACGGGGCTCAAAGTTAACAGAAAAGAAAATAGTAATAATAATATAAATTGTTTTAAAAAATTCTTTTTCACATTAGTCTCCTTTCAAAATGTTAAAAACTTGAAGGTGTAGTTACCCATATAGCTTCTACATCTTCCTGACCTACATTCTTCCAGCTGTAAGAAAGAGAAGAATCAAGATGAATACTATCACCACTCTCAAGGACATACCTGTTATTACCGAAATTAAGTTCTAATTTCCCGGACATAACTATTCCAAATTCTTCACCTTCCGGGTGATAAAAATTCTGTAAAGAACAGTTACCTACTTTAAATTTTATATACATAGGCTGCATTTTATTATTTTCTGATCTTTTCGAAAGTAACTCCAGGGTAATACCCTTTTTGCCGGAAGGTATGGGCCGTCTCTGTTCATTTCTTGTAATAGAAATTTTCTTTGCACTGGTGTCTTCAAAAAATTGAACTATACTGACATCCAGAGCCCTGGAAATCTTATCAAGACTGGATATGGACGGAGAAATTTTGCTATTTTCAACCTGTGAGAGAAGGCTGTTGGAAAGACCTGTTCTTCGGGACATCTGCCTGATGGATACACCCTTTTGTTTTCTCAGGTCTCTTATCTTTTTTCCAATATCCTCTATAAGATTATCTACTTCTTTATTAATAAGATTTTTTTCATTTATAATCTTTTCAAGGATAGATCTTATATCATCTATCTTAAAAGGTTTCTGTATATAATCATAGGCTCCATGTTTTAACATGTCTACAGCACTTTCCAGTGATGGACATCCTGTAAGAATAAGTATGTTTATATCATTATCAATCTCTTTCATCTCTTTAAAAACCTGGGTACCATCGATATCAGGTAATTTCAGATCAAGTATGACTATATGATATATATCCTCTTTTACCATATGTACTGCATCAAGACCGCATGAAGCAATAGACACGGTATAACCTTCAGTTATTAATAAATCTTCCAGAAATGTACTTACATCTTCATCATCTTCTACAAGCAAGATGTGTATAGATTGTTTGTTAATCTCTTTCACCTCCTCCTGTTACATGTTTACGCCAGGAAAGGCCAAATTTAAACATAACATCATAAAAGATAGTCTTCTCTTTATTGATCAGTTAAAAATTAAAAATACAAATAAAGTATACTAGAATTATTTAATAATTGCAAGTATTTATTATATTCTGGCCAGATTAACCACATAAAAATAACATAGTTTTTCGAGTCTGTCATCAAGGGAAATGAATTTTATATCTTCCGGCAGACTTTTTGCCATTTCAAGAGCTTTATCAAGATAGGAAGTGTATAAAAATTTCTTATCTATTTTCCTGTCTGTCTCTAAAACATCTTTATATAGTAATGATTGATGAAGTGAAAACTCAGGCATAATTTTTTTAAAATCTTTATGATACCAGTCTCCGGTAAAAATATTAAATCCATATAAACTTAAGAATCTTTCTCCGTATGTGGAGATAAAATCTATTGTATCCATTATAAAATCAAGATCTCTATCATCAAGGGTATAATGAAGATTTATCCTTGCCCATCCCGGTTTCATGCCATTATATCCCTGTTGAACAGCTTCTCTGTATCGAGTTGAAGTTGCAATATCTATGCCAAGTAAATAATGGCCGTAAGGGCCGGCACAGGAACAACCTGCCCTGCTCTGTATACCGAAGAGATCATTTTGTAATTTAGAAATATATTTGGGATGAAAATATCTGTCTCTATGTTTTATATTAAATGAAACAATGGCTATACGATTTTCATATCCTTCAGGTCCGAGAATTTCAATCAATGGATTATGTTTCCACTGGTCATAGAAATGTTTCAGATTGTGCTTTTCTCTTTCATGTATAGTATTAATGCCTATATAATCCTTCACCTGCAAAGAAAGGGCTGTTCTCAAAACCTGAACTATACCTGGGGTGCCAGGTTTTTCTCTTTCCTCGATATCTGTAAGGAAATCATGTTCTTCAGTATTTACATAGGAAACAGTGCCGCCTCCTCCAAAGGTAGGAGAGAGGTTTTTATCATATATTTTTTCATGAAACATAAGGACTCCTGTTGAACCGGGGCCTCCCAGGAATTTATGGGGGGAAAAGAAGATACCGTCAAAATAAGATTTACTGTCTTTATTTATATTTATCGGTATATAGGGAGCACATGCAGCAAAATCAAAAAAAATCAAACAATCATGTTCATGAGCTATTTCTGCCAGTTTATAAACATCTGTCTTAATACCTGTCACATTTGACGCAGCAGAAAGGGAAGCTATTTTCATTCTTCCCTCCCATCTCCTGTCTTCAAGTTTTTTTATAAAATCTTCTACTGATAATTCGCCATGACTATCAAGCCTTACAGGTATGACCTCACAGAAACCTTCCCTCCAGGAAACAAGATTTGAATGATGTTCATAGGGGCCCACAAAAACAACTGGTTTCTTTATATTGCATTTATTTATACAGTCATTAAGATCGCGAAAGACCTTTTTAAAGCTCGGAGAAATATAAAGGCCGAGTATTTCCATCAGTTTCTGTATTGCTGCTGTTGTACCTGTGCCTGTAAAGATTATATGATAGTCATCTGTGGCATTCACAGATTTTTTAATAATATGTTCCGCTTCAAAAAATCTCCTGGTTGTAAGCCATCCTGTTTCATCATCTTCAGTATGGGTATTTGCATAATCTTTCTGTAATTCCAGGAGGTATTTCTCAATAAACAGTAAATTTCTTCCTGATGCAGTATAATCAAGATATAGCATCAACCTTTTCCCCATGGGTGTCTCTATAAAATGATTGGCTCCTATTATCTGGGATCTTATATAATCCAGTTCATTACTCATAAATAGAATCCTTTCCTGAAATCCGGCAGATAAAATTATAACGAAAAAAAGTCAAAATAGCAATAATAAAATATAAATCGTAACGCGTAACATGTGACGCGTAATGCGTGAGAAGGAATTATTAATTAAATTCTCTGGCTAAACAACTATGTTTAAGAGCCTGTCGGGAACATAAATAGTTTTCCTGATTACTTTATCTTCGGTAAATTTCTTTACTCTTTCCATCTCAAGAACCATACCGAGGAGTGTATCCTTATCAATACCTGGCTCAACCTCAAGAGTACCTCTCAATTTTCCATTTATCTGTATAGAAACCGTAACAACAGTATCTTTCGCCAGATTTTCATCATATAAAGGCCAGGTCTGTTCTGCCACGAGTCTCTTCCCATCAACAATCTTCTCCCATATTTCACAGGCAATATGAGGAGCAAAAGGATAAAGGAGTATCGTAAGAATTTCCATCATCTTTACCGGTATTTTTTTCATAGAGGTAAGGTGATTGGTATAGGACATAATCTCCGATACTGATGTATTATATTTCATCTTTTCTATTCTTTCACTTACTTTTTTTACAGTTTTATGGATGAGACGAAGGTTTTCTTCACTTAACTCTATTTTTCTATCTACCTTTTCCATAAGATTCCATACTCTGTTTAAAAACTTGAATACCCCTATGACTCCATTTGGATCCCAGTAGGAAACCTGATCAAATACACCCATAAACATTTCATAGACCCTGAAGGTATCGGCACCGAATTCTTTAACTATATCATCAGGATTTACTACATTTCCTCTGGATTTGGACATTTTCTCTCCGTCAGAACCTAAAATCATACCATGAGATGTTCTCTTCAGATATGGTTCACTGCAGGAAAGAAGTCCTTCGTCATAGAGAAATTTATGCCAGAATCTGGAATAAAGAAGATGAAGTGTAGTATGTTCCATACCGCCGTTATACCAGTCTACAGGCATCCAGTAATCCAGTTTCTCCCTGGAAGCAAATTCATGTTCATTTTTCGGATCTGTATAACGGAGGAAATACCAGGAAGAACCAGCCCACTGCGGCATTATATCAGTTTCTCTTTTTGCTTCTCCTCCACACCCGGGGCAGGTAGTATTTACCCATTCCTTTACAGAGGAAAGAACTGTTTCTCCTGTTTCAGAAGGGATAAAATTATCCACTTTCGGGAGTATTACAGGAAGTTCCTCTTCAGGGACAGGAACAAAACCGCATTTTTCGCATATTACAAGGGGGATTGGTTCACCCCAGTAACGCTGTCTCGAAAAGACCCAGTCCCTCAACTTATAATTCACCCTGCTTCTGCCAAGGTTTTTCTCACCAAGCCAGGAAATCATTGTTTTTATAGCTTTTTTTACCGGGAGCCCATTTAAGAAATCAGAATTTACCAGTATTCCTTCATCTGTATCAGTATAGGCTTCTTTTTCTATATCCCCTCCGGAAATAACCTCTATAATGGGAAGGCTGAACTTTTTTGCAAACTCATAATCTCTTGTATCATGAGCAGGAACTCCCATTATAGCTCCTGTACCGTAGGACATAAGTATATAATCTGAGATCCAGAGAGTAATTTCTTTATTACTCACAGGGTTTATGGCACAAATGCCTTTAAGCTGGACTCCTGTTTTATCTTTACTCATCTCAGTTCTTTCAAAATCTGATTTATGTCCTGTCTGTTCCTGGTAGGATTTTACTTCCTCATAATTACTTATGAGTCCTGAGATTTCTTCCAGAAGAGGATGTTCAGGAGATAAAACCATATAGGTAGCTCCGAATATAGTATCAGGCCTGCTGGTAAATACTCTCAGGGTTTTTCCTGCACATGGTACAGAAAAGTCTATTTCGGCTCCGTAGCTTTTGCCTATCCAGTTTATCTGCTGGGCTTTAATCTTTTCCAGATAATCTACATCATGGAGATCACTTATTAATCTGTCTGCATATTCGGTAATTTTAAGCATCCACTGTTTTCTCTGCTTTTTTATTACTTCTCCTTCACATCTTTCACATTTATTATTGACCACTTCTTCATTGGCAAGACCGACTTTACAGGAGGTGCACCAGTTAATAGGTATATCTGACTTGTAGGCAAGACCTTTCTTAAATAAACGAAGGAATATCCACTGAGTCCATTTATAATAATCCGGGTCTGAAGTTCTCACTTCTCTTGACCAGTCAAAGGAAAGTCCAAGTGATTTAAGCTGTCTTTTAAAATTATTTATATTATTATCTGTAGATATTTTGGGATTTATCCCTGTTTTTATAGCATAATTTTCTGCCGGAAGGCCGAAGGAATCGAATCCTATAGGGTAAAGTACATTAAAGCCTTCGAGCCTTCTTTTTCTGGCAAGCACATCAAGAGCAGTATAGCTTCTCGGATGTCCTACATGAAGTCCCTGGGCAGAGGGATAGGGAAATTCTATTAAAATATAAATTTTTTGTTTCGAAAAATCATCTACTCCTTCATATAATTTCTTTTCTTCCCATATTTTCTGCCACTTACTTTCTATTTCTTTAAAGGGGTAACTCATAATTGATCACCTTTTCTGAGATTTTTATTCTAAAAAATACTGGCTAATTCTATCAGAAAAAGAGGCACTTTGTAAAGGGAAAAGTTTAAAGTCGTGACCCGTGACCCGTGACGCGCGACGGGAGGCAATGTTCCTCTGCCCATTGCGCTTGCTTTTCTCCATATGTTATCCTATAATAGTGAATATGATACAATACTGGTCACTGATCACTGATCACTGATCACTGATCACTGATTATGAGGAGGTTAAAAAATGCGCTATTTTCTATCATTATTCCTTTGTTTTATCTTTATATCATTACTTACTCCAATTTCAATGGCAGCCTGTATAGAAAAGGGTTCGTCCATAGTATGTGCCGGCACGACAGATGGAATTATGTACGGTCTGGACAGGAAAAACGGCGGAGTAAAATGGTCATATAAAACAGATGGTTCTCTTGAATACTGTGAACCTGTGGCAGTTGACGGCATTATCTGTTTTGGTTCTGAAGACGGAAATATTTACGGTATAGAAGGATCTACAGGAAGAGAAGTCTGGAGAGTTAAAACTGATAAAAAGATAAGTTCCGGTGCTGCAGGAGCAAACGGCATGGTCTATGTAGGCTCAAGAGATAGTAATCTCTATGCAGTAGAAGCAAAAACAGGTGTCAACAAATGGGTTTACCGGACAGATGGTTCAATAGAAGGATTTACTCCTGTAATTGCAGACAATGGCAATATTGTGTTATTCGGTGCAAAGGATCAGTATTTTTATGGTATTAATGCGAAAGGCGGCCAGGAAATATGGCGTTACAAAGCAGATGATCCTGTATTTCAAACAAAAGCTGTCCTTGGGCAGGGTATGGTATATTTCTGCTGTAAAAATGGTTTTGTTTACGGACTTGATATTAAAACTGGAAGAGAAATGTGGAGATTCCGTACAGAAAGAGGTATAGACAGAGCATCTCCCGTATATAACAATGGTTTTGTCTATATGGCTTCAGTAGATGAGAGATTATATGCCATAAACGCCCAGACAGGACTGGAAGCATGGAGTTTTCGTGCAGATACTGCCATAACATCTACTCCTGCCTGTTACGGGAACATAGTATATGTTTCTTCAAGAGACGGACATTTCTATGCCATTAACGGAACAAATGGCGCCCAGTTATGGAGAACCAGATTAGATTCCGATGTAGTTGATACAGAACCAACATTTTTTGAAAACAGAGCTTTTTATCAGACCTATGTTTATATAGGAACAATAAAAGACTGCCTTTATGCTTTTGATGCAAAAACAGGGGCTCAGGCCTGGAGGTATCGTACAGATTCATCTGTAGAAAAGACTTATCCTGTATTATATGAGGGAATTCTATATCTGGGGTTTTTAGATAAATATTTCTATGCTCTGGAAGCTACAACAGGTGCACAGACATGGAGATTCAGAGTTTTTGAAGATTGAGCAGGTAGGGAACAGGCAGTGCCTGTTCCCTGCAAACTATTGACTACTCACTTTTTTCTTCCGGTGTTCTGTCCTTTTCTCCTAATTCTATCAATACTCCTCCACAGGCATCGCATATTACTTCATATGGTGGATTGGGTAAAAGGAAATCAGGGCCGAAATGAATTACTGCGCCGCATTTACACTCAAATTCCCCTGAAATATGAAAACTGCCGCCTCTTTCTTTTGTCAGTTCTTCCATTTCCTGTAATAATTTCATTTCTCCTTCACGATAGAGATTTGTTGTTTCTTCTGCCAAAAAAATCACCACCTTGGAAAATTTTAAAACTCATCAATATGATATTTTATTTCCACATAAGAAATCACTTCTCCTTTATAGTAATATAATTTTGTGATATAATTTTATTTATTACAGTTGAAAGGATCAGGTAAAATGAATAGACGTGATTTTTTAAAAAATTCTTTCTGTGCCCTTATTACGGCAAATATATGGTCTCAGTCTTTCTCATCAGTCAGAGCAAATGAATTAACAGAAGATGAAAAAATATTTCTCAGTAAAATCAAACTGGCTGAGAAGAAAGGGCTTTTCAACAAACCTCTGAACAAAGTAATCACAGAGACAGGCAAATCCTTTCTAAAAACCCCTTATGTTCCTGACACTCTTGATAATTCAGGGAGAGAAGCACTGGTCACAAATCTCCATGGTCTGGACTGCTGGACTTTTTTCGAGAACACTCTGGTTATATCAAGAGTAATAAAAAAACAAAAGAAAAATTTTGAAGATTACAAAAAAGAACTGGAATTTATCAGATACAGAAATGGCATAAGAAGTGACTATATAAGCAGACTTCATTATTTTATAGACTGGATTTACGATAACAGTAAAAAAAATATTGTAAAAGATATAAATAAAGAACTTGGCGGGGTAAAATTAAATAAAGAAATTAATTTTATGACCACTCACAGAGAAAGCTATCCTCCACTGAAATCAGATGAATATTTCAATAAATTAAAAAAAGTGGAGAAAGAAATAAATTCCAGGGTTCAGTACTATGTACCGACAGAACTTATACAAAAAATAGAAGATAAACTTAAAGACGGAGATATAATAGGCCTTGGCACCACAATAGAAGGACTGGATGTAACACATACGGGATATATATATAAAATAAAGGGATTATCTCATATGCTGAATGCATCGTCTAAAACAGGCTATGTAGAAATTTCCGATTGCACCCTTTATGATTATCTGATTTCAGTGGAAAAACCTGGAATAATAGTGGCGAGAGCTTTAGATTAAAATCTACAGGCACAGGTAGATTGGGAAAGAGTCAACACTGTCAATCAAATAAGAACCAGAATTCACAGGAAGGAGCAAGGATTTTGAGGAAAAAATTATTTATTACTCTCTGTATTTTTATTACCCTTTGTTTTTACGGTTGTTTCGAGAAAGTTAACACTGTCCCAACTCCTGCAATGGAAATAAATCTTGAAAAGGTAATACTTTCAACAGACAGAAACGGAAATGAAGGAGTATCAACCTTTAACATGAGTGATAAGAACATATACCTCCTGTTTGAAGCAAACAACTTACCTGCAGATACACAGATAAGGAGTGAATGGTTCTTTATAAATACAGAAGAGGGGAAAGAGGATAAAACAGGTGAATTTAATATAAAAGCCGGCAGCACTATGAAATCAGGAAGTTTTACCTTTAACAGACCTGCAGAAGGATGGAAAGGAGGTGAATATAAAGTAAAACTTTATTTCAATGAAAAACTCATGAAAAATATCTCTTTTACCATAGAAAGCCCGACTGTTGCAGAAGAACCAGAAGACCAGAAAGATACAGATATTGAGCCAATGTCTTTATTCTATCTAAAAACCTCCATAAAGGAACAGGATAAAAAATCTAAATTCTCAGTATTTATTAATGATGAAGAAACAGGTGATATAGAAACAGATACACAGATAAATATAAGTTCAAAACTTCATAAAGGTGAGAATTCAGTCACAATAACCAGTAATATAGAAGAAACTCTCTCTTCAAATATAAAATTAACAATAGAAGCCATATGGAGGAATAAAAGATTTCCCATCTTAATACACAGAAGAAAAGATAAAGGAGAAGACACTGTTAAATACAAACTGGATATACCGGACATAAGTAAAATAAATTATCCTCTTCTGAAAGAAGAATATAACCTGAAGACAGATATGGGAAACGGAACACCTGAAACAGTCTTCAATATTATCATAAACGGTTTTCCCATAGGCTCTTACAGTGACTCAGTAAATTTGGATGTAACACCTTTTATAAAAACAGGAGAAAATGAAATAAAAATAACAGGTGAATTGGATAAAAATCTTTCAGGAAGGGTAACTCTTACACTCGGTTCCTTAAGGTGGGGGAAAATGTCACCAATACTCACCCATAGCCGTAAAAAAGCAGGAGTGGCTCTCTCTGTATATAAGATAAATATACCTGATATAACAGCAATTAAAAATAAAATACCTGAAGATACCTATATACTTAAAACAGATATGGCTAAAGGAACTGACGGCACAAAATTTGAAATATTCATAAATGATATTCAAACAGGTATATTCAATTCAGATACTACTGTTGATATAACTCATTATCTGAAAGAAGGACTCAATAAAGTAGAAATAAAGAGTGATATAGAAGAAGAGCTTTCATCTGATATTATAGCAAGCATTGTAACAGATAAAAAAGGTCAGTGGAAAACCCTTATGAAACATACAGCTATAAAAAAAGGGAATTCTGTAAAAGTCTATGATCTCATAGTGCCACAAGAAACTTCTACTATTCCTCAGTGCACAATGAGAGTTGATATGACAGGAAAAAAAGAGGAAACATCTTTTAATATTTATATAAATGACTATATAGTCGGAGGTTTTGAAACAAACACATCTATTGATATAACAGGTTTTATGAAAGAAGGAGCAAATAAAGTAAGGATAGAGAGTAAAATTCCACAGGATCTGGATAAAGAAGTGACGGCAGGTATAGGCTCTTATAAAAATGGCGCATGGAATACTCTGCTTACTCACAGCAAATCCAGAAAGGGAAATTATAAGGATGAATATACTGTAATGATAAAGTAGTGAAGAGTGAAGAGTGAAGAGTGAAGAGTGAAGAGTGAAGAGTAATATTATTGCTACTCACTACTCACTATTTTAAACCCTCCGGAATGATTATAAGTTTAAATGAACTTTTAATTTTTTATCAACTTCTGACATATAGTCTGACTTTAAAATTCCAATTTTACTCTTCAATCTGATTTTATCAAAAGTCGTAATATCAGGAATCCTTATAGAGCTCTGCCTGTCAAGACAATTTTCTTCATCAGGCTCTATTACAACCATAATTGTTATAAATTTTACTTTACCTGTTAAAGGTAAAACTGTAACTTTTGAACTTTTACTGTTGGCTATATCATTGGAAACTACCAGAGCCGGCCTTGTTTTCTGTATTTCTGTTCCTATAGAAGGAGAAAATTCTACAAGCCAGATTTCTCCTCTTTTTGGAAATATCATTTTTCTATATATCCCTTCCTGTATCTTTTATAGATGTATTTTCCCAGTCTCTCCACCAGTTTTCATCATCTTCTTTACAGAAATCCTCATATTCTTCATAAGCTTTTATCAGTTCTTCCCTTTGTTTTTTTTCTTTATATTCCTGAAGAATTGTAACTATAGATCTACTTCTATTTTTTCCCTGACTGTCAATAAAGTCAAGAATATCATGAGGTATGGAAAGTGAAACTTTAGGCATAATTCTTACCCCCTTTATTTACTACTTAATGGTAGCATAAACAGGAGGTAAAAACAATTCATATTTTAAAAATAATTTTTCTAATTGACTTCTTACTCTGGAGCCATTAAAATTAAACAAAACTCCTATTAAAGAAAGGTAATATTTACAATGAAAAAAATCAATATTTTATTAATGCTCATTATTCTTATCTTTACTGCTCTTATGTCTGAAGCTTCGGAAAAAGACGGTCATTCTTCAGAAAGAGACTCTCATATTTGTTGGGAGGGTGTATTTTCAGATGAGACATCACTGTTCATGTCTCCCCCGGAACCATCTATAAAAGACGAAATAACCCTTACCATGAGAAGTTACAAAAATGATTTAACGTCATGCCGTATAAGATATTTTGACACAAAAGAACATTTTGTAGATATGACTTTAACAAAACAGTCAGACATCTATGATTACTGGACGGGGAAAATACCTGCAGGTCCAGAGAGAAAAACCTACAGATTTGAACTTTTTGACGGTTCTCTCAAAGGATATTATACAGCTATAGGAAAAATGGAAGAACCTGTTTATGACAGGGATTTTATTCTAATTCCCGGTTTCAAAACACCTGACTGGATGAAACATGCCGTCGTATATCAGATATTTCCCGATAGATTTTTTGACGGAAACACTGATAACAACGTAAAAGAAGGGGAATATGTCTATCTCGGAGCAAAGGCCTATACACATAAAAATTGGACAGACCTGCCGGATAACCCTACAAAATGTGCCGATTTCTTCGGAGGTGATCTTCAGGGCATAAAAGTAAAAATCCCCTATTTAAAAGATCTTGGCATAACAGCAATATATTTAAACCCCATCTTTCTGTCTCCGAGCAATCATAAATATGACACACAGGATTATCGGGAAGTAGATCCTCATTTCGGAGGAAATGAAGCCTTTAAAGAACTTGTATCAGAAGCACATAAAAACAATATAAAAATAATTCTTGACGGAGTATTCAATCATACAGGGTCAAAACATATATGGTTTGATAAAGAACATATTTATAATACGGAAGGAGCCTATGAAAGTAAAGAAAGCCCATGGTATGATTTCTACACATTTCGTGAATGGCCTGATAATTATATAGCCTGGTGGGGTTTTAATACACTGCCCAAACTAAATTACGGAAGTGCAAAGTTAAGAGAAGAAATCTTCGGAGGGGAAAATTCCATAGCAAGAATGTGGATAAAGGATTTTCACATAGACGGATGGAGGCTCGATGTACCCAATGAAGCAGGCGTAGGAGGAAGAACAGATGAACATGGACTGTGGAAAGAATTTAGAAAAAGAGTAAAAGACGCAAATCCTCAGGCATATATTACAGGTGAGATATGGGGGAATGCCTCTGTATGGCTCAATGGCGGAGAATTCGACAGTGTAATGAATTATAACGGCCATATGGAACCTCTCTGGATCTGGCTCGGAGGGATTGATCATAACGGCTATGGGACAACAATGAATGTAAGCCAGTTTGATGAATATCTGACCTTTACAAGAGCCGATTACTATCTTCCCTGTGTCCAGACAGGTCTTAATCTGTTAGACAGTCATGATACAAGGAGATTTATAAATGTCCTCAAAGGAGATAAAGGCAAACAGAGAGTGGGAGTAATATTTCAGATGACCTATGTGGGAGCTCCCACTGTATACTACGGTGATGAAATAGGAACAGACGGAGATAAAGATCCTGACTGCAGAAGAACCTTTAACTGGGATGAAACAAAATGGAATAAAGATTTAAGGGGATTATACAAAAAATTGATTTCCATAAGAAACGGTTATAAAGCTCTCAGAACCGGATCTTTTGAAACTCTATATAGAGACAATGAAAAAAACATTTATGCTTTCGCCAGATATGACGAAAAAGATAAATTCATAGTTGTACTGAACGGCAGCAAAGAAAAGTCCACAATCAGCCTTCCGTTATTCAACCTGGAGTTATCTTCTGATACAACCGGCCATGATTTGTTATACGGGAAGAAATATGATATTACCTCAGGGAATATGGAATTAGAAATTAATCCGACAGACGGGCTGGTAATATTATTTGAGAAAAATTCTCTATGAAGAACTTTGAAGAATTCAACAGAGAAACAGTTAATTTTTGCAAATTGTATAATTTATCTGTTTCCCCTGATGAAGATATAAAGAACAGGCTTTTCTGCCGCTTTTATGGTAATATAGCAGAAGCGGCAGATGTGCCTTCTTCTTTAATAAAACCTCTTAAAACAATTATATTTTATTTATGTACCATGCTTCACGAATGGGATAACCTGGTTGAAGAGGAAGGTATAAAAGAAAGTACCTATAAAACCTTTATCGACAGGATGCATCACAGAGAATCTTCAATAAAAGAAGCTGTTCAACAAATATCTCTTCCATCGGAATTATTTAATAATATATGCAAATCATCTATGGAAAAAATAAAGGATTATTTTCTCCTTGAAGAAGAGGCAATGAAATTTATTTCTTCCGAACAATTGATATTAACACTTCTTAAAAAAGGTAACTGCGATTTTGAATTCTATAATGATATATTCTTTAAACTCTTAAAAGAAGAATATAGAGAGGGCCTTACATCTTTTTTTGAGAATTATCTCATAGTAGATCTCATTGCAGATCATATAACTGATCTTAAAGAAGATATAGAAAATTTCACCTATAATCCTTTACTGTTACTCTACAGACTCTACAAAAGACAAAAATCTCCTTATATAGAAACCTGTAAGGCTCTTCTCTATGAAGACAGTTATACACGATTATGCAGAGACAATATCATGGACTGGTTTACTTCACTGGCAGATAAAGAAATAAGAGAAGCAGAAAAAAAACTGGAAAAGATAAATCCCCCTGAATTAAAGAATTTATTATCTCTTTATCTTAATGGAATTTCAGAAGGTTTTTCTTTATTCAAAAAATATGATTGCCTCACATGGATGGAAAAAGATAGAAGAGATTTATATATAACACTCATGTTAAAACCACACCCGTGGGAAAGGCTCACCCTGAATGATATTGGATGAAATAGACACGACAGTAAGAGAAATTAACATTAAACTGCTGAATTCAGGAGAAAAAAGGAGCATCCTGTGGCTCATTGGAGATAATATCTGCAGTCATGCCATGTGTACACACTGTTCCCTCTCTCACAGAACCTTCAGAGAAGCTCTCTATGATCTGAGTCGTAACATAAATAGCTATAAAAAATTCGAAGCTGATTTATTGAAGTGTGATTTTACGAAAACACCTGTTTTAAGTCTCTATTTAATGGGTTCTTTTTACAATGAAACAGAAATTAATAAAAATTTAAGAAGAAAAATTCTGAAAAGACTGGGAAAAGAAAAAAATATAGAAACATTAATAGTGGAAAGCAGACCGGAATTTATAGATAAAGATAAAATAGCAGAAACAGAAGAAATACTTGCCGGTAAAAAAGTAGAAATAGGGACAGGTCTGGATCATTTAAATGAGATTTACAGGAATAAATATCTTAATAAAAATATAAAACTTGAAGATTATGAAAGATGCACTGAAATAATAGTACCATCAACAATAAAACAGATTACCTATATAGGGGCAGGATGTCCTTATCTTGATGAAGAGCAATCAATAGAGAGTGCTGTAGAAACCTCTATTTATGCTATAAACAGAGGAAGTCATATAATTTCCATTGAACCTTTAATCATTCAAAAAGGAACTATTCAGGAAAAACTTTATAGAGAAGATAAATTTCAACCTCTTTCTCAAAAATCCATAGTAAAAATTACAGAAGCAGTTAGCAAATATTTGAATTTTGAGTATGAAATAAGGACAGGTGGAATTGTACAGGCACCGGCAGAATAGGTGAAAGTTTTCATGAAGATGAGTCAAAAATAGAGTCAACAAGCAGACAGGTATATAATGCAGATATGGCTCTCCTTGACTGGGTTATAGAGAATAAAGATAAGGAAGAAGAGAAAGAAATAGAATTATTATAAGTGTGTAGATAGAAATAACAAAAATTCATCTACATTATAAGTGGAGATGAATTTTAATTGTTTTTTTAAATGATTATTTGTTTTAACTTCTTGAAGTTTTAACTTCTTAAAGCCAGCTCTATTAAAGAAAGGTTTTTCTTTGATTCTTCTTCTTCATCCTCAGGATAGTAATCTTCGCCACAAAACCAGCAGGAATATACAGGGATATTATACTCTATTACCTGTCTTTGCATTTTGTGAGAACATCTTGGACACTTCATAACATCACCTTACTTACTATAAAAAATTTATTCTAACTAAAATATATTATAAATAGTGTACGGTAAAAATACTGTATTTTACCTGACAATTTTATAAAAGTAAATTACAACTCCATGACAAACCCTGATGTAACAATAGATTCACAATTTTAATAGTTTAAAAAAATTTTAAATTGGGGATTTTTCAAAAACCTGAAAAATATTCTATATTTATTATTCTGGTCTTTATTTATTATTCTGGGAAAGAATATAAAATCCTTCTTTAATTTTTCATAAAAAAATTCCATTTTTTTATAAACTGTTAAAAATTATAATTATAGTTCAACTCATAATAATTTGAAATAAGGTAACGGGTAACGGGTGACAGGTGAAATAAAATCCCGTAACCCGTCACCCGTTAACTATAAATGACATTAAATTATGGGTGTTGGGTTTTAGGTTTTGGGTTTTGGGTTGTTAATCTTTTTAACCCAACACCCAACACCCGAAACCCATAACCCTTAACCCTTAAAAAATGAAAATTCCTATACTCTCAAGTTAATGAGACATTTAATTAATTTTCATTCCTTAACAGCTAAATACTATAAACCTTTATATAGGAAAACAGACATTATTATAGAATAGAAAAATATGAAAATTTATTATGACAGAGGAACCATTATTTTAGATAAAGTTACAGATTATGCTCTTGTACCTGACTTTTTCACCTGGGATTCAAGGGTAGATAAATACAGAACCTTTGCCTGTAATTACAGATCTGCTGTGGAATATTTCTATAGAAAAAAAATCCCCTTTACCGATAATGTTAAATCCTACAGAGAATTAAATCTGAAAAGCTATATAAACTTCGAGCCCCATGCCCATCAAAAAGAAGCTGTCAATGCCTGGCTTAAAACAAAAAGAGGTACAGTAATACTGCCTACAGGCTCAGGAAAGACCTATGTGGCAAAACTCCTTATCCATAAGCTACAGAGAAGCACTTTAGTAGTAGTTCCCACAATAGATCTCATGAATCAGTGGTTTGATTTTCTTTCCCTTGCCTTTAAAGAAGAAGTTGGTCTTATTGGCGGAGGATATTATGAAATAAAGGATCTTACAGTAACGACCTACGATTCTGCCTATATGAAAATGGACTATATGGGAGATAAATTCTGTTTCATTATCTTCGATGAAGTGCACCATCTTCCCGGAGAGACCTTTATACAGAGTGCCGAAATGTCAATTGCTCCTTACAGGCTCGGCCTTACTGCCACCTATGAAAGACAGGACAACAGACAGGATCATCTTTCATCTGTAATAGGGCCTGTAGTATATGAAAAGAAGATAACAGAACTTGTAGAAGAATCTCTTCTGGCAGATTATGAAACAAAGAGAATCATTGTAGGCCTGGGCGAAACGGAACAAATAGAATATAACTCCTCAAGAAAAGTTCTCAACGAATTCCGGGAAGAAAAAGGAGTTTATTTTACCTCCCCCGAGGACTGGCAAAAATTCGTATTTCTCTGTTCACGGTCTCAAAAGGGAAGAGAGGCAATGTTCGCCCACAGAAATGCAAAAAAGATTGCCCTTGGAACAGAAAGTAAACTTGCAATTTTAGATTCTCTCTTAAGAAAACACAGTAAAGACAGAATTCTCATATTTACAAATGATAATGAAATGGTTTACCTCATTTCAAGAAGATGCCTCATACCGAGTATAACCCATCAGACAGACTCGAAAGAAAGAAAAGAACTTTTAGAGAATTTCAACAGCGGTGTATATAAAGCACTTGTAACGTCAAAAGTATTGAACGAAGGAGTCAATGTGCCGAAATGCAATGTAGGAATTGTCTTTTCCGGCTCTTCCACAGTAAGGGAACATGTTCAGAGACTGGGAAGAATATTGAGAAAAGAAGAAGGTAAAAAGGCAATTCTTTATGAACTGGTGTCAAAGGGTACAGTGGAAGAACATTCCAGCAGAAGAAGAAGAGAACATTCTGCTTACAAACAGTCTGATCAGATTGATTTCCTTTAACCGTATTTCAATCTGAAAGCATTTAACATAAAATAAACCTCTTCAAGAAATTTCCCTGCAAACTCTCTGTCTCTTATGACAGACATTTCTTCATCTGAAAGGGCACTTACCGTATACCAGTTATAAGATCCTGTAAGGACTGTTTCTTCATCAAAAACGGCAAACTTATGGTGAAGAGGTGAAAATATATCCCATGTGTTATAAAGTCTTATTACTTCAATTCCTGCATCTACCAGTGACTGAACCGGCTCTTTAATGGGTCTTCTGTAATCTTTATCCCATTTTTCAGGCATCTTTCCTGTCTCGACTACCGGACCGTTAAATATAATCTTCACATAGACTCCCCTGAGTTTCGCCTTTATAAGTTCTACTATACAATCAGTTCTATGGCCGTATTCATCAAATCCCGGCAGGTAATTCATATCAAACATTACCACTATTATTGAGTGTTTTGCCCTGCCTATTTCCCTTATTATTACATCCTGTGCCATATAAAATCTTCCGTCAGATGAGTGGTATTTTGCAAAACTATAGAAACTGTTAAACCTTGCATTTATATCAATATGAGGAGAAACATAAAAAGCTCCTTTTATTGCATGATATATATGTTCATATATTACCGATATATGAGGTGAATAGTGGAAAACACAATTTTCCCTGTTACCTCCCCATATGTGAAAATCCAGGTTAAAAGAAGCACTCATAGAGGCCTGTCCGTCAAATATTATGATTTTAGTATGCATACTCGCTATACCTGATGCCTCATGAGGAATATTTCTCACCACACCATAGACAGGTATTCCGCTTTTTCTGAGTTTTGCCACACTTTCTATATAATCCATGGAACTTACCTGTTCCCATCCTCCTATACATTCAACTTCCACACCTTCATAGAAGGCATGCATAAGATGATCCGCTATATATGGATTATCGAAGTTAAAGACAGACATATGTATATAATGTCTGCCATGAATATCCCTTTTTTTTCTATCTATGACGAAATCTATAAGCCTGTGTATTTCATGTCTGGGATGTGACGGATCTTCCGTATTTCCTCTTGTAAAATAAGGTTTCAGAGGAAATTCTTCCTGATTATTTATATGATGTAATGACAGCTGAACAGTTTCAGGATGAAAAATTCTCAATTTATATTCGTTATATTTCATAAAATCTCTGAAATCGTCTGTGAAAATATGACCTCTGTAAAAATCCTCTATGGAGGCAAATTTATATTCATAAATAGAAGGAAGGGATTTATGGTCTTTGTGCAATATAAAGGAGAAAGTTATATGAAGAACTTTTCCATGGAGACTGTCATAGGGATACAGAGGGAGTTTCTCTGTCTGCCATTTTTCATAGTCTTTATTTATTTGCTCCACAAAGGTTGCTTCCTGTATATAGTGTTCTGTAGAACCGTCTTCCCTGTAGATATTTAAAATGACTATTAATTTTTTATGAAAGCCATAGTGTTCAAGGCAAAAACCTATGCCGCCCGGGAAGTTTACAATATCCATACCGATGGAATTTCTCACGGTTCTTCCCTGTCCTATCCATTTATAGATGGGACATACATAGGTTTCTCCTGCTTCTGTGTCAGAGTCTTTAAGAAAATAAAGTTCCATAAATTATTTAGATAGACTGCCTCTCTATAGTTTTTATCCAGAGCTTCATTTTACGCCATAAAAAATAAAAATTCCTATACTCTTAAATTAAATATTCTATTTTTATTAACATGATTCCTTGTAAGATATAGCTGTTTATTATTAAGTCGGTAATGTATTAAAAACCGGATAATTTTTTGAACAACCAGAATCCTTTTTTGACTTTTTTCATTTAATCATATGTTACATGAAATCGTAACGGTCCATTCCTGGATGGATGAGAATACATTTATGAACGGTATTGCTATGGGGCAGATTACACCGGGGCCGGTTGTAATTACTGCAACATTTGTAGGTTATATGCTTTACGAAATACTCGGAGGTATTATTGCTACAATAAGTGTATTTGCACCTTCTTTCCTTATTGTTACAGATATTGAACCATATTTTAATATTATCAGAAAGTCCTTTTATATTAATAAAGCTCTTAAAGGTATATTGTTTTCCCTTACAGGTCTTCTTCTTATTACAAGAGTCAGTTTTACTATAAATATTCCCTGGGATTGGACACGCATTCTTTTTGTTGCAGCTGCATTTATTTCTCTGTTATATAAGTTAAAATATACTGGGTAGTTCCAATAGCAACTATAATTTCAATATTTATTTTTTAGGAAAAAGATTATATTTGTAATGCTTTACATTATAGATTTTATGTGTTATAATTGTTGACAGGAATAGTAGTAAATACTAATTAAAGGAATGGTGAAAATGACAGATAATGCAAAAAATAGCAACATGAAAAATTATATATTATTTACTTCGATTATACTTTGCGCAGTATTACTAATTCTATTTTTATCTTACACTGTAACAGATAAAATTATTTCCAATATTGATAAAAATAAAATTATTTTAAATAATGAATACAGTAAACAGATAAAGACTTTACAGGAAAAATTAAAGAGTAATTCAGATATAGCAGACAGTAAAATTAGTTTTAAACTTACTTCAAAAGTCGTACAACCTGTATCATCCCTTTCTGATAGCTTTAACTATACCGGTTTTATGCCAGATAAAATTACAGTAACATACACTATGAGTGTAGAAGAAGGTTTAAATTTTCTTGATAAAAGATACAGGCATTTAGAGGGAGATAAAAATTGGTACATAATCAATAACAGAGTGGAAGAATATAATTTTAATATTACCGGAACAGTAAATACTACTAAAGAAATATGTAGAGAACTCTGTAAAGAATTTCCTTTATTTGCTAATGAAACATGTTTTTAACAGCTCATAACTGTTGAGTGTTCAGTGTCTGGTTGTCGAAAAATAACCCCATAATATTTACAGTCTATATCGTGACGCGTAACGCGTAACGTGTGACTCGAGGATGATAACCGTTCTAACAATCTCTTAGAGTTTAATTCTTCCGGGCTCTAAACCCCTTTCTCAGGAATTTTTAAAGCCATTAATAGAATTAGATATATCAGAGAAATTAATAGTAAACCAAAAAGTCCTATATCAAATCCGGAATAAGAAAATTTTGAAAAAATATCAAATCCACTGGCAGAAAGAAGCATAAGTCCACCGCACATTCCTGTAAAACCTGTTATAATCCAGAGAATTTTAGAGATTAAGATTAAAGGTTTTTTATTACGTAGATTTTCTGATGAACCATATATAGCAAGAATTACTGAAATAGTAAGTATTAATATACCGATCCAGAAATGATTTGCATCTAATTGAAATCTGCTGACAATCATATAACTCATAAGACCTGGTTTTATAGAAGCCAGGATTCCAGCCGATATAAACCCTGCCAGTATAGCCCAGGAAATTATATATAAATATCTTGCTTTTATAAGATTATTTTTATAAGCCCATTGTCTGAGCATTATTATTCCGGTAATTATCAATAAATATGCCATTAATACATAAATAAGAGGTTTCAGATTTTCTTCACGAAATATGCCTGCTCCTGTCCAGAAGGCTGATAAATCCATTATCCTGTAGTTTGGCATCCATTTCGGTTCTCCATGTTCACCTTCAAAAGCAATATCCAGAACAGATCCGTTAAAGAAATTGGATTTAGAACTATGGCAGTCAGTGCAACCATTAATACCAAGAGCCGCTTTAGCCGGTACTACATCATGGGAAAATTTATATACTGAAGCATAGGCAGTGGCTTCATATATCTCATGAGGTAAAGATTTGCTCTCTTTAGAGGAATACCATGCTTTACTATCACTTACCCATACAAGTTTTTTATCTTCCAGTGGAAATTTTGTATCTGTAAGGTAATCTTTTACCGATTTAAGAAGGGCATCTATCTCTTCAGCGCGGTTTACTTCAATTATTCCATCTTTATTGTCATCTGTTATTTTTGATAGTTCTTTATATTTACTTTCAGGATATTCTCTATGAGCTTTCCACATCATAAAGAAGTCTTTCATAAATAATTGATTGAGACCCGGTTTATCTTTTTCTTCAAAACCAACCCAGGCACTGTGAACTCTATTTGCAGGATAAATTTTTCCTTTATAGCTTATCAGAGTAGGATGAGAAATATCTGTGGGCTGATCCTTTGCTGTAAATAAATTCAATTCTCCGTAATGATTCCAGAAATTCATATTCTGATCGTAAAAAGCCCATATATGTTTTGCCGGTGGAGAAATTCTGGGTGCAGGATTATATACATCACTTGCCTGAATAAGGGCACTTTTTACAGGGCGGCTGGGTATATGACAGGCCTGGCATGAGATTTTATCCAGATGAAGAGGCGGAAGCCAGTTGTGTTCTGCCCTGGGAGCATTATGCCAGCCTTCCAGATGGCAATTTTCACAGGATCTGACAGTATTATCCAGATCATTACGAACCCATCCTGAAGGGCAATCACCTTTACCTGTCTGGTGAACTTCTTTACCTTTTACACGTTCATCCACAGCATGATTTCCCGATACATGACAGTCAATACATTTCATTCCTGCTGCCATATGAACATCAGTCCTGGGAGAAAAACTGGCACCTCTTTTTTTCCAGTCAGATTTTGAATGACAGTTCAGACATGTTTCATTGTGAGGCTCAGGCACTATATGCAGTATTACATTACCTTCTTCATCAAAATTTTTTATATCATAAGTTACTTCAGGTCTGCCTCCATCAAGAATTTTTCCTGATACATTACCAAATCCGGCACCTTCTGTAGCTGCCCATTTAAAATTCAGGCATGCAAGCTGATTGTTTCTTTTATTTAAATCATATTCGGGCATATGGCATAAAAGGCAATCTGCTTCTATTACTCCTGTTTCCATCCATCTTGCTTTATAATAATCTCCGTCAAGATTATTTTCTCCTCCGCTCTTTAATTTGTTCTCTACCATATAATGGTCATAACGGTTACCTTTTCTGTCATATTCCAGTGGACCTCCGCCGGGATGGCAGTTGCCGCATGTAGCAGTAACAAAATCAAAAGAAGTCATATCTATAGTTCGAGGATTGGTATTCTCTTTAGGAGCAAGCTGCCTGTAAAGAGGAGCAGGAGAACACCAGTTTCCACCATAATTTCCGGGATGGAGAACCCAGTTATAACGTTTTTTAAATTCTTCCGGCATTTTTTCACCTTTACCCTGGGTAAAATGAAATCCTTCTGTTATAAGATCATAATTGTGGCAGTTCCCTGTGCCACAGGTCTGTTTCGGCGAATAGGGTATATTGGAATTAAGGCCATGTACAGGATCAATTATATTACCTTTTTCATCTTTTAGTTTGAAAGGAGGACAGACTCCCATAGCAACAGAACTTTTATTATTTTTTTCTGTCTGTGCTCTTATATTTTTATCTTCTAATAGTAAAAATCCTACAATATAAAAGCAAATTACCAGTATAATTATAATTTTCTTCATAGCCATCCTCCTGTTTTATAGTTTATTGTTTAATTCTATAAAAATGAATTTCTAACCTTCAAATTCAAGTTTAAATTGTAAAAAACATAGAATTATCTTTACACTTTAAATGTTATGAAAGTGCCTTTTTTTCCGGGATTTTCCAGCCATATATCTCCTCCGTGCAGATTAATAATCTTTTTTACTATAGTGTTATTTCAAAGATTATTCTATACAAAACCAGGTGATTTTGATATGAGCTGTTGTTCGATAGTTCTTCATGACGATATTATACTAAATTACAATGCTTTCTCCAACCCCGTCACCACCAGCTACTACGCACGCCGGAGACGACCTGAACCCTTTATTAAACTGAAGTCTTCGCCTGAAGGCGAGGGGTTTTCTCCCAGAATGAGACACTAATGATGCATTACGAAGAGATTTACGAGAAAAATCTGGTCGAAATGCTGAACCAAGCATTGGTATAATAGACAGTCAAAGTGTAAAGACAGTGGATGTAAAAGGAGAAAGAGGGTATGATGCTGGTAAAAAAATTAATGGCAGGAAACGTCATATTAAATTGGACCCCATTGTCAAGACATTAATTTTAAAAAGTTAAGTTTCTTACCCTCCTCGTATAAATTGATTACTCATCTTATACTCCTGTATAGGTTACTGTTATTGGTATAACAGACTATGTCATAAGTATTAGTTAAGCATAGTAATCATTTAGATGACTTCGTGTCGCACTAGACCGAAATACCCAATTTATTTGTTGCAGTAATGAGTTTATAATCAGATAAAAAATATTTCCATATCATCATCATAGGAAAATATTTCTGAATATCTGCCCCAGTCTACTGCAATATTGAGCTGTTTCTCTGCTTCCTGCAGTGAAAAATCCAGAGAAAGGGCAGTTAAAATCACACCCCATTCAAGCTTTTCCTGTTTTGAAGATTTTACCATAGTTAAAAGCCATTTAAAGAAGGGTAATCTTTTTATTCGTGTGGCAAATATTTCTTTTCTGGCAAGGATCCTCGCTTCGGCAAAAGTTTCTCCTAAAGATGTAAGTGTTATGTCTCCCTTTTCTATTCTGGCAAAACCGAGTAATTCCATCGTTTCTATGAGAAGCAAAAGTTTATTTGTTCCTATATGTATCTCTTCCGGTATCTTGTACAGGTCTTCTCCTGTGCTGTTTTTTTCATTAAGATATTCAAGGAGGCCGGCAAGATCCTCTACTGCCACATCAGGAAGGAGTCTTGTCTTGCCTGGTTCTCCGGGAGCTGTTCCCATTTCTATATCTTCTTCCTGAGTCTGTCCTGCAAGAGTGGCATATACTTTATCTATGACATTTAAAAATTCTTCTGATTTTTTCTGTCTGGGATGGGGAAGATCTATTTTTAATTCCGTCATTATTCTTCCAGGCTCTTTATTCATTACCACTATTTTATCTGCCATAAATACAGCTTCTTCTATACTGTGAGTCACCATAAGAATGGCTTTCGTAGGTATTTTCCCTTCAGTCCATAGCTCCATCAATTCTCCCCTCAGAGCTTCAGCGCTCAATATATCCAGAGCAGAAAAGGGCTCATCCAGACATAGAAGTTCAGGTTCCACAGCCATTGCCCTCGCGAAACCCACCTTTTGCCTCATCCCGCCTGAAAGTTCTCTTGGATAGGCTGTTTCGAAACCATCCAGACCTACTCTATCTATTAAATCTATAGCTTTAGAAGTGCTTGGTCCGGGAGGTATTCCTTTTGATTTCAAGGCAATCTCTACATTTTGCTGAACTGTAAGCCAGGGAAAGAGGGCGAAAGTCTGAAATACTATAGTTGCATAAGGATTAACTCCTTTAAGCAAAGTATCTCTATATACTATTTGTCCCTCAGAAGGTTTCTGCAATCCTGTTATAATACGAAGGAGAGTGCTTTTTCCGCAGCCTGAAGGACCCAGAAGAGCAATAAATTCGCCTTCTCTTATTTTAAGATTTATATTTTCTATGGCAGTAAATCTTTTTTTTGAACTTCCGTAATATTGACTAACATTTTTTACTTCGAGAAGAATAATTTTTTCAGACACGAAAATCACTCCATCCTGTATTTTTCTTCGGATAGTCTATAAAGAGGTTTCCAGAATATACGATTTATTAAAACTACAGTAATTACCATAGAGAGAGTTGAAGCAAGAAGAAGTGGATAGTTGCCCTCTGCCGTAGATTTATTTATAAGAGCACCAATGCCTGTAGTAATATAAGCTTTTCCGTCAAACTCTATATATTCTGCCACTATACTTGCATTCCAGGCGCCTCCTGCGGCAGTAATAGCCCCTGTTATTATGTACGGAAAAAGAGATGGGAGAATAAGGGTTCGCCATTTTTCAATAGTATTCAAACGGAGGAGTTCAGCAGTATATTTAAGGTCCTGAGGTATTGAACTTGCTCCTGCTATAATATTAAATAAAAGGTACCACTGTGTTCCCATTAACATAAGCAATACGGCAGCAATATTAATTCCTCCCGGCAGATTAAGGACAGCAATAATTATAAGAGGAAAAACCGCTGTTGCCGGAATTGAAGCTATAACCTGTATAACAGGCTGGAGGTAAGAAGAGGCTCTTTTATTTGTTCCTATAAAAACTCCGAGAGGGACAGTCCAGAGAAGAGCTATTATAAGAGCTGCCATAACTCTTAAGAGAGTCGCTCCGGCACTTATAAAGATGAAAACAAAAGAATCTAAGGGTACAGAAAAAAGCATTTGAACTGTCCTGTAAAATCCATAAAGGAGAAAAACTAAAAAGATAATTACTATTATATAAATAATTACAGATTTTTTTGATTTATCTGACGAAATTTTGCCTCCTCCGCCGGAAGATAATAAATTATTCAATTTTTCGCTAAAAAAAGAGAGGCTATACTTTACTCTTTTTATTATTTGAGAATCAAGCAAAATATCATAAAACCAGGATTCCGGAGGGTTTTCACTTTCTGTCATTGACATTTTGAATTTTTCCGACCATGAAAGGAGGGGTCTCCAGACAAGCTGATCCAGTATTATAATAACAAGTATGAGTGTTATTATTCCATATAAAATTGCCCTGCTATCACCCTGCAAAGCTCCTTCCTGAAGATAAGAACCAAGTCCCTGAAGGCGAAAATCTCTATCTCCCACAGAAAACATTTCTGCTGCCATAAGGAAAAACCACCCCCCTGCCCAGCTCATCATACTGTTCCAAATAAGGCTTATTGTGCCGAAAGGAAGTTCCAGAGTCTTAAACCTCAACCACCAGTTAAAACCGAATATGGAACTTGCTTCTTTAAGTTCATGGGGCAGAGTGTTGAGTGACTGATACCAGGAAAAAGTAATGTTCCATGCCTGCCCTGTAAAGATAAGAACTATGGAGGCCAGTTCACTTGAAATTTTTTCAGGAAATATGACACTGAAACTCAAAAGAGTAACAGGCAAAAATGAAAGGATTGGAATACTTTGAAGTACGTCCAGAAGGGGCATGAGCACTTTTTCGGCATAACGATTTTTATATGCCATATAACCATAAAAAAGACTGAATATTATTGATAATAAATAGGCAGCCAGCATACGCATTACAGATAAAAAAGCATAATAAGGAAGCCGGGATGGAGAAAGAGAAATTTCTTCTCCTTTTATTATTTCAGGAGAAGAGATTGCCATTTTTATACCACCGTAAATAAGAATAGATATAAAAATAAAAACTATAATATCAGAAATTGTGAAGGAACTTTTTTTATTATACTGTTCTGTCTTAAATATATATTTGTTTTCTTTCATAAAAAGATGCTGTTCCGCTAGTACTTTGATATAAAATTGTGTGGTTAACTTTCACCCTCTTTCAATGTAAAATAATTACAAGAAAGAGGGATGAAAGAAATGAAAAAACCATAAAATTGGGGACAAACTTTTCCCAACCCTAATTGTAATTGTTATGGTAAGAATAGTCAAGGAAATATTCGCTCAGGATGAAGAGTGAAAATTCTTCTCACCTGATAGTAAGGTTTTGAGCAAGATTCGAAAATATTTTTTCTCACCTGAAAGTAAAAACCTTATCTCAATCTAATAATATAGAAAAAAGATAAGGATTAAAAAAATAGAAAAAGAAATTTCTGAAGGAATGAAAATTAATTAGTTGAGAGTTGAGTATTTAGAGTTTAATTCTTCTGGCTCTAAACCCTCAACCCTAAACAATAAACTATAATGTAGATGGTTTGATTCCATAAACTTTTATACTGAAAACTGAATTTTCAGTACTTTTTACTATATCCAGGGAAATATCCCTGCTTTCAGCCATATTTTTTATGTCCTCATAATTAAATATATATTCTACAGGAAATGGAGTTTTATCCATTACCTTTACTTCTTTAAATCCTGTATTTTCTATTATCTCTATATATTCTTTTTCTTTTATTGCTCCTGCAATACATGCTGCATAGGCTTCAGCGGAATTTCTAATTACTTCAGGAAGTTCTTTCTCTACAACCAGATCGGATATCATAAATCTGCCTCCTGATTTCAAAACTCTGAAAATTTCTTTGAAGGTTTTGGTTTTATCAGGCACCAGATTGATAACACAGTTTGATATAACTGCATCTACAGAACTGTCTTCAAGAGGTAAATTCTCAATCTCACCGGCACGGAATTCTACATTCTCATAGCCGCCTTTTTTTGCATTTTCCCTTGCCTTCTGCAGCATTTCTTCCGTCATATCAACACCTATGACTCTACCGGTTTTACCGACTTTCTGAGCAGCAAGAAAACAGTCAAAACCTGCACCTGAACCAAGATCCAGAACAGTTTCACCTTCTTTTAAGGAGTCTATGGCAATAGGGTTTCCACAACCGAGACCGAGATTTGACCCGTCAGGAACACTGTCGATTTCATTGCACGAATAGCCTATATTCATACTGTAGTCTTTTGAATAATTTGCGGTGGAACAGCATGATGGTCCGCTACAACATGATACAGCCTTGGCTGTATCTCCACTTTTTGCCACTTTTCCATATCTTTCTTTTACAATCTCTTTTATTTTTTCTTTTTCCATAAAAATACACCTCATTTATTGATTAAAATTTATAACAAATTCACCGTAATTATGTACCTTAAAAGTTATTTCTTTATCGTCTTTTACATCTTCCCAGGCATTTTTTTCTATATATATTGTTAAATCTTCTATTGAGCATTGAATAAAATTTTCCGGATCTTCCGGTTTTTCCATAAGACCTGCCAGGCCTTCAACTGCCTTTCATCACCCTTCCATGAACTGGCGATGGGCAATATTCATTAATCCTCCGAATTTACGGATATAATTTTTGAGCCATTCCGAAGGTATTTTTCCTGTCATTTCTTATCACCTTCCAGTAAGTCAAGGACTTTTTTCTCTATATCATCTCTCACTTTTCTGAAGAAATCCAGGTCATGTCCTTTAGGATCATCTATTTTCCATTCGATTTTATTTCCTGAATAGATTACAGGGCATACTTCTTCAACAGAACAGCATCCCATTGTTATAACCATCTCGTAAGAAGAAAAATCTTCAGGCAATCCTTTTGAAGTCTGTTTTGAAATATCTATGCCTTTTTCTTTCATTACTTCTATACCCTGAGGATTTACAATGCCCGATGGAGTAGAACCTCCGCTTTCTGCAATAAATTTTCCTTTACCATGATAGTTTAAAAAACCCTGAGCTATCTGGCTACGACATGAATTTTCATTACATACAAAAAGTATTTTTTTCATGAATATAACCTCCTAATAGATATTATCAATATCCTTCTGAGCTTTTGCTTTCATCTTTTCAAAATATTCCTGACCTTCCATAAGGAGTTCTCTATCCTCTTCAAAATTATTTAATTTAATTTCTATGAGCCATCCTTCTCCATATGGGTCTTCATTTAAAAGCTGCGGGCTTTCCAGAACTTTTTCATTCACTCCCGTAACTGTTCCTGACACTGGAGATACTGCAGAAAGAAGGGTTTTGGAAGATTCAAAACTGCAGACATCGTCAAACTGACTTATTTCTGTGCCGATTTCAGGTAATTCTACATACATAATATCTCCTACATTGGTTTGAACATAATCAGTTATTCCTATTTTTGCCGTATCACCTTTTACTTTTGCCCAGAAGTCGTTTTCGTTAAATACATAACCTGCTTTCGGAACCTTTAATATAAACTTGTCTACCATTACTTCATAATATTCTATCTGCTCTTTTTTTACTTCTTGAGGTTTTTCTGCTTCAGGTCTGTCTTCTTTTGTAAGATTTTTTTCTATTTTTTCTGTAATGACAGAGGAAATTTTCACTGATTCAGGGCCTAAAGAAAGATCTTTTTCAGGTTTTATACCTGTTTCTTTTATAATATCAAGAACAAGGATTTTTTGAGAAACTGTTATTCCTTTATCTATAGCAAGTTTTGTAGCACATCTTGTAGCACATCCATCGACTATTATAATTTTTTTATTTTTTATAATCTCTTCATACTTTCCAGAATCTCTTCCGAGTAATACAGGACAGACTATTTCTGTTTCAGGATATTTTTTCTGAAGTTCCAGAGCAGCCAGGCGGGTAATCTGTCCGGTGGATTTATCAAGACCGTTACAGGGAAGAACAGCAATTTTATTAATTTCCAAAATATATACCCCCTTTATGTTTGTTTATAGTTTAAAGTTGAGAGTTTATGGTTTAAAACTCTAAACTCTCAACCCTCAACATTACCCTTCCCTTCTTCCTCTTTTCTTATCTCTTTTATGAGTTTTGTTATTTCTTTTTTATCAGGAAAAGAAAGGGCATCAGGTTCACAGCATTTTGAACAAGCCCGGCAGAAAACCACACAGTTATAGGGATTTTTGACTATCAGTTTTATTTCTCCTTCCTGTTTTTCAAATACCCTGTGGGGACAGAATTTATCACATTCCATACAGTAATTGCATTTACTATAATCTATAGTGGGATACCAGGGGATTTTTTCTCTGGTAACACCCATAAAAGTATTTTCACTCATTTTTTTCACCCTCCAGTTCTGCAAGCTTCTTTTCAACCATTTCAAAAGCCTCATTAGTTGTTTTATCTCTTACATCCAGTGGAATAAGATCCTTTTTTACATCAAGACCTGCATTATTGAAGGCATCTCTGAAAAGTTTGTACTGCATACTTACCGCACAGGCTCCTACCATATATTTTCTTCCAGGTTTTAAAAAATCATCCCAGAATCTGTCTCCGTCTTCTTCACAGAGTTGAGGATGGATAAAGGCATATTCCACAGGAAGTTCTACCCTTACTCTATTTATAAAATCCCACATGTCCATTTTTTCAAAGCCGGGACATTTACCTGTGCAGACACACATAATAAATCCTATTTTTTTCTCATCTTCCGACATAATAACTACCTCCTTAATATTGTCTGAACCGGGATTTTCGGGATTAAATGATTAACAGGATTTCTAAGACCGGACAACTTCCGGCAAACTTAATTTATCTCATACCGGTTCAGACCTTTGCCAGTAATCCCTTAAACTTTTCATAATTGACCTTTTATTTTTCCATGAGTATAAAAATATTCATAATATTCTTTTAATACTTCAGCTGCTTTTTTTTCTTTTTCAGAAGGCACATAACTATATATTTTAATTTCCTTCATAAAATCTTCTCCCAGTTCATCTGCTTTCTTACCCTGTGTTTTTAATTTTAAAAATATTTTTGGAAGAAGCAGAAAATCCACTTTTTCTCCGTCAATATCAATAGTGACAGGTTTGGGAGAAGAAAAACAACTGCACTGAGGACTTTCTTCTTCAGTTACTTCACTCAATGAATTATCTCCAATGATTTTATCTATTTTTAAAGCAATTTCTTCTGCTACAAGATCCACTATTTCATCAAGATTTTCTTCGGTAACATGTCTGTCTTTTAAAAGTTCCGGCACAGAAATATAGTCTTCCACTTTTCCACTGTACATTTCAGTGCCTTTTTTAGCACAGAGTTTTTCACAGCCGTCTATTGTTATAGTGGGGTTTAATTTTGCAAAAGCTCTTTCTCCTGTTCCTCCTGCAAGGAAAAGAGGAAAACACAGTGTTACTGCCTTTCCAGGTCTGAGTTTATCCATAACCTTTCTTACGGCAAGTCTTGTAACAGTACCTCCTAAAAATTCTTCCCCGCTGCAGGAAACTATACCTACTTTACTTATTTCCAATGAAATCAACCCCTTCCCTCAAGTTCTTTTACTGTTTTTGTTATATCGGAAGCTATGATAGAAGCCAGTTTTTTTCCGTCTTCTCCCGGATCTGTCACTGTTCCCGGCTTTAATTCCTTATGCTCTCTCATATAATTCATTACCATAAGACTTTTTTCTACAGTGCCTCCGCTTTTTTCCACATTTTTTAAGGCGCAGGCCTTCGGGCAACCATCAACTGTTATTGAAGGATTTTCTTTAACTTTTTTAACTGTTTCTTCATCTCCTACAGTAAGAAGGGCAAGACATGGACCTTCAGTATTCTCCTTCATAGTGTCTACCACTTCTTTTGCTGCATCTCTTGCAATAGTTCCTGAAACCTTTCCTATACCGCTGCAGGGAAATATCATTACTTTTTTACTCATAATTATCAGCTGATCCAGCCTCTCACCTCCTCAATATGGGGAACACGGCCGGCACAGACTACCACTCCGTCAATAACAAGTCCGGGAAGTGTCATAATGCCGTAAGACATAATCTTCTGCATCTCCTGAACCTTTACTAATTCCACATTCAGTTTTTTTTCTTCAATTACCTGTTTTGCAAGGTCATAGGTTTTCACACAATTTGTACAACCGGGGCCTAAAACTTCTACTTTCATTTTTTTTACTTCCTTTCTTATTCGTGATGCGTAATGCGTAATGCGTGTTAAATATTACTCTTCACTTTTCACGCTTCACTACTCACTAAATAGACTGCCAGAAAATATAAAATCCTCCAAGAATAAAAATAATACCGCTTAATTTTTTCATCCATGTAGAAAAATGACCTATTCCTCTGGCTTTTGCCAGTTTATCAACAAATCCCACACTTATACCTGCTATGAGAACAAGAGTCCAGTGTCCTATGGCATAGAAAAGTAAAAGAGTAGCTCCGTAAAGGGCGTTCCCTTTTGCCGACGCAAGGGCAAGTATACCTATAAGCGCAGGTGTGGCACATGGCGCAGAAGCAAGTCCAAAAAGGAAACCAAGTATAAAACCTCCAACCATTCCTTTCTGTTTAGGCTGTATCTTCTGTATTGGTGCAGGAAGTGGTATATTTACAATACCGAGTAACTGTAATCCTGCTGCAACTGCCACAAGGGCTATAGCTATATAACCCCATTTCCCGAAGAGCTTCATAAAACCTCCTACAAAACCTACAGTGGCACCAAGAAGGGTAAAGCTTACTGTCAGTCCTATAACAAAAACTAATGAGTAAGACAATGCTTTTTTTGTGTCTCCTTCTGCATAGCCTCCTATAAAGCCTATGACAAGAGGTATTATTGCAAGCACACAGGGACTTGCACAGGAAATTAATCCTCCCAGAAAAACTGCCGCATATGCAAGGGCAGGATTGGCATCTATAGTTCCTACTAACTGATTGGCAAAATGTTCCATTATTTAACCAGTCCTTTTTCTTTAATTATTTTTTCTATGTCATGCTTTGACACAGGCCCTTCATGTCTGAAAACTTCTTTACCATTTATATCATAGAAAATCTGTGTCTGTGTGATTTTTATATCTGCAAAAAATGAAATTTCCTATACTCTAGATTTATTATCAACTCATTTATAATGAAATTTTCATATAAATATATAAGAATTTGAGATGTAAAAAAATAATGTAAGGTCTAATTATTTTTACATTTCATTATTCTGATGTTTTCTGAGAGACCAGATAATTTTTCACAATAAGGTTTGAATTCCACAAGATCTTCAATTTTATTTTCAATAAAACTATGAAAGGAAGTTAAAAAATCATCTAATATACTTTTATTTAGAGAGTAGTAACACCACTTTCCTTCATTTCTTTCTGTTACCAGTTCTACTTCTCTGAGTCTTTTTATCTGCTGTGATACAGTAGGTTGCTTGAGTCCTGTAATTTCTTCAATCTCACATACACATAATTCTCTGGAAGATAAAAGTTTGATGAGTTTGAGCCTTGAAGGTTCGGAGAGTATTTTTAATATTTTGATGTAATCATTTATTTTCATTATATATACCTTAATTTATAAAATCTAAAATTGTTATATAATTATATAATAATATGATGATTTCTGTCAAGTATAATTTGAATTTACTTTAAAAATCGATTCTATATCTGAAAGTTAAAATCCAATAAAATAAAAACCGGATCTGAAAAAGATCCGGTTTTTACAACTCGCATCACCCATTACGCGTTACGCATCACGTCACCTTAGCCCTTGGGACTTCTTTCAAGCCACTGGGATATACATCTCAATGCGCCCCATCTGGTAGCTACATTGGCAAGAGGCATATCAATAACTTCAAAATTATGTTTCTGCCATATCTTTTTGGCATAATCATCAATCTTCGGTATGCCGTAGTGCGGCAGGAATACCCTTCTTACATCTGTTCCATCGTCTCTTGTAAAGCGTTCAGATACAGAGTTATTCTTTGTTAAATACGGACCGCCGCCCCTTGGTTCAAGATGGGGAACTCTATCTACTTCATAGCCCTTCTGTTCAAGGACATTCTTATAGTTTGTAAAGTTATATGGTTTATCTCCCTGAACTCTATCGTCAAACATTTTATCTATATTCATAGGAGTTTTCATTTCCTCTTCAAGCTGTGCAATGAGTTTCTGACTTTCACCTTCAGGTAAACGAACTCTACCTTCTTTAAGTAACCTCAAATCTTCCTTTATACCTTCATTTCTTATTTCAGTAAAACGGGCATTTGCCTGATTCTTTTCTTCAGGTGTCATTGATTTAAGAATACTTTTTGCAAGTTCCGGATCACCGAGGAGGAATGTCTGATCATCAATAGGTGTACAGGCCATATCCATATGATCTGATGCAGGTCCTTCTACTTCTTTTGTATTTGGATCATCGAGTCCGAGAATTGTTACTGGTTTACCGAATTCTTCTTCAAAGAGTTTCTTTGCACTATCAAGCCACATCTGTTCTTCCGGCACATCATTTGTTCCCCTTGTTACTGTTGGTTTATAATCAGGATTTGGCACTACATCTCCATCCTGTTTATTATATCCAAGGGCACCTTCTATGGAATGATTTTGTACTGATTTATATGGAAGTTCCCCTGTAGCTGATGGTACAACATGTTTTCCTGTGGTTTTTTCATATAATTTCACTACATCCTGTTTCAAACCTTTACTTGTTTTTCCCATTTGCTGTAATTTTTCTGCTGTTGCCACATAGGAAAAGGCACCTCTAAAATCTTCTTTTGTATTTGTTACTCCGTCTCCTCCGTCTGTTCTTATCCTTCTTTCAGGATCAAATACTGTATTGGGAACAGCCTGTGCAATTGCAGGAGGTACATCCATATCATCACCATGCCAGTCATGGAGCATACTCTGGCCTATGAGTAAATTTTTATCAGGTTCATCAGGTAAGAAACCGGCAAGCATTTGATCTCTTGCCCATATGGTAAGACTCTTTCCCTGGAATTCTACAAATTTAACTCTTTCAGGATTTACCATATTCACTTTTTTCATTGCATTCTGAACATCTGCTTTGTCCCTGGGACTTTCCACTGCTATTGTAAACTTTGTATCTGGTTCCATCTTTGTAAAGAGGATGCCGTAACTGTCAAGCATATCTTTTCTCATAGCTCCACCTGCATAGCTGCTTATCTGAAGAGCCATATTTTTGATCTGTCCGTAAGTATCTGCATAAAGTTTTGTTTTCTTTGTCAAAAGTTTATCGATTTCAGCACTTCTTACATCTTTCTGATGTTTTAAAAGTAATTCAGTAAGAGGTCTTTCTGCTTCATGACTGGTTCCTAGCTCTACACTGTCTTTCTGAGCCAGTGGGTCTCTCTCCTTTGTTTTTTTTGCTCCATCGACTTTCCCTGTCGTTATGGGAAGATTTTGATTGATTTTCATACCTTGCACCCTCTCCTTTATTGAAATTTATATAAATTTAATCTTAATTCCAAAATTGCTATAATCATATAATATCATAAAAAATATAATTGAAATAAAAAAATTTGTTAAAATTTTGTTAACATTTTACAAAAATTTACCCAATAAATTCCCTCAATATAGAATTAGGCGGCACATCATCTGCCTTCACATCCAGAAAAAGATCCAGAAATTTCAATAATCTCTGACTTTCAGTATAAAATGGATCTTCCCTTGTAATCTTCATAAGAATAGGTTCTACATAGGTTTTAATGACTGATAATTCATATATAAGGGCAGTATTAAACATTATATCTGCATCTTCCTGGAAGGGATAGATATATTTTTCTTCTCCCTTTCTGACAGATCTCCACATATTAAGAGTACTCTGAGGTGCTCTTCCGCGGAACTGATGATCCCTTACAATTCTTCTGAGTTTTCTCGTGTCTGTAGTGGATACCCTGTTATGATCATCTAAATTCAGCTGACACAGTGCAGATACATAGATTTTATATTTATTGCTCTGAGGAACTGCTTCGGTAAGTCTGTCATTCAAACAGTGTATGCCTTCCATTACGAGAAGATGTTCATCGGAAATTTTAATCTTTTTACCGCTCTTTATACTCTTTCCAGTGGAAAAATCAAAAGATGGTAAATCAATCTCTTCTCCGTATAAAAGACTTATAAGATGGTCATTAAGTAGTTCTAAATCTACAACTTCTATGGCTTCAAAATTTCTCTCTCCATGTTCGTCAAAAGGTATTTTATCTACATCTATAAAATAATCATCTACAGAAATTGGAATTGGTTTAAGGCCATTTACACGAAGCTGCGTGGCAAGCCTTTTGGCAAAAGTAGTTTTCCCCGATGCAGAAGGGCCTGCAATAAGAATAATCTTTAATTGATCCCTGTACTGGGTTATCATATCTGCCATTTTTGCTATTTTTTTCTCCTGAAGTGCTTCGGAAATCCTTATTATCTCACCTATTTCACCTCTTCTGATAAAATCATTCAATGCAGAAAGGGTATCTACTCCAAGAAGACTGACCCATTTCTGATATTCATAAAATATTCTTGCAAGCTTCCTCTGATTCATATATTCAGGAAGCTTATCAGGGCTGAAGATATCAGGAAATCTCAGTATAAATCCCGGAGGATAATAGGTAAGTTCAAATTGTTTTAAATATCCTGTACCAGGTACAAGAGGACCGTAAAAAGTATCACTTATTCCATCACATCTGTAAACAGGAACTTTTTTATCTTTATAATATCCCAGAAGTTCGACTTTATCTACAGAACCCTGATTTCTAAACAGTTTTATTGCATCTTCTACATCCATCATTTTTCCTTTAAAAGGCAGATCTTCTTCCACTATTTCCCTCATTGCCTCTTCAAGCTCTTTAAGTTTCTGTTTTTTTATGGGATATATATTTTTCATTATACAGAAAAGGCCCCTGTCCAGAGAATGAAGTATATGGAGCGGTTCACCGGGGAAAACCCTTCGGGAAGCAATCAGAAGGAGAAAAGAAAGACTGTTTACGTAAACCCTAAGACCTTCTGAATTGGATAGATCCAGAAATTCAACATTACAGTCTTCATGCAATCTGCAAACCAGATCTTTTTCTTCATTGTTTACCAGAGCAGAAGTTACTATATAGGAAGATGGCAATTTTAAATTATCTTTAACCTCTTCAAGTGTTATACCTTCAGGAAAAGTAAAGATTTCTCCTGCAGGTTTCAAACAGATGTTTATTTCTTTACTCATTTCAAAAACCTTTCTATAAAACATGGGTCTAAAACCCTGGTTTCAAAATCTATAACTACAACCTAATATTATAACAGATTACAGATCATTTTCAATAAACTTTTCTAAGAAAAGTGTAGACTAAAAATCTTTTTCAGAGTATAATTTATCGACATTATGCGTGATGCATGATGTATGAAATAAAAAACAGATTGGAGTATTAATATTTATGAAATCGGGCGAAGTTGACCAGGGACAGGTAATAAAGGATTTATTACTTGATATAAAATCTTTAAAACAGGAAGATATATTAACAGATAAGCACATAAAAATGCTCAATGAAGCAGAAGGCCTTCTTATGGAAGCACAGAAATTCCATATGAGATATATGCCGGCCATAACCACTGCAAATGCAAAACAGAAAAGCCGTGTGGATAAAAATATAGTAACAAGATTTCAGAGAGATGCAGCAGATATTGCCTATAAAAGAGATAATTACAAAGCAAAGGCAGAAGAAATTTTAGGTAATCTTATGGCAGAAATAGAACATCTGGCAGGTGAATAATCACTCTTCACTATTTTAACTCTAAAGGTCTTCCGATATCTTCCAGTTTTTCCATTACCAGAGAAGGATTAATCGAGGTTTTAAAGAAAAAATATGTTCCAGGGAAATTTTTGACCTTTTCTTCAGAAACGTTTAAATCTTCAGAAATTGCCACTATAGTATTAATACTTGCTTTTTGGAGTTTTTTAAATTTTCTCTTCAGATATTCAGGTCTCCAGAAACCTACAATTTCCATATAGGCTATTCTTCCGTCTATTTTATGATGGAATGTAAAATCAGGAATAAACACTGTTTCTTTAAGATTTACAATTTCTGTTTCTCTTTCAAGTTCCCAGGGAGAATCTAATTTTTTAAATCTTTCAGCAAATTTTTCTTCCAGCATAGAATCATATTCACCTGAGTCAGCATAATGTGATACAAGTTCAGAAGTAGTATCAAGGGAAAAATTTCTTATTTTACCGTCATCACATTTAACTTCTGCATTCATATCCCATTTTGTACAGAGTATCAATGCAGGAAGGAAAGAAGACATCTGTATACCATATTTTCTTGACTGTTTGAACATACTTACAGGGCCGTCCAGAAGAATCTCATAACCACTCTCAAGATCCCCTTTTACCTGATGGATTAATCGATAAAATTTTATAAATTTAAAAATCTGTTTGTATCTTACAGGAAGATTTTTATAGGCAATAATTTTCATTTCCATACATGAATAGAGAATACCCTGGGCAAGAGCAAGATTATATCTGTTTAAAAGCCATAAAGGTTCCGGTTCGTGGAAGGTGCTCAATATATGATTTTCTACAAGATCTGAATAAAATCCCCCTTCTATATCCTCACATGTTCCTCCCATTTCCGATGCAATCTGATTTAATATATCTTTTCTTGTTACAGGGTGAATGCTGTCAGGTCTTTCTGTTACAGGGAAATTTTCCGATGCCATAGTGAAAATTCTGCGGCGGATTTCTGAAGGAAGAAATTTTGATACTATATTAAATTCACTGCATTCTGTTTGAAGTATCCTGGAAAGGCCTCTTTTAATTTTGTAATCAGTACCGAAACCTATATAATCTTTAACTGATTCATTTAATTCTCCCCTGGTTCTGCCGGTAAATTTATTATATAAATCAATTAATTCTAACGATATGGTAAGGTATTTATCCCCTGTTTTTATATAAGAAGGATATATGTCAGGGCCTCTGTAATTAAATCTCAGTAAATCACTTGTGAGCATAAATTAAATTATCGTGACGCGTGACGCGTGACGCGTGACGCGAGGATTATCAATTAAACCTATAAATTCTATATAAAGGATTTCAACAAAAGTGACATATAAATACAGAAAGGAGAGAAGATATATTTTCAGTAGCAAACACTCTCGTGCTATCTATTTATTATGAATAGCCTGAGAGTGTAAGGGGTATACCGATATTTTTTAATTGAATGAAAACAGCAAAAACGAATTGCTTCCTCCATTTACAATGGTAGTGAAAAATCCTTTGTTTTATATCTTTATTGGAGTCACCCTTGTAAAACCCCCTTTATTTATTATATAAAACCCAATAATAAATAC
>Ga0351886_10032_pt1 | contig 76771 bp, 69 predicted proteins | sample TotcelFGM3001L14_FD_206761 | JGI IMG/M metagenome (GOLD analysis project Ga0351886, IMG submission 206761) | Enriched cells from coal bed in the Powder River Basin, Montana, United States - Total cells FGM rep3 HSBNCT.FGM.300.1.L14 ... | reverse complement strand
TATAAAAGTTATTGAGAATTTGGTGGCACAGGCGTCTCGCCTGTGCACGATGATGGTGCGCAGTGCGCACCCTACGCGGCTCCCAAGCTGACCCCTGGGACGAGCAAAAAGGCGGGTAATTGCAACCGCTGGAGAGTTAAGCATGGCACGATGGTATCGTTTGGGCCTGATGGCGTTCATTTTAGTGGCGGTGTGGGGGGTCGGCGCGAGCAGTTCCCTGGAGGCCCAGGTGATGGACGGCAAGAGCCAACCCAGATTTACCAAAGCCGGTGATGGGGTTATTACCGACCACCTCACCGGTCTTGATTGGTACGTGAACCCCAACCCTGACCAAAAATTTCGCGAGGCCAAGGCCTGGGTGGAAGGTCTCACCGCGGCCGGGGGCGGCTGGCGTCTGCCCACCATGGCGGAATTGAAAGCCATCTATCAAAAAGATGCCTCCGCCTACCACATGGACCCGCTATTTCAGGTCAAAGGGGCCTGGGCCTGGTCCGGGGAGTTGAGAAACGACTGGTCGGTTTGGGGCTTAGCCTTTTACAACAACTTGCAGGGCTGGCACAGCATGAACTACGGTAACGGCAGAGTGGCGCTGGCGGTGCGTTCCCATAGATGAGGCGGGGAAATCGGTTAATTCCTTCAATGGTGGCGATGGAGGATGGAGCGGGTGGGGGGCCGGGGGGAGCCCAGGCCCCGCACGGCTATTTCAACAACTCGCGTTCCTCGGCAATGGCAGCCTGGGAATCCCGGTCACACGGACCCAGAACCTTCAGGCTCTTGGGGTCGGGCGTCAATCTGTCGCCGGGAAGGAGACGTCCCTGCAAACTTATCTTCTTGCCCTCATAGGGGGATAAATCCATTTTGGGGTCAGATTCGTTCCGGTTTATGATCTCAATGACATTGACCCGGGTGGCGCCCGACGCCAGCCCTCCCTTTTCCACCGCGTAAAAGACGCCCTGTATCACGCATCCTTCCAGGGTGACTGCCACCGATCTGGAAGCCGTAGCCAGGTGGGGGAAGCTTAACATCATCGACAGCATGAGCAGCGTGAAAACAGCGGTTTTTTTCATGGTTTCTCCAGGGAAATTTATATCGTTGATTGGAACCGTATTATATTTTTGCAACCGGTTGGATTGCAAGTGATATATGCAGCTAAAATCTAACAACGGCTGGGGCGGGGAAAGCGGTTTGGATGACCAGGGCGGGGCCGCCGGCCCAACGCCTTCTCCTCCCGCGACCATGCCTCCATCTCCCCGAATCCTCGTCGTCGCCGGGGAGGCCTCCGGTGACGACCATGCCGCCAGACTGGTGGCGGCCATCCGGGAGTTCTGCCCCGACGCCGAATTCCTCGGGGTGGGGGGCGAGGAGATGCGCGCCCAGGGGGTGCGGATTCTTACCCCGGCTTCGGAATTGGCCGTGGTGGGGCTCATGGAAGTCGCGGGCCACTTGCCCGCCATCTGGCAGGCCCTCCGAGGCATCGGCCGGGTCCTGAAAACGGCCCGCCCTGACCTGGTCATCCTGGTGGATTTTCCCGACTTTAACTTTTGGGTGGCCCGCCTGGCCAGATATTACCGGGCGCCGGTGCTCTATTACATCAGCCCCCAGGTCTGGGCCTGGCGCACCTACCGGGTGCGCACCCTGGCCCGCCTCACCGACCGCCTGGTGGTCATCTTCCCCTTCGAGGCCGATTTTTACCGGGGACAAGGCGTGACCGTGGATTACGTGGGCCACCCCTTCAGGGAAACCCTGCCGCCCCTCGCGGACCGGCGGACCTTTTTGCAGGGGCATAACCTGGACCCGGAGGCCCTCACCATCGCCCTGCTCCCCGGCAGCCGGGCCGGTGAAATCGAGCGGCACCTGCCCGCGATGCTTGAGGCCGCCAGCCTCATCCACCGGAGCATCCCGCAGGCCCAGTTTATCCTGCCCCTGGCCTCCACCGCCCCGGAGGGGCTGGTTCAGTCAATCTGTTTCGAGGGTGTAGAGGCGGGTTTAAAACCCGTCCCTGCGGCCTTGCGGCTCCGCATCATCCCTGGCCAGGCCTACCAGGCCCTGGGAGCGGCCCACGTTGCGGTGGTGGCCTCGGGCACGGCCACGGTGGAGGCGGCGTTGGCGGGAACGCCCACGGTCATCGTCTACCGGGTGTCGCCCCTCACCTTTGCGTTGGCCCGCCGGCTCGTCCGCGTGGAGCACGTGGGCATGGCCAATCTGTTGGCCGGGGAGCGGGTGTTTCCCGAACTCCTTCAGGACGATTTCACCCCGGAGCGCCTGGCGCACGAGGTCTTGAGCCTCATCCGGGACCCGAAGCGCCTGGAGACGGTGCGGCGCGGCCTGGCCGCGGTGATCCGCCGCCTGGGGGGACCGGGGGCCTCGGCCCGGGCCGCGCGGGTGGCGGTGGAATTGATGACTTCAGCCGGACCAGGATAAAATAAGCCGTAAGCGGTCAGCTTTCAGCGGTCAGCTTTCAGCTATAAATCAAAACAATTTAGGCACTTGCAAATTCATCTTAGGACTGGTGGCACAGGCTTTCCAGCCTGTGCAAATGTGAGTTGAAGGGCGGCGCAGCATTAATGCCCCTCAGTTTTGCAAGATGCTCTTTATAAAGAATATCAAGATGATATCCCTCATATTTATCCTTTATCAGCACAGGCTGGAAAGCCTGTGCCACCAGATTCCCTGGGATAGATTAATGGAATCTCGGTGGTTAAGACACTTTTGCAAGAGGCTCAATTGGTTGTATTATTACAGGAAACCAATCGTTATCGAGCCGATTTGATAAGTCCTTGTTTTTGCTGATAGCTGACCGCTGACTGCTGAACGCTGACAATAAGCCCTTGCCAGGGACGCGGATAGGCCTCATATTTAAGATAGATCGCGGCACGGGACAAATTGACCGATAGATAAAAATGAACTACCCTGGAATATGAGGGAGATGCCGCATTGTCATCTTGAGTGCCCCCAAGGAACCCAGAACCCAAAACGCAGAACCTAAAACCCGTTTTTAAGGAGGTGCCCCGTGATCAAAATAATCCAATCGTTGTTGGGGGCAGAGGCCGATGACCTGCTGAAGCATAAGTGCAAAGGGTTCCCCAAGGAGAGCCTGTACCTGCCGGGGCCCGATTTCATCGACCGGGTTTGGGTGATGAGCGACCGGTCGCCGGGTGTTCTGCGTTCGTTGGCTTCGCTTTTCGGCCGCGGTCACCTAGTGGGTGCTGGCTGCAACTCTATTGGACTGATAATGCAGAGTGTGGGGAACTCGGTAAATCCTTTCTTTTCAATCAATCCCTTATGCTTTATGCAGGGAAGCAATGTAAAACTAACTATAGAAGGGGAAAGCAATGCAGTTGCCTCTTTTATAGGTTCTATCGCTCAAAATACCGCTTATCCCTCTGAAACAAAAAAATCTAATAAAATAAAAGCCCAACATGAACCAAAAAACGATCTAAACTTTATTATAGGGATAGTAAGCATTGTCCTGGCAGTAATGATGACTGTAGCTGGTATTATGGCGATATGTCTTCATTTCAAAGACAAATTGTTTTAAAAGGAGGTTTCTATGACAATGATAAAGAAAATCCAATCTTTACTTGGCGCCGAAGCTGATGAACTACTGCAGCACCAGTGCAAAGGGTTTCCCAAAGAGAGTTTGCACCTGCCTGGACCTGACTTCATTGATAGAGTATTAGTGATGAGCGACCGGAGTCCGGCGGTCTTGCGCTCGCTGGCGTCCCTGTTCGGCCACGGCCGCCTGGCCGGCACCGGCTATCTCTCCATCCTGCCGGTGGACCAGGGGGTGGAGCATTCCGCCGCCGCCTCCTTTGCCCCAAACCCCGTGTACTTCGATCCGGAGAACATTGTTAAGCTGGCCATCGCCGGAGGCTGCAACGCCGTGGCCTCCACCATGGGGGTGCTGGGCGCGGTGGCCCGGAAATATGCCCACAAGATCCCCTTTATCGTCAAGCTCAACCACAACGAGATGCTCGCCTACCCCAACTTTTACGACCAGACCCTCTTCGCCTCGGTGGAGCAGGCCTTCGAATTGGGGGCGGTGGCGGTGGGGGCCACCATCTATTACGGCTCCCCGGAGTGCCGCCGGCAGATTTTGGAGATTTCCGAGGCCTTTAAATTGGCCCACGAGCTGGGCCTGGCCTGCATCCTCTGGTGCTACCTGCGCAACCCGGCGTTCAAGACCAAGGAGGGCGACTTCCACGCTTCCGCCGACCTCACCGGCCAGGCCAATTACCTGGGGGTGACCATCGAGGCCGACATCATCAAGCAAAAACTGGCGGTAAATAACGGCGGCTACAAGGCGGTCAAATTCGGCAAGACCAGCGATTTGGTCTACAGCCAGTTGGCGCCCGACCATCCCATCGACCTGTGCCGCTACCAGGTGGCCAACTGCTTCATGGGGCGGGCGGGGCTGATCAACTCCGGGGGCGGTTCCGGCAAGAACGACCTGGCCGACGCGGTGCGCACCGCGGTGATCAACAAGCGGGCCGGGGGCATGGGGCTGATCTCCGGGCGCAAGACCTTCCAGCGGCCCATGAAAGAAGGGGTGGAACTCTTTACCGCCATCCAGGACGTCTTCCTCAGTAAAGAGGTGACCGTGGCCTGAGGCGGCTGCAAAGCTAATTTTCCTTATAAGGGCGCACCCGTGGGTGCGCCCGCACTTTTTGGGAGGGTAGGCGCCGCCAACGCTGGAATCCCTAAAAAACAAAAAACGGTTAATGTTTATAAAAGTTGATGACGATAATGACTTTAGCGGGGGTAAGGGAGAAGGGCAGGGCTCAAGGGACAATACCGGCGCCGGGATTGCGGCCCGCTGACTGCGGCGCCAAACCCATCGCGGGGCGGGAACGGAAAACCACAGGTCTTGTTAGGGGCCGAAAAGACGGCCGGATTGCCTGGAATCTGTTAAACAGGCGCCATGGTTTTTTAACTTACAGGAAATATTGGCAAATAATTATCACCTGAGAGGATAACGACCATAAAACCTCTTAACTTAACGGCGCTGATAGGAATCCTGACCATGGCTCTGTGGGCTCCGGTTGCCCAGGCGTATTATATGGAATTAACCGGCAGCCGGGTCAGCACCGACACCGACCAGCTTATCACCAGCGGGGCTTTCAGCGCCAGGCAAGGCTTCCAGATCACCTGGCATATTACCGAGGCCAGCCCCGGGGCGGCGTTTCATTATGAATATACCATCTCGGGTGTGGATGGGGGGGCGCTGGGAAGGACCCTGAGCCGCTGGTTTTTAGAGGTTTCCAATCCGTCAAGCCGCAGTGATTTTTTCAACTTTAACGGCATCCAAAAACCATACTATGGTCAATACGTACCGGCCACATGGCATCCGAGGCAAGGTTGTCAAGGGCCGGGCGATATATACGGGATCAGGTTTAACTCGCCCAGGGACTATGGTAAAACCGGTACCCGGATCTATACTTTCTCCTTTGATACCTTCCTGATGCCCGAATGGGGGGATTTCTACGCCCAAGGTTCTTATGGCGGCTACGCCTATAACACCGGCTTTGGCACCGATCCGGACCTGTTTACCACGGATTTTGACCCCTGGATCATGGTGCCTGGCGCCAGGGCGGTGGTGCCCCTGCCCGGCAGCGTTTTGCTCCTGGGCTCAGGACTGGCGGGTTTAGGTCTGTTGCGATTCCGGCGCCGGCAAAAAAAGGCGTAAACGAACCAGGGCCGGCCGGACCCCGGCCACAGTCGAACATCCAGCGGCGCTCCCAGGGGGCGCCGCTTTTTTTGTGGGTGAAAGACGTTTGCTTCTACGGCCGGATAGTATAAAATTATTTGATAATTCGGGTTTATGCCGGGTGGCGGTCAAGCAGAAACGGATGCATTGCCGGAGCGCGGGTCGGCGTTCCACCGGGGGGACCCACTGGTCCCTCCCGATACAGATTGTCTCTTGATGACGCCGCGGCATGAAAGGATAAGGCACCCCATGTTTACCGGGCTGGTGGAAGGCGTCGGCGTGCTCGCCGGCCTCACTCCCCTGGCCGAGGGCCTGCGGCTCGCGGTCAAGACCTCGTTTCCAGTCTCGGAACTCACCCTGGGGGAGTCGGTGGCTGTAGCCGGGGCCTGCCTCACGGTGGTGGCCCTGGATTCGCCCCGGGCCAGCTTCGAGGTTTCGCCCGAGACCGTGGCTCGCACGACTTTCCCTTTGAAAAAGGCAGGGGACCGGGTAAACTTAGAGAGGGCCCTTCGGCTGGGGGACCGCCTGGGCGGCCATCTGGTCACCGGCCACATTGACGGCGTCGGGGTGGTGCGGGAGGTCCGACCCGGCCCGGCCCATACCCAAATGAAATTCGAGCTGCCGGCCGCCCTGAGCCGCTTCGTTATCGAGAAGGGTTCCATCGCCGTGGACGGAGTCTCCCTGACCGTAAACACTTGTCAGGGCAATATCTTTACGGTGAACGTCATCCCGCACACCTCCCGGGAGACCACCCTGGCGAGCCTCAAGGTGGGCGACCGGGTCAACCTGGAAACGGATATCATCGGCAAGTACGTGGCCCGGCTGCTGGGGAAAGACGGCCCCCAGGGCGAAGGAGTCACTTCGGAGTTGTTGGCCCGGCACGGATTTTTATGAGTGAGCCGTGAGCAGTAAGAAGTGAGCAGTTAGTAAAGACCACACCGGCAGGATACCGGCGCCACTAAAAAGCTAAAACGGAAAACGGGAAAACGGAAAACAGAAAACGGAAAGCAGGAATATAACCATGTCGGTTTCACCCATTGAAGAAGCCATACAAGATATCCGTCAGGGCAAGATGATCATCCTGGTGGACGACGAAGACCGGGAAAACGAAGGCGACCTCACCATGGCGGCGGAGAAAGTGACGCCCGAACTCATCAATTTCATGGCCCGCTTCGGGCGGGGGCTCATCTGCCTGGCCTTGACGCCGGAGCACGTGGAGCGCCTGCAGTTGCCCCAGATGGTCAGAAACAACCAGTCGGGGTTTAAGACTGCGTTTACGGTGTCCATCGAGGCCCGGCGCGGGGTCACCACGGGGATTTCGGCCGCGGACCGGGCCACCACCATCCTCACTGCGGTGGCGGACCGCGCCCAGGCGGATGATCTGGTGAGCCCGGGGCACGTCTTTCCTATCCGAGCCCGCAAAGGCGGGGTGCTGGTGCGCACCGGGCAGACCGAAGGCTCCACCGACCTGGCCCGCCTGGCCGGTCTCAAAGGCGCCGCGGTGATCTGCGAGGTGATGAAAGACGACGGCACCATGGCCCGGATGCCGGACCTGGAGAAATTTGCCGCCGAACATGATATCAAGATCGCCACCATCAAGGATTTGGTGGAACATCGGCTGCGGCACGAGTCTTTTGTCCACCGCCGGGCCACCGTCAAGCTGCCCACCTATTTTGGGGAGTTCACCGCCATCGCCTATGATAACGACGTGGATGACAACCAGCACGTCGCCCTGGTGAAGGGGGAAATTAGCCCCGACGAACCCGTTTTGGTGCGGGTGCATTCCGAATGCGTCACCGGCGACGTGTTCCACTCCCTCCGGTGCGACTGCGGCGACCAGTTGGAGGCCGCCATGCAACGGGTGCAGGATGAAGGCCAAGGCGTCATTCTCTATATGCACCAGGAGGGGCGGGGCATCGGCCTTGTCAACAAGCTCCGGGCCTACGAACTCCAGGACCAGGGCGCCGACACGGTGGAGGCCAACGAGGCCCTGGGCTTCAAGGCGGACCTGCGGGACTACGGCATCGGGGCCCAGATCCTCCGAGACCTGGGGGTCAGGAAGATGCGCCTCATGACCAACAACCCCAAGAAAATCATCGGTTTGGAAGGCTACGGCCTTAACATGGTGGAGCGGGTAGCGCTGGAGATCCCCCCCAACCGGGAGAATCGCAACTACCTCAAGACCAAGTGCCAAAAGATGGGGCACATGCTGAAAATGGTGTAATACCTGCTCTCGCCAAGCCGCCAAGGACGCAAAGCCGTTGTGCTTTGCGCCTTTGCGCCTTGGCGTGAAGAAACAGTAAGGAGGGCAGATGCGTAATATAGAAGGCAAGCTCACCGCCACCGGCTTGAAATTCGCCCTGGTGGTGAGCCGGTTCAATTCCTTTATCACCGAGCGCCTGCTGGAGGGCGCCCTGGATTGTCTGCGGCGCCAGGGCGTAGCTGAGGAGAACCTGACCGTGCTGCGGGTGCCGGGCGCCTGGGAGATTCCCCTGGTGGCCAAACGCCTGGCCCAGGCCGGGGCTTATGATGCGGTCATCTGTCTGGGCGCGGTGATCCGGGGTTCCACGCCCCACTTCGATTACGTGGCCGCAGAGGTGAGCAAGGGCATCGCCCAGGTGTCCCTGGACAGCGGGGTGCCCATCGCCTTCGGCATCCTCACCACCGAGACCCTGGAGCAGGCCATCGAACGGGCCGGCAGCAAGGCGGGCAACAAAGGCTTTGCCGCCGCTGAAGCCGCCATCGAGATGGTCAACCTCCTGAAAGAGCTGGGAGCCTGACTGCTTGGGGCAATTTTCTCGCAGCCAGTGCCGGGAAGTGGCTCTGCAATTTCTCTATCAGGCCGAGTTCGCCGGGCCCCACCGGCCCGAGGCCCTGGAGCGGTTCTGGAGCCACTTCGGACCCTTGTCAATTTTTCGAGCCGTAAGGACCGGCCCCACGCTGGTTCCTTTAAAAAACCTCGGTCTCAGAGCCGGGCCGGTACGCCGGATAACCCACGTGCGCTTCATGGAAAGCGCCCCTCCCGCTTATCTCCTGGAGCTGGTTTCGGGAGTCACCTCCCATCTGGAGGAGTTGGATGTCTTCATTGTGCGCTACTCGGAGCATTGGCGCCTGGAGCGCATGACCATCGTGGATCGCAACCTGCTCCGGCTGGCTATCTATGAACTGCTGTACCAGCCCAATATTCCGGCTAAAGTGGTGATCAACGAGGCGGTGGAGATGGCCAAGCGCTACGGCAGCGAGGCCTCCGGGGGCTTCATCAACGGTATTCTGGACCAGGTGCGGATGTCAGTGGGCCGGAAGGTCTGACCGGCGTGGGGCGGTATCGGCTCCCTTCGGCTTGCATCTGGGGATATAAGTGATTAATAATAAATAGTAAGCAAATATTGATTATGGTCGAGATGCCCTGGCCAAGGGCGTTGACATTCTGGCTTGAACCGCACTGCGGGAGAGGGGGGACAAGATGACTCGGAAATGTTTGGCGATTGCAGGCGTTGTTCTCTTGGTCGTGTCTCTGGCAGGCTGCGTTACTGAAAGCGGCTACTATGATCCCTACCGGTCAGCCGGGGCCGGCGCCCTGGGCGGGGCGGCCACCGGCGCCGCCATCGGCTCCATCATCGGCGCGGCGACCGGTAATCCCGCCACCGGCGCCTGGGTGGGCGCGGCCGCCGGGGGCGTCATCGGAGGGGTAGGCGCGGCGCTTTATGCCTCCCACCGCAACAGCGAGATGCGCTCGTCCCAAGCCGCGGCCCAGGCATATAACTACCAGGGCCAGGGCAATGTCGTCAGTGTGGACAATGTGACGGCCTCTCCCTCCACGGTCAGGCCCGGTCAACAGGTTAATCTGGGCATGAATTACACCATCCTGACGCCGAACAATGCACCAGTATCCGTGACCCTGGTGCGGGAGATCCGGTATGGCGGCAGCCCGGTGGGGTCGCCTTACCAGACCACGGTGTCCAATGCTAACGGCAGTTTCAATGACACCGTGTCTTATTCCCTGCCCAGCAATGCCACCCCCGGCGTCTACACGGTTACCAGCCGGGTAATGAGCAGCTACGGCACCTCGCAAAAGGACACGTCTTTTAGCGTGCAGTAAAGCCTCGCACCCCACAGGAGCCCGGGAGACTTCGCCGGACGGCGGAGAATTCCCGGGCTTCTCCCGCCGGTGGTGTATTAGTCTGAAATTGGGTCACTTGCCCCAGGCTTGGTTGGCTGGTGTTAAACTAATTTGAACCTGACAGATGGGAACTTTTGTTCCAGGCTTGCTTGTAATATTGGTTAGATAAAATATATTTACGGGGGAAACCATGGATTTCCTGTCGAAAAATCAAGATCCCCCGATGCTCATTTGAGTCAATTATTTGAGTGAGAAATTTTTGTGGTGGATTTTTTTGATTGTATATTATAGAGATAATACTCACTGTCAGTATTTGAAAACTCACGCACCTTGTGAAAAATGGAACAATATCTGTTGGCAAAGACGCAAATATGATAAGATGGGTCAGAGATGGAGGAGACATCAATGTCTAATGGCGCTCCCAAGCCACGGCAAATTACTCTTTATTATGAGAAAAATGAATATTATAGATTATTGCCAGCTACAGGCGCGTTTGGTGGCCCGACCCCAACTGGTGATATTATAATTGATTTTTTTGTTGAGAGACAAACTCATCCGGATAAAATAGTTCTAGAACTTGATCCCTCTGGACCAAAAGAGATTAAGAGAGAGGGAGGAAAGGTTACAAGAGAAGTACAGGTTGGAATTTTGCTTAGACCAGATCGTGCCCATTCTATTGGAAAATGGCTCATTGAAAAAGCAAATCAGGCTGGGTTCTCGGAGATAAAGCAATGAGTAATGATTGGGCTGTTGATAAGTTTTCAAATTATTTTTTGGGAACTTTCGATGAGGTTGTGACTCAGCCAAAAGTTGATTTTTTGATTAGAGTATCTGGATCGACAGATGAAGATATGGCAGTTTGTGTTACTGGGACAAAAAATTTTAAAAGTCATTTTGGTAATATTTTTGAGTCTTTTAAAGTTATCAAAGATACATTGGTAGAGGTTATATTGTCTCAAAGAAGATTATTGGAGTATAATGGATTTTATAATGCATTTTTAATGGGGCAAATGGAGGAATTGGAATTTGAAAAAATAGCAAAAAAATTTACCTATAAACCAAAAACTATTGATATGAAGATATTATCATCAAAAGTAAATATACTTGCTAATCTGACTAAAATTGACTATTCAACATCAGAATTAGCTGATATATTTCAATGTAATAGCAATGATGTTGTTACAGCTATAAGATCGATAACAGACAATAATCCCTTGAGAAAAGTCCAATGATCCAAACTTCCGTATGCACATCTATTGAAGGAGAAAAATTATTTTTGCAATGCAGACAATTTAATCCATTTCAGCCCCGCATTGATCCAACAATGAAATGTATAATTTATCCATTCAAAATGGGGATAAACTCTAAGGCTATTATTGAAGAGGAACTAAATCCTAAGAAATATAAATTCAGAGCTAAATCTATATTAGAAAAAGATACTTGTATAAAAGGCGAATCGATAGAGGGCTTTTCATTAAAACCATTAGGGGCAGTAGAGATAATACACACCGGTGCGCATAGGGGAAGAGTCATTAATACAAAAAGCTTCAGCTTTGCGCATATAGTAGTGGGCATAAGGGCGATTCTCCAAATGAAAGAACAAAAATAAACTAATAAAATTTTCTTCCTTTTCGCATTCCGATTAACCTGCTTAAGGTCGTACTTTCCTCTAAGCTCCACACATGATCTGAAATTCCCGCTTCCATATCCGGGGTCACTCTCAGGCTTTTATGGATTCTCCCGAAATTGTAATACAAGAAATGCAGGGATACGGCGTGGGCAGGTTCTCGACCTTTTTTGAGAAAGCATTGGTTAGCCTGGTGAACCGGCGCATAGACATTCTCATAGTGAGGTTTTGGTGTCGCGCCTGCCCCATTGACAAACTTCTTGCCTTCTGATAAATATTTATTTTTTACCTTCCTTGCTCTGGGCTAACGTGCTCCAGGGCCATACGACCATAAGGAGGAAGAATGCGTCGTTATGAATCGCTCTGGGTGGTGAATGGCGACCTCCCCGATGAAGAAGTAAAATCCGCCATCGACAAGTTTTCCGGAATTATCTCCTCCCAAGGTGGAACCGTGGTGGGGCTGGACGAGTGGGGCCGGCGCAAGCTGTCCTACAAAATCCAAGGCACCATCCGGGGTTACTACGTGTTAGCCGATTTTGCCGGGACGTCCGAGACGGTGAAGGAGTTGGAGCGCAACTACCGGATCGACGACCGCATCATCCGCTTCCTCACCACCAAGAAATCGGACAAGGTGAATATGGAGGCCCTGCAGGCCGAGATCGCGGCCAAGGCCAAGGCGGCCGCGCCGGCCGAGCCCGAAGTCGCGGCCCCGTTGGAAGCCGCAGCCCCGGCTGAAGTTGCCGCCCCGGCGGCCGCTGCCGCTCCAGATGAACCTGCCGCCCCTGCCAAGGAGGAATAATCCGTGCCTGTAATGCCTCGCCGCAAACGGAAACAATTTTACGTCCGCCGCAAGGTCTGCCGTTTTTGCGTGGATGCCAATCTGCCCATTGATTACAAAGACGTTAATACCCTGAGACAATTTGTCACCGAGCGGGGCAAGATCATTCCCCGCCGCATCTCGGGGAACTGCGCCCGCCATCAGCGGCGGGTCACCAGAGCCATCAAGCAGGCCCGGTTGTTGGCCCTGATTGCCTATACCCCGCAAGTGCCCATTACGTGAGGGCGGGGTGAGCGGTAAGCTGTGGGCCGGGGTCTTGTCATTTGGTTCCTCTGCCTGGCCGCCCTCCTGGTAGGGTTTCTGGGGGCCAGGGTTAATCCCCTGGTCTACCTGGCGGCCGGCGTCCTAGCGCCCTTGCCGGTGCTGATCATCGGTTGGCGCTCCGGGGAGTGGGCGGCCCTGGCGGTAGCCTTGGCCGGCGCCGTCGCGATCTTCTGCCTGCACCCCGCTCTGGAAACCATCTGGCAAAACCTGGGTTTTCTCAACCTGCTGCTCATGGGAGTGATCCTGGCCGGCCTGCAGTCACGGGGAGTAGCCGCGCCTCAGGCGATCATGGTGACGGTGGCGGCCCTGACCGTGGCGGCCTTGCTGGTCTTTCTCGGGCAGGCGGTTTATATGGGGATTGCGCCCCAGGACCTGCTGGCTCAAAAGAGCGCCGAGGTCATGGACACCGTCCGCAAGGTCCTGGGGGACACCGCCGAGGGCGCCCCGGGCTCCCTGGTCCCGGGGGTGGCCCCGGCCCAGGTGGAAGCCATTTTACAGCGTCTCCTGCCGGGGTTGCTGGTTACCAACATGGCCCTGGTTGCCTGGCTGAACGTCGTCTTGTCCCGGCAGATCATCCTTCTGCTGGGATGGGGCGCCGCCGATCCACCGCTGTATCATTGGGCGGCCCCGGAGTGGCTGATTTTTGTCTTGTTGGGGGCCGGTTTTCTTCTGTTGGTGCCGGTGGCCGGGGCGCGGTTCTTCGGATTGAACCTGCTCATGGTGGTGGCGGTGCTCTATTTTTGCCAGGGAGTGGCGGTGGTGGCCACCTGGTTTCACCGCCTGGGGCTGCCGCGCCTGCTGCGGATGATCGGTTACCCGTTGCTGTTTTTGAATCCGTTTTTTTTCGTGATTATCACCCTGGGATTGCTGGACCTGTGGCTGGATTTTCGCCGCTTGCATCAGCCCAAGGATGCGTGAGGAGGAGTTTACGATGAAGGTCATCTTGACGGAAGATATCAACCCTTTGGGCTCCATGGGCAGCGTCGTGGATGTGGCCCGGGGTTATGCCCGCAATTTCCTGATCCCCCAGGGCAAGGCCATGGAAGCCACCCCGGGCAACCTGGTCCAGGTAGAACGGGCCAAGGTGAAATACCTCCAGATGCAGGCCACTGAGCGGGAAAAGGCCCAGGCCAAGGTGGCCCACCTGGAAGGGGCCAGCGTCACCATCGCCCAGCGGGTGGCGGAGGAGGAGCGCCTCTACGGTTCCGTTACCGCGGCCATGATCGCCGAGGCCCTCGAAAGCCAGGGCTTCATCGTGGAAAAGAAGCAACTGGACCTGGCGGAACCCATCAAAAAGCTAGGCACCTACGAGGTGACTATCCGCCTGGCCCCGGAAGTCCAGACCACGGTCACCGTGGTGGTGGTGCCAGAGGCCGCCTGAGTCTGATCAATCGGATACCGGGGGAAGAGGTCAGGGGCTCTTTCATTTTTTCCATAAAAGGCCCCTATCTCCTCCTCCGAACTCCCGAGAAAACCAGGCAATCAATTGCCCCGGTCAAAACTTGACCAGATACTCTCTCCACCCAAGTCACTATCATCTGACATCTTTCATTTTTCCAGCCCCGCCCCCACAGTTGCATGAACCCTTGCGCCCGATTATGCCCGGTGGAATATTGCCGATTTAATAAACCGGACCAAAATGCCGTCTTATATGCAGAGGGGCGCCGCCGGCGCCGGTTCGAGCTTGCCTCCCCGATGACCGGTCAAGGTTCCCGCTCCTATTGCTACCTCCGGGGTTACAGGTTGCTCTTCAGCCCAATCGGTATTATCTTAATTAATGAGTCTGACGTTCCGGTTGACCCTAAGGGGAAATTCTGCTATGGGAGAGGCATATTGAACATGACCTTCACCAGCCACCCCGTAATTTACCCCCGCCAGGCCACCGGCGCAGCCTCACCTATCGACCTATCCGCATCTCTCAGGAGATAACATGGCAACTACAGAAGATGAAAAACATGAGATCATCATCCCCGGCGAACTGCCCATGTTGGCAGTGCGGGACGTGGTGGTTTTTCCGAATATGGTCCTGCCGCTATTCGTGGGCCGGGAAACCTCGGTATTGGCGATTGAAGCGGCCCTGGCCCAAGACCGCCTGATCTTTCTGGCCACCCAAAAAGATCAATCCATCGAAAACCCCGAAGCCGAAGACATTTACTCCGTGGGCACGGTCAGCCTCATTTTGCGGATGCTGAAATTGCCGGACGGACGCTTGAAAATCCTGGTCCAGGGCAAATCCAAGGCCATGGTCAAGGAATATGTTAAGGAGCGCCCCTACTTCCTGGTGGCGATGGAGGTCTTGCCGGAGACCACCGTCACCGAAATTTCCCCCGAGGCCGAGGCCCTGATGCGCAACGCCCGGGAGATGTCCGAGAAAATCCTCACCCTCAAGGGCATCATGTCACCGGATCTGCTGGCTATCCTGGAGTCCATCGAGGACCCCGGCCACCTGGCCGACCTGGTGGCGGCCAATTTGCGCCTCAAAATCGATGAGGCCCAGATGGTGCTAGAGGAAATGGACCCCATCCGCAGCCTCATCAAGGTCAATGATTTCCTGCGCAAGGAAATGGAAGTCTCCGCCATCCAGGCCAAGATCCAGAACCAGGCCCGGGAGGAAATGGACCGCACCCAGAGGGAATACTTCCTCCGGGAGCAGTTGCGGGCCATCAAGAAAGAACTGGGCGACCTGGACGAGACTTCCAAGGAGATGGAAGAGTACCGTCTTAAGATCGCCCAGGCCCGGATGCCCAAGCAGGCGGAAGAGGACGCCCTCAAGCAGCTGTCCCGTTTAGAGCAGATGCATCCCGACGCCGCCGAGGCCTCCATCGTCCGCACCTACCTGGACTGGCTGGTGGTCCTGCCCTGGAGCAAGAGCACCCGGGACAAGCTGGAAGTCAAAGAGGCTAAGACTATCCTGGATGAGGACCATTTCGACCTGGAAAAGGTCAAAGACCGCGTTTTGGAATACCTGAGCGTGCGCAAACTCAACAAGAAGATGAAAGGCCCCATCCTCTGTTTTGTGGGGCCTCCGGGCGTGGGCAAGACCTCCCTGGGACAGTCCATTGCCCGGGCCATGGGCCGCAAGTTCGTGCGCATCTCCCTGGGGGGCATGCGGGACGAGGCCGAAATCAGGGGCCACCGCCGCACCTATATCGGCGCCCTGCCGGGACGGATTATTCAAGGGGTCAAAAATGCCGGATCCAACAACCCGGTGTTTATCCTGGACGAAGTTGACAAGATCGGCATGGACTTTAGGGGCGACCCCGCCGCGGCGCTGCTGGAGGTGCTGGACCCGGAGCAGAACCACTCCTTCAGCGACCATTACCTCAACGTGCCCTTTGACCTGTCCCGGGTGATGTTCATCACCACCGCCAACCTGGTGGACCCTATTCCCTCGGCCCTCAAGGACCGCATGGAGATTATCCGTCTGGCGGGCTACACCGAGGATGAGAAGCTGGCCATCGTCCTCCGCCACCTCCTGCCCCGGCAGTTGACGGAAAACGGCCTGCGAGTCCAGGATTTCAAGATTTCCACCGAGGTGATCCGGCAGGTTATCATGAACTACACCCAGGAGGCGGGGCTCCGGAACCTGGAGCGGGAGATCGGCTCCCTGTGCCGGAAGGTGGCCCGGCGCATCGCCGAAGGCGAAAAAGGACCGTTTGCGGTCACCCGGGGCAACCTGCACCTCTACCTGGGACCGCCCCGCTTTCTCCCGGACGGCGAGGTGGAAAACGAAGTGGGAGTGGCTACGGGCCTGGCCTGGACCCAAGTGGGGGGCGAAACCCTGGCGGTGGAGGCCAGCCTGATGAAAGGCAAAGGCCAGCTCACCCTGACGGGCCAGTTGGGCGACGTGATGAAGGAATCGGGTCAGGCGGCCTTGAGTTACGCCCGGGCCCGGGCCGACCGCCTCAACCTGGCGCCGGATTTCTACGAAAAGCTGGATATCCATATCCACGTGCCCGCCGGCGCCACCCCCAAGGACGGCCCCTCGGCCGGGGTCACCATGGCCACCGCCTTGGTTTCCGCCCTCACCCAGATTCCGGTGCGGCGGGACGTGGCCATGACCGGCGAAATCACCCTCCGGGGCAAGGTGCTGCCCATCGGCGGCCTCAAGGAGAAGGCCATCGCGGCGCTCCGGGCCCGGGTCAAAAAGGTCATCATCCCCGCGGCCAACAAGAAAGACCTGGTGGAGATTCCCAAGAACGTCAAGCGCCGCCTTAAGTTCGTGGCCGTGGCCGACATGGATGAAGTGCTGAACGAAGCCCTGATGCGCTCACCTTTCAAGGAGAGCAAGAAAGCCGGAACCCCGATGGGGCGCCTCACCACGCCTCCTTCCCGGCCGGTGGTGTGAGGGGCGGCTGTTCAACCGCTGCCCTCACAAAGGCTTTAGGGATTCAGTGTGCAGATCAAAGGTGATGCCCAAGTGCTGGCCAAATTTCTGGATGAGGGGATAATCCATGGTGATGCCATGGACTTGCTGTCACTCCTCCCCCAAGGCAGCATCGACCTTTTCTTCACGAGTCCGCCCTATGCCGATGCCCGCGCCTATAGCCGGATACACCCGGACCATTATGTGGACTGGTTCCTCCCGTTTGCCAAAGCGATGTATAATGCTGCGAAGCAAAGCGGCAGCCTCATCCTTAATATCAAAAATCGCGTCGCCAAGCAGGGCCCGTTAAAGGGTCAGAGGCATCCATACGTTTATGAGTTGGTTATTGCCCTTCAGCGCATGGGTTGGCGCTGGATCGAGACCTACATCTGGGCCAAACCAAATGCAGTTCCGGGTAAATTTGGCCTGCGAACCAAAGATAGTTTTGAGTACGTTTACCACCTTGCACGGGGCGCCAGGCCATACTTTGACTTAAATGCCGTGAGAATTCCCTATAAAGCCGACTCCGCCGAGATCGCAAGGCGCAAATTGGACCGGCTTGGCAGGCGCAACACCGAGGCCGGTTTTGGGCGTGACCGCACCAAGACGTATCTATTAGGCGGAGCGGACCCGGGGAACGTGGTGACGGTGGCCCAGACCTACAACCAGCATCGGGGCGTTGCGCATACCGCAGCCATGCCGGAGGGACTGGCCGAGTTTTTCATAAAGATCGCCAGCCCCGAGGGCGGGATCGTGATCGACCCCTTCGCCGGCGGGGGGACAACTGTGGTAGTGGCTCGCCGCCTGGGACGCCAGGCGGCTGGATTCGAAATTCACGAACCCTTCGTCGATGAATCCCGTCGCCGCATCGCCGAAAATTCCGCCTTTGATATTCCCGGATATCTGCTCATGGTCGGGTAAATTGGTGTCAAATATCCAGGACACAATCATCAGGATTGCCGAAGCGAACAGTTAGGACCAGGCGCCTCCATGTTAACGACCCAATACCTCCTGGAAGCCTTTCGGGGAGAAGGACTCACCCACGTGTTCCTGGTTCCCGGGGGTTTGATTGATCCCTTTTTGCCGGCCCTGGCCTCCACCCCGGGAATAACCCCCGTGGTGGCCGCCCACGAAGGCGGGGCGGCGTGCATGGCGGATGGGTATGCCCGGGCCGGCGGGCGGTTCGGGGCCTGTTTCGCCATCGGCGGCCCCGGCGTCACCAATATGGTTACTGCGGTGGCCGCCGCCCGGACCGACTACTCGCCGGTCATCGTCATTTCGGGCCAGGTCCCCACCGATTGGGAAGGGCGGGGGGGCTTTCAGGATTCCAGCCCCGCGGCCCTCAACGATGTGGCGGTCCTGAATCCCATTACCATTTCCTCGCTGATGGTGCAAAACCTCCACCTGGTCAATCATCACCTGCGCGCCTCGATGACCAAGATGCTGGCGGGGTCCCAGGGGCCGGTGCATATCAGCCTGCCCACGGATATCCAAAAGGCTGAGGTTCAGTCTCCCTGGGTCAAGCTGGACGAGACCCTTTATGCCCCCCGGTTTGTGGACCGGCATGGCATCGAGCGGCTGTGGCGCCTGCTGGCGCCGTCCGGCGGGTCCTCCGCCCCAACCCGGATATTGGCCCTGGTGGGGGCCGGGGTGGAGAAATCCGGGGGTACCAAAGACCTGGTGGCCTTCGCCGAGCGCTTTGAGATTCCCGTGGCCACCACCCTCAGGGCCAAGGGGGTGTTTCCGGAGGATCACCGGCTCTCCCTGGGCATCTTCGGCTATGCCGGCCACCGGCCTGCCATCGACACCATTCTCTCCGATGAAGTGGAGGTGCTCCTGGTGCTGGGCTCCGGGCTCAGCCAGCGGGATACCCTGTTCTGGGACCACCGGATGCTGCCCAGCCGGGCCCTGGTCCAGGTGGATATCAATCCCCAGGTGATCGGGCGCACCTGGCCGGTGGACGTTCCCGTGGTAGGTGACTGCGGCCGGACCCTGCAAGTCCTGATGTCTTATGATTATCAGCTCACCCAGTCCCTGGAGGGCACCAACGCCCAACGCCGGAGTTGGCTGGAGCGCATCCGGGCCGCGGGTCCCCGCCACTATGAGGGCGAGAATACCTCCAGCGCCGCCGTGCCCCTGCACCCCGCCCGGGTGGTCACCGAGTTGCGCCGGGCCATGCCCCGGGACACCGTGCTGGTGGTGGATTCCGGCGCCCACCGGGCCTTTTGCGGCCATTACTGGGAGGCCTATGAGCCCCGGAGTTACATCTCCGCCACGAATCTGGGTCCCATGGGTTGGGCCATTCCCGCCGGCATCGGCGCCAAGGCGGCGCGGCCGGACAGGCCCCTGGTGGTGGTCACCGGGGACGGCTGCATGCTGATGCACGGCATGGAGATCCAGACTGCGGCCCACTACGGCATCGCGGCAATTTTTGTGGTGATCAACAATGGCGCCCTGGGCAACGTCTGGCTCCGGGCCCGGAACGAGGGCCCCGGCGCGGCGGCGCTCACCGAAATCCCGGTGCACGACTGGGCCGGGATTGCCCGGGCCATGGGCCTGAAGGCCGCCACCGTGCATCGGCCCGAGGAACTGGCCCCCGCCTTTGCTGAGGCCCTGAAGGCCGACGCCCCATTTCTGGTGGACGTTCGCTGCGACCGGGCCTGCTCCACGCCGGTGACGCCCTTCAATCAGGCCAAGCAAGAGTGGGTCGATGACGATTAACCCTTGGGGGCGAAGCGTTCTTAAGCCGAGTTTTTCTTGAGGAAATGCCATGGCACGCCTGCCCGACCCCACCGGCTCCCTTTCCCCCGCGGCCCAGGGGCTCTATGACGAGTTGGTGGGCCGGCGGGGCCGGATTGACGGCATGTATCGCAGCCTGCTCAATCATCCCGAACTGGCCCGACGCGTCAGTGACCTGGGAACGTTTCTGCGGTTCGGCGCCGGAACCTTGCCCGCTGCGGTCCGGGAATTGGTCATTCTTTGGCTGGCCCGCCGGGTGGGCGCGGCCTATGAGTGGGTCAAGCATGAGCCCCCGGCCCGGGCCGCGGGCTTGTCCGATACGGTCATTGCCGCGCTCCGGGCCGGGAGGGAGCCCCCCGGCTTGGACGAGACCCAGCAGGGCGCCCTGGTGGCCGCCCGCTGCGTGGTGGAATCCAGATCTATCCCCCCAGACCTCCAGGAGAGGCTCATCGGACTGGTGGGGATGGAGGGCCTCATCGAACTGGTGGTGCTGGTAGGCTTCTACCGCATGATCGCCGGGGTAATCTTCGCCTTCGACGTGCCGCTACCCGAAGGCGCAGCGGAACCCTTTTGAGGAGCACCCGCAGCGCGGAAAAAAAGGTCACCAGCAACATAATTACCAACATTGCGCCGATTGTCTTTATAATAAGCCGGAAGGGTAGGGGTGTCGAAGTTTTCTTCACCTCACGGCGTGCAATCAAACCATGGCATCCTGCTAAATAAGTGGACTCCATCCTCTCAAATCCGTTCCTGACTCGCTGGCTGGCCCTGGGTGGGCTGCTGGTCCTCTATATTTTTTTCGCCGCCGCCGAAACCTCGCTCTTCGCCCTGAGTCCCCTTGACCGCCTGCGGCTCAAGGAACGCAGCGCCACCCGGGGGGCGCGGGTGGAATCACTCCTCAAACAGCCGCAGCGTTTGTTGATCACCCTGGTGGTGGGGGTGGAGATCGTCACCATCCTGGCGTCGGTGCTGGCTACTTCCCTGGCGTTAAGCATGTGGGGGGACCGGGGCAAGTGGATGGCCCTGCTGGTGATGTCGCCCACCCTGCTGCTCCTGGGAGAAGTCATTCCCAAGTCGGTGGCCCTCACCTACCCGGCTACCCTGGCGCTGCGGCTGGCGCCGCTGGTGCGCGTGGCCCTGGCGGTTTTTGCGCCGGTGCGGGTGGTGCTGGTCCAGATCAGCCGGGGAATCCTGGCCACCCTGGGTTTTCGCCCCGATTTGCAGGTGCCCACCGTGCTTCAGGAAGATTTTGTCCGCATGGTGGAAGAGAGCCATCGGGGCGGCATGATCGCCGCCCTGGAACGGGACTTCATTCAGAACTTGTTGGATTTTGGGGAGATCAGGGTTAGTCAAATCATGGTGCCCCGGCCCGACATGTTCACCCTGGCCATCGACCTGCCTTTCCCGGAAATGATTCAGGCCATCAAGCGGTCCCGGTTTTCCCGGGTGCCTATCTATGAGGAGACCCACGACCAGGTGCTGGGGGTCCTCCATGCCAAGGACATCCTGGATCTGTGTCATCGCCACCCCTGTGAGGACGAGTTGCCCCGGCAGCTTCTCCGGCCGGCCTATTATGTCCCGGAAAACAAGCGGGCCTTCGACCTGTTGACCGAACTTCAGGCCCAACACCAGCGCCTGGCCCTGGTGGTGGACGAATACGGCACCCTGGTGGGTCTGGTCTCGGTGGAAGACCTGTTGGAAGAGCTCTGCGGCGACATTCCTCAAGAGTTTCAGCCGGAGGAGGAACCCTTGAAAGAGGCGTCTCCTGGGGTCTGGCGGGTCAAAGGGACCTTGTCCCTGGCTGATCTTAACGACGCCTTGGACCTGAACCTGCCCGCGGAGGAATTCGACACCATCGGCGGTCTGGTCCTGGACCTCTTCGGTTCTCTGCCTCGGGAAGGCCGGGTCATAGCTTATGACCACCTGACATTTCGTGTTTTGAAGGTGAAGGGCACCCGTATCCTGGACCTGGAAGTGCGGCGGCGGAATCCATGATTATCGGCTTTTTTTTCATCTTTGTGCCGTTTCTCCTCCTGGAGGCCTTTTTCTCCGCCTCGGAGATCTCCCTCATTTCCGCTAATCGGCGCCGGCTTCGCCAATGGGCCGAACAGAAGGTCCGGGGCGCGGCCCAGGCCTTGAAACTGCTGGAGCGGCCCGAGCGCCTGGTGGCCACCACCCTGCTGGGCTCCAACTTATCGGAAATCACCAATACCATCCTGGTCACCGCTTTTTTGATGGAAACCATGGGGCCTGGCGGCGAGATCGTGGCTATGCTCCTGCTGCCGCCGTTAATTCTGATCCTGGCGGAGATTATCCCCAAATCCATCGGCCGCCAGCACCCCAATCGCCTGGCCCGGCGCCTGGGACCCATCCTCCTGGTGATCTCCTGGGTCCTCTATCCCCTCACCTTTATCTTTGCGGGCCTGAGCCGATTGGTGCTCTGGCTGACCGGGGCCCGCCACACCAGCCAGTTGCCCTTCATCAGCCGGGAAGATTTGCATCTGGTGGTGAAGAAAAGCGGGCCGGAAGTGGACCTGGAGACCCCCGAGCGGCGGATCATTCACCGCATCCTGCAGTTTTCCTTGCGCACCGTCAAGGAAGTGATGGTGCCGCTCATCCGGGTGGCGGCCATCCCGGACACGCTGACCGTGGGGCAGGCCCTGGAAGAATTCCGCACCACCCGCTTTTCCCGGCTGCCGGTCTACCATGGACGCATCGACAATCTTATCGGGGTGCTGCATGATTTCGATCTGCTGGGCGAGGACGGGCCGGATCGTCCCATCCGCGCCTTCATGCGCCCCGTCACCTACGTGCCGGAACTCAAGAAGATCGACCGGCTGCTCTCCGAGATGCAGCGTCAGGGAATTCATCTGGCCGCGGTGGTGGACGAATACGGCGGCGCCGTGGGCATCGTTACCATTGAAGACCTCCTGGAGGAGATCGTGGGGGAGATCGCCGACGAATTCGACCAGGAGGTGGCGCCCTTCAAGAAGCTGGGGGAAGGCCACTACCTGATCAGCGCCCGCACCGAAATCAAGGCCCTGAACGAAACCCTGCACCTGGAGCTGCCGGCGGGGGATTACGAGACCCTGGCCGGATTTCTCATCTCCGAACTGGGTGACCTCCCCCGGGCCGGCGAGCAGCTGCAATACCGCAATCTCAAATTCACCGTGCGCCAAGCCGAAGCCCGGGCCGTCAAGGAAGTCGAACTCTTTGTCGACATCGCCCCGGAGTGAGTGTTGACACTTTTCGCAATAAGTGAAAAATTCCCTATGCTTCTGATAACGAGATCAAATCTGTAATTTATTGGCGTGAGGTGATAATTGTCGAAGCTGGCAAGTTAGCAGCAATGTCAATACCAGAGTAAATTATACACCCCAGTTGCGCTCTGCCTGCCCATAGCCATTAGCTGGATGTAGGGGCCTTTTAAACTCCCCGATGAATTATTGCATTTGGAGGGTAAGGTATTTCAAAACTGATGATTAATTACTCTGTCTGTCTGTTGCGTTGACAATTTCATGGAAAATTATGCTATCATGGCACCGCTGAAAGGAATTGGCTTCAAGGAAGGAAACTCAAAATCTTCTCCATGCAAAGAGGTTTCCAACACCGTTTTTTTGACTGCGGCGTCAGGCTGCCCCATAATATCAGATAATAAGGATAAGTTTACTAAAGTTCTTAGCAAGGTCCCCAATCCCACGAACGAGCGGAGGGGCTCGCCAATGAATCTGCTTGATCGCCTTCTTGGCAGAAGAAAGCTCCCCGACAAGATGGATATGGAGGGTCTGAGTTGTAGGGCGATAGCGGCGATCAATGCTTCAGACTTCGACCATGCTAAGAAGCTCTGCCGACAGTTGCTCCATGACTTCCCCGAGGCGGTCGATGGCCATGAGTGCTTGGCTTATTTGTTCGCGTCTCAAAGCCAACACGAAGAAGCCAAGGCGCACTACGAAAAAGCTCTGGGAAAGGCTAAGGATTGCCCTGAGCAGGCCGACCCCCGTCTGATCCGTTACCTCACGGCCGCGCATCAAACCCAATGCTGTAGTTTTGAGGCACAATCTATCATTGCGGACATGGATCGTGTCGAGGGGGAAATGCGTGACACCAGGGAAAGGATATTTCCTGTGCTGGGCGTCCGAGCCCCCGACCTCCTCGCGGGCCTTCCTCTCGGCCTATCAGTGCGCTTCCTCACGTCCTTCGGCCTTCCGATCTCTCCGGAACTTGCCACATTGCGGGAAGGCCAGATGCACGGTGTAACAGGACTCCAGTTATCAGATAGCGCAATCGAAAAAGCAAGAGTCGCAAGGAAACACGCCCAGAAAACCCTCAAGCAGTGCGCCATGGAGACAAAGAATATCTTAATGCTCAGAGGGGGGCCCGCCGGTTCACTCGACGCCGAAGTCGCGGCTGTGTCCGCTGATTATGCAGACAGGTCTGTTCCCGTCACGGTCGATGAGGTAGTTGGCATTGCCGTGGCCCGGATCTACAACCGACTGCGGCGGGAGCAGCCTTCCCACGCGGGCGAAGAATGCCTGCGCATCGTCACGCGTGGACGCTTCGCGTTGGCTGAAACGGGCAACTGCGCAGTCGATTGTGTTTTCGATCCGCGTCTGCGTGCGCCCCTTTCATTGCGGGCTCATGCCCGCGGCGGAACTCTCGGCGACCTGAAGGCCGTCGAGAAAGCGTATGCAGAGGTTAGCGCCCTCGATCCGGAAGGAGGAGTGGTCCGTAGCGTCTTACTCAAAGAGCCTGCCCGCCTCCGACTTTTGCCGGAGCATGCTCTGCACAGCGTCGTGGTGGTCTATTTCACCGGCCCGAGGATCGGGCACGCCGTACGGATAGCAGCGCTAGGGGACGACGGCATCTGGACCATGGAAGGAAACTGGTATGATACGCTTCGCATAGGGCGATTTGTATCTTTTTCTGAACTATCCACAAAAGGTAGATTGTTGATATTGCACAGACGGCCATTGGACCGTTTTGGGCTGTTCTCAGACGCCCCGACCGAGCTCAGAACAGACACCGAAATGCTGGTCATTCTCGAAGGTGTCATGGCACAAGTGGACAAAACAGAGTTCTTCAAGGTCGATGAAACCAGGCTAAGACGCTTTGTCGACAACCCGACGAGCTGGCGCCTTCTGGCTTCCACTGTTGGCACTCTGCAAGTACTCAGGATGCGCACGGTAGCCGCCTACGATTTGGTCCGGCCCCAGGATGTTGCGGCCGCGGCGCGCTGTTTTGGCGGGCATACGGCAAGCGATGTCGTCGAACGTTGGCTGGCCTATGCCGCAGACAACCCAAGCGGCTTAATCATCGCCCTTGGACCTGCTCAGGTTGCCAAGAGCGTTGATATTCGATCTAAGTTGACCGGAAAGGCGATTCGGGAGATCGGTGTGGTGAAGGACCCCAAAGGGCGTGAGTACTGGCCGCTCGACACCGTTATTGAGACCCTCCAAAAAACGCTCTTCCATGGGTTGACGCGCCAGCAGTTCGCCGATCTGAACGAAGAGTTGAAACAGCAAACATTTGTTCTCACACCGCAGAGAACTGACGAAGGAGCGTCAGTCATAGTCGAGAGACGCTGGGATCTTCTGCAGATGAAGCTCCTCGCCGAGCGACCGGGATTTTTGAGCGCTGCCGGTGACAATGACGGAGAAGCCATGAGCATATTCGATCTGCTCGACAATCCACTCCACGGGCTGGTCATTGCCGGTTTGCGCATATACCTGGAGCCGCTTGTGGGACCGGGCTGTGAGCTCTCTTTAGAAGAACAGGACGCCGTCGATGGGATCGGGGTGTGGGTCGAAAAACTTTCTGAACTATAAGATGATCGAAGGGTGAGGCATGAAAGAGGGATCAGCCCTTTACAGAGGACAACTAACAGAAGGGAATTGCTCTTGCAATATTGATATGTGAGAGGGTAAGGCATGAAAGATTGCCCTTTAGGCCAAATGGGAGGACATTAATAGAAGATTACTGCTATATATCTGTGGATTCAGCTAAAGATGAATAATAATCGATATGGCGTTAATATCATTCCATTAATCCCCTCTCCCCCAATGGGGGAGAGGGTTAGGGTGAGGGGGAATTAACTTTTGCCAATTCAGCCATGCTGGGCCTTTTTTGATTGTTTCGCGGGCATCAGCGGTGATATGAGCCTGGGGGCCTTGATTGATCTGGGGCTGCCGGTGGAAGAGCTGCAAGGGCTGCTCCCGGCCCTGGGGCTGGCCGGGGTCTCCCTCACGGCCCGGCGGGTGACCAAGCAGCACCTCACCGGCGTCAAGGTGGAGATTACGGCCGGGGCGCCGCAGGCGGTTCGCACCTACACGGAGATTTGCGCCCTGATCGAGGCGGCGCCTATATCCGAAACGGTCAAGGCCCGGAGCCTTACCGCCTTCCGTCTCCTGGGGGAGGTTGAGGCCCGGATTCACGGCCAACCCCTGGAAACGGTCCACTTCCACGAACTGGGAGCCCTGGACACCATCGTGGATGTGGTGGGTGCGGCGCACGGCCTGGAGTACCTGGGGGTCTCCCGGGTCTTTTGCAGCCCGTTGCCCATGGGCTGGGGCATGATCGCCGCGGGTCACGGGCGGCTGCCCAACCCGGCCCCCGCCACCCTGGAGCTCTTGCAAGGTCTGCCGGTTTACGGCACCGACTTGGCCGGCGAGTTGGTCACCCCCACCGGGGCGGTGATCCTGAAGGCCTGGGAGGCGCAGTGCGAGCCCTGTCCCCCCATGACCCTGGCGGCCGTGGGCTACGGCGCCGGCTCCCGAGACCTGCCGGGCCACCCCAATCTCCTGCGCCTCTATCTGGGGACGCCGTTGGCTGCCGCCCCGGGTCTCCGGGAAAGGGTTTTGGTCCTGGAAACCCACCTGGACGACATGAACCCGGAGTGGTACGAGCCCCTGATGGAGGGCCTCTTGGCCGCCGGGGCCCTGGACGTGGCCCTGGCCCCCATCCAGATGAAGAAACACCGCCCCGCAGTGGCCCTCACCGTCATCGCCCCCCTGGTGGCCAAGGAAGGGCTGCTGGCCCGGCTGTTCGCCGACTCCACCACCTTAGGGGTGAGATGCCTGGAGGTGGAACGGGTCACGGCCCGGCGCTGGTTCGAGACCATCGAGACCGTGTACGGCCCGCTGCAGGTGAAGGTGATGGAGTACGGCGGCCGCCGCCGGCTGCTGCCGGAGTACGAGGCCTGCCGCCGCCTGGCCGAGGCCCAGGGCCTGCCCCTCATCGAAATCTACCGCCTGGTCCCCCGGGAGTAACGCCAGGGAATGGTGGTCTGGAGAATTACCGGGGCGCCGGCTAAAATCCTTTACTAATTTTCAACAATTCCCGGTTCGGGCCGGTTATCCGCGGCGCAATGCACCCTGCCCTCGGCCACCAGCACCCGGTTGCGGCCTTGGGTCTTGGCCCGGTACATGGCGTGGTCCGCAGCCCGGAGCACGTCCCGGCCGGTGACGCCGTGCTCCGGAAACATCGCAACTCCCACCGACACCGTGACGCTCGTCAGCACCTGACCCCGATACACTACCGGAACCTTGGGGAATTCCCGCCTGATTTCCTCGGCCCGCTGGCAGACAATCTCCTGAGAGGCCTCCGCCAGGATCAAGACAAATTCTTCTCCCCCATAGCGGCAGGCTACGTCTTCCCGGCGCACGCGATCTCCCAGAAAATGCCCCAGGGTGCGAAGGAGGGTGTCTCCGGCTTCGTGGCCAAAGGTATCATTGAAATGCTTGAAGTAGTCCAGGTCCAACATAATAAGGCCCAGGGAGGCTCCCTTGCGGCGGCCCCGGTAAATCTCCCGCTCCAGGGTCTCTTCCAGGTAGCGCCGGTTAAACAGGCCGGTGAGGACGTCGTGGACCACCTGGTGGCGTAGCGTATCCCTGAGCCCAATATTGGCCAGGGCCAGGGAGATGTGGTCACCGACGGTCACTGCTAGCGTTTGAACCGGCTCAGTCAGCTCTGGAGAGAGGTCGTTGGGACCCTGAATATGTAACAGACCAACGGCCTCCCCCTGGGCCAGCAAGGGCAGACACAAATGGGGTTCCGGGTGGGCCCCGGGCAGATGACGGCAACGCAACTCCCGGCACGGATTGCCGCCGATATTGATGCGTCCCCGGCGGAGGGCCCAACAATCACTGGGAGGAAAGGCCGGTTCCCCAACCGGGGCGGTTCCCCAGGTCGAAACCACCTCCACCATAGGGCCGGAGGGGCATTGGACGAACAGGGCTCCTGAGGTAAGCGGAAATATGGCTTGGGCATACTGGGCAATAAGAGGATAGGCTTCGTCAAGGGAGAGGCACGATTGGAGCTTCTCCGCCATGGAGTTGACCAGGGTGAGCTCCCGGTTGCGCTTATCGGCCTCCTCCACCAAACCTTTCAGTCTGGCATTCATGAGGCTCAGCTCGGCCAGGGACTTTCTGGTTTCACTCAGGTCCCGGGCCACGCACACGCTCCCCATGCTTTTGCCGTCCTCATCCGCCAGCAATCCGATGGATAGGCTAAAGGGAGCGATGGTTCCGTCCTTTTTCCGCATGTCGATTTCGTATCCCCGGACAAATCCATCCCGGCGCAATTGGCCCAGCATCTTGTTCAGGGCGGGTTTATCGGCATATAAATCAAAGGCAGTCAGGCCGGTGAGGCCCTCGGCGCTATAGCCGTAGGCCTCAGCCGCGGCTTGATTCCATCTGGTGAAACAGCCGTGTTCGTCCACGATGGCGATGGGGTCCACTGAGGAACTGATAGTATTTTCCAGAAAGGCGCAGGTGGTGTTGATTTCCTCCTCGGCCTGCTTGCGGGCGGTGATGTCCCGGAAACTCCACACCCGGCCCACGATCTCTCCCTCCATCCGGTGAGGTTGAGAATAGCGCTCAAAATAACGTCCATCCTTAAAATCCAGGACGTCATAGCTCTCTCTCTCCGGGTGGGCGTACAATTCCTGCACCTTGGCGAGGAAAGCCTCCGGGGTCTGCAACTGGTCCAAAACAAAGGCAAGGGCTTGCTGGTCATCACCGGTGGCCATAACAGAGGCCGGGAGGCGCCACAGACTCATGAACTTGCTGTTATAGCGGACGATTTTCCCTCGCCGGTCCACCACTAAAATGCCGTCAGCCGTGGATTCCAGCGTGCTGTGGAGGAGGGCAAGTGATTTTTTCAACTCCCTCTCCGCTTGCCGGCGGGCGGTGGTATCCTCGAACATACAGTGAGACCGGAGGAACTTCCCCTGTTGGTCCCGGATGACCTTGCCGTTAAAAGAGGCGATGATGGTGGCCCCGTCCTGGCGAACCATCTCCCACTCCAGGCCACTGACCTCCCCGTCGGCTTTGAAGCGGCTGAAACGTTTTCTAAAGAGGTCCTGGCAGCCGGGCTTCAGAAAGGCGCCGAACCAGCGCCCCAGCACTTCCTCCCGGGGATATCCCATCAGGTCCAGCCAGGTCTGATTGACCTCAAGGATGCGCCCGGTCTCGTCCAGGGACTGGTATCCCAAAGGAGCCTGATCAAAGAGCAGATGGAATTTTTCCTCACTGCAGCGCAGGTCTTCTTCGGCGAGCCGGCGAGCCGTGGAGTCGCTGACGGCGGAGCGGCATTGGGCGGGACCCCTTCCCTTCGCGGGGACCGCAGCGCTCTCCAAGGTCACATAGCGGGGGGCGCCCTCTTGGGCAACTAATTGCAAGGTGTAGCATTGGCATGCCTGAGTAGAAAAAACCCGGTGCAGGTGCGCTTTGAATCCTGGGCGGAAGGCCGGGACGACGTGGGGCAAAAACGGGGCGCCCAAAAGGGAGCCTCGTTCCACCCCCAATAACCGGGCGCCGGTGAGATTCGCCTCCAGAATCACCCCTCGCGGGTTGAAGGTAAAATAGCCGATGGGGGCGGAGTCGTAGAGGTCGGCATATTGGGCTAAAGCGGCCTCGGTTTCTCTCTGGGACCGGCGCAGTTCATCGTTCTGCATATCCAGTTCGACCTGGTACGTCTGCAGCTCGCGCACCAGCTTCGTGATCTCGGTGGGGGGAATCTTGTCCAGTTCCGGGCTGGGCTTGGCCAGAAATTTTTTAGCCCGGGCCCGCATAACCTCATCCGGTTTGCTCAGGGTTTCCTGCTTGGCCACGAAAGGGCTCCTTTAAGAGGGCCGCAAGGGTGCCGCGGCGCTCAGATAGTCATGGAAACCGAGGCTCAGGAGGTGGCAACCTCCCTAACACCATCGTCAATTTCATTCATCGGCATCTGTAGATTTTTTGTTTAGGGGAAAATCCGGGGGCTGGGGAGCTGATACCAAGAAGAGAACTCTGCGAAAGTCTCATGCAGGATGGCCGCCCTCGGCTGTCCATGCTCTTTGGCGCAGGCGAGGGGGCTACGCTACATTTTGATTCGCCAGGAGAGGTGTCGGGCTGGATTGGTTTTTTTTATTCAAATTACAGCGGCAATTAAGCGGTGGCAAGTAGTCTTAAATGTATCATTAAAGGGAAAATGAATATGAGCGCATTGTTCAGGAAAGCCGCCTTTTACTCCTCCATCGCGGCGATTAATGACTCAATGTTTGGATCCATTTATTTATTATAAACCAGAAATTTCCGGATAGGGGCCATTGGATCGGGGACACCCTATCGGGATTCACTTCTAACTCTGAAGAGATTGCGGTACCGGTCAAACGGGTTAATCTGCAAAAAAATATAGTATAAATATGGGACGGGGATTTGAACCGCAGTAGGGTGGCGAGGGCCACCCCAGGAAAATTTTCTCTACAAATGCACCACTACCCAAGGATCTTACAGCAGCTTGTCTTTCACCAGGTATTCCATGGCCCGCTGGGCATAGGTGGCCATGGCGCTGATCATCCAGGTGAGGTGGGACTGGATGTCGGCGAACATGTTGGCGTCCGCCATGCCGATGAGCCCGGTCATGACGGTGCGCACCCGGATCATGCCGGGGTCGTTGATCTGGGCCTGCACCAGGTTGACTTCCTGCTCCAAACCCCGGAGAAAATCCACGAAGAGCCGGCCGGCGCCTTCCCGTTCCAGCCCTTCCATCTGGGTCACCGTGTGGAGCAGGCGGGATGCAAGCAAGAGTTCCGCCTTCACCCGGTCGGCAAAATGAAACGCCAGGATTGCCTCTCGCCGGTTAGCCGGAAAGCCTTCAGCCATATCGTCACCTCCAGTCAGGATGGCGCTTATCTTACCATATCTCACCACGGGCAACAACCTGCGGCCGGTGGCGGCCAGCCGACGCCCTCCAGCCTCCCTGGCTGATCCGATCTCAAGGGGCAATCAAAAAACTAGTTTTTGTCATTCTGAGCGGAGCGAAGAATCTCGTTTATCAGCCGCCGAGATTCTTCACTCCACTGCGTTCCGTTCAGAATGACAGGAATATTTATGGGTTGATGACCACACCTTTAGATGAGGCGGTTTTGGTAGCGGAAAAAATCCATCCTCATTATGAGGCGGATTTCTTGGAGATGGTCTCCGGCTGGGGGGCGAAGCCGGGGCTGGAGGGAATGTTTTGCTTCTTCATCTTCTCCAGCAGAGTGGTGCGGTTGAGATGGAGTAGTTGCGCCGCCCGGCTTTTCACCCAATTGGTTTGGTCCAGGGCCCTGAGGATCAGGTCGCGCTCGAAGGCCTGGACCGCATCGGTAAAGAGGATGCCCCGCCCGGCAAGCTCTCTTGTCTTCGCCTGAGGCGAGCGGGCGAGTTGCTGAAACTTCTCGGGAAGGTCGGATACCTCGATAAGCTCGCCTTCGGTGAGAATAACCAGTCGTTCCATCAGGTTTTCCAGTTCCCGGACGTTCCCGGGCCAGGGGTGCTGCCGGATGAGGTCCATGGCCGCAGGGCTGAGCCGTTTGAGGGGCTTTTTCTTGGTCCGGCTGAATAACTGCAGGAAGTGTTGGATGAGGAGCGGAATGTCGGAGCCCCGCTCCCTGAGCGGCGGCACCCGGATGGGGATGACATTGAGGCGGTAAAAGAGGTCTTCCCGGAAGCGGTTCTGGCGCACCAGTTCTTCCAGGTTCCGGTTTGTGGCGGCGATTACCCGGATATCCACCCGGATGGTCTTGATGCCGCCGATTCTTTCAAAAGAGTGATCTTGCAGGACCCGGAGGATTTTTACCTGGAGGCTGGGACTCATCTCCGAGATTTCGTCTAAAAAGATGCTGCCGCCGTTGGCCAATTCAAAGCGGCCGATGCGGGTACGGACTGCGTGGGTAAAGGCGCCCCGTTCGTGCCCAAAGAGTTCGCTTTCCAGCAGTTCTTCGGGGATGGCGGCGCAGTTGACCGGAATTAACGGGCCTTCCCGCCGGGGGCTGTTATAATGAATGGCGTGGGCGATGAGCTCCTTGCCGGTGCCGGATTCGCCCAGGATCAAGACGTTGCTGTCGGTGTCCGCCACCTTGCGGATCAGTTCAAAGACCCGGGTGATGCCGTCACTGGTGCCCACCATGTTGGCGAAGCCGTACCGCCGGTGGAGCTGTTTCTTGAGGTGCAGATTTTCCCATTTCAGGCGCCGGTGTTCCAGGGCCCGGGCCACCACGAGACGAAGTTCGGTGGGGTCCACGGGTTTGGTGAAGTAATCATAGGCCCCCTGGTGCATGGCAGAAACCGCGTTGGCGATGGTGCCATAACCGGTGATGATGATGCACGGGACCGCCGGGGCCTCCCGCTGGAGATATTTCAGCAGTTCCATGCCGTCCAGTCCTGGTAAGGCCAGATCGCTCAACACCAGGTCAAAGGCTTGCTCTTTTAGGTGACGCAAGCCGCTCTCCCCGTCGGCGGCGCCAGTTACCTCGTAACCCTCCGCCTCCAGGATTTCTGTAAGGCTGGTGAGCAGGGCTGGATCATCATCCACCACGAGAATGGAAGCATTATCCCGTTTCATTAAAGATCTCCCTCGGTTATTATGAGGATACCCTAAAGTGCCCTTTGTGTCAATATAATGACAGGGGGGAAACTCCCGCTCGATAAGGCCCGCGGGAAAAAGGTTGACTTCGAAAATTTATTACTGGTATGCTTTAGTAACCTGTGGGGGAGAATCAGTGGTTGCAACTTTAGCTGTAATTTTATGGGCTTATGGGATGTACGTCCTGTTGTCCTTTCTCTTTCATCGCCAGGGCGGTTATGTCCGTAGCCGAAGCCGTTGGCGCAAGCTGGGCCGGCTTGTCCTGTTGGGTGGGGTAACTGCCGGGGCGGGGCTTATTGTTTGGGGTTGCCTCTACCCTGACAAGCATGATCAGCGGCTGAAGCTGGCCGGGTTTCTCGGGACCGTGTATGCCGAGGGGTGGCCGGACCGGGTGGATCACCTCAAATATCCGCCGGTCAAAACCCCGAAACAAGGGTCATCAGAACAGCCGGGGTATGCCTTGTTGCATCCTGAGACGGTGGATAGTCAGATCGGACCGGAGAAGAAGCTTCCCAAACCCAGGCCGAACCGGGTTGCCCCCAAGGGGAACGCCGTAGCCTCCCAGGATAAGGCCGGCAAAAGCGCCAAGGTTGCGAAAGCCCCGGCCCCACCTTCCAAGAAGGACAAAGTGGCTACCAAGAGCCACAACAAGAAAAAGCCCCGGTCTTCTGCCTCGAGTGGCAGGCAGGCCGATGCCGGTTAAAAGCCTCGGGGCCGCGGTCCGGCTCCAGGTTGACCCACTTCCGCGGTGATCCATTATTCGCCAAGACGCCTGAAAGTGTTTGCCTCCAAGGCCTGGAGGCAGCGCCTCTGGTTGCCGCCGCATCTTCCCCCGTTGGGGTAACCAGTGCCCCAGAACTCAGCCAGCCAAACGGGAAAAATCGCCCGGGCCGCCGGGACGGTCAGCCTCGCGGTTCTGTTCAGCCGGATTCTGGGCCTGGTGCGGGAACAAGTCTTTGCCGCACTCTTTGGCGCCGGCCTCGCCTTTGACGCCTACGTCGTCGCCTTCCGGGTTCCCAATCTCCTGCGAGACCTGTTTGCCGAAGGGGCCTTGAGTTCCGCTTTCGTCACCGTTTTCACCGATTACGAGCAGCGCCTGGGGCAGGAGAAGACCTGGCAATTGGCCAATAACGTGGTCTTTTGTTTCACTCTGATCCTCAGCCTGGTGGTCATGGCGGGCATCTGGTTCTCCCCGGATATCGTGGGGGTCATGGCGCCGGATTTCGGCGCCGTCCCGGGAAAGCTGGAACTCACCACCCTGATGACCAGGATCATGTTTCCCTTCCTCATCCTGGTGTCCCTGGCGGCCCTGGCCATGGGAGTCCTCAACACCAAGGGCAAGTTTTTTGTCCCCTCGGTGGCCTCCAGTTTTTTCAACCTGGGCTCCGTCGTCGCCGGGGTGGGTCTGGCTCTGGCCGCCCCCAGGTTCGGGATGGCGCCCATCGTCGGTATGGCCTGGGGGACCTTGGTGGGAGGCACTCTACAACTGGTATTCCAGTTGCCGCTGTTGTGGCGGGTGGGGTTCAGGCTCAGGTTCGTCCTTAATCTCAGGGATCCGGGACTGCTGCGGATCTTCAGGTTGATGCTGCCCGCGGTGGTGGGTCTCTCCGCCACCCAGATCAATATGTTCATCAATACCTTCTATGCCTCCAGTTGCGCCCAGGGCAGCGTCTCCTGGCTCAGTTACGCCTACCGGCTGTTCCATCTGCCCATGGGACTGTTCGGCGTGGCCCTGATGGTGGCCACCTTGCCGGTGGTTTCCCGCCACGCCGCCAATCACGACTTGGCCGCCCTCCGGGAAGCCCTGCAATCTTCCCTGTCCCTGGCCATCCTGGTCACCGGCCCTGCGGCCTGCGGCCTGATCTTTCTGGCCCATCCCATCATTGAGCTCATTTATCAGCACGGCCTCTTCACCAGCGTGGATACCCAACAGACGGCCGCGGCCCTGGCGCTCTATTCCCTGGGACTGGTAGCCTTTGCCGGGGTCAAGATCATCGTGCCGGTTTATTATGCCCTGGACGACACCCGGGTTCCGGTGCTGGGCTCCTTCGTGGCGGTGGCCGCCAACCTCTTTATTATCCACCTCACCCTGGCCGCCCTGGAGCACCGGGCCATCGCCTTATCCACCTCTCTGAGCGTGACCGTGAACTTTCTCCTCCTGGCGGCGGTGCTATACCGCAAGCTGTCCGGTTTTCGGGTGGGCGGCCTTATGCTCACGTTCATCAAAATAGCCGGGGCCAGCGTGATTATGGGCCTGGGCGTATCCTGGCTCCATCCTCGGGCCATCTATTGGTTGGGGCCATCGCTGGCGGGGCAGGCCCTGGGGTTGGCCGGGGTGATCGGCATCGGCATCGGCCTCTATGCCGCCATGGTGTCACAATTGCGGATTCCGGAATTCCAGGAGCTGGTGCGGCATGTGCGCAGCAAGCTCACCCGTTAAGGTTCAGAAAATCCCGGTGGCCGATCGAACCGGGCTCGACAAGACCTTGTTTAACATAATCTCGATTCGTCCCGATAGATTCTTTAGCACTCAGGCTGATCCGGGGACATGGCTCCCGGGCTCGGCCCAGCCGGCAATCCTCTCGGGTGTGCGGCTGCATGAGGCGATTTTGAGGCTAAGGAATCTAACCGGTGATTCGGTGTCCGAGACTATTCCGGCGGACTCTCTCTGGCGTCGCGTTGGCCTTGGCAATTTGTGCCCTCCCGGCGGTTTCCCCGGCCCTGGATATTATCGCGCCGATACAGTTGCCGGTGTTTTCTCTGCGGATCCCGTCGGTGCCCTTGAACGAAAGCGTCATCCGTATTCCCATGACCGTCTCCCGGACCGGCGGCGTCCAGCGTCTCACCCTGGAGGCGACTCTGTACCGGCCGCCGGGGCCCGGGCCATTTCCGCTGGTGGTCCTCAGCCACGGCACCTCCCGTGACCCCCGGGAGCGGGTGGGGGAGCGTCTGCGCTATGACGCCCAGAGCTGGAAATTCGTCAGTATGGGGTTCGCGGTGGTGATCCCTATGCGCCGCGGCTACGGCCATTCGCAGGGGAATTACGCCGAAGACGAGGGGCTCTGTGACCACTCCCATTTTTATGCCGCCGGGCTGGAATCGGCCCGGGATCTGCGGGCCACGGTGGAATATGTGTCGGCCCTGCCCGGCATAGACCCGCAACGCCTGGTGCTGGCGGGCCACTCCAGCGGCGGTTTCGCCTCGCTGATTCTGGCCAGTCAGGGCTTGCCGGGAGTGCGGGGCGTGATTAACTTTGCCGGGGGGCGCGGTTCTTCGGAGCGCCAGAACTGTTCGCCTGATAAGTTGGTCGAGGCCTGTGGCCTGGCCGGGCGCACCACCCGGGTGCCCACCCTGTGGGTCTATGCGCAAAATGATTCGTATTTCCCTCCCCCGTTGGCCCGGGAGATGTCCGCCGCCTTCCGCCGGGCCGGAGGCCAGGTCGAATTCGTCTTACTCCCGCCCTTTTGCGAAGAAGGACATTATCTCTTTTCGGATGTGCGGGGGTTGGCCCGGTGGACGCCGGTGGTCAACCGGTTTCTCAACGATCACGGGTTCCCGGGGACGATGCCGCGACCTTGATAGAGGAGGCTCTCTATGGACCCAGCCGAGAAGATCGGCCCCGTCTTGAAACTGCTGGAAGAGCATTATGGTGACGCCCGCGTCACCCTGGACTTCACCAACCCCCTGGAGTTGCTGGTCGCCACGGTGCTTTCGGCCCAGTGCACCGATGTCCGGGTCAACCAGGTCACCCCGGCCATATTCAGCCGGTATCCCACCGCGGCCCACTATGCTGACGCCGAGTTAACGGACCTGGAGCAGGCTATCTACACCACCGGTTTTTATCACCAGAAGGCCAAGAGCCTCAAGGCCATCGGCCAGGCCCTGGTGGAGAAGTTCGGCGGACAGGTGCCGCCTTCCCTGGATGACCTGGTAAAATTGCCGGGGATCGGCCGCAAGACGGCCAACGTCATCCTGGGCAACGCCTTCGGCATCCCGGGTCTGGTGGTGGACACCCACGTAGGCCGGGTCGCCCAGCGCCTGGGGCTCACGCGCCAGAAGGACCCGGTAAAGATTGAGTTCGACCTGATGCCTCTGGTGCCCCAAGACCGCTGGGTAAAATTTTCTCATCAGATGATTGCGCATGGGCGGGGTATTTGCGCTGCCAAAAAACCGGACTGCCCCCACTGCCCCTTGCGGCCCTATTGCGATTACGGGGCCAAGGTTAGCCCATAGGCCGTAGCGGGAAAGCGAAGCGCATTTCGCCATGAGCCGGGGGAGTTCAGACTTGTTTATGGGCCAGGCTGCTTGACAGGCCGGTTAATTCATGGCATAAGACGGAGAAACAGGGGGAGGTCTGAAACCATGCAGAGGCAACGGCGGCTCAAACTGGCAGTGGTTTTGGTGGCCATGGCGATGGCGGCGGGTTGTGCCGCCACCCTACTCATGGGTCTGGGCGGCCTGACGGCCCTGGGGACGTATAAGTGGGTGGAAGGCACCATGGAAAAGGACTATCCCCGGCCCATGAAGGAAACCTTTGACGCCACCATGGAAGCTGCCAGAAGACTGAACTTGAAGATCTCCGCGGAGCAGTACACCCCATCGGAATCCAAGATCCTGGCCTCGACCCCGGACGGCACCGATGTCAAGGTTGAACTGCTTGCCCGGCCCAACGATATCACCACCGTCAAGATCCGCTTCGGCATGATGGGCAACGCCGACTGGTCGGCATACTACCACCGCCAGATCATGAAGATTTTGCGCATCCCGGATCAGCCGTAAAAGCCGCGGGCCGATAATGAGGCCGCAGATCGGGAGAGGACCGGGTTCCCGGCCCTCCGCTGCTTACAACTTCCTATGAAATCAGCCGGGCCGGAAGGAGCACCTTCCGGCCCGTTTTACTGTAAGGGGCGGACCTATGTGTCCGCCCTGGAGTCAGGGCGCCCACGCAGGTGCGCCCCAACAATTCCCCGTTTTGTGATTGCGACTCGGTAAAAGGGCGCGGATCAGGACCTGATATATCACGCCCTGGTCCGCTGGCTTAAACAAAAAACCGAAAACGCTCTTACATGGCCTTAGGGGCTGGGGCGGGCTTAGCCGGTTCCTTGGCCGGGGCCGAGCGCTTCCGGGGAGCGGACCGCGGCCGGTCAGCCGGTACGGGCTGCAAGTAGCGCAAAGAAGCCCAGCCGGTGCGTTCCCGGCGCACATCCCCCACCCGGGCCCAGCCCGAGCTGGTCTCCAGGATCTCCACTTCATCGTTGAAATTCAGGGTGCCGATCTGGGGGGCGGCGGTAGTGGGACCTTCCCGGAGGGCCAGGCTGGAAACGTTGACAAAATAAAGCTGGGGTTCCGGCATCGGCGGCGGCGGCGGGGCCTCCACTACCATCGGGGGCGGCGGGCCTGTTTCCACACAGCCCATGAACAGAGCCAGGGCCATTACACAGAGTGCCAGACCGGTAAGGGTGCGTCTCAGGGTCATAAAAGTCTCCTTAGGCGAAAATTATGCGGCAGGCTGACCTGCTCCCGTCTCAAAGCGGCAGGTGAGACCTCTGAGTGGCGGCGAATTCCCGCCGCAACCCTGGTCTCAAAGCCCAATCTTTGCGCGTGCGGCATAATAGCACAAAATTTTTTGAAAAAGCAATTCTCCCGAAAATTTTGAGCCGGCCGGACCTGTCCTCAAGATCATGGCCTCAGCCTGTTTGTTTAGCCTGCCCCTACACTGCCTTCAGGGGAAGAAGTGGAACGGCAGGAACCTGATTGATTTTACCACTTGCCCCTCTATCCTGAAGAGAGGCTTGCCAATACTCCTCTTAATCCGGCAGCAACGGCAGCAAGAACGGCATGGGGACCGCTTCCTGACCCGAAGGGGCATGTCCCCTGGGGTCAGGAAGGTTCAACTCCCCCCGCTCATGATCATTGATCGAGAAGGAGAAAACTGGTAACCGGGGTTATGACATTCTGACAGTTGTTGATGGTCAGGATAATTTCGTCGGCTTGGCCCGAGATCGTGGTCGACTTGCCATCATTATCGTCATAGGCGTAGGCGTAACATGAACCGTCAATTGCCAGCCCGTGCAGGATCTTGGCGTAGACGTTGGTCTGGTAGTCTGCCGGGTCAAGGAAAACCCCCTGGTAATACGACTCGGGATATGACCAGGGTTCTGCGGTTGGGTGGGCCGGGTCGGCATAGGGGGCCAGGTGCATGACCGTGCGGTTCAGGGCCGAGGCGATCCGGTTTTTGATGTCTTTATCGCGCAGAAAGGCGGCAGTGGGAACCGGATGCTCCGGAGTTGGCGCCGGGACCCCATTAAAGACCCCATCGCACAAGAAGATGTCCTTGCTGGGGGGCCAGTCGATATAATGATCCTCCGTCGCCCCGTCAACCGTGCCGCTAAGTTTCAGTTTTTGTGTGCTTGTGTCCACCGTGCCGGACCACCAAATGTTGTCCACTTTAATAGAGAGCGTGTTCTCCGCCCACAGCTTCCAGCACTTGTTGATATAGTTTGTATAATAATCAGCGGGAAACAGGGACATTTCAATCCCGTGGCCGGGGGCGTAAATCCGTTGCGGGGTGACCAATTTCTTGAAATTGGGGTCGGCTCCGAAGGCCTGGCGGATCTTGGCCAAAGGCATGTCTAGGCCCATTGGCGACCCTGGCAGACGAACGCCGCTATTTTTCAAGTCGTGCACCAGGGGCATGGTGACGTTGTCGACATTGGTGGTGTCACCGGTTACCTTAAATGTGGTGGCATCGATGGCCACCTCATAAAAATCGAGGACGGTGGCATAATTGGGGTCGGTCTCATTGCCAAAGTTAGGCTGCGAATAGGTAAAGGCGTCAGTCACGTGAGGATAAAACGGCGTCTGGAAGGACAGCCAGAGCCGGCCGGAATAGATGCCTTGCTTATCAGCCGGCACGATGTCACTCTCCGCCCTGGGAACGTAGAAATAATAGTTGCCGTCAGCGTCCTTGGAGAGTTTGTCCAGCGTAACCCAGTATTCGGCATACAAAATGCCATTGATTTGTTTGGTGTTGTCCACCGGATCGATGGCCGGAAACGCGGGGAGGAATTCTTCGTGTGGCCAGATTATGTGATGGTATTTACCCGTATTAGTACTGCCATCTAAATTGAAACGAGTTCGGGCGAGAAAGACCAGGTAGGTCTGGGACGCCGGGTAGCCGGATTTGTTGACGATGGTTAACTTGGGGCCGTTCACATATTGTGCCCATGCGGGGGCGGCGCCGGTCAAGGCCAGGTGAGCCGCCAGCACGACTGCCAGGATTGTCAGCGGGAGCCAGAATTTCTTGCCACGCATGTCATTCTCCTGAGATTAGACGTTGGGAAATGCGCCTTTAGAATTGCATGATGCATACCATCTTAGCTGGTAAGGATGCCAAAAGAAAAACGGCAAGGGCGACTCGTCGGCCTTCATCTCCACCACCATCAGTTTCACCCGAGATTATGCGGCAACCTGACCACCACAATGCCAAAACGATTTTGGAAATCTATCTCAACGAGGGTTTCCCAGAAAAAGTTTTCTTTTGATAACCAAATGGTCCCGTGAAAAGCGATCATACCATAAACGCTACCCTATCAAAAATTGCAAAGATTGTGCCCGGCGGGAAAGGGCATAATACTTGAGCCCCTTGCAAAAGTGTCTTTCCACCGAGATTCCATTAATCTATCCCAGGGAATCCGGTGGCACAGGCTTTCGAGCCTGTGCTGATAAAGGATTAAAGCTAAGTGGTATCACTTGGTTAGGCCAATAGGGAAATGTCAGCATTTTTTACGAGCTGTAAGATTTTCAGGAGATAGAGGAAGTAAGCCTGCATGAGGAGAAATGTGTCTCCGGCGGCTCGTGCGGGCTCAGAATTGGCGCAGGAATCTCAGGTCGTTGTCGAAGAACAGGCGGATGTCGTCGACCCCGTACTTCAGCATGGCGATGCGTTCGATGCCCAGGCCGAAGGCGAAGCCGGTGTAGATTTCCGGGTCGTAGCCCACGGCCTCGAAGACCGCGGGGTGGACCATGCCGGAGCCCAGGACCTCGAGCCAGCCGGTGGCCTGGCAGACCCGGCAGCCGTGGCCGCCGCACATGACGCATTCAATGTCGACTTCCGCAGATGGTTCGGTGAAGGGAAAGTAGCTGGGGCGGAAACGGACGCCCACCTCCGGGCCGAACATCTGGTGCACGAAGGCGGTGAGGACCCCCTTGAGATCGGCGAAGGTCACCCCTTTGTCCACCAGCAGGCCTTCCACCTGGTGAAACATGGGGGAGTGGGTGATGTCCGAGTCCCGGCGGTAGACCTTGCCCGGGGCGATGATGCGCACCGGGGGCTGGCGGACTTCCATGGTGCGGATCTGCATGGGGGAGGTGTGAGTCCGGAGCAGCACCTTGTCGCTGAAATAAAAGGTGTCCTGCATGTCCCGGGCCGGGTGGTCCGGCGGCAGGTTGAGGGCCTCGAAATTATACCAGTCCAGTTCCACCTCGGGGCCTTCCACCGCCTCAAAACCCAGGTGGAGGAAGATGTCGCAGACCTCGGCCATAATCTGGTTCAACGGGTGGAGCCGGCCCCGGGGCAGGCGCCGCCCCGGCAAGGTGACATCCACGCTGGTGATTCCCGCCAGGCGGGCTGCGGTCTTCAAGGCGCTGAGGGCCTGATCCAGGGCCGCTTCCAGGGCCTCTTTGGCCCGGTTGGCTTCCTGACCGACGCTCCGCCTGACCTCGGGGTCCAATTTTCCGAGACCCCGCAGGATGCCGGTGAGGACGCCCTTGCGCCCCAGGTATTTCACCCGGAGCAGTTCCAGGGCATCGGAGTTCGCGGCGGTCAGGATCTCCTGGATTGCTGCGGTTTCGAGATCCTTGATTTCCTCAACCGTCATTATGGCAGGTCCGATTGATTATTCCGAAGTTAATCCGAACGGGGCGGCAGCCTTAACGTCCCCCTTGCTTAAAGGGGGATTTAGGGGGATTATGAGGTGGTTATGTAATTCCCCCGGCCCCCCTGGAGAAAAGGGGGGTAAAAACTGGGAACCGAAAACTACCGACCAAGCCTTTAAAGAGCCTGACGGGATAGTTCGGCCACCCGGGCGAAGCCCTGGGGATCGACGACCGCCAAATCGGCCAGGACCTTGCGGTCCAGATCGATCTCGGCCTTTTTCAGCCCGCCGATAAATTTGCTGTAGGACATCCCCAGCGGCCGCAAGGCGGCGTTGATGCGGACGATCCACAGGGCGCGGAATTCCCGCTTCCGGACCTTGCGGTCCCGGTAGGCGAAAGTCAGGGCGCGCTCCACGGCCTCCCGGGCGGAACGATAGAGCCGCCGCCGGCCGGCGCGAAATCCCTTGGCCATTCCCAGCCATTTTTTCCGGCGCGCCCTTGAGGCAACGCTTTTCTTGACGCGTGGCATAACGAACTCCTATCTCAAAGATAAGGCAGCAGGACCCTGAGGCTTTTGGTCTCGACGGCGGACATATAAGCCGCCTGCCGCAATTGCCGCTTGCGCTTGGCGGTCTTGCTGGTCAGAATGTGGCTGGTATAGGGCTGCTTATGCTTCAGGCGGCCTTTGCCCGTGGCCTTGAAGCGTTTAGCCGCCCCCCGATGGGTTTTCATCTTGGGCATGGTTAAACCTCATAAGGTGCTAACACTGCCAGCCGCCGGTCAGGCGGCCGGGTGGATTATCTGATTCCTGGAGCTAAAATGCCGCTAACAGGTAAACTTATAGTTTATACTCTATTCACCACATTTTAACAACATGTCTGCAAAAAAAACCTTTCCCCAGTCCACCCGGGGGGGTGGAGCCGCCATGACACCGGAAAGAGCTCAGGACTACTTGGGGGTAACGATCATGGAGAGGTTCCGGCCTTCCAGCTTGGGATTCGACTCCACGGTTCCCACATCCGCCAGGGCTTCGACCATCTGGGACAGAAGGCGAAAGCCGCGGTCCGTGTGGGCGATCTCCCGGCCCCGAAAAATCACCGAGATCTTGACCTTGTCGCCCTCTCCCAAAAAGCGCCGGGTATTCTTCAATTTGAAGTTCATATCGTGCTCTTCGATCTTGGGCCGGACCTTGATTTCCTTTACCTGGATCGTGGTCGCTTTACGCCGGGCTTCTTGCAGTTTCTTGCTCTGCTCATACTTGAATTTGCCGTAATCCATGATCCGGCAAACTGGCGGGGCGGCCTGGGGTGCAACCTCCACCAGGTCCAGATGGGCCTCTGTTGCCAGGGCTAACGCCTCTTTGATGGGCATAACGCCCATCTGTTGCCCGTCGGCGCTGATCAGCCGGACCTCCGGCACCCTGATCTGCTCGTTAATCCTCACTCTTTGCTGCTTCTGGATGGCCGTCACCTCCTGAGATTTATGAAGAGTTGGCGGGGGACGGAGTCCGGGACTCCTCCTGGAGGCGCTTGATAAAATCCTCCAGGGAAACGCCCTTCAACTCCGTGCCGTCCCTAAGGCGGGGCGCCAGGGTGCGGTCAGCCGCTTCCCGGTCCCCCATGATAACCATATAAGGTATTTTCTGTCCCTGGGCCTCTCTGATCTTGTAGCGCAGCGTCTCCTGCCGCGTATCCACTTCCACCCGCAGGTCGGCCTCCCGCAGCAAACCTGCCACTTCCTGGGCGTAGGCATGGGTGCGGTCGGTGATGGGCAGGAGGATGGCCTGCACCGGCGCCAGCCAGACCGGGAAGGCCCCGGCGAAGTGCTCGATCAGGACTCCCATGAAACGTTCCAGGGAGCCCAGGATCACCCGGTGCAGCATCACCGGGCGGTGGCGTTCCCCATCCGCGCCGATATAAGCGAGATCAAAACGCTCCGGCAGGGTGAAATCGCACTGAATGGTGGCGCATTGCCAGCGGCGGCCCAAGGCGTCTTTGAGCTTGATGTCGATTTTGGGTCCGTAGAAGGCCCCTTCCCCGGCGCAGATGTCGTAGGGCAGGCCCCAGGTCTTGAGCGCCCCGACGAGGGCGTTGTTGGCCAGTTCCCACTCGGCGTCGGTGCCGATGGATTTCTCCGGCCGGGTCGACAGCTCCACTTCGTATTCGAAGCCGAAAATCGCCATGACCTCGGCCACGAACTTCAGCACCCCCAAAATTTCGCTTTCCACCTGCTCCGGCATGCACAGGATATGGGCATCGTCCTGAGTAAACTGGCGCACCCGGGTGAGGCCGTGCAGCACCCCGGAACGCTCGTGGCGCAAAACGGTGCCCAGCTCGAAGAAGCGCAGCGGCAGGTCCCGGTAGCTCCTGGTCTTCGATTGGTAAATCAGCATGTGGGCCAGGCAGTTCATGGGCTTGATGCCGTAGCCCTGGCCTTCCACCTCGGTGAAATACATGTTATCCCGGTAGTTGTCCCAATGGCCCGAGCGTTTCCACAGGTCGGCCTTGAGCATCTGGGGGCCCATCACCAACTGGTAGCCCCTTTTCAAATGCTCCCGGCGCTCGAAAGCCTCGATGAGGCTCCGGAGCAGGGCGCCCTTGGGGTGATAGATCACCATCCCCGGGCCGGCTTCCTCTTCAATGCTGAACAGTTCTAGCTCCCGGCCTAACCGGCGGTGGTCCCGGCGTTTGGCCTCCTCCAGCAGTTCCAGGTGCCGCTTCAGTTCCTTCCGGGTGGCAAAGGCGGTGCCGTAAATCCGCTGGAGCATGGGCCGGCGTTCGTCTCCCCGCCAGTAGGCCCCGGAGGTGGCGGTGAGCTTGAAGGCCCTGATGAACCCGGTGGAAGGGATGTGGGGACCCCGGCAGAGATCGATGAAATTCCCCTGTTGATAGAGGCTCACCTTTTCCTGGGGAATCTCCTCCAAAAGTTCCACCTTGAAGGCTTCGCCTTCGCTCCGGAAGTAATTGATGGCCTGCTCCCGGCTCATGTCGTCCCGCCGGAAGGGCTGGTCCTGGGCCGTCAACTCGGCCATGTGGGTCTCAATTTTCGCCAAATCTTCCGGCGTAAAGGGCTCGGGCACGCCAAAGTCATAATAAAAGCCCGATTCAATGGCCGGGCCGATGGCCACTTTGACCCCGGGAAACAGGTCCCGTACCGCCTCGGCCATCAGGTGGGCGGCGGAATGGCGCATAATCTCCAGACCCTCGGGGCTGTCCAGGCGGATGGGGGCGAGGGTGCAATCGCCCGGGAGCGGCAGGGACAGGTCCGCCAGGTCCCCGTTGATCCGGGCTGCCACCACCTGGGAATCTTTGGCCAGGCCCAGGGCCTCAAGGGCTTGGGCTACCGTCGCCCCTTCCGCCAGGGTAATGGTGGAACCGTGATCCAGGGTAACTTTGATCATGCCGGCCTCAATAAAAAAGGCATCTCAGGCGTGCTCGGACGCCTTCCCAGATGCCGTCAAATACGCAAATATGTTACATACGGTTAAAATTCAAGGGGTTGCCGTTAAATTCCTCAATCTCCGGTTTCGAGACCAGCTGATTGAACTAATTCCGCTCATTTGTTTCTCATAAATACCTGTGTTTGTCAAGAAATTATCGCACGGCGGCCAAGTTAAGCCGGCGGGTGAGGTTGAAGTAAGCGCTCAGCTATCAGCTTTCAGCGGTCAGCTTTTTATAGGCTCCATTGGTATGGATGCATATTGCACCCATAATCTGCTTAAAGGGAACAAAATAGCGCCCGGGTGGATTCTGAAGGCGAAATTATAATTGACCAATGTGCAATTTGGCATTATGTGGTATATTATTGAGTGGCAGGATCGTTTGATGCGATAGGTACGGGAGAATAACCTGGCGGCAGGCGCCGGGACTCCCTGGATATCCTCAGTCTTTGAGCACAAAAGTGCGATTAGATGGCACAGAGCTTGCTTATAAACCGGTGACTATGGACTGCGTCTGACCAGCATCGTCATACCCGGTTCGAGGCGGTGCGTAGCCGCCTCAGATTTTTTTTAATAAAAGGCAGGAACTTTTGGCAGTCGCTCTCTATAAGCTTTCCCGGCGAGTTCGGAACTCTGGGCCAAGCCGGTTGAGATTGAAAAAATTAAAGGTGTTAAACATGAACAGGATTGCCGTGACCAGTGAGGGTCCCTCGCTGGACGATCTGGTTGACCCGCGCTTCGGCAGGGCCGCTGGTTTCGTCGTTGTGGACCTGGAAACCATGGATACCCAATATATTGATAATGGCCAGTCCCAGGTGATGGCTCAGGGGGCCGGCATCCAGGCCGCGGAGCTGGTCGCCCGGGCCGGGGTGAAGTGTCTGCTCACCGGCTATGTCGGTCCCAAGGCCTTTAAGGCCCTTTCCGCCGCCGGGATCAAGGTGGGACAGAACCTGGAGGGGCTCACCGTACGCGACGCCGTGGAACGGTTCAAGAGCGACCGGGTCGAGATCGCGGCAGCAGCCAACCGGGCCGGACGATGATTGTTGCCGTGGCCAGTGGCAAGGGCGGCACCGGCAAGACCACGGTCGCCGCTTCCCTGGCAACTATTTGGGATGGACCGGTGTTGGGCGTGGACCTGGATGTGGAAGAGCCCAACCTGCATCTTTTTCTCCACCCGGCCATTGCCGGGAGCGAAATGGCCCATATGACGGTGCCGGCAGTGGACGAGGCAAAATGCACCTACTGCGGCGCCTGCTCCGAGCTGTGCCAGTTTAAGGCCATCAGCGTATTCAATCAGGTGATTTTGACCTTTCCCGAGATGTGTCACGGCTGTGGGGGCTGCATCGCCGTGTGCCCCGAAAAGGCGATTGCTCCCGGCCAGCGGGAACTGGGCGAGATCAGCTGGGGGCAAGCCGGTGACGTGGGGTTTCTCTCCGGAAGATTGCGCATCGGCGAGGCCATGAGTCCGCCCCTGATGCGCCGGGTGAAGGCCAGGTTGGATCAGATGCTGGCCCATGGCGGGGATGCCGTCATCGACGCGCCCCCTGGGGTCAGCTGCCCGGCGGTCAATGCGGTGATGGATAGCGATGTGATTCTCCTGGTTACCGAGCCCACCCCCTTCGGCGTCTATGACTTTACGCTCGCCTGGGAAGCCTTTACGCCCCTGGCAAAACCCATGGGGGCCGTGATCAATCGCGCCGGGCTGGGCAATGATGCCATTTACCGGTTCTGCCGGGAGAAGGGGCTGCCGATTCTGGCCGAGATTCCGTACGACCGGGCCATCGCCGAGGCCTACTCTCGCGGCCGGGTCATCGCCTCAATTTCCCCCGGGCTCCATGAGACCTTTGCCTCTCTGCGGGATAAGATTCGCGACCTGGCGAAACCCAGCCGCTCCCGGGTGGCCGCCCATGCGTGAGATCATCATCATCAGCGGCAAGGGCGGCACGGGTAAGACCTCGCTGACCGGGGCCTTCGCACATCTGGCCGCGGATAAGGTCATCTGCGATCTGGACGTGGACGCCCCGGACCTGCACCTGCTGCTGCAGCCGGCGCAGGAACGCCGGGAGGAATTTTACTCGGGGCATGAGGCCGTGATCGACCGCGAAAAATGCGATGGCTGCGGTTTGTGCGCCACCCTGTGCGAGTTTGGGGCGATTCGGGAGAATGGGGCCGGTTTTGTGGTTGACCCGATCCGCTGTGAAGGCTGCAAGGTCTGTGTGACATTCTGTCCGGCGGCGGCCATCCGGTTCCCCGAGAGACACTGCGGCCAATGGTACGTCTCCTCCACCCGCTTCGGCCCCCTGGTCCATGCCCAACTCTTTCCGGGCGCCGAGAACTCGGGCCGGCTGGTGATGGTTCTCAAGCAACAAGCCCGGGAATTGGCCAAATCCCGGGGGGCCGGCCTGGTTCTGTGCGACGGCGCCCCGGGTATCGGCTGCCCGGTGATCAGCTCGCTGTCGGGGGCGGACCTGGCCGTGGCGGTCACGGAGCCCACACCCTCGGGGCGGCACGACCTGGAGCGGGTTGCGGCCCTATGCCGGCACTTTCAAACGGCCTTTGCGGTCATCATTAACAAGTATGATCTTAATCCGGACGAAACCGCCCGGATCGAAGTTTTTTGCCATGACGAGAGCTATCCGCTGCTGGCGCGACTGCCTCACGATCCGCTGGTTACCAGGGCCATGCTTCAGGGTTTGGTGGTAACCGAGCTGCCCGAGTCGGATTTTAGCCGTGAGCTGGCGGCCGCCTGGAGCCGGATCGAGGCACTGGCTGGCCTGGGCCGGGAGCGGCAGGCCTCGTGAAAAGAAGGTATTACTGCCTGGTGACCGCAAGATCGCCTGAGGGTCTGTTGACGCCAGGTTCGGCAGTATCAAGTCTTCAATTAAAAGCACCTTAAGGAGAATATCAATGAAGAGTACAATTGTCGCCATTCCCTCAACCCATCCCGGTGGACTCGAAGCCGCGCTCGGGGCGCATTTCGGCCACTGTGACCTTTACACCCTGGTAAAAATCGCCGCCGGCAAAGTGCTGGAGGTCGCAACCTTGCCCAACGTGCCGCATGAGCAGGGCGGCTGCATGGCCCCGGTCAATCACCTGGCCCAAAACGGCGTCCAGATCCTCATTGCCGGCGGCATGGGCATGCGCCCGCTCATGGGGTTCAATCAGGTGGGCATCGACGTCCTGTACGGCAACGGCGTCCAGACCGTGAGCGAGGCGGTGGAGGGTTTCTTGAAGGGAACCTTGCCGCGGTTTACCACTGATTTCACCTGTGGCGGTGGTGGCGCTCCACAGAAATAAGGGTTCTCATCGTCACCTGACTAACGTAAAATGCGGAGCTCGGAACCCGCCTCGGAGCTCCGCACCATACATCACACAAGAGGTAAATCCATGCTCCACATCGTTCTCGCCACGGCCCGGCCTCAAGCCATGCAGGCCTTCGCCGCCGCGCTGGCCTCAAACCCGGAGGTGAATCTTCATCAAGTCATCTCCGGAGCCGAGGCCCTGGAAGCGGCGCGCACTACTGCCCCCCAACTCGTGATTATTAACGCTGATCTCCCGGATATCGCACCGTTGGATCTCGTCCAGAAGCTGCTCATGGTCAATGCCATGGTGAATACCGCAGTGGTCAGTCCACTTTCTGACGAGGAGTTCCACGAGGCAACCGAAGGCCTCGGGATTCTTGGCCGGCTGCCGGACGATCCCGGTGTGAGCGATGCAGGCGAGCTGCTGCATAAGCTAAGAACGGTACTCGGGATTGGATGATTTCAAGGTGGCTCATAATACCTGCTTACCGTAACGTTGCGGAAGAAATAGCTGATAATTTGCCGGGTTAGACGATTAACCTCAGATAAGCAACCCCTCCCGATATGATCTGATACCAATTTGAGGCCTCTGAGAAAGTCTCTATCGTTATCCTCCCTCATAAAAATGTAGCGTAGGCGCCCTCGCCTGCGCCTCAAGAGAGTATGGACAGCCGCGGGCGGCTGCATAATACCAAGTTGCCGTCAAACAAGTAATATCCAAAATTGTAGGGGCGGTTCGCGAACCGCCCCTACGGGGTTGCGATCATAAAGCCAGAATTACCTCTATGACGGCAACTTGGTATAAGGCCTTGATGGAGAGGTGCATCGGTCAAGTCTTGGCCATTTCAGATTATCCTTGCATGCGGTCCCTATTAGTGACAAGGTGCGAAAAAGGCCTGCGGGCAGGTTCCATGATTTGGAGCGGGCCTCCCGCTGGCTTGTTATAACTTTTGGCAACGAGTATAAGCCTCGGCGGCAAAAATTACGGCGGCGCCTGCCTCCGCCTGCGGCCACGTGGCGCCTCCCGTGCCGGCGGTGATCATGAGAAAAATTCACCTTCTCCTGCTGGTCCTCCTCTCCTGGCTCTGCCTCGCCTGCCAACTTGACCCGACCAAGGCCCGGGTGGAACGGGCGCTCACCGCGTCCTGGCAGAGCTACTGCCGGCACTTCATCAACCGCGACGGCCAGGTCATCATCCCCGAGGAAGGCGGCGGCACCATCTCCGAGGCCCAGGCCTACGCCCTGCTGCGGGCGGTGTGGGCTAATGACGCCACGGTGTTCAATCGGGTCTATTCATTTACTTATGAAAAACTTTCCCGGGTCCGGACGCACGGCGACAGCCTGCTGGCCTGGCGCTGGGGCCGGCTCCCGGGCGGCTCCTGGGGGGTGCTGGATGCCAACAGCGCCACCGACGGCGACCTGGATTACGCCCTGGCCCTGGTCCTGGCGCACCGCCTGGGGTGGCGGGCCCCGCCGGGCCTCCCGGACTACCGGGAAGAGGCCCACCGGGTCCAGACGGATATCCTGGCCAAGGAAGTGGTGGTCCTCCCCGGGGGCGATCTGCTCCTCACCCCGGGCAACTGGCACGAGCTTAAGCCGCCCTACCTGGTGAACCCCTCGTATTTTTCGCCGGCCGCGTATCGTCTGTTTGCATCTTCCCCAGGCGCCACCGGCAGTCAGGGCGGCACTGCACCCGTAGGGGCGGTTCGTGAACCGCCCTTACGGGATTCCGAACTAACCAATAATCCCTCCCGGTGGAGCCGCCTGCACCACTCCACCTATAAGCTGCTGGGGCAACTGGCCCAGGGGCTGGAGGGCCAAACCGGGGTAGGGCTGTTTCCCGACTGGTGCCGGGTGGACGCCGCCGGCCGCGCGGCCCCGGCGCCCGGCAAAGACACCCGCTTCGGCTGGGAGGCGGTGCGGCTCCCCTACCGGTTGGCCCTGGACGGACTCTGGTTTCAGGAACCCCGGGCAGTCCAAATCCTTGCGGACAAGTTCCTGCCGTGGTTCAAATCCCAGTGGCAGACCCGCGGCCGGCTGCTGGCAGTCTATAACTTCGACGGCTCCCCGGCGGTGGACTATGAAAGCCCGGTGCTCTACGCCGGGGTGCTGGCTGGGGCCCTGGCCGCCGGCGACCGGGAATTTGCCCGCCAGATGGCGCTGAAAATCCTCTCCTTCTACCATGAGGACGGCGACCGGGCCTATTTCGAGGCCCCGGGCCACTACTACGCCAACAACTGGGCCTGGCTGGGCCTGGCGCTGTATGCCGGGTGGGTCAAGCATTTCTAAATATCAATTTGAAAGGAAATATTATATGCAAGACCGTTTTGTGGGAGACATCGGCGATTTTGGTAAATATGGACTATTAAATTTTATTTGCGGTAATGGCGAGAAAAGCAAAGAGAGATTTAGACTTGGAATAAATTGGTACCTTTTTCAACCAGAACTTAATGATAAAGAAATGAAATTAGATCATGGTAAATTTATAAAATACTTAAAACCAAGTAGAAAAAACGATCAAAAAAAATTTAAAATATGCGACCCACATTTATATTGCGAATTACAAAAAATTGTCGATGCAAATAAAAGGAAAGTTGATGAAATTGAGAAAATAAACATACTACCCTCTGGAACAGTTTTTTTCAATAAACGTGTATCATACAATGATATAAAAGGATCAGAAAATAAATTAAGTTATCGAGAATCATGGATTGAAGAAAGTCTCAATATGCTATCATCGTGTAATTTAATTTTTTATGATCCTGATAATGGGATAGAGACAGGAACCCTCCAAAAGCATCACAAAAAGGCTGGTAAATATGTATTTTATGATGAAGTTAGCAAATATTATAATAAAGGTAAGAGCTTGATTATTTACAATCATAGAAGTCGTGAACCAGAAGATAATTATCTAAAGCGATTTAGATTAATTACAGAGAGAGTTAACATTAATACTAAAATATATTATTTACGATTTCATAGATTCAATGTTAGAGATTATGTTTTTATAACGCAAGAGAGGCACTATGAAATTCTCCTATCAAAGGTAAAGAAGTTCTTATCTTCAGAATGGAGGAGGCACTTTAGCGGACCTCATTTTTTATAGCCAGTTTATTGGGCGGCCCGTGGCCGCCATGAATGGCTGCCCTTAACGAGCTTACCCTTGAAAACATGGTGGCACAGGCTTTCCAGCCTGTGCTTGACCAGCGGTAGGGCGCGTTTCACGCGCCACGTCATGGTGCGTAAAACGCAGCCTGCATTTACAACGGATCGTTCCCCAGGCCGCCTTCGGCAAATTATTTCCTCCGGCAACCTGGGGGATATGATATAATTTCAAGATAATTTTTATGAACCAGGAATTGCCCCACATCTATACGGTGAGCGGCCTCACCCGGGAGATTCGCGACCGGCTGGAGACCTATTTCTCCCTGGTCTGGGTGAGCGGCGAAGTCTCCAATCTGCGTCAGCCTCTGAGCGGCCACTACTATTTCACCCTCAAGGATGCCGGGGCTCAGCTCAAGGCGGTGCTGTTCAAAGGCAATCACCAGCATATGCGCTTCAAGCCCCAGGAAGGGAGCCAGTTTCTGGTTCGGGGCCGCCTCACGGTCTATGAACCCCGGGGCGAATACCAGTTGGTGGTGGATTACCTGGAGCCCCTGGGGCAGGGCGCCCTGGCCCTGGCCTTCGAGGCCCTGAAAAACCGGCTGAAGGATGAGGGGCTGTTTGCCCCGGAATTGAAAAAACCCTTGCCCTTTCTCCCCCGCCGGATCGCCCTGGTCACCTCGCCCACCGGGGCCGCGGTGCGGGATTTTCTGCGTCTCCTGCGGCAGCGTTGCCCCAACGTCGAAGTGCTGATTTACCCGGTCAAGGTCCAGGGCGCCGAGGCCGCCGGGGAAATCACCGCGGCCCTGAATGACCTGGGGGCCTTACCCGGCGTGGAGGTCATCGTCCTGGCCCGGGGCGGCGGTTCCCTGGAAGATTTATGGCCCTTTAACGAAGAAGCGGTGGCCCGGGCCATCCACCGCTGCCCTATCCCGGTGGTCTCGGCGGTGGGGCATGAAGTTGATTTCACCATTGCCGATTTTGTCGCCGACCGGCGGGCCCCCACCCCCAGCGCCGCGGTGGAGATGGTGACGCCGGATAAGGCCGAACTCAAGCGCCGTCTGGCCCGCCTGGGCGCCACCCTGTCCGGAACCCTGGCCCGGCGCCGGGATCTGGCCCGCCAGCACCTCTACCTGATGGCCCGGCGGCTGCCGGACGTGCGCCGCTCCCTGGTGGACATGCGCCTCAAGGTGGATGACAAGGCCGAGGCGCTGGTGCGGCGGGCTCGGCGGGTCGTAACCGGGCAAGACCAGGCCCTCAGGCTGGCGAGTTCCCGCCTCTTTCTTCTGAGTCCCCGCCGGACCCTGACCGGGGCCCGGCAACGGCTGGCCCAGGCGGCCCAGATGCTGGGGCAAAGTTGGCGCCGCCGTCAGGCTGAACCCCGCCGGCACCTGGAATATAGCCAGACCCGGCTGGAGCAGCTCAACCCCCTGGCCATTTTGCAGCGGGGCTACGCCGTGGCGACGCTCCTCCCCCAGGGTACGGTGATTCGCGACGCCACCCTGGTTCCGGCCGGCGCGGCGATCCGGGTCCGGGTAGCCAGGGGGCGGCTCGATTGCGAGGTGGAGGAAGTGAGCAGTAAGCCGTAAGCAGTGTTCTCCTTATTTAGATGGGTTTTCGAAAACCGAACGGCCTGAAGTCCCGAACCGAAAACAGAAAACAGAAAACAGAAAACAGATCGAAACCCTATGGCTAAAGAAAAAAGAACACCGGAACCGAGTTTCGAGGCGGGGCTGAAACGTCTGGAGGAAGTGCTGGATTCTCTGGAGCACGGCGACCTGTCTTTGGAAGAGGCCATGCGCGCCTTCGAGGAAGGGGTGCAGTTGGTCCGGGTCTGCCATAAGAAGCTGGACGAAGTGGAAAAGCGGGTGGAACTCCTGCTCAAGGATGACGCCGGGCGGTTTTTCACCCGGCCGTTTTCGGAAGAGGAAGGCTGAAAAAACCGTTTTTCGTTTTTGGTTTTTCGTTTTTGGTAAAGATCGCTAACCCCAAACGAAAAACGAAAAACGAAAAACGAAAAACGATAATATGAGCGCAAACTTCGATCTCAAGGCCTATCTGGAAGAACGGCGAAACCTGGTCAATCGGACCCTCCAAGCGTATTTGCCTCAGGTCAGGGGGCCGGCCTTCCGGCTGAACCAGGCCATGCACTACAGCCTGTTCGTGGGCGGCAAAAGGCTGCGCCCCATTCTGTGCCTGGCCGCGGCGGAGTCGGTGGGCGGCGATGCGGGCGAAGCCCTGCCGGTGGCCTGCGCCCTGGAGATGATCCATACCTATTCCCTCATCCATGACGACCTGCCGGCCATGGACGACGATGATCTGCGCCGGGGCCAGCCCACCTGCCACAAGCAGTTTGACGAAGCCACCGCCATCCTGGCCGGAGACGGCCTGCTCACGGCGGCCTTTCACACCATCGCCGCCGCCGCTCCCCGGTATGAAGGGCGGGAAGGGGTCTTGCTGGAGGTGATGCAGCTGGTGGCGGCCGCGGCCGGTTACCAAGGCATGGTGGGAGGCCAGATGCTGGACCTGCAGGCGGAAGGGCGCCAGGTCACCCTGAAGGAACTGGAGACCATTCATCGCCACAAGACCGGGGCGCTTCTCACCGCCGCGGTAAGGGCCGGGGCCCTCATGGGGGGCGGCAGCCGGGCCGAAGTAACGCTCCTCACCGGTTATGGGGAAAAATTTGGGCTAACGTTTCAAATTACCGATGATCTATTAGATGTAGAAGGGGAAGCCGCCGAGATGGGCAAGGCGACCGGTATGGACGAAAAGCGCCGGAAAGCCACGTATCCCGCGGTGCTGGGGCTGGAGGCGACCCGGGAGTGGGCCCGGCGCCTGGTGGAGGAGGCCCTCGCGGCGCTGGCGCCCTTTCAGGAACGGGCCGAACCCCTGCGGGAACTGGCCCGCTATCTCCTGGTGCGGCGCGCCTAAGCGGCGCTATCCGCGATTTAATAACTCTTTGTTTTTGCTGATATTTGACCGCTGATAAATAATAAACGGATCACGGGTTCAACGGCTTGAATTTGGTGAATTTTAATACTAAGGTGAAGCATAACCCACCGGTGAGAGGTTAGGTGCGCATGGATAATCGTCAGGGCTACCGGCCGGACGCTCCGGTCCGCCGTTTGCTGGATACTATCAACAACCCCCAGGAGTTAAAGAAACTGCCGCCGGAATTACTGCCGCAGCTGGCCCAGGAAATCCGGGAGAAGATCATCTCCACCGTGGCCAAAACCGGCGGGCACCTGGCCCCCAGCCTGGGAGTGGTGGATCTGTCCATCGCCCTCCACTATGTCTTTGACTGCCCCCGGGACAAGATCGTCTGGGATGTAGGGCATCAGGCCTATGCTCATAAGTTGCTCACCGGGCGTCAGGACCGGTTTCACACCCTGCGGCAGCACGGCGGCCTCAGCGGCTTCCCCAAACGCGGCGAGAGCTGTTACGACGCCTTTGACACCGGGCACAGCTCCACCTCCATTTCCGCCGCCCTGGGGATCGCCAGCGCCCGTTGCCTGAAAAAGGAGCGCCACAAGGTGATCGCGGTGATCGGCGACGGCTCCATGACCGCCGGGATCGCCTTCGAGGGCCTGAACAACGCCGGCGACCTCAACAAGGACCTCATCGTGGTCTTAAACGACAACGGCATGTCCATCGCCCCCAACGTCGGGGCCATGTCCTCCTTTGTCAGCCGCAAACTCACCCGGCCCACCATGGTCTTCCTGAAAAAGCAGGTGGAGAACCTGCTGCGCTCCCTGCCGGCCATCGGCGAGGATCTGGTGACCTGGGCCAAGCGGAGCGAAGAATCCTTTAAGGCCTTTTTCACCCCGGGCATGCTCTTCGAGGCCCTCAAATTCACCTACCTGGGGCCGGTGAACGGGCACCGTCTGGATCATCTGGTCGAGACCTTCAACAATGTCAAGAATCTGAAAGGGCCCATCCTGGTTCATGTGCTCACCACCAAGGGCAAGGGCTACGAACCTGCCGAGACCGACCCCACCGGCTTTCACGGCCTGGGCAAATTTGACCCCGATACCGGTGAGGCCAAAAAGAGCGTCAGCGAGGTCCCGAGCTACACCCAAGTTTTCGGTGAAACCTTGGTGCGCCTGGCCCGGCAGGACCCCAAAATTGTGGCCATCACTGCGGCCATGCCCGATGGCACCGGCCTGGTGGATTTCCGCCAGGAGTTCCCGACCCGCTTCTTCGACGTCGGCATCTGCGAACAGCACGCCGTGACCTTTGCCGGCGGCCTGGCCGTGGAAGGCATGCGGCCCGTGGCCGTCATCTACTCCACGTTTCTGCAGCGGGCCTACGACCAGGTGCTCCACGACGTCTGTCTCCAGAAACTGCCGGTGGTCTTTGCCCTGGACCGGGCCGGCATCGTCGGCGAAGACGGCGAGACCCACCAGGGGCTCTTCGACCTGTCCTATCTGCGCCATCTGCCCAATCTGGTCCTGATGGCCCCTAAGGACGAAAATGAATTGCGGGACATGCTCTTCACTGCGGTGGAGCATCCGGGTCCCGTCGCCCTCCGGTATCCCCGGGGCCGGGGCCAGGGCGTGGCCTTTTCCTCCACGTTAAAGCAGGTTCCCATCGGCAAGGCCGAGGTGCTGCGGGAGGGGAAAGACCTGCTCATCCTGGCTCTGGGCGCCTCCGTCTACCCCGCCCTGGAGGCGGCCGGGGAACTGGAAAAGCAGGGATTCAGCGCCACCGTGGTCAACCCCCGCTTTATCAAACCCCTGGATGAGCACCTGATCCTGAACCTGGCGGCCCAACACGGCCGCATCCTGACGGTGGAGGAAAACGTCCTGGCCGGCGGCTTCGGCAGCGCCGTGCTGGAACTCCTGGCCGACCGGGATCTCTTCGGGGTCACCGTGAAGCGCCTGGGAATCCCCGACATCTTCGTGGAACACGGCACCCAGGGGGTCCTCCGGAAGAAATACGACCTGGACGCCGCCGGCATCCTGAAGCACGCCCTAACCATCCTGTCCCAGCCGGCCCAGCCTAAAAAGGTAGTCTGGGGGAACTTTAACTAAACCACCATCGGCGCCGAGCGGTTCGGTATGCTATTCGGGCAGGGGTTACCAACCCCTGCCCTTATTTTTTCGGGAGTGGCAATCAGAGGTGGAAGTGTTCTTTACCGATAAGCGGCCAACGGCCAATTTTCGTAGGGGGGGACCCATGTGTCCCCCCTTGAGGGTGCTCACACAGATGCGCCCCGACGATTTTTGCTCCTCGTTCCCAAGCTCCGGCTGGGGAACCAAAAATGGTCAGCCTTCAGCAACCCGTGAGGAAATCATCATGTCCGTGAATTATTACTTCATCAGCGATCTGCACATCGGAGGCGACGAAGCTCTCGGGGTCTGTGATTACGAAGCAGAGCTGATCGAGTTTTTGAGAAATCTAGCCGCGCAGCCGGAGGACGTTGAACTCCTCATTGTGGGCGATATCTTTGGCATGTGGGAATTTACCAACATTACGGGCCCACAGAAAATGCATGCCCTGATGCAACAGTTCCCCAACATTTTCGCCGCCTTCCGGGAAGCTGGGGAGAAGATCAAGATCACCATGCTGCCCGGTAATCACGACTATGAAATCGCCTGCTTCCCCGAGTTCGTCGACCTGCTGAAGGCGTATAATATCAACCTTGAACAGACACCCGCAACCTCCCGGCATCTAGCCGGCAAGCGCATCTGGATCGAACACGGCAATCAATACGATGCCTACAACCACATGCCCGACTTCGGCAACCCTTACGCCGAGCCGGTGGGTTATTTTATCACCAGCGGCATGGTCAGCGCCGCCGGCAGACATTCACAATACGGGCGATACAACTGGCTGAAGGATATCCAGTCGGTCTACCCCACCGAACAGGTGCCCCACTGGGTGGTCTCGAATTATTTCTACCATGAAATGAGCTCTTGGCTGCGCTGGCTTTTTTTGCCGTTTCTGCTGCTGTCCGGGTTGACGACCTTCGTCCTGGTGGGGGCGGCGCTTGAGTGGCTCGGCGTTACCCAGACCAACATTTTCCTCCACAATGGCCTTTTTACGGCCCTGGGCTTCCTCGGCAACCTGGTGCAGATCGTGCTAATCATCAACGCCATTGTCTTTGTGGTCCTTGGCGCCCTTTTTGTGCCGCTGAGCTTCATCTTGCGGGACATTAAGGAGACTCTGAAAAGATTTCGCCTTGTGTTGCCTGCGGACGATCTCAACCGGGAGAAGGAGCGGAGCTATCTGGATGCGGCCCAGGCGGTCTTCGCTGACGATCCCGACACGGTAATCTTCATTTATGGGCACACCCATGTACCCTCGCTGCGGCGGTTCGATAATCGGGTGGTGATCAACACCGGGTCCTGGTTGAAAAGGCTCGAGAGGGTACCCATCCGCTTCGGCTACTTGCCCGATATCTATGTCCCCTCCTATTTCCTCGACTATGTTAAGATCAGCGAGGCGGATGGCAAGATTGTCATAGAATGCCGCCAGGTCGATAAGGCTCAACCCCAGGAGTTGAATCTCTTGCAGCGGCTCCTGGTGTCCAGAAAACCTCGCCACCTACAAGACCCCATTCCGGAGCGCACCTTGATCGAGGTGTAAGTTGTCAATGTTTTCGGCATGATTCAATACTATGATGAATAATAATTTTATTAATTATTATTTTAATTCGACAATGGAGTCTGAATCTATATTTTCATTTAGATATTTTGGTGTTTTGCAGTTATATGTCAACGTACGTTTCCCGCGATAAGTATATTTTTTATCATCTCCCATTTGGCTATATTGTATTTCCATAACAACCTTTACTTCTGTACGATTGTCTTTATTTCCCCAATATTTCTTAAATTCTTCTCTTCTAATAGAACATGCATTAGCGCTTTCTTTCGGGGCTAATATGAATGTTCCACCTTCAATTAATTTCTCTGGTTGTTCAAATGGTTTACTTCCCCAAAAACACTTATGTTCAGTTTTATAAACTGTTATTGGAACATTAGAATAATTCGTATAAGTTAATTGTATACCATATGGCGGTTTGTCACATGATACCTTATTAACGTTATCGCAAAGAAATGATATATTTGTTAACTTCACTATAGGGTCAGTTACCCACATTGTTCTTTCTCGTATTTTATCAATATGAGAGAAGAGCTTACTCGAAGACTCAATCGAAGAATTAAAAGAAATAATAGATAAAATAAAGCCAGCTATTGCAATAACAGCAATCATCATTGTTGCGACATAATAGCAGCATAACAATTTATCTTTCTCCACCTTAAGAACCCCCAATATATATAGTTTCCAGCTCGTATAAAACGACATTGCATCGCCTCTACCGATGACCATAAAGTATGAGATTTGTTATTGATAGAGCCACCTTAGCACAATCTTCCTGGAAAACAAATTATTTTCATCTCATTCCCAAGCTGTAGCCTGGGAACCAGAGTGCTTCTCACCCAAACTTCCTATCCATCGTCCGGTACTGGATAGCCTCGGCCACGTGGGCCGGGGTGATGGAAGGTTCACCTTCCAGGTCGGCGATGGTGCGGGCGATTTTGAGGATGCGGTGGTAGGCCCGGGCCGAGAGGCCGAGGCGCTCCATGGCCGTCTCCAGCAGGCGCTGGGCCTCGGGGGAGGGGGCGCAGTGCTGCTTGACGAGCCGGGCCGGCATGTGGGCGTTGGCGTAGATGCGGGTTTTATGGAACCGTTGCCCCTGGACCTCCCGGGCCGCGATGACTCGCGCCCGCATCTCTTTGGAGCCCTCGCCCGATTCCGGCCCCGCCATATCCCGGAACGGCACCGCCGGCACCTGGACCTGGATGTCGATCCGGTCCAGGAGCGGCCCGGAGATGCGGGAACGGTAGGAACTGATCTGGTTGGGGGTGCAGGTGCAGACCCGCTTGGGATCGCCCAGGAAGCCGCAGGGGCAGGGGTTCATGGCCGCCACCAGCATGAACCGGGCCGGGTAGGTCAGGGAGGTGGCTGCCCGGGAGATGGTGACCTTGCCCTCTTCCAGGGGTTGGCGCAGCACCTCCAGGGTGGAGCGGCGGAACTCCGGCAGCTCGTCCAGGAAGAGCACCCCGTGGTGCGCCAGGCTCACCTCCCCGGGCCGGGGAATGGTGCCGCCGCCGATAAGCCCCGCGTCCGAAATGGTGTGGTGCGGCGATCGGAACGGGCGCCGGGGCACCAGGGCCTGGCCGGGTTTCAGGCGGCCCATGATGCTGTAGATCTTGGAGGTCTCCAGGGCCTCTTCGAAGCTCCACGGCGGCAGCACCGTGCGCAGGCTCCGGGCCAGCATGGTCTTGCCGGCCCCGGGCGGACCCAGCATCAGGACGTTGTGGCTGCCGGCGGCGGCGATGAGCAGGGCCCGTTTTACCGGCTCCTGGCCCCGGACGTCCCGGAAATCCTCGTCATAGGCCGGGGGCCGCGTCACCAGCGCCGGCGGCTCCGGAATGAGGGCCGCTAAAGGCTCCCGCCCGTTTAAAAACTCCATAACCTGGGACAGGCGCTCAGCGGGATAGATGTTGATCCCCTGGACCACCCCGGCTTCCCGGGCGTTGGCTTGGGGAATGATGAGGGCGAGATTCGCCGCCCGGGTGGCCAGGGCCATGGAGAGCACCCCACGGGTGGGTTTGAGGCGGCCGTCCAGGGAGAGTTCGCCGTAGAGTAGATAGGCGTCCGCCGCTCCAGGCGGCAGCAGGCCCTGGGCAGCGATGATACCCACCGCCATCGGCAAATCGAAACCGGTGCCCTCCTTGCGGATGTCGGCGGGGGCCAGGTTGATGGTAACGCGGCCGATGGGGAACTTATAACCGGAGTTCTTCACTGCGGCCCGGACCCGGTCCTTGCTCTCCTTGACCGCGATCTCGGGTAGGCCCACGGTGGTGAAGGTTGGCAGACCAGAGCCCAGGTCCACCTCCACCTCGACGATGTAGGCATCCACCCCCAGCAGGGCCCCGCTTTTCACTTTGGCCAGCATTCGCCTTCCTTGGTCTACGCCGCTCGTGCCGCTTCCGGTCCCCGACCCGGCTGTCCCTTCAACTACCCCTAACGCATGAATGGCAGGACGGTCCCTATGAATATGGCCAAACTGACCACGAGGATCATGACCAACATGCTGACATTTTCCCTGGTTAAGTAAGTTTTATCCTCTTTCAGCCGGATATTGGAGTATGGCCATATTTTTCTGGTGTCATAGAAGACTAAAACCATCCATAACACCAACAACCCGAGCTTATCTAAATAATATGACGGGTCACCTTTCTTAACTGCAATGATGATATTAGCAATTAATATGATAGTAATAAAAAATACAATAACCTTTTCCATAATAATTATGGGGCAATACCAGGCAGTCTTCTTTTTTAAATAATTAGTTATGCTGTTATAGGTGTCGTATACCCAAACCGGGTCCGTGCCTTCGACATTGAGTTGGATGGAATATTTGCTGAAATCGAGCAGAATATTCTTATCAAAGCGGGTTTTTTGGTCCCAGCCCTCAATCCAAAACGACAGGTCGGCCATCCGGTCTCCCAAATCCTTCAGGCTCAAGAGATGCTCGGCTGAGTTGGAAAAAACCCGGGTGTGATTGAGGACCGTGGAGATGCGAAAATATCGGTCGATTTCGGGCTTGGTGAAGGTTCGCTGGATTATCGCGGTTAACGCCAGGATATCATCCCGGGTGAGTACGCAGGGCTTTATGCGCCCGTGCTTTTCATAGCGCTTCTCAAGACTGTCTTTGGCCATGGCATCTTCCCAAACTCATTCAACCCACCATAAGCCATAACATAGGGATTTTCAATTATTTTTCTTCCGGGAGACCAAGACTGGCCCGGAGCCGCGGTTGTTCAACGAAGTTGAGAACTCTGCGCAAGTCTCATGCAGGATAGCCGCCCTCGGTTGTCCCTACTCTATTTCGGCGCCGGCGGGGGCGCCGGCGCTACATTTTGATGAGGGATAATAGCGTTAGAGACTTTCGCAGCGGTCTCTCTTTGGTATGAGAGGCGATCGCGCCGCGGGCAGGGTTGGCGGGAAAAATTGGCGCGGAGATCAGGGGCACTGCGTGGCCACAATCGGGGGTAGTTTTGGGCGGGTCTTGCCGGAGCGGGCCACCAGACATTCGCGGCGGCGCCGCATCAAAGGCAGGGTGGCCCGGATCAAGAAACGGTCAGCGCTGGCCGCCGGCCTCCAAGAGGTCCTCCAAATTCTTACTGGAGTACCCATAGCACAAAACCGGTTTCAATACGTGGGACTGTCTTTCCCCTTTGGCCGGCTTCAGGTGTTTCTGGGGTTTGAGCGGTTCCATTTCCGTGGCGATGGGGGATTTACTCTTGATAAAGCCGCTCCTCAGGCCATAGATGTCAAAGATCGTGCCGTTGTTAAACCACCCCAGTTGCCTGCCGTTCCAGTCAAACACCTTGTCCTCGGAGACATAGGCCACGGGGCGGCCGTCCCACAGATAGATGGTCTCCCCGTCATCGGCGATATAGGCCGCGGGCTTGCCGTTTTTATTGAACAGGGTAATTTCCATGCGGTCCGACTCCTTAACAGCAAACGGGCGAACGCTCCACCCGGATGTCTTCTCGGTTAACGATGGCGTTGATCATGTTCGATCTTCATACAACGGTTCATCACCACCAGGAGGCCGGCCTGTTCGGCTTTGCGGGCCGAGTCAGGTTCTTCCAGCCCCTGCTGCATCCATACCACCTTGGCCCCCACCGCGATGGCGTCAGCCACGATCTCCGGGATGGCAGCAACAACGCGGAAGATGTCGACGATTTCCACCGGGAAGGGGATATCCCTGAGACCGGGGTAGCACTCTTCCCCCAAAATCTCCTGGCAGCCGGGATTGACCGGCACAACGCGGTAACCCTGCTCCTGAAGGTATTTGGCCACCCGATAGCTAGGCCGCTCGGGATCGTTGGAGAGCCCCACCACCGCCACTACCCGGTAGTTTTGCAGGATCTCGGTGATCTTCGCCGCACTATCCTGGTGCTCTATTGTCGTAGTCAGGCCGCCTCCTGGTCAGGTCCCCGGCGAGATGGCCGACTCAGCCGGAAAAGGGTTGTAGGGCGCGCCGGACTCGGGGCTGCGGCCAGCCGCAGCCGTCGGCGCCGCCGGGCCGGAAAATGAAGCCGGAGGACCTCAACCCGGACTGCCGGCCCGCCCGGCGAGGCTCAGAAGGTCATGGTGGTGGCCCCGGGACCCGGGCCCACCGGCTGCTTTATCTCCAGGGTGTCCTCGATCTTCAAGACACTCTTGAGGTATTGATACCCGAACTTCAGCAGTTCCTCGTCATCGTCCCAGATCCTCTCCTGGACGTCGTCGTCCACGTTAAAGACGGTGAGGAAGCGGCTCTTGAAGACGAAGTTCCGGAATTGGTCCAGGTCATACATGACCATGGCGAAGAGCTTGTTGCCCCGCTCATCGGTGACCGGCCCGCCATCCTCGGCCCGGCGCAGCATCATGAGCTTCCAGTCCCGGTTCATCTCGTCGTATTTGTCCACTCCCTGGTCGGCCCGCCAGGAAGCCACGTTCCACTCGTCCTGCTCTTCGTAGCCGCGGCAGTGAGGCTCCCGGACGTAGAAGTAGAACTCGTCCAGGCCTTCCTCGGTGATGAGGCTGCCCTGGCCGATGGGATAGTAGCGGCAGGTGGCCGGGCGGTCTTTATAGACCGTGCAGCCGGTGACCGGCTTGACAAAGGGGCAGTGGTGATCGAACCGGGGCATGTCCATGATTACCATGGGCAGACCCGACTTATCATGGAGTTCCATCCGGGTATATTGGGCCAGAAAGTCCGCCGCCTTCATATTGAGGCGGTTTTTCAGGCGCAGGATGTCATAAGGGGTGAGGATGATGGTGGTCTTGCCGCAGCATTCGGTAAAGCAGGATATCCCGGGGTAACACCGGAATTTAAAGCGGCTCTCCGGAGTCAGCTTCCGGGGCTCCACCACCTTCATGTTCAAATCTACCATATTCAACTCCTTAGGTTTTTTCTTAGCTCATAGATATCTTATCAAAATTTTAGCTAAATCGGAATCCCTTAATATACTCCGGGGCGCAGATGCCGTCCCGGAAGCCCCGGCCCGACATGCGGGCGTGGAAAATGACCACGACGCGGTAGAAAATACGGGTCATCTTGTAGGGAAAAACAGGTAAAGCTCGCCTCAAAGTCACTTTGGGTATGATAGGAGCGTCGAAAAATCGACGTTGCAGTCTCCCACAAACTCCGGCAGAATTTGAGCCGAATCACTGATTTTTTTGCGCCAGCTTTCCGGCATATTAAAAAAGATGTTTTGAACCTCATCAATTAACTTTCTATCAGTCATGATTTTTTTCGCCACGGCGCAGACCTGGATATAGTCCTTTTCCCGTTTTTCCTTTCTTTCCGAAAGAGAGGCAATCAAGAATTTATGCAGGGTAAAGGCCGGCATGGATGGCAAGGCGATGCGTCCAATATCTCTCAATGAAACTTCCATTTTATTATCGAGGAGGAGATTGAGATAAGGTAACGGTATTGGCACCGTGGCTAATTCTTTGACTTCTGGAGATTTTCCTTTGGCCCCACTGCCTTTTCTCGGTTGGAGAAATTCTATCTTAAGCCCATTGCCTTCAAAATAAATAGTGCCGTCAGCGCAAAATTCCTGTCTGAAGCCGAGTTCCTTGAGTACGGCTTCCAAATCTGTAGGAGGCCCCTTATAAGGTATCGGGACCGCGAAGTCGATATCAATGGTACGTAAAGGAAACCATTCAACCCCGAAATGGCTTTGATAGACTTTAAAACAATAACTGCCGATCAGCTCAATACCCGCCTCAAAAAAGCCAAGCCGCTCCATTGCTGCCAGCAGCTTCCGCAGGGGTTCCGTAAAATCTTTCAGGGCTCGAGACATTTTATTAGCCTTCAAAAGTTTTAAGGCGTTTTTGGTGGAGCGTAATTCGCGGATCAGTCTTTGACGATTTTTAATTTTTTCAGCGATTTTTTTTACGGACGGATCGCTTTCGCCCCCCAGATACACATCCTCAAATCCCTGCCCTTTCCTTTTATGCAGGTATAAGAACCAGCCTCCCCAGCTTTTGCGGCGCTTGATCGACCCCACCGGAGAAATCAGCAGTTCCCCTATGAGCCTTCTCTGATAGTCGAGGTAATAGTCCCGGCTTTCTTCCCAAACCTGTTCGATGACCATGGGGCGACTCTCTCTTGTATATCCTATACCCCACAAACTAGAAAAAAGCAAGCTTGTGGGGTATATACCCCACAAGTAGGTAATAACCTGGAATGTGGGGTACACTTCCTCTCCTAAATTCAAACCGGTTCCTGCATTTAAATTCAAACGGAGGACTTTTGAAGGTAGAAGCCCTCTCTCCAATCGTTGCCAAAAGTTTTTTCTCCCCCCTTCACCTAGCCCTCTCCCCCCGTCTATACACCCCCGTTGGGGGGCTAACCTTTACTCACAAGTCAGGGGGTGAAGGCAGGGAATGGAGTTAATCCTCGTTCCCAAGCTCCCGCTTGGGAACGCACTTGTAATCAAAGCTCTGCTTTGTGTTATAGTGACCAGTTTACCGCGGTGGATTTACAAGAGCAGGGGGAAGAGGGGAAATGTAGGGTGCGCCCTGCGCACCATGACACAGCCCGATGGCCCGTCCCTGCACTGGCCAAGCAGAGCTTGGCGGGCAAGTGCGTTCCCAAGCGGGAGCTTGGGAACGAGGGATGGTCGCCGCAGGCTTTACCGTGAAAGTCCACTCGCAGGGGCGGTTCGCGAACCGCCCCTACGAGGAATTTCATGTTTGGGGGTGGCCCCAAACGGTCATGGAGGTTTAGCTGCGCCTGCACAGGCGAGACGCCTGTGCCACCGATTGGTTGCGAAATGGTACCACCCATCATTGCAAACACCTTGGCGATAAAAAAACCGGCCCCCGTAAGGGGGCCGGCTGGGTTTCAGGCGCCTGCCGTTGCGGTTAGAAGCCCCGGCCCGACATGCGGGCGTGGAGCATGGCCACGGTGCGGTAGACGATATGAGCCATCTTGGTGTACGGCGCATAGAAGAACAGCATGAAGATGGCGGTCAGGTGCAGGAAGTACGTGGGGTAGGCCAGGATCTTGATGCCCACCAGGCGGAAGAGCCAGGCGAGCAGGCCGGTGGCGCCCACGGCGAAGATCACGTAGATCAGGAACCAGTCATAGTAGGACCCGTACCCCGCCTTGGCGGCGTTGGCCTGGCGCTCTTTAACGATATTCCAGATCCCATAGAGCAAGGAGGCGGTCCCGGCCATGGCCAGCAGTTTTAGCGGCGACAGGAGAAAATAAGGAGGTTCGTTATGCAACACCCACTCATTGAGGAACCCCCAGGTGGTTACTATGAGCAAAAAGATGAACCCGAACACCAGGAACAGGTGATTGGTGGAGCGGGTATAGGTCGTTTCACACGACCGAAAGCGGTTGTGAAACAAGATATCCAATTTCGTAGCGATGAGGTTTCTCACCAGGTTGCCTTCCACTTTGACCCGCCACGGATGCGGCGCATTGATGTCCTTCCAGAAGGCCAGCACCCCTTTGCCCAGCACCGCCACGGCAAAGAAGAAGGCGGGCACAAAGATCGCGTCCACCAGCAGGGTGGGGAAAAGGTGAGAGTAAACGATGGTCCCTTCCGGGATGTTCCAGTGCCCGGTGAGCTTCAGGGCCAGCATCAAGAGCAGCATCGGGAAAGCGATGAGCAACGGCAGGAACTTGGGGTCTCCCACCGCCTTGGCCAGCAACGGCGGTGTGGCATACTTCTCGATGGCCATCTGCCTCAGGACGCCCAGGACCTCGCCGGGATTGGCGCCCCGGGGGCAATAGACCGTGCAGTCGCTGCACTGATGGCACAGCCAGATATCCGGGTCGCTGAGGACCTCTTTCAAGCCCCACTGGGCCTGGAGCATCTCCTTCCGGGGGAAGGGTTTCTGATCCGGGGTGAGGTTGCACACCACCGAACAGGTATCACATTGGTAACACTTCTTGACCGTGTCCCCCCCGGCGGCCATTACCCGCTTCACGAATTGGAGGTCCGGTTTAATGAGAGTTTCGCCTGCCATGGATCATACCTCCTATAATTCCTTGAAGGGGTTGGGGCCGATCTCTCGCACCCGGGCCACAAAGTCGTCAATAAGCTTGGGCAGGATGTCGAAGTCGGAATGGCTGACCTGGTACTGTATAACCCGGTCTGATTCCAGGCCCAATTTGTCCAGGGTCTCTGACAACTTGCTCATGCGGTATTCGCACAGCTCGCTGCCTTTGGCGAAGTGGCACTGATAGTCGTCCCCGTGCTTGCAGCCCAGGAGAATGATGCCGTCAATGCCCCGGGAGAAGGCGTCGGAGACCCATACCATGTTGAAGGACCCCAGGCAGCGCAACGAGATGAACCGGACCATCGGGTTCAGGTGCAGCTTATGGAGCGCCGCGGCGTCCAGGGCCGGGTAGGCGTCGTTTTCGCACACCAGGCCGATGACCCGGAGAGGCGCCAGGGGATCGTCCTCATCCTCGATTTCCGGGACATCCAGACTCTTGAGCATGGAGCCGATCTGGTCGACGCTGTAGTCCTTGAAGGAGATGATACGCTCCGGACAGGCCCCCATGCAGGTGGCGCAGCGCCGGCAACGGTTAATCTTGAAAAAGGGCGTGCCTTTTTCATCTTCTTCGATGGCGCCGAAGGGACATTCCTCGGTGCAACGTTTACAGGAAGTGCAGCGCTGCATGAACGGGTCCGGGAAGGTAATGTCCCAGGCCCGGGGAGATACCGCCATGCCTGCGGCGACGTGCTCCGCGGCCTGAATGGCCTTGCAGGCGGCGCCGACGCCGTCCTCCGTGGCCATGGCCATGTTCATGGGCTGGTGGACGCAGCCGGCGGCAAAAATACCGGTCCGCCGGGTTTCGTACGGGAAGCAGATGAAGTTGGAGTCGGCGAAGCCCTGGAACAGCTCCAGGTCGGGCAGATTCGGTCCCTGACGGTAGCCGAGGTTGAGCACCGCCTCGTCCGCAGTCGCCGGGACCATGCCGGTGGCCAGGACCACCAGATCGGCCTCGAAGACCACGTTGGCCCCCAACAGGGTGTCGGTGGCGCTGATGCGCAGCTTGCCGCCGTCACCGAGTCCCACTTCGGCGATCTCCGCCTTGGTGAGCATGACACCGGGATCGCTCTGAACCTGCTTGTAGAACAGCTCCGTCTGGCCCGGGGTGCGGATATCCTTATAGAGGATATAGGCGATGGCGTTGGGGTTGCTCTCCCGGACATACAGGGCCTGCTTCAGGGAGGCCGTGCAGCAGAAGTCGGAGCAGTAGGGGAGATGTTCCGGGTCCCTTGAACCGGCGCACTGAATGAAGGCCACCGATTCGGGGGCTTTGCCGTCGGAGGGCCGCACGATCTTGCCCGCTTTGGCCATCTCCTCCATCTCGATATTGGTGATCACGTCCTTGGACAGGCCGTAGCCCAGCTTGACGAGCTTGGTGGCGTCGTAAGGCTTCCAACCCGCCGCCAGCACCACGGTCCCCACCCGCAGGGTCTCTACGTCGCCGCCTACCTGAATGGTGGCGTCCAACAGGCCCGGCTGGCCATCGAGTTTCTCAAGATTAGCCGCGGTCATCACCTTGATTTTGGGATGATTCTGGACTTCCTGGATCATCTTGAAAACCGCCGGCTCCTGGAGCGTGGTGTAGGGGTAGCTGGAAGGCGTCTGCCGGTGCATCCTGGCCGCGAACCCGCCCAACTGGGGCTCTTTCTCCACCAGGACCACCTGGTAGCCGTTGTTGCCCGCTTGCAGGGCGGCGCTTAAGCCGGCCGTGCCGCCGCCGATGACCAGGATGGTCTTATCGCATTCGGTCTCGTATGCCTCCGGCATCCCGAGCTTCTTGATGCGGGCACAGGCCATGCGCAGATAGTCTTCCGCCAGGGCCTGGGTGTGTTCGTTGTTGGGTTCCTGGGTCCAGGCCACCTGCTCCCGGATATTGCAGCGCTCCACCAGGACATTGGGGAAATCAAACTCTTCGTATTTCACCCGGGGGGAGCAGGCCGCCACGACGATGGAATTGATGCCTTCGCCATCCGGCTTGAGGTCTTCCAGGATCATGGCCCGGCCTTCGGGGCTGCAGAGGATGTCAGCTTCTTTGATGTGCTGAATTTTCCCCTCTTTTTTGATCACCTTCAGGAGGCTCTCAAAATTTATGGCCTCCGCGATGCCACAGCCCTTGCACAAAAATACGCCGAATTTCTTTTCGATTTCCATCATGACCTCCTGCCCAGGGCGATGAGACTCTTAAGGGCGGCCCCGGTGCCATCCTGCACTGACTTGGTCACATCCAGGGGGCCCTTCAAGGTTCCCACGGCATAGACTCCCGGCGGCAACAGGTCCTGAATGACGAAGCCATCCGGGGTGTAAGACAACGGCAGGGGGAAGGGGGAGGCTTTGGTGGAGGGCACCATGCCCGCCGCCAGGACCACCATGTCGAAGACCTGGCTCTGCTTGTCGCCGGTGGCGGTATTTTCGGCCACTACCACGACGTTGTCGGTCCCGGGTTCCTGGGTGATCTTGGCCACCTTACCCCTAATCAGATGGACATTCTCATCGTCTCTGACCTTCCAGTAAAACTGCTCGTAGCGGCCCGGGGTGCGGATATCAATGTAGAAGATATAAACTTCGGTCTCCGGGTCTTTTTCCCGCACGTAGGTGGCCTGTTTCAGGGATGCCATGCAGCAGATGTAGGAACAATACGGCAGGTGGTTTTCATCCCGGGAGCCGGCGCACTGCACAAAGGCCACTTTCTTGGGGGCCTGTTGGTCGCTGGGCCGGAGAATCTGGCCGCCGGTGGGACCGTTGGAGGCCGCCAGGCGTTCCATCTGCATGTTGGTGACGACGTTGGCCACCACGCCAAACCCCAGGTTGTCCATCTTGGTGGCGTCGTAGAGCTCCCAGCCGGATGCCATGATGACGGCGCCCACGTTGAAGTTCAAGGTCTGGGGGTTCATGTGCAGTTCGATGGCGTCGTATTTGCAGGCTTCCAGGCACTTCTGGCCGCAGTCGCCGCTACACACGCTTTTGTCGATGACGTATTTTTGGGGGAAGGCCATATCATAGGGCAGATAGGCCGCTTTGGTCTTGTCCAGACCGTAGTTGAAATCGTTGACCCGCCACTGGGGGCACGCTTCCGCACAGGCATGACACGCTACACAGCGGTCATTGACATAGCGGGGCTGCACCTTTACGGTGACGTCGAAATTGCCGGCGCTGCCGCTGACCTGGGTCACTTCCGCCATGGTGTAAAAGCTGATGTTGGGATTTTCTTTGATCCGGCGAAAGTTGATTTCCAAACCGCAGGTGGGAGGGCAGAGCTTGGGGAAGTATCGGTGGAGTTGGGCAACCCGGCCGCCCAGGTACGGGCCCGCCTCGGTGATGATCACCTGAGACCCGGCTTCCGCCGCCTCCAGGGCTGCGGTGAGGCCGCTCATGCCTCCCCCGATGACCAGAATTTTGTTATCGGCGTTCACACAAGTCCTCCTTGGGGACATTGAAGCGATCCAGAGCATTGGCCGGGGTTCGATTCCGGCCCAGGCCCTGAGACCCACTTTCTCCTTGTATAATACATTGTGAATATGGGTTCAAGGAAAATGTCGCTCTGGTGGGGGGATGGTGATGCATCCCGCAAAAAAAATGGCCGTGGCTGGCCGGAAGGCCTGAGACCACGGCCAAAAAACAGCCCGGGGCCTCGGGATTACCCGAAGCCCCGGAACCTAGCCGTTCTTACTTAACCAGCTGTTTGTAAGGCTCGGTCTCAAACTTCCACTCGTTGGTGTTCTTGTCGTACTGAGAAATGGTGAACACCCTCCACTTGCTGTCGTCGATTTTCAGGAAGTCGGCCCGGTAGTAGTACCCAGGATAACGGCTCTCTTCCCGGAACAGGATGTGGCGCAGGTGGGCCTCACCGGAGAGAATCCGGTGATACTGTTCCCAGGCCCGCATCAGTTCGTGCAGGTCACGGGCGGCCAACCGGGTGGCGTCTTCTTTCAGCAGGGTGAGGCGCTTCAGACCTTCTTCCAGCATGATTTTGTTGGTCTGGTACATGGGGGTACAACCGGCCACGTACTCGTCCATCAGCTTCTGCAAGCGGGTCTGGACCTGCTTGGGCATCAGGTAGTTGGGGTTGATCTCCGGGGCGGTGGTGTAGCCCTTGTACTTCTCGAAGATCTCGAAGGGCAGGTAGATCTCGGCGATAACCTCGTCGATGTTCTGAGCCGCTTCCAGCTTGTCGGCCTTGTGGTCCAGGATGAAAGCCAGGGCGCCCTTGGCGGCCATGCGGCCCTCAGCGTGGGAACCGGAGGAGAACTTGTGACCGGAGGCGCCGACGCCGTCACCGGCGGTGAACAGACCTTCAACGGTGGTCATGCGGTCATAACCCCAGAACCAGCTGTCCGGCGCGCCCATGTAGCCCTTGGAAGGACCGGAGACCCACAGACCGGCGCAGCCGGCATGCGAACCCAGCAGATACGGCTCGGAGGGGATGATTTCCGACGGCACCTTGTCGGGCTCCATGTTGAAGGAGGCCCACAGGCAGGCGGCGGAGATGGACATATCCAGGAAGTCTTCCCAAGCTTCGGCTTCGAGGTGCTTCAGCTCTTTCTTGGAGAGAACCTGGGCCAGTGCCTGCATAGCCTTGTCGGTGTGCATCATGATGGGGCCGCGGCCAGCCCGCATTTCCATCATGGCTGCATGGTTACGGAGACAGGTGCCCGGAGCATCGGCGTAACCGGGATACTCTTCCTTAACCTTCTCCCAGTTCTTGGCCATATAGTCTTCGCCGTAGGCGTTGGTGGCCTGGGCCTTGAAGAACAGGAACCAGGCGCCGACCGGGCCGTAACCGTCTTTAAACCGGGCCGGGACGAAACGGTTTTCCATCAGAACCATCTTGGCGCCGATTTCGGCGGGCATGGCATAGGTGGAACCGGCGTTCCATACGGGGTACCAGGCGCGGCCCTGGCCTTCACCCACCGACCGGGGCCGGAAGACGTTGACCACACCGCCGCAGGCGATGATCATGGCTTTGCATTTGAAGACGTAGGTCTTGTGCTCACGGACGCTGAAACCCACCGCCCCGCACACGCGGTTGCTGTTGTTCTTGTCGGTCAACAGCTTGACGATGAAAACGCGCTCGTGGATGTTTTCCATGCCCAGGGCGTTCTTGGCGGCTTCGGCCACGAGCACCTTGTAGGACTCACCGTTGATCATGCACTGCCAACGGCCGGAACGGACACACTTGCCGCCGTCTTTCAGCAGCGGCAGGCCCTCGTCTCTGGCCACCTGGCCGTCAACGGTGTGGTTTTCGGCGTCTTTCTGCCAGATGGGGAGGCCCCAATCCTGGAAGTCATGCACGGTCTGGTCGACGTGGGCGCCGACGCTGTGGACCAGGTCTTCCCGGATGATGCCCATGAGGTCGGTGCGCACCATGCCCACATAGTCAGCTATTTTGTTTTCCGGCCCGATGTAGGTGTTGATGGCCGACAGACCCATGGCCACCGCGCCGGAACGATCCAGGGCGGCTTTGTCAACCAGGGTGACCTTCAGGCCGAGATCCTTGGCATAAGCCATAGCTTCAACCGCGGCGCCGGTGCAAGCCATGCCACCGCCCACCAGCAGCAGGTCGGTTTCAATGGTTTCTACCACGGGTTTCGCACAAAAAGACCATTTACAAAATTCTCTTTCCAGAGCCATATCTCAATGTCCTCCTTAAATTTTCGCTGCGGTACAGACTACTCGGTGCGGGCCGGGCCGGTGTAGAAACCGGGTTTCTTAAGGTCTGCCGCGGTGGGCAACTTTGCGCCCTTGAAGCAATCAATGGAACCTTCCGGGGTGGTGCGGATGGGGAACTTGAACCGCTTGATGGTCTTCTGGTCCCGGAACTTGATGGTCCACATGATGTTGTCGGAGCCGCGCAGCGGGATGGTGCTGGAGCCCAGGGGCATGATGTCCGCATAGTGCCGGACTTCGATGGCCTGCTGGGGGCAGATCTTGACGCAGTTGTAGCATTCCCAGCACTGTTCCGGCTCCTGGTTGTACGCCTTCTTCTGTTCGGGTTCCAGGACCATCAGGTCATTGGGGCAGATGTACTGGCAAGCAGTCTTGTCCAGGGCTTTACAGCCGTCACATTTTTCCACGATTACGAAACTCGGCATAACGTAAAACCTCCTCATTAGGGTTAAGCAGTTATCTTGTTATATACCTGCATGGTGCGGTGAGAGGCGGAAGGGTACTTCCGCCCCTGCACCACCTTACTCTACCTACTTCTTTTTGATGTCGCCGGTGGCGAAGCCGTGCACCTTGACTTCCACTTTCTCGGTCAGACCCGCATAATACTTACGGAGCACCTTCAGAACTTCGGTACGGCTGAAGTGGTCCGGCACATCCAGGCCTTCGGAGAGCATTTTGCGCAACATGGTGCCGGAGAGCATCAGGCGGTCTTCCTTGCCGTGGCAGCAGGTGCGCATGGAGGCCATGCCGTCGCACTTGTGGCAATAGAAGGTCCAGTCGATCTTCAGGGGTTTGGTTTCCAGAGCATCTGCGGGAATGGTGTCGAAAATCTTCTGGGCGTCGAAGGGGCCGTAGTACTCGCCCACACCGGCGTGGTCGCGGCCGACGATCAGGTGGGAGCAGCCGAAGTTCTGCCGGAACAAGGCGTGGAACAGGGCTTCCCGGGGGCCGGCATAACGCATGTCCAGCGGATAACCGCACTGAACCGCGGTGTCCTTCACGAAGTAATGCTCGCACAGGGTGTTGATGGCTTCGACCCGCACTTCCGCCGGGATGTCGCCGGGTTTCAGTTTGCCCAGGAGCTGGTGGATCAGAACGCCGTCGCAGATCTCGATGGCGATCTTGCACAGGTATTCATGGGAGCGGTGCATGGGGTTCCGGAGCTGCATGGCGGCCACGGTGCTCCAGCCCTTTTGCTCGAAGATCCGCCGGGTCTCTTCCGGGCGCATATACACGCCGGGGTAATCCTTGGGGAAGGAACCTTCACTCCAAACTTTGACGGTGCCCGCCAGGTTGACTTCTTCCTGGCCCATGACCATCTGGACACCCGGGTGATCCATCTCGTCGGTGGTGAAGACCTGTTTGCATTCCCACTTTTTGTCAATCTTGTACTTCTCGGTGACCTTCATGGTCCCCATCATCTCTTCGGTATCGCGGTCCACCAGCAGGACTTCCTGGCCGATCTTGATGGAGTCGGCCTTGCCCTGGTTGACGGACATGGTGACGGGGATGGGCCAGAAGGTGCCATCCTTCAGCTTCATATCGTCGCTGCAGGAGCCCTTCCAGTCGTCGTGGCCCATGAAGCCTTCCAGGGGGGTGAAGCCGCCGATGCCCATCATGATGAGGTCGGCCGTTTCCCGGGAGGTCAGGGTGACTGCGGTCAATTCCTTGGCCCGTTTCTTCTCCTCAGCCACCTGGGCCGGGGAAAGCAGTAGGGGTTTTAACTTCTTCTCTTTACCGTGTGGGTTTACCAAAGCCATCTATTTCCCTCCTCGGGCATAATAAAGTTGGTTTGTCAGAAACACTAAAGTCTTATTGGAATAATGTGAAATTTTTCACATGCCATCTAGATTCTCACATTAAATCATCTCTCAAGGCTTGTCAATAAGATTTTTCACCGGAGCTTTTTTTCTTTAAGGCCATGAATCCCAACACTTTCGGACTCAGATATTGAGGCGGTACACGGCCGTGGGTTCCTTCCGGCCCCGCAAGACCACCGACGGCTCCGGCGCCGTCTGAAACCGGCCCTCCAGGGCCTCAAAGGTGGCCTGGCTGATCAGGGTGTCGGCGTCCACTTCCTTGGCCAGTTCCTGGAGCCGGGCCGCCACGTTGACCGTATCTCCCACTACGGTGAAGTCCATGCGCTTGTCGGAGCCGATGTTGCCCACGATGGCCTCCCCGGTGTTGATGCCGATGCGCATGCCCTGAATGGGGGTGGCGCCCGCAGCTTGCATTTGCCGCAAATGGCGCTGCATGGCCAGGGCGCATTCCGCCGCCCGGGTGGCCGCCTGGGGCAGCGGCAACGGCACCCCGAACACCGCCATCAGGGCGTCGCCCACAAACTTGTCCAGGGTCCCCTGATATTTGAACACCAGGTCCACCATCTCGGTAAAGTAGGTGTTGAGCACCTCCACCACGGCCTCCGGGGCCATGGCTTCCGACATGCTGGTAAAATTGCGGATATCGGCAAAGAGCACCGTCACCATCTGGCGCCGCCCTCCCAGGGCCAGCAGCCCCGGGTTCTTCAAGATTTCTTCGCACAACTCCGGACTCACATAACGGGAAAAGGTGTCCCGGAGCACGTGCCGCTCCTGATAGAGGCGCAGGCGGCTCCTAAGCGACGCCTCATGGCTGGCCTCCTCCATGGCGATTTCTTTGAGGAGGGTCTTGAGTTCCGGATCGTCGGTCTCCTGGGACAGGGACAGGTAGCTCTTCCTGGCCTCGGTTTCGTGGGCGATGGCCAGTTCGATAGCCTGAATAATATTCAGCTCGGGTTTGGACTCGTCGTCGGGTGGCTCGGCTATCATATCTTCCTTGAGGCCGCAGCGGCAAGGTCCGCCAACTGCGCTTCCGGGTTAGGGAATTATATCACAATCTTTTCCTGAGGGAAGGGTAAGCTGTGCCTTTTCTATGAAAAAAGCTCGGTGGGGCGGGCGTCCCCGCCCGCCAACCTTTATACCGGCCAGGGACGCCCACCCCACCAACCCCAGCTATTTTTCATATCTTGTTGTGTCCGTGAGGCAATGATCGTTGGTATAATTTCCTGCCCTGGCTGCATATTTTAAGAAAAAACCTGGTGCGCAGGGCGCACCCTACACCTCACTGTCCCGAAAAGTCTTCTGTAGGGTGCGTCCTACGCACCATCAATCCAGTTGAGCGGCGGGCGAGGACGCCCGCCCTACCTGACTTTTCATAAGTTACGGGTGCGGCAAAGGCCCAAGAGCAACTGCTCCCTGCTTACCGCTCACTGCTCACTCCCCATAAAACACTTCCACCAGGTACAGCCCCTGGGGCGGCGCCGTGGGTCCGGCCAGATGGCGGGCGGGACTTTCCAGCAGTTCCGCTAGCCTGGCGGGCGGTGCTTTCCCCCGACCCACCTCCACCATTGTCCCTACCAGGCTCCGCACCATACCCCGCAAAAAACCGGTGGCGGTGATGGTGAAGACGAGCCAGCCGCCGGGATCTTCCCGCCAGGCGGCCCCCAGGACCCGGCGCACCGGATTAATATTATCGCTACCGCTGGCCCTGAACGCGGCAAAATCATGCTCTCCCGGCAAAGCCGCCGCGGCCTCGGCCATGGCCCCCAGGTCAAGGCGCGGGGCAAGCCACCAGGCGTAATTACGGTGCAGAGGCGAGCGGGTGGACCGGTTGAGGATACGGTACTCGTAGGTCTTGGCCCGGGCCGATTTCCGGGCGTGAAACGAAGGCGGCGCTTCACTGGCCTCTAACACCGCGATGTCTTTAGGGAGCATCGAGTTCAAGCCCTGATGAAAGGCCCTGAGGGGAATGGCGCTCCCGGTGCGGAAATTGGCCACCTGGCCCCGGGCGTGGACCCCGGCGTCGGTGCGGCCCGAGCCGATGACCGCCACCGGCGCCTGCGTCAGCCGGGCCACCGCGTCTTCCAACACCCCCTGGATGGTGGCGTCGTCCAACTGGCGCTGCCAGCCGTGATAGCGGCTGCCGTCGTATTCCAGGAGGAGGCGGATGTTGCGGCCAAGAGGCATAAAAGCTGGGACAGCTCCGAATCCAAGAATTTACTGGAAGGGATTGATGACGGTTAGCATCGGAAAGCGGGCAAAATCCCGGTCTCCGGTGATGAGCGCAGTGATGCCATATTCCAGGCACAAGGCGGCGATGTGGGCATCGTGCATCAGATTGCCGGAAAAGCCGCTGCTTTCCAGCACGCTCATCATGATCTCCGTATGGTTCGGCGTCTCAGCCAGAAGAAGCAAGGTGGGTGCGGCAAGAATCCGGCCCAGATCGCTCAAAGCGACGGCCGCGGGGACAGGCGGATGGAAGACGCGGGAATGGGTGATCACCCGCAGAAATTCATAAATACACGGCCAGGGGATGGCCCACGGCAGAGGGCCTTCCACCAGTTCCGTCAGCAACCGCCTGGCCACCTGGTGATGCGGACTGGAGCGAATCTCGGCGAAGACCAAGATGTTGGTATCCAGGGCCTGCAAAGGTCACCGGCCGTTCATTAGATCAAAAAGTTTGTCCCGATCCAGCAGGTCTACGCCTGGTTGCGGTTCCGCCTCCCAGCCCTCCAACTCTAGCCTGTAAGGCCGCCGCTGGCCTTGGCCGGCCAGGGCATGACGCAGCAGGTCATTAACCAGGGCGCCCAGGGTCTTCTTCTGGTGGGCGGCACCTTCTTTAAGCTGTTTCAGCAGGTCGTCGTCTATGGTTAAGGTGGTTCTCATGCATCAAAATGTATAGGCTATGCATCAAAATGTCAAGAGAGCCGA
>Ga0351886_10030_pt1 | contig 81338 bp, 72 predicted proteins | sample TotcelFGM3001L14_FD_206761 | JGI IMG/M metagenome (GOLD analysis project Ga0351886, IMG submission 206761) | Enriched cells from coal bed in the Powder River Basin, Montana, United States - Total cells FGM rep3 HSBNCT.FGM.300.1.L14 ... | reverse complement strand
TATGGGGCCATTCGTCGTCATGCTCATGTCAGGTACAGTGGCCTTTGAATCTCTGATACTGGGCGAAGTGGCCTCTGAGAAGATTGGTTACGCGCCCAATCGTGCCTATCAAATTCAATCGGGTCTGGCCAATGCCGCCACCGCCATCACGGCCTTGCTTGTTTATGTCCTGGATTGGGGGCGATATGCGGATGCCACCATCGTTACCGCCATGTTGATATTCTTTACTTTCTCAGCGGTAAATCACGCCGCCACCGCTATCATGAAGAAAAACATGAAACCTGTAAACGTGTTGCGTCCGGCCTTGACGTTGCTATTGATTGGATTGCTGCTACCCCTTATGATCAATGCGCTGACCCAGTAACGTCTTGCAGCGGCTGTATGATCACAGAAACCGAACAAGGCAATACAGCCGATCACTACGCTCCAGGTGATCTCTATCGTTATGTGACGCCGTCAAGCACGAAAGGATATTCAGAGAATGGTAAACGGAAATGCTTTTGTGGAAATCGCCGCCATTTTAGGGCTCGCGACGCTGACTGGAATTGTCGGGCAAAAATTGCGTCAACCGTTGATCATCATGTTTCTGGCAACGGGCATTCTGGCCGGGCCCTCGTTTCTTGGCATCATACAAAGCTATGAGCAGATTGAGCTCCTGGCCCATATCGGCATTGCTCTGCTGCTGTTCATCGTTGGTCTCAAGCTCGACCTGAATCTGATTCGGACCACCGGCCCTGTCGCTCTGGCGACCGGTCTTGGACAGATCGTGTTTACGTCGATTATCGGGTTTGCCATCGCCATCGTCATGGGCATGTCATACCTCAGTGCCGCATATGTCTCGGTCGCGCTTACATTTTCAAGTACGATCATCATTGTAAAGCTCCTGTCGGACAAAAAAGAAATCGACTCGCTTCATGGCCAGATTGCTCTTGGATTTCTGATTGTTCAGGATATTGCCGCCATTCTGGCTCTGGTCGCCCTTACGACACTGGGGTCATCTGTTGGCGGGGAGGGTTCGGGATATCTCTTGTTTCTGATGATCGGCGCAAAAGGTGTGGGACTGTTGGGCGGGGTTGCCCTGCTGATGAAATATGTCATTCCTTACCTGACCCAGCGTCTCGCGCATTCGCTGGAACTGTTAACTCTCTTCGCAATCGCATGGGCGGTCCTTCTCGGAGCGGGCAGTGAGCTGTTAGGATTCAGCAAGGAGGTCGGCGCATTTCTGGCCGGTGTCTCATTGGCGTCCACTGCCTTCAGGGATTCGATTGGCGCGCGGCTCACAGGCCTTCGGGATTTTCTCCTTCTGTTTTTTTTCATCGACCTTGGCGCACGATTGGATTTGTCCATGGTGGGCTCGCAATTGGGCACATCGCTTGTTTTTTCCATCTTTGTGCTCGTCGGCAACCCGCTCATTGTTCTGGTCATCATGGGAGTCATGGGATATCGCCGTCGCACCAGTTTTCTCGCCGGTCTCACGGTGGCCCAAATCAGTGAATTTTCGCTTATCGTCGCAGCGTTGGGGCTAAGTATCGGCCACATTAACAAAGAAACTATGGGGCTGATCACCCTCGTAGGGGTGGTGACCATATTCCTGTCCACCTACATGATCCTCTATTCCTACCCGCTGTATCGCTTTCTATCTTCCCCATTGAAGATTTTTGAAAGGCGCAATCCTTACCGGGAGGCGGCCATAGACACCCTCGCGGAAACGGAAGCGATCGACGTAATTCTGGTCGGATTGGGCAACTATGGCAGCGGGCTGATGGAACACCTTCTACGGCGGAAAAATGCCATCGTAGGGATCGACTTCGACCCCGGCACTTTGGGTAATTGGCGCAAGAGAGGGGTGCCTGTTTTTTACGGGGACATGGCGGACCCGGAGATGCATGAGCAATTACCGTTGAAAAAGGCGCGATGGGTTATCAGCGCCGTTCGTTCCAAAGAGATGAACCTGGCACTCATCCATAATCTCAAGAAGGACGGTTATACCGGAAAGGTGGCCTTGACGGCGACAAACAGCCAGGAAGCCGCTGAGTTCGAAAAAGCCGGCGCCAATCTGGTATTTCGGCCTTTTAAGGATGCAACGGAACAAGCGGCCGACGCGTTGACATATGCGATGGACTTCCTGCCGGAAAGTGTGGATTGGCCTGTCTCATTTCTCGAGTTGCGTATTCGTTCGGATGCTTCGGCCGCCGGGCAGACCCTACTAGAACTCCCGTTATCGGCTTCGGGTATATCTGTTCTGGCGGTCAGTCGAGGGGGACGCATCGTTCACGAGCCGAAGCCGGACTTCCGGATTTTCCCGGCCGACCGTCTGCTCCTCATGGGACATCCGGATGGCTTGAAGGACGCTGAAACCATACTGAATCACCTTGAGGCGCAGAGAGGCGCAGAAGACACAGACCGCTTTGAAATCGCCGAAATCAAGGTATCGGGGGATTCGGACTTTTCAGGCAAGTCTTTGGCGGAGCTTCATTTTCGACAAAAGTTCGGGGCAACCCTGGTCGGCATTCGCAGGGGCAAGGATCAGATCACGACGATCAACCCTGCGGAGCGCCTGCTTGGGGGGGATTGTCTGATCGTTATCGGCAAGTCGAGCAGTATTAAAGAGCTCAAGAACCTGTCCCCGTTTTAGCGGCTCGAATATTTCTCAACAGATAGACGCAAGAGGTGATCCGTGAAACGTTTCAAAAATATACTCTACGTGATCGAACCAACCGCAGAACAGGAATCGACGATTGCGCGTGCTGTCTCGCTGGCGGTAAACAATCAGGCAGACCTGACAATTGTTGATGTAATTCCGACGCAGGTCGTCACGGCAGGTATCGGTCTGCCGCCGGGAGGCCCGATTTACGACGAGCTGCGAGCCTCCGTAGAATCCGATCAGCGCAACGCCATGGAATCCATGGTTCAATCCTTCAAAGAACGCCTGCAAATCCGGCTGGAAGTATTGGTTGGAAAGACGTACCTTGAGGCGATTAGAGCCATATTGAAAAATGGGTATGATCTGCTCATCAAACCAGCGGAAAATCCGACTTGGACGAATAGGCTGTTCGGCAGTGACGACCTGCATCTTCTCCGAAAATGTCCCTGCCCGGTCTGGCTCATGAAGCCGCCTGAGAAATCGAACTACAGAAGCATCCTGGCGGCTGTCGATTTCGATCTTTTAGTTCCCCTCCCTTCTGAACACGAGCTTAATCGCGAGATTTTGGAACTTGCCGCCTCACTGGCGCATTCCGACTTTGCGTCTCTGCACATTGTTCACGCCTGGGAAGCCCTTGGTGAAAAAAAAATAGTTTCTCGAGGCAGCATGTTGCCGGAAGGTTTGACCAATTACGGTGAAAGAGAGCATGAGCGCCACAGGAAGGAACTTTACACACTGGCCGGGGAACTGAGCGGATGGATCGGCAAAGACTCCTATGATTACCTATCGCCAAGCTTTCACCTGCCCAAAGGACCGGCAAAAAAAGTGATCGCGCCATTGGCGGCGGAGTTGCGGGCGGATCTTGTCGTCATGGGGACGATCGCCCGCACTGGCATATCAGGACTGATCATCGGCAATACCGCCGAAGCCATTCTCGACCAGCTTACGTGTTCGGTGCTTGCCATAAAGCCTCCAGGGTTCAAGACCCCGGTGAAATTTGATGAGGTGTAACCCGTGCAAGTCAACAAACATGAACTCAACGTGCTGATGCTGGATGCCGCCATGGTTTACATTTTTTTAGTGCCCGTCCTGGTTGTTTTCGCCATTCCTCTGGCCACCCTGGTACAGGCGATCATCCATGCCTGGCCGGAGGAGCTATCGCAGCCGGAGTCCCAAACCGGTTCGTCAACAGACATATCTTAAGGAGAACGCACCATGAGCACGGACACAGAATACGAAGGCTTGTCCATCAAACCGGGTGAAGAACGCCTGATCAGCGCACTGAACACCGTCATTCGCCTTGGCATCCGCGCTCTGGCGATCCTGATGACCCTGGTGATCTTATGGGGAATCGCGGATGTTGTGTGGGTCATCTACCAGCATATGGTTGAACCGCCGTATTTGATCCTGAAAATAGAAGACATCCTGGACACCTTCGGCGCATTTCTGGCCGTACTCATTGCTGTTGAAATCTTTCTTAATATTGTTCTTTATTTAAAAGAAGACGTCATCCACGTGAAACTGGTGGTCGCCACGGCCCTGATGGCCATCGCCCGAAAGGTGATCGTCTTCGATTTCAACAAGATCAGTTCCGAACACGTGGTGGCCGTCGGTGCGGTGATTTTCGCGCTGGGCATCACCTACTGGCTGATCGCAAAACAGGGCAAATAACCGCCTGCATAGCGGGTGGCTTGAAAAAGCATGGGCACACTGGGGACGTCTATGTTTTTATGCCTTACACCACAAAATGTTTATGATGTGGCTCAAACGATTTGGGCAGCTCCGAAGAGACGGCGAGCCATAAGACTTGAAACAATCGTGACTTGCATTAGGCATGATTGGAACCATGGCATTTTTGTGCAGCAAATCAAGGCGGGCTACAAGAAACAAAAAGGGTCTTTTTCTATAAAAATGTTCAGGCCATGGCTGTATGCACATGCCAGACAGCCACCGCATACCGGACGCAGTGAACATGGCCGGCATTCGGCGCAACCGGATCGATACTGGCGCGCAATGTCAGAATCATATATTTCTTCCAAGCTTTGTGTTGTTACACTGCCGATGGCTGATGGAAATTTTCTGCAGGCGTGGACCTCACCGTCCGGAAGAACGGATAGAAAATTGAAGGCTGCGCCGCATCCGAAGCCGGTACACCCACCAAACGATTCAATGCCTTTGTGGTGCAACAGAACATTGATGAGGTTATCTTTAAAACCGAGAACCGGGTTCTCTTTCGAAGCAGCCAGGTAGTTTTCAAGGAAAGAAATGAAGTCCTGTTTTTCCGGAAGTTCAAGGGACGCCCCTTCGCCCACCTTCGCCAGACGATTGAAGTAAAATACATTCGCCCTGTTCCGTAGCCTTTCACCAAGGGGAATGACCTGATGGAGGTTATCCCTGGTCAGCGTGAGCATCACCATTGAGTAGACATCGAGATCACGAAGCAGATCCAGGAAATCCATCACCCTGTCAAAATGACCTTTTCCCCGGATAAAATCATTGTATTCGGGCAGCCCTTCCAGGCTCACCTGAAAAAAACTGGGCGGCTGGATAGAGATCAACGCTTCAATCTGCTCCCGCGGCGCAGGATTGCCAAGAATGGCCAATGTAAAACCAAGATTTGCGGCAGCCTCGTATATATTGGGAAAATCGGGGTGCAGCAACGGATTTCCGCCAGTAAAGGAAACCTGCCCCACTACGTGCTTTATGCGGCAGAAACGGTCCAGGTCATCAAGAATTTTCAGGGCATCAACAAGCGAGAGTGTGGATCTGTCGCTACGGTCGTAGCAATGCCGACAATGAAGGTCGCAGACCTGCGTGATGTGCCATTGCATCGTAAATGCCGGGGATACCTGATACAGCCCGTCGTTACATGCAGATGACGCAATGATGGGGAAAACCCGTCGAATGCGGGACCGGGCGGCAAAAAGGATTCCATTGGTAACGGCGCGATCGATGGCCGCATCCACGGCTGAAACCGGCAATGAGCCGATCCGTGCCACCTCTTTGTGATCGATCTTCTCGAGGATCATCTTGATCACCAGAAGATCCTCTGCAGAGGCGGCCTTAGCCCGAACCTCTCCATCTTCGGGATGCTTCCATATCAAAACGAATTCGTCACCCGGCTCCGGAACAACCGAACCCGATGAGATCAAACAGTCCGTCAGCTTTTTCCAGCAAAACGCCAGAAGTTGAAGGGACGGGTTAAGGATGGTTTCATCCAAATGATACGGAACGGCGGCGTCCTGTTCTTTAATTTTCAGAATTCGCCACTCCAGACGGGCAAGATCGGGGAGGAATCCGGGGGCACCGATGTTGTGGCAGAGAAACAGCATTCTGTCTGGAAACAACTCCGGATTTTCGTCATGACAGCACTCGGAAATAATCCGGCTCCAGGTATCGTCATCCAGAAACGACCGGCATCCGGGGTAACTCTTTTCGATGTCAGACCGATTCATAGGCATATTTCATGACAGGTAAAAGACGGCAGTTAAACCATGATAATCGATAGATATGAAAAGAAACAATCTGGAAACTTGAATAGCGATGCTCGAAAACTTGGAAAGCATCGTATGGATCATCGGTTTTTCCGATAGTGCAACCTGCACTATGTTTACTGCTTTTTGGTTCCGCCTCAGCCGCTGCCCGGCTGGGTTGTTGGGGTCGGTTGGGTGCCACCTGCACCCGTCTTTGATCCGGATCAACCGCTCTGGGTACTACCTGTACCCGTTTTGGATCCCGATCAACCACTCGGGGACTGCGAACCGCAACCCGTCATAAGGGCCGCACTCGCTACAAGGCTGGAGATACACAACCCTGCCAGGAGTTGTTTCAATTGATCCCTGTCCATGATGTCCTCCATAAAAGGCAAGCCGTCCTTTACCCGATTTCACTGTAATGAATATCAGAAATCGGGTCAATAAAATATCATTCAAAAATAAAATCGTAATTGTCGATCGATTGGATATGTGCATAACCGGAATACATCGATCGTACTGCCCGGCCCATTCCATTCCTGTCGCGATAATCGCACATGATGGGGCGGAGTGCCCTTATGGATCTACTGGATTCCGGCCTTTCGTCAGTCGATCACCACCATTTCGTTCACGGGTGTCCCATCACTCCAGACACCCATATACCGCTGTTCCGGAGTATTGCCTAAAGCATACTGCCAATTGATGCCGTAAAAAGCATAGTCGGTTAGTCCGTCAAAGAGCTTCCATATCGAATAATAATCCAGGGCATCGATTGTGCCGGTATCTGGCGCGCAAAGCGGTGCGACATGATCGGCGACCAGATCCGGATATCCATACCGATCGGTGACCTGTATGATGTAATCCTTCTGTGAAGACGGAATCCGGTCCGCTGTTTGAAAGATCACCTGTGCCGAGGCATCTCCGGCAATGGTGTCATCCTCTCCCACAACAACCAGCAGCAGGGTTGTCGAAGGCATTTCATGAAAATCATTCATCATTGTATCACGTTGAAGATAGGGTTGCACCGCCATGACGGCTTTGGGAATCGGCAGATCATGGTCCTGAGCCAGAACCGCCAGTTCAGCGACGATTCCGCCGCCCAATGAATGACCGACTATCGCAAAACGATCCAGCTCCGGCTTGACAGAACCATCCTGTAGAATCAGTATGGCCTGCTGGATCGACCGGATCACGTTTTGTGTCGCCTGCCGCACGCCGATGGTCAATGTCCACTGATATCGGGGATACAAAACAATGTTGCCGCGTTTCACAAGATGTTCCACCCAGGCTTTGTAAAAGACGGGAAACATGGCGCTCCATCCATGATTGAAGACGATCAGGGGAGCAGATGCCGGTGTGGGGCCGGCGGGTTCAAATATCCAGAATTCCTGGCTGCCGAAACCATATGCCGTTTGACGGACTTCGGCATGCGAATAATCGGACCCGCCCGGCCCATTTTCCGGTTGGAGTGGCGGAGCCGGTTCCGAGGCTAACGGGTCGGTTTGGGTATAACCGAATACGGTCATCGTTACCGGATTCAATATCAGCAGAAAAGAAAGACAGATTCGCCAGAATCGGTTATTCATTACGCCTCCTTGGGTGGACTTTGAAATAGAACTATGGGGCTGATTAATGGATGTTATGACGTTTATACACACCACCCCCAAATCCGTTATAATCAGGTTTTTTATCACATGAATTCTGAATTGTCGGTTGCTGTCTCCGGCTTATGCGCCAGTGGATAAAGCATTTCTGACGATATTCCGCAATTTGTACAGATAACCGGTATAGAAATGGTCCGCACCGTCTATGATGTGAAAATGCGCATCGGGATTCCAGACCGGTATCATTTCCTGTATCATGGATGCCGGTGCAATTTCATCCTCGGAACCGGTGATAACCTGTTTCAGTCTGGAAAGGGGCTGTTTTGAATCAAACCGGATAAATGCTACGGGCGGCGATATCATGATCAGATCATGAATCCGGAGCTGCGTATTGATCAGAGAATTGACCCATGCGCCAAAGGAATATCCAACCAGATCAACCACACCGATTCCCAAGTCTGTTAAAAATGTTATGGCACTGGCAATATCTGTCTGCTCACCTGTTCCATTATCGAATTTGCCCTCACTGTCGCCAACCCCCCGAAAATTAAACCGCAGGGTGGTCCATCCCGCAGATTGAAAGGCCTGCTGAGCAGCTTCCACGACAGGGTTAAACATATCTCCGCCATACAGGGGATGGGGATGGGTGATAACCACCCCGTTTTCTAAGGAACTTTCAGAAATGAGGCCTGCTAAGGTCAACTGATCCGATAAAAAATGTATTTTTCTTTCCATTGATATATTGCGTTGACTCCTGTTCCATCGTCTTAATCTGGTGAAAAGCGATAAAACCTGTATTCCCCACTATATATAAACTGGTTTGGATTATTTATCAAATCGCTTGACCCCAACAAACTGAAGCGTGTAATAAGTACCTGAACAAAAGGATGTTTTTCAACGGGACTCCGAGATTGCGGATATTCCATCCCGTTTTAAAAATGAGGGTATTTCCCCGTTCCCTGAATATATCACGGGAATGCAATCCGATATCGTGATGGAAAAAGGCGTTTTGAATGCTGCAGGAACTCTCCATCAAAAATTTTGCCATTATCGATGATCTTCATATCGATTTTTCAGAAGGGCTGACGGTCCTGACCGGAGAAACCGGCGCCGGAAAATCGATTATCATTCAGGCCGTCAACCTGATTCTGGGAAGCCGTGCGGATACCACCATGATTCGAACCGGCTCGGATACGGCGGAGCTGGAGGCATTTTTTGATGTCCGTCCCAAAAGCGCGACATCGGCCATCATGGAGACATTTGGATTCGATGCCTCGGAGGGACTTTTGATCCGGCGCATCCTTTCCGCTTCGGAGCGCCATCGCATTTACATCAACGGCAGGATATCCACCCTTCAGATTTTATCCGGCATCACCGAACATCTGGCCAGCATATCCGGTCAACATGCCCATCAGCTCCTGCTTCGGGAAGACCGGCATCTGATTTTTCTGGATACGTTCGGCGGCCTGATCGATCTCAGAAACCAGGTTTATCGGGCCTATCATCAGTTGATTCCGTTGCTGAAACGCCGAAATGAGCTGATAACGCTGCAAGCGCGTCAATCCAGCCAGATCGACCTGCTGACCCATCAGCAGACGGAAATCCTGCTGGCCGCCATTCAACCGGAAGAAGATATGCTGCTGGAACAGGAGCGGTTGCGACTGAAAAACCGGGAAACCATCAATCAGGCCATTCATCACGGCATCGAAACCCTTTACAATTCTGAAAATGCGATATTTGACAGGCTTTCTTCGCTGCAAAAAATGTTTGACCGAATCCAGCCCCTGGATACCGCTTTTCAGCCCATTCATCAGAAGATGTCCGATGCGATCTTTTTAATAGAGGATATTTACACGGATCTCAGAACGCGTCAGGGGGACATGCCCACGGATGACAGGCGGCTTGAGGAAGTGGAATCCCGATTGGACATGCTGAACCGCCTGAAACGTAAATACGGCGGCTCGATACCGGCTGTTTTTGAACGACTGGATTCCATCAGCCAGCAATTGTCGCAGATTGAAAATCTGGATGCGGACATCCTGTCGCTTCAGGCCGAAATCGAATCCCTGCGAAACCATTTGATCGCATTGGCTTCCCGTCTTTCCGCAGCGCGTCAGGATGCCGCGCATCTCCTGGCGGAAAAAATTGTGCACGAACTTTCCGAGCTGAAAATGGCCGATTCCCGTTTTCAAATTCAACTGACGCCCCTGCCCGCAGACGGGGGAACCGATCTGGAACTGAATTGGGAAAACCGTACCATCCGGGATTCCGGATGGGACAAAGCCCTGTTCATGATTTCCGCCAATGCCGGAGAAAGCCTGAAGCCGCTGGCCGCCATCGCCTCCGGAGGCGAGCTTTCCCGTGTCATTCTGGGCTTAAAAGCCATTCTGGCGGAAACCGAATCCGTGGAAACCGTTATTTTTGATGAAGTGGATGCCGGAATCGGTGGCGGGGTAGCCGATGTGGTAGGGAAAAAGCTGTGTGAACTCTCACGGCAATATCAGGTCATCTGTATCACCCACCTGCCCCAGATCGCGCGGTTTGGCCATATACACCTTTCCATTTCCAAACAGATTCGTGAAGGCCGCACCCTCACCACGATTGAACCTCTGACCGAATCCGGGCGTGTCATGGAAATCGCACGCATGCTGGGCGGCGAAAACCTGACACCCACTACAATCGACCACGCACGGGAAATGCTTCAAAACAGGCCATGAAAACGCTGTACAGCATCCCCCCCCTGATCACCCTGATCTGTTTTGTCAGCCTGACCGTCATGACATGGATAAGAAGAAAAAAAAACCGGGTCAACCGGCTTTTTTCGCTTATCTGCCTGCTGGGAAGCCTGCTTTACATTGATATTCTGGTTATATTCAACATTCAGTCTTCTGACACGGCTCTGTGGGTCAGCCGCATCGATCATGTCTTTATCATTTATCTGATTCCGCTTTATATTCACTTTTTCCATGCCTATCTGGGAATTTCCGGTAAAGACCGGATCGTTCGAGTTGCCTATGGCGTGGCGTTTATCCTCATGCTGGCCGCACCGACACCCTATCTGATCGAATCCATGCAGTCATTCCGCTTTGGTTTCTGGGGCAAAGGCGGGGTTTTATATCCACTTGTCGGGCTGGGATCCGGTGCAGCAGTCTGTTATGTGATGGTGTTGCTGTACCGCGCCATTAGAAATGAAACCGGTTATCTTCAAAAAAACAAACTCAAATACATCGCCCTGGGATTTGGCATTCTGGGGCTTATGATCGGTCTGAACACACTTCCGCTGCTGGGATATCCGGTTTATCCAATGGGCAATTTCGGATTCATCCCCATGATTATTTTTTCCGTGGGACTTTTCCGGTACAATCTTCTGGATATGGATTTCCTGATTCGAAAAAGTCTGCTCTATTCCATCCTGACCGCATGCCTGACCATTTTTTATGCCCTCATCATCACGATAATCAACCGTTTTTTTCAGGGATACGATTTTTCAAATTCGGTTCTGTTTCCGGTGCTGTTCTTCTTCGGAATCACCTTTGTTTTCGGGCCGCTTCAGTCCTTTACCCAGTCGGGAATCGACCGTATTTTTTTGAAAAACCGGAATGATTATCAAAAAACCATCAAGATGCTCAGCCAGACCGTTGCCTCCGTCCTGAAGACGGATGAAATTGCCAGACTGATTGTGGAAACCATTGTTCATGCCATGCAGGTCAGCCAATGTTCACTGTTTCTGGCCGATCAGAATGGATTTTTGATGACGACTGTTCAGGGTCAGGATGAATCCGGTTTCGAATACAACCGGGTTTCAGACGATTCCCCCCTGGTGCAGTGGCTTTTGGCGCATCGGCAACCGGCTGATCGGAACCGGCTGATTCTGAAGAGTTCGCGTGAATCCGCAGACCGGATTTTATCGGAATGCGATCAACTCAAGGCTGCCATTGTTCTGCCCATGATATTCAGAAACCGGTTGAATGGATTTGTCGCCATCGGTGAAAAGGCTTCCGGTGATATGTTTTCTGATGAAGACATCGATCTTCTGGAAATTCTGGCCAGTCAAAGCGCACTGGCGATTGAAAATGCCGCATCCTATCGCCGTATCGATGAATTGAACAAAACCCTTGAACAGAAAGTGAAAGACCGGACACAGGATTTGCAGTCCGCACTTCTGGAAAAACAGAAAGCCCAGGAGCTGTTGATCCGTTCGGAAAGTCTGGCTGCCATCGGCATGCTGGTGGCCGGAACCGCTCATGAACTGAATAACCCGATTGCCGGCGCAGCCAGCCTGATTCAGTCAACGATTGAGGACATGACGGCTCCCGACTGGCATCAAGATCCGGACGATGACATCATCGCAGACCTTCAGTTTGCGCTGAATGAACTGGGAAAGGCCAAATCCATCGTGGCCAGTCTGCTGGGGATGTCCCGCCAGACCGAAACCGTTTCAGAATCAGTCGATCTGAACCGGGTCATTCAGGATGCCCTGAGGGTGCTGCACAATCAGGTTAAAACGAGCCGGATCCGGTTCATTGAAACCTATGCCGAAGACCTTCCGATCATTCGGGGAAATTTTGCCAGCCTGGGCCAGGTCGTTTTGAATATCATTCAAAACGCCATTCAGTCTGTTGACAGGAATTCCGGCGTCATCGAGGTGGTGTCTCGTGTTGACAACGAGGGCAAACAGATTATTTTCGAGTGTGCTGATAACGGGCCTGGTGTGCCTGAACATCTTCGACAGGATGTTTTCAAACCGTTTTTCACCACAAAGGAAGTTGGGAAAGGTACGGGACTTGGCCTGTACATCTGCCATGAAATCGTATCCCGTCATGGCGGCGAATTGATTCTGGATAAATCGGATGACAGCGGCGCCAAGTTTATTTTAAAATTACCTGTTTTACCGTGAAAAGGCAAAAACAGAAAAACAGAATTCAGTAGTCAGGATTCAGAATTCAGTATAAAAGCGGTAATGTCATTTGCATATCTTGAAAGCTATACCATGAAAAGAGATCACAGGGTTCAGGGGCCAGGGGCCGGAATGCGGAATGGTGGTACCTTCAGCCTTCATCCTTCAGCCTTCATCCTTTAATTTAACTTGTCAATGGAGTGAAACCGTTATGCCCATATATGAATTTCAGTGTCTGGAGTGCAACAAAAACTTTGAGATGCTGATGTTGAATAAAAATGATGAAATCGAAATGAAATGCAGTCAATGTAACTCCTTCAATATTCAACGGGTTGTCAGCCGAACCAATTTTGTCATGACGGGTGGCGGCTCCGGTCCCCAGGTTGCGTCCTCCCAAACCCATACCTGTTCAGGCGGATCATGCACGACCTATGACATCCCCGGACCCAAGTGAACGACAGATGATTTCCATTCCAGGTGTATCGATATGAAACAGCTTCATCATCAGGAAAAGGAACAGTTTAAAACGCTGTTCCATCAGGAAAACATTGACCGTCTGGAAGATCGGTATGAGGTTCTGGAAGCATTTTTGAACACCGAGCATCATGTGACGGCTGGTGATTTGTTCGATACGCTGGCCGGCCAGGGAAGTCATCTCACCCTTGAATTCATACAGGAAACGCTCAGACTGTTGTGTCATTTCGGATTCGCGCTGAAAAACCGCTTTGAAAACGGGCATGTCCGATATGAACATCGACATATCGGGCATCATCATGACCATCTGGTCTGCACCAAATGTCTGTCGATTGTGGAATTCGAAAACCAGGAGCTTGAGAACCTGCAGACTCAAATTGCTGCACGGCATGGGTTTCATCCCCTTCAGCATAAGACAGAGCTGTATGGAATCTGTCCCAACTGCCAGAAAGACAGAAGCGGCCTGACACCACTGATTTTGGCCAAAGCCGGCGAACGTCTGGTGATTCGGGAAGTCGGCGGCGGTTCCGGCGCCAGAATGCGGCTGATGACCATGGGGCTGCGGGTGGGTGATGTCCTTGAGGTCATCACCAACATCAGTAAAGGCCAGATTGCGGTTGCGGTCGATTGCAGGCGGTACGTTATCGGAAGAGGGCTTGCCCAGAAAATATTTGTCACGCCTGCAGAGAAAACAGGGGATCACCATGAATGCAGAGAGTCCTGATCTGCGCCTCAGCCAGTTGCGGGAAGGTCAGTCCGCCCGAATCCTTCGGGTAGGCGGCAGCAGCGTTCTTCGAAGACGCATTTTCGAAATGGGTATTGTCAAGGGAGCTGAAATCACTGTTGAAAAATATGCACCACTGCGGGATCCGCTTGAAATTGTGGTCAAAGGCTACCATTTGTCGCTGCGTGTCGAAGAGGCTGCCCAGATTTCGGTTGAACGGCTTTCCCAGGGTCAAAACCAGGATTAATCATGTCCATTAAGACCATCACCATTGCGCTGGCCGGAAACCCGAACTCCGGCAAAACCACCATTTTCAACAACATCACCGGATCGCATCAAAAGGTGGGAAACTGGCCGGGTGTAACGGTTGAAAAAAAAGAGGGCATTATCTTCCGGCACGGCTATGAACTCAAAATTATAGACCTGCCTGGCACATACAGCCTGACGCCGTTTTCGATCGAGGAAATTGTCGCCAGAAATTTCATACTGGATGACCACCCGGATGTTGTCATCGATATCATCGACGCATCCAATCTGGAGCGCAGTCTGTATCTGGCCACGCAGTTGCGGGAAATTGACTGCCGGGTCCTGTTTGCACTCAACATGGCTGACATGGCTCAGTCCCGGGGAATTCGAATCAATGCCGAAAAACTCTCGGAGCTGCTGGATATCCCGGTGGTTTTTACCGTCGCCAACCGAAATGAGGGCGTGGATGATCTGTTGAAAGCAGCCATTGAGATGGCCGAAAACAGCGTTCAGATTTCCCAGGGCCGGCGCGTGAAATACAGCCCGGATATTGAAACCGCAATTTTGCGGCTTCAGGAATTTTTGGTCGCGGTTTTCCCTGCGTCTCTTCCCTGTAATGCCAGATGGGCTTCCACCAAACTCCTGGAAAATGATCCGGTCGTTCGGGATGTCATTGTAAGCGGCACCCCATCCGAAGAGGCTGTACGTCTGTTGGACCAGGAAATTCAAAAACAGCGGCGGTATATTCAGGATCGGTTTGATGATGACCCTGAAATCATCATGACCGATGAGCGATATGGATTTATAGCAGGCATTGTCAAAGAGGCTGTCACCACCTCGGCCCATCACCGCATCGATGTGTCCCGGAACATCGATCTGGTTCTGACCAACCGGTTTCTGGGTTTTCCGATTTTTATCTTTTTTATCTGGGCCATGTTTCAGCTCACCTTTACCATCGGTGCCTATCCCATGGCATGGATTGAATCCGGGGTGACTTGGTTTTCAACATCCATGGATGGCCTGATGGCGGAAAGCTTGATCAAGGATCTGCTTTTGAATGGCATTGTTGCCGGTGTCGGAAGCGTCGTTGTCTTTCTGCCCAATATTCTGATTTTGTTTTTCTGCATCTCCATTTTCGAGGACACCGGCTATATGGCCCGGGCCGCGTTTCTGATGGATAAGATCATGCATTTGATCGGGCTTCATGGCAAATCCTTCATTCCCATGCTGATGGGATTCGGATGCAATGTTCCGGCCATCATGGCCGCCCGTACCCTGGAAAGCCAGAAGGATCGGATACTGACCATTCTGATCACCCCATTCATGTCCTGTTCCGCCCGCCTGCCAATCTACATTGTACTGGCCGGCGCTTTTTTTGGTGAACAGGCCGGAACGGTTATTTTTGCCATCTATCTGATCGGTATCCTTCTGTCGATTGGAACCGGGCGCATACTCCGATCCACTGTTCTCAAGGGACTGGACGCCCCGTTTGTCATGGAACTGCCGCCGTACCGGATTCCCATGATGAAAAGTGTCATGATTCATATGTGGGAGCGCAGCAAACTGTTTTTAAAAAAAATGGGAAACATTATTCTGATCGGATCCGTCATTGTGTGGGCTTTATCGACGTTTCCCAGCCAGATTCAGTATTCACGGGATTATGATGGGGAAATCGCACAGGCAAAGGCCCGGTATCATATTCAGAAACAGACTGCTGACACGAATCTGATCCGGCAGATTGAATTCGGGCAGGCTGCCGAAATTGACGCCCTTGAAATGGCCCGACAGTCTGAAAAATCACAAAAATCCTATATGGGTCGGCTGGGCAAGCTGGTCGAACCTGTATTTCTCCCCATCGGCATTGACTGGAAAGGCAGTGTGGCATTGATCAGCGGATTTGTTGCAAAAGAAATTGTTGTCAGCACGCTGGGAATCCTTTATGTTGTCAAGGGAAATACGGACAGCGATGCGCTGTCAACCGCTTTACGGGCTTCCGGCATGACGGCTCTGTCCGCCCTGTCCCTGATGGTTTTTGTACTGATTTATGTGCCCTGCCTGGCCACGGTGGCCGCGATTCGGCGTGAAACCGGATCGATTGGATGGATGACCTTCAGCTTGATATACAGCAGCAGCCTGGCATGGGTAATATCCTTTTCCATCTATCAGGGAGGAAGCTTTCTGGGATTTTAGGAGGTAAGCTGTTGAAACGATTTTTCTTGATTACAGGTATCCTGTTGCTGTTCGTTGCTCCGGTTCTGGCCGAACGCCTTTCTGTATCGGTGCGGGAAGCCAATATTCGATCCGGCCCGGGATTTGAGCATGGCATCATCTGGAAAGCTGACCGGTATTACCCGCTGAATATCATCAAAAAAGCAGGCGAATGGCGTCAGTTTCGTGACTTTGAGGGTGATGAAGGCTGGATTCATCAATCCATCATCTCTGTCGCGCCTTCCGTGATCACGATCCGTGAAAATTGCAATATCCGATCCGCCCCATCAACCGATGCCGATGTGAAGTTCACGGTAGAAAGCGGTATCCCTTTCAAGGTAATCAAGCGGGAAAACAAATGGATTCAGATCGAACACGCCGATGGTGATGGCGGCTGGATTTATGAATCCCTGGTCTGGTAACAATATTAAGGATTGTCATTCATGAAAAATTGTGTTGTCGGGTTTGGTTCTGCCCTGGTGGATATACTGATTTCCGAGAGTGATGAGTTTCTGCAGCAGACCGGGATCAGAAAAGGCGGCATGTCCCTGACAGATGAACCCTCGCTGCAACGGGTTCTGGCAAATACCACCCAGTTGCCGGTCATTGTTCCAGGCGGATCCGCATGCAACACGACCATTGGTGTTGCCAGACTTGGCGGCAGAGCCCGGTTTGTCGGAAAATTGGGTAACGGCGGTATGGGGAAACTTTTTGAAAACGGTTTGATCAGAGATGGTGTGGACCCTCATCTGCGGCGATCGAAAACCAAAACCGGCCGGGTGGTGTCTGTCATTACGCCGGATGCCCAGCGGTCGATGCTGACGTTTTTGGGGGCCGCCGCGGAAATCGAGCCGAATGAAATCGATAATGCCTGTCTTCAGGATGCGGCCATTGCCCATATCGAAGGCTATCTCTGCCATCAGCCCGACCTGATTCGACACATACATCAACTGGCGGTTCAGTCCGGCGCCAGGGTGTCCCTGGACCTGGCCAGTTATACCGTGATCGAGGCGCACAGACCGCTTATTGATGAACTGCTTCAAAAAGGCGTGGATATTCTGATTGCCAATGAAGACGAAGCAGAATCTTTCACGGGCGTCAGCGATGAAATCGAGGCATTACGGATCATGTCCCGATGTGCACGGATTGCCGTTTACAAGATGGGAAAACGGGGAAGCCTGATTGCCAGTGGCAATGAAATCATGGCAATTGAAGCCAGGGGGAATGGTGATGCCGTGGATACCACCGGGGCCGGAGATTTGTGGGCGTCCGGGTTTCTTTTTGGCCTGGCCAACGGGTATTCTGTTCAGCAGGCTGGAACACTGGCATCCTGTTGCGGACATGAGGTCTGCCAGATTGTCGGAGCCAAAATCCCGGAACATGGCTGGATGCGAATTCGAAATTCCATGAAAGATATTGAATTGGCCATCCCCGACCGATAACGCACCCGAAATCTTTATCTTGAAAGCTAACATTTAACCGAATCATTACAGTGAGACAGAACATGAAACAGAAGGCAAGCCGCAAACAGATTTTGAAAGAGCCCGATGAATTTTTAACCTTTTCCACCCGGATGATCCAATGGGGTATTGATCATAAAATGCCCATTGTTTATGGCCTCTGCGCGGTACTGGCAGTCGGTCTCATTGCTTCAGGTATTGGATATTATTTTCAGTCATCGGAACAACGTGCCGCGACCCGATTGTATCAAAGCATTGCCCGATATGAAAAACTGGAAAAGGACAGTGATCCGAAAACGGCTTTTCAGCAGACAAAAAATGATATCAATGAAGTCGCCGAAGCGTATTCCGGCCGGGCTGCCGGCAAACAGGCCATGATGAAATTGGGCAATATCAGCTATGACGCAATGGATTATGAAAATGCCATATTGATGTACACGAATGCGATGTCTCATTTCAAGGATCAGCCGTTTTATAAAAGCGTTATCGCATCCGCACTTGGCCATGCCTGGTTGTCCAAAAATGATCCGGATAAAGCCATTCCCTTTTTTGAAATGATCCAGATCACGCCCGACACGCCGGAGGCGGATGACGCCCTGTTTCAACTGGCGCTGATTTATCAGAAAAAAGGAAACGTCGATAAAAGCCGGGAATTGTTCAAGCGCCTGGGTAGCGAGTTCAAGGATTCCCCGTTCGCCGAGATTGCCTCGCAATATACAAAGGGATGATTTTTTGTTTCGGCCCCTGTGAACCTGAGCCGTTACACCGAAAAAATATCCGTGTATTCCGTTGTTAAACAACATTTTTACGGTAAATTCAATCAACGCTTCGGCCGAAACTGATCTCGAGACCGGCCGAAGTTTTCAGGTTTCCCCTCCTTCACAGGGGTATTATAGCTTTCAAGATAATGATTTTGGGAAGGCAGCAGGTAGGGGATAGGTCTTTTTTGGCCATCTCCGACCGATAACGCACCCAAAATCTTTATCTTGAAAGCTATATCAACCCTCGGCCCGTCATTTTTCTTTATCATGTGAAAATCGAGTTCCCCGATCATTGAAGGATTTAAATCATTCATGAAAATTGTTTACACCTATTCCCAACAGTATTCATCCAATGAGGAAGAGGCGGATTTTGATCGGCCTGAAACCATCGAGGCCATTTACAGCGCACTGATATCTCTCGGTCATCAGGTGGATCGTCTTGAAGTCTCCGGTCCGGCATCCCGGGTTGTGGCCCGGCTGGAGGCCATCAGTCCGGACATGATATTTAATACGGCTCTCGGAAAAAACAGCAAAACCAGGGACGCATTTTATCCAGGACTGTTTCAGCATCTGGGCATTCCCTACACCGGGTCGGATTCCTATGTCTGTACAGTGACCAGCGATAAGCGTCTGACCAAAATGCTGACAGCTTTAAGCGGCATCCCCACTCCCGGATGGACGTTCGTCCATCATGTCGATCAGATCGAATCCTTGTCTCTGACCTTTCCCCTGATTATCAAACCCAATTTTGAGGGTAGCTCCAAGGGCATCTTTCTGGATTCCGTGATTGAAACGCCGGATGACCTGAAAACCCGTCTTCCCCAGTTGCTGATGCGGTATCCTTCGGGCGTATTAATCGAGGAATTCATTTCCGGAAAGGATATCGTCATTCCGTTTCTGGAAAAAATATCGCCCCGGACCGGCGGTATTCTGCCGGCATGTGAATATGTGTTTGATCCGGCTGTCGTGGCGGATCGCAAGTTTATTTTTTACGATTATTCCCTTCAGCACAATTTTCGGGATGCGGTCTCGGTCATGGTTCCGGCTTCACTCGATTTGAATCAGCAGAGACAGGTGATTCAACTGTCCCGAACCGCATGCAGCGTGCTGGATATCCGGGACGTTGCACGGCTGGACTACCGCCTGTCAACCGATGGATCCCTGTATTTCATCGAAGCCAACCCGCTGCCCAGCCTCGAACCGGGCGCAGCAATCTATGCCGCAGCGTCATTGGTCGGTCTCAATTCGATTGAATCGGTTCTGGATGTCATTATCAGAAGCGCTGCCGAACGTTTTGGTGTCCCGGTTCGGATTCATGACCGCAGGCGGAAACGCGCGATAAAGGTCGGCCTGACCTATAATCTGAAGCGGACCGTGGCAAAACATGCGGATGATGATGACAGCGATGCGGAATTCGATTCCCCGTCCACCATCGATGCGATTGCCGATGCCATTGCGTCTCACGGCCACGATGTGGTCAAAATCGAGGCGGGACCGGAATTGCCATCAGTCATATCCTCTATGCCGCTGGATCTGGTATTCAATATTGCAGAAGGCATCCATGGCAGAACCCGTGAATCCCAGATACCCTCCATACTGGAATTGCTGTCAATTCCCTATGTCGGATCAGACCCAGCTACCCTTTCCATCTGTCTGGATAAAGTCCTGGCCAAAAAAATGGTTCGGGAGGTCGGAATCCATACGGCCGGTTTTATGGTTATGCGAACGGGTAACGAGCGGATTTCAAAAGATCTGAAATTTCCAGTCATTTTAAAACCCGTTGCCGAAGGCAGTTCCAAAGGTGTCATGGGAATCAATGTCGTGGAGGATGAAACCCGTCTTCGCGAATTGGCCAGAAACATGATTTCAAAATATCATCAACCGGTTCTGGTTGAGGAATATCTTGACGGGCGCGAATTTACGGTCGGTCTGCTGGGTGAAGTCCGTCCGCGGGTTTTGCCGCCGATGGAGGTGATTTTTAACAATACGGATGATCGCTTTCATGTGTATTCCTTTGAACATAAACTGGCTACTTCCAATGCCGTTCGATATGAGGCGCCGGCCAAGGTCGATTACCATCTGATGAAAAGCCTTGAGCAGGTTGCCAGAAATGCGTTTTGTGCCCTGGGATGCCGGGATGTCGCCCGAATTGATCTGAGAATGGACGCTAAAAATCATATCCATTTTATTGAATGCAACCCCCTTCCCGGCCTGACGCCGGGATGGTCGGATCTGTGCATCATCAGTGAGGCTGTGGGAATGGATTACCGTACCCTGATCGGTGAAATCATGGCCCCGTCAATCAGACGCATGAAATCAAAGGACAGACGGGCCCAGCAGCGCACGAATCCCGGCAGGGGCGTATAACTGACGTAAGGTGGTGAAAATGAGCAGAAAAAAGGGAAAATCACCCAGCTTTGACGCCATGATCAAATTTTTTATCAAGCGCTATGATATCCCCACACGAAAAGATATTGATCAGCTTGCGATTCGCATGGATCAGATCGAAAAGCTGATCCGGGCGGGCGCATGGAATGGTCAGAAAAAGCGGCGCGTGGGAGGTGATGATTCCCAAACACCAAAAGTCCCCATATCCGCCGCCTTTCAGGTTGTCTATGATGCCATCACCCAGTCTGACAATCCGGTAACCGTAACTGAAATCATGAAGCTGACCGGGTACGGTGAAAAAAAAATCCGTAATATTCTATACCGGTTGGGGAAAATGGATAAAATTGTCCGGGCGGAACGGGGCCAATATGCCATTCAACAGAAGATAATATAACAAAATGAATTTTCTGAAAGTCTATATCATTCCGGCTGCCCGCCGACCCGCTCCACACCGCAAAAAATCGGACTGGATTTAAATATATGTTGGATATCAATATCATCATCACAGGAATCATTATTTTTATTGCCAGGGTCTGTGATGTCTCATTTGGAACTGTCAGAACCATTGCCACAGTGCAGGGAAGAACGATTCTGGCCTTTTTTTTGGGACTGATCGAGGTGATGATCTGGATATCCATTGTCAGCACGGTGGTACTGCGCATCAAGGAGTCGCCGGTTCTGGTACTGTTTTATGCATTGGGTTTTGCAACCGGAAATGTGGTCGGCATTCTGGTTGAAAAAAAACTGGCGTTTGGAATGATGGTTTTGCGTATCATATCGGCAGACTGCGGGATTCAAATTGCGAAGCGGCTCAGACAGGTCGGACAACCGGTGACCATATTCCGTGGAGAAGGCATGAAAAGCGCAATTGTCGAGCTGTTTGTTGTCTGCCGCAGACGCGATCAGAAATGGATTCTGGAAATGGCGCAGGCGGAAGACCCCTGCGCATTTTATACGTCGGAGATTGCCAGAGACGTCAGTAAAATAGTGCTTCCGATCAATCAGCAAGCCTGCACATGGCGGGACCGGTTGAAAAAAAAATAATGCTTTTTTCTTGATAATATTCTGTTTTCCGCTATAGTAGCCCCGGTTGTGCTAAGCGGGGAGTTAGCGGTGCCCTGTACCCGAAATCCGCTTATGCGGGGCTGAATTCCCTTCCGAGGGATACTGCCTGAAAATCGCGATCCAGACTGACCGGTCGCCGCGTAACATACACCCATGAACCTCGTCAGGTCCGGAAGGAAGCAGCGATAAGTGGCGGCGTATGTGTCGTGGTTCGATCCCGGCCATCCTCCGGCTCGGGGTTTACGGCGCTTTTCGAAGAAGGGTGCACAACCGCCCCCTTAATCCACACATGCTTCCCTGCTTTTCCATACAGCCATCTACCATTTGAGGTTTTTCACCGTTTCGAGTGAGCAGGTAACTGCCTGAATTCCTCCGGTATATGTTTGTTCGCGAAGGATCATCAAAAAAAATATCTGTCTTTAGCGTGTCGGACACGACAGCAGGCAACCCATACGGACAAGGCAACAGGATGGATCTGTTCCGAAGCCATGATATTGGATACTTGCTCCAAAAGAGACACGGTTTCATTATACAAGCCTTTTGATTTGAACGCTTTTTTGAAAAAGGTTGACAAGATTCAGTCTTAATGGGTATCTTCTTTACGATCTGTTTTCCGGAGATTCAACGTATCGTGCCCATGATTCATCAATGTTATTGACTTGAGACATAATATTCTCTTTTACAGGGGGAGATGTTTCTGAAAAAGGCCTTTTGTCAATGGCATGAAGGGAGTCGCATTGCTTTCTGTCGTATCAAAACCGCTTCAGATTTGAGAACAATCATTATGGATGGCGATAAAATCGAAGGGCAATCGGTTGCAGATGTACTGGAAGCGCTCAAAAAAAACGCGACGCTCATCCGAATGAAGCTGATTGGAAGGGAGTATGAACAGTTAACGGTTATTCACGCCATCCGGTCACGAAATGACGTCAACTATTTTCTGATTGAAAACCCGTCAGAATTTCAGGATATTCTGATTGACTACAAAGAGCTTCCCTTTCAGTTCGAGTTCAATGGCTCAGACAACCAGGAATACAGTTTTCATACATTGGGAGACTGGATTGAAGATGCTGAAATCTGGTCGAGATTTCCAACCGTTATCGAAAGGAGACGACATCGTCGAAATTTTCGTATCATGGCTCCTGAAGACACCAAAATCTATTTTACACATCAAGGCATTCAGGAACAAATAGATGTTATCAATTTAAGCCAGGGGGGTACTCTGGGCGCCCTGGTGCAAATAGAGAACATGGCCAGTTCTGGCAATGTGTTCAGTCAGGGTGATATTATCAGCAATGCCAGGCTTGTTTTCAAAGAAAACCATCTGGTCGAGCAGGTCTTGATCCGAAACGCAGTCATCGTTCGAATTGAAACGGATCAGATCAACAACCAATTGCGTTTTGGAATGCAATTCAACGAGATGGCCCGGGAAGACGAAAACAAAATGCTCGAGATCATCTTTGAACTTCAGAGGCAATATCTGCGTAAGCGGCTTCCGGACACCTGACCGGATCGCTTTCAGACGATCCGCATATGGCAGCGGAACAAATATTTTGACGGCAATAACAGAAATTTTATCCATAAACAATTTAGAGGAGGCAAACGAATAGAACCCATTATGAGCTGTAAAATACTTATTAACGCCAGTGACTCTGCGGAGTGCCGAATTGCAAAGGTTAAAGACAGCAAACTCGAAGAGTTTCATATTGAAGGCGCTTCCCGGGAAATTACCCAGGGAAATATTTACAAGGCTGTCATCACCCGGGTCGAACCCAGCCTGCAGGCCGTTTTTGTCGAGTATGGTGCCGAACGGCATGGTTTTCTTCAAAAAAGTGAAATTCACAATGATTATTATCAGGATATCCCATCCGGCGATTTTTCCATCAATCATCTGGTCAAAAAAGGACAGGAACTTCTTGTTCAGGTGATCAAAGATCCAATCATGAATAAAGGCGCCATGCTGACCACATTCATTTCCCTTCCGGGACGACACGTGGTGTTGATGCCTGGCAGTGAAAGCCGGGGAATTTCCAGAAAAATTGAGGATGAAGAAGAACGTAAGCGGTTAAAGGAAATTATGACCTCAATCAAGCTTCCCGAAGGGTGTGGCGTGATTGTCAGAACCGCTGGCGCAGAATGCTCAAAAACAGAGATATCAAAAGATCTCAACTATTTAATGCTGCTCTGGAAAAACATAAAAGCCAATGTTATGAAAGTCCAGACGCCCGCCCTGCTCTATAAGGAAAGAAATCTCGCCCTGAGATCCATTCGAGATTATTTTACACCGGATATAACCGAGATATTGATTGATGATTTAAACATTCATCGGGAAATTCGGGAATTTATCGATCTGATTTCGCCAAAGCATTCCAAAATTGTCAAACTATACAAAGGCCCCAAACCCATATTTACCAAATTTGAGCTTGAAAGTCAGATCGCCTCAATTTATGAAAGCCGGGTTGAGTTGAAATCCGGCGGCTCCATCATCATCGATCAGACCGAGGCCCTTGTGGCGATCGATATCAATTCCGGAAAAGCCACTCAAAACCGGTCCATTGAACAAACTGCCCTGACAACCAATCTGGAAGCAGCCGAAGAAATTGCCCGTCAACTGCGACTGAGAGATCTTGGGGGATTGATCGTTCTGGACTTTATCGATATGAGGGACCAGAAGCATAAACTGGAAATTGAAAAAGCCATGAAAACGTTTCTCAAAGAAGACAAAGCCAAAACGAAGGTGGGGCGGATATCCCGGTTTGGCCTTCTGGAAATGTCCCGTCAGCGGCTGAGACCTTCCATCCAATACACCAGTTATCAGCCCTGTCGGTACTGCAAGGGCAAGGGCGTCACACCATCACCGGATACACTGGGAATCGCGTTTCTTCGTTCATTGAGCCTGGAAACCCTGAAAGAGGATATTTCGGGCATCACGGGATATGTTCCGACTGAAGTGGCCTCGTTTCTTCTCAACCGAAAACGGAAAGAGCTTTTTGATCTGGAGGAAAGACGCGGTTTCAGGATCAATATCGAAAGTGATCCATCCATGGTACCCGGTGAAAACCGGATTGTCTGTGACAAAAAAGTGGAAAATTTGTAGTTTGACGATCTTTACAGATTCACGTATATGATCGCCAGTTTTTATGTACGGGAAGCAATTCCATGTGAAGTATGACTGAAGACAGTAAACAACCGTTTCAAACGTCCAATGATATCAGACAAAGGAGGCAACACAGGTGGTCAGTTTAGCATATGCAATGGGTCAGGGAGGCGCTGCTTCATCGGGCGCAGGCGGTATCGCGTCTTTTATACCGCTGATTCTCATGTTCGTTATTTTTTATTTTCTGCTGATCAGACCCCAGCAGAAAAAATCAAAAGAACTTCGGGAAATGATCGCCAGTCTGAAAAAAGGCGACCGGATCATCACCAGCGGCGGCATACATGGTCAGATTACGGCTGTTGAAGAAGCCACCATCACCGTGGAAATTTCAGACAAGGTCCGCGTCAAACTCAATCGGGGCAATGTAGCGGGGGTTGTTCAGAATTCATCCCAGATCCAGCAGAAAAAAGCACCGGCAGAAGTCGAAAAACCAAAATGATTCTGCTGTATTCTTTCGGATTGTCTGCGGTGCCGGCTGACCGGGCCATCCGTATGTGATCCGTTTCATTCCAATTTCCATTGACTGAAAGGAAAGACCGCGGTGAAGATGAATATGGGGAAGATGGCTGCCGTGATCATTGTATTTCTGGCTGCTATCGTATACACGCTGCCAACCTTTAATCCCGGCCTGTGGCCGCATAAAAAAATCAATCTGGGACTCGATCTTCAGGGCGGTATGCACCTGGTTCTGGAAGTTCAGACCGAAAAAGCCGTTGAGGGCGTCATTGAACGAATGACATACGAGCTGAGAAACCAGATGAAATCCAGCCAGGCCCGTTATGTTTCCCTTGATCAGATCGAGGGCAAAAAAATATCGGTCCGTATCGAGGGAAAGGAAAATCTGGACAAATTTGAAAAGATCCTCAATGACGATTTCAAGGAATTGCGCATTCTGTCACGGTCCACAGATGCGGACAATCTGACCATTCTGCTGGATCTGCCCGAAAAGGAAAGCGCGCATATTCAGAAACTGGCGGTCGACCAGGCATTGGAAACCATCCGGAACCGGATTGATCAGTTCGGTGTCAGCGAGCCGGATATCCGGATTCAGGGGGACAAGCGAATCCTGATACAGTTGCCCGGAATCAAAGACACACAGCGGGCCAAGGATCTGATTGGAAAAACCGCTCTGCTGGAATTCAAGCTGGTGGATGAAACCCATGATGTGGATGCGGCTGTCAAAGGAACCGTGCCAGCCGGAACCGAACTTCTGTATGAAGTCAGGGAAGACCCCCAGACCCGCCGGGTAACCCGTACCCCATTTCTTCTGTTCAAGCGGGCCCTGCTAAACGGCAGCTATCTGACGGATGCCAAGGTTCAAATCGACTCCCAGTACAATGAACCCTATGTATCCATCAAGTTCGATAAAAAAGGCGCCCAGATCTTTGAAAAAGTTTCCGAAGAAAATGTCAAGAAACGACTGGCGATTGTTCTGGATCAAAATATTTATTCTGCACCGGTGATTCAGGAAAAAATCAGCGGGGGCGAGGCCCGGATCACCGGGCGGTTCACCACGGAAGAAGCCCGGGATCTGGCCATCGTTCTGCGGGCGGGCGCCCTGCCGGCACCGGTCACGATTCTGGAAGAACGAACGGTTGGTCCGTCTCTGGGAACCGATTCGATTCAGCAGGGACTTCTGGCCGGTGTTGTCGCCGGTATCCTGACGGTGTTGTTTGTCACGCTGTATTACAAAGCCTCGGGACTGATTGCAGATGTTGCACTGATATTGAACATTCTGTTGATCGCGGGCGGTCTGGCGGCATTTCAGGCGACGCTGACCCTGCCCGGAATTGCCGGTATCGTTTTGACATTCGGAATGGCGGTCGATGCCAATGTTCTGATATTCGAGCGGATTCGTGAAGAAGTTCGTAACGGGAAAACCCCCCGCGCCGCGGTTGACGCCGGGTTTGATCTGGCGACATTGACCATCCTGGATTCCAATATCACCACGCTGATCGCGGCGTTGGTTCTGTTTCAGTTCGGAACCGGTCCGATCAAGGGATTTGCTGTGACATTGAGCCTGGGCGTACTTGCCAGCGTGTTCACCTCTCTGGTCGTGTGTCGGCTGATTTTTGATTATTTTCTCATTAACCGAAAAATTACCCGCCTGAGTATCTGACTTTGCGATCAATCAGCTCCCCATCATTTTGGCCAATGCCGAGTGATGGTCCTGCTTGATTTGGAGTGATCAGGCGTTTATCGGCCACCCCCACTTTATGGTGACTACGGAATTCAGGAGAATGATTAAGGTATATATATGGAAATTATTAAACCCGGTATCAACATCGATTTTATCAGTAAACGATATATTGCATACGGAATATCCGCCGTTGCGATTCTGATCTGCTTTCTGAGCCTGGTGTTTCAGGGCGGACCCCGCTATGGAATTGATTTTTCAGGCGGCACCATGATTCAGATCCGATTTGCCCAGGATGTGCCCATTGACAGCATCAAAACCGGATTGAGCGCCGCCGCTATCGAAAATCCCACCATTCAGACGTTTGGTTCGGAGAAGGGGCATGAATATATGATTCGAACCGATCTGTCGCTGAAAACAAATGAGCAGTTTGCCACCCGCATTCAGCAGGCGCTCAAGGAATCGACTGGTCAGGACGCGGAAATCCGGCGGGTCGAAATGGTCGGGCCACAGGTCGGCAAAGATCTGCGTGAAAAAGCCCTTTTTGCCATTTTTTATTCCCTGCTGTTTATTGCCATCTATATTTCGGGACGGTTTGAGTTCAAATGGATTCAGTGTGGCATCATCGCAGCAGCCCTGATGGGTGGGGTCTACTTTCTCGGTCTGATCAAACTCGGCATCGCCATTCTGATCACACTGGCCCTGATTTTGACCCTGATCCTGTTCTGGGTGTTTCAACTGCGGTATGCCATGGGTGCGATCGTCTCCCTGCTGCATGATGTGTTCATCACGCTGGGCTGTTTTGTGATTGCCGGCGGAGAGTTTTCCCTGCCGATCGTCGCGGCATTACTGACCATCATCGGATACTCCCTGAACGATACGATTGTTGTCTATGACCGGATTCGTGAGAATCTGAAAAAACACCGCAAGCTCTCCTTTGAGAAGATCATCAATCGAAGCATCAATGAAACATTGAGTCGAACCATACTGACCGGCGGGACAGCGCTGGCATCGGTTCTGGCCCTGTATTTTCTGGGGGGCGGGATCATTCACGACTTTGCGTTTGTCATGTTCGTGGGACTTGTGGTGGGCACGTTTTCATCCGTTTATGTCGCCAGTCCCATCCTGCTGTTATTTCAGGATAATATAAAAAAGAAATAGGAGATGGAACGGTATCTTCCCTGGTTTATCCTGAAACATGTCCCCGGAGTCGGAAACCTTCTTTTTAAACGCCTGATCGACCGGTTCCAAACACCGGATCAGGTCTTTCAGGCGTCTGATCATAGTATTCTGTCGGTCGAGGGCATCACGCCCCGACTGATTCAGGCCATTCGAAAGCAGAAACTCCCTGATAGCGCGCAAAAAGATCTGGAACTCGTTTATCAAAAAAACATTCAGTTGGTCACACTGGCCGATTTAAACTATCCGGCCTTATTGAAAGAGATTCCGGATCCACCGCCGTTTTTATATGTTTTGGGAAATCTGGAACGCATGTTTCCTGCCATTGCCGTAGTGGGATCCCGGAATGCGACTGAATACGGCATCACAACGACTCACAGGTTGTGCGCGGATCTGGCGTTGCTCGGCATAACCGTGGTCAGCGGCATGGCCAGGGGCATCGATACTGCGGCCCATGAGGGTGCACTTCAGGCAAAGGGACAAACCATAGCCGTCTTGGGAAGCGGTCTGGAGCGGATTTATCCCATTGAAAATACGGCGCTGTATCACAGAATTGCGGAATGCGGCGCCGTCATTTCCGAACTTCCTTTATTGACATGGCCTGACGCGCATCAGTTTCCCCAGCGGAACCGTATCATCAGCGGACTGACCCTCGGAACCGTTGTCGTGGAAGCTTCCAGAAACAGCGGCTCTCTCATTACCGCCAGAATGGCCCTGGAACAGGGGCGGGAAGTCTTTGCCGTGCCCGGAAACATTCATTCCTTCAAGAGCATGGGAACCCATACCCTGATCAAATCCGGCGCCAAACTGGTCGAACATGCCCGGGACATCATGGATGAGCTGTCTCCGCTCATGATCCAACCGGAGAATGTCCCCAGGAAACCGAAAGATGCAGCCGCGCCTTCCAGACAATCCGTTCTGTTGACACCGGATGAACAGACCGTTATGGCAGAACTCTCCCTGTATCCGATTCATGCAGATGATCTGGTCCGAAAACTGTCCCTGAAGCCGGGGAAACTGGGCAGTCTGCTGATTCAGCTCGAGCTGAAAGGGCTGATTCGCCAATCTGCCGGAAATTATTATTCACTACCTGAACATTCGTGAGGAACACATCGTGAGCAGGTCCCTTGTCATTGTTGAATCACCCACCAAAGTCAAAACCATCAAGAATTATCTGGGAAGCGACTACAATGTGGTTGCGACTGTCGGACATATTCGGGATTTGCCGGAAAATGAAATGGGCGTGGATGTCGAAAACGATTTCAAACCCAATTACACCACCATCCCCGGCAAGCAGAAAGTTATTTCGGCCCTGAAAAAAGCAGCCGAAGGGGTGGATAACATCTATCTGGCGCCTGACCCCGACCGCGAAGGAGAGGCGATTGCCTGGCATACGGCAGAGATCCTGCGAAAAAAAGGACGCAATTTTTCCCGGATTTTGTTCCATGAACTGACCCGAAAAGCCATCCTGGAATCCATGTCGCATCCCAGAGAACTGGACCGGAACAAATACGAGGCCCAGCAGACCCGTCGCATACTGGACCGGCTGGTCGGATATCAGATATCGCCGATTCTCTGGAAAAAAGTCAAAAGCGGGCTCAGCGCCGGACGGGTTCAATCTGTGGCCGTTCGCATGATTTGCGAACGGGAGCGGGCGATTCAGCAGTTTCAATCCGAGGAATACTGGAGCCTGACAGCGCTTCTGGAGGGCAGCCTGCCACCGTCTTTCAAGGCCAAACTGGTTAAAAAAGACGGTAAAAAACTGACGATATCGAGTGCCGATGCGGTTCATGCCATCATTGCGGACCTGAATGGGGCCAATTTTGTTCTGGATGATGTGCAGACCCGAACGACAAAAAGAAAACCCCTGCCACCGTTTATCACCAGCAAACTGCAGCAGGAAGCCATTCGAAAGCTGAAATTTTCCGCAAAAAAAACCATGAGTGTGGCCCAGGAACTGTATGAAGGCATTGAACTGGGGGGTGGGCAACAGGTTGGTCTGATCACCTATATGCGAACCGATTCGACCCGAATCGCGGCCGAGGCGGCCCAGGAGGCGATCGCCTGGATCCAGAGCCAGTTCGGTAACAATTATACAGTCGGCAAACCCCGATTTTATGCCAACAAAAACAAGGCTCAGGACGCGCATGAGGCCATTCGGCCGACATCTGTCGCCAATACACCGGAGCAGATGGCAACGTACCTGTCAAAAGATCAACTGACGCTTTATACCCTGATCTGGAAGCGCTTTGTGGCCTCCCAGATGTCGGATGCCGTTATCGACACACTCACGCTGTCCATCCGTGCCCAAACCTATCTGTTTACCGCCAGTGGTTCCACGGTTAAATTTGCCGGTTTTATGGCACTTTATATTTCCGTGGATGATGAAATGGCAGACAAGTCCAAAGACGGACAGGAGAAACTTCCACCACTGAAGTCCGGTGAAATATTGAAGCTGCATCAACTGGAACCCAAACAGCACTTCACCCAGCCGCCCCCCCGATTTTCGGAGGCATCCCTGGTCAAGGAGCTGGAGGAAAACGGAATCGGCAGGCCCAGTACCTATGCCAGCATTTTGACCACCATCCGAAGCAAAAACTATGTCGAACTGATCAAGGGATATTTTGTTCCCAGCGAACTGGGGTTTATTGTCAACGATCTGATTGTGGTCAGTTTCCCGGATGTATTTGATGTGGATTTTACGGCCAAAATGGAGTCGGACCTTGATCGGATCGAAACATCCGAGCTGGATTCCCTTGAAATTCTGAACCGGTTTTATGAACAGTTTAAAAAAGATCTGTCACATGCGGATCAGAACATGATCAGCATGAAGCGCCTGGGAACACCGACAGATATCGATTGTCCGCAGTGCAAAACCAAAAAGCTGCATATCAAAATGGGGAAAAACGGGCATTTTCTGGCCTGCAGCGGATACCCGGAGTGCCGATATTCCTGCAACTACACGCGGTCTGAAACCGGGACGGTTCAAATGGAAGAACGGCCGTCAGAGGAAACCGTAGACCAGGTTTGCGAGAAATGTGGGGAGCCTATGGTCATCCGGCAGGGCAAATTCGGATCATTTCTGGCCTGCAGCGGATACCCAGCCTGCAAAAACACGCACTCCATGAATGGAAATGCTGGCGGCAACGAGACCGGGGTTGCCTGCCCCAAATCCGGCTGCAATGGCATGCTCACTCAGCGTACGTCCAAACGGGGAAAAGTGTTTTATGGATGCAGCCGTTATCCGAACTGTGATTATGCCATCTGGGACAAGCCGGTTTTACAGGAATGCCCCCAGTGCCATGCTCCTTTCCTGGTCGAAAAAACCACCAAATCCAAAGGAACGTTACTTTCATGTCTGACCGATGGATGCGGATATCGGAAACCGGTCGGTTCGTAGGTTAACCCGTTGCCGTTTCGAGAGTTAACCGATTCATATGTAAACCGGCAAATGGAAAAATCAACACAATGAACTGCATCGATGCCATAGAGGGAAGCTTCAAGCACCTCATACATAAAATTCATCAGGCGTATCAGGAAGAGATTCAGGATGATACGGCGTATATTCGAAACATCCATGCCATTATGGATGCCGTCGATGATTTTCTTCAAGCGCATCCCGAGTTGATGATGAACGATCCCCGAATTCTGAAACGGATTCTGTATGACTATTCCAGGGAAGTCTGGATGAGGACAATCATGAATCAGAATGATTTGGAAAGCGACGCTTTAACGGTGTTGGACCGGGAAGAATATCAGCAGTACTATTTTGATTATATTTATCATAACGGGGTTTACCCACCCTGATCCAAACCATCAAACACCGCCTGATGGCGCAGGGCCCGAATCCGGTCCCGGTAATCAATGGCTTTTTCAAATTCCAGATCCCTTGCCGCTTTATCCATCAGGGATTCAAGTTCTGCAATATTTTTTTCCAGATCAACCAGACTTCGGTAGGATGCAACCGGTTCGGAAATTGAAGGCGTTCTTTTTGCGCCTGGCCGGCGATCTTCGGTAAACAGCCGCGTGATCTGTTTGGTGATGGTTTCCGGCGTGATGTGGTGGCGCTGATTGTAGGCCAGTTGAATCTCCCGCCGGCGTGTGGTTTCCGCAATGGCCCGCTGCATGGAATCCGTGACATGATCCGCATACATGATGACCTTGCCATGCACATTCCGGGCTGCCCGGCCGCAGGTCTGAACCAGGGATCGGGTGGATCTCAGGAATCCCTCCTTATCCGCATCCAGAATGGCAACCAGGGATACCTCCGGAATATCCAGTCCTTCCCGAAGCAGGTTGATACCAACGAGTACGTCGAATTTTCCCGTTCTGAGATCCCGGATGATTTCCATCCGTTCTATGGTGCTGATATCCGAATGAAGATACTGAACCTGAACGCCCAGATCAGAATAGTACTCCGTCAGATCCTCGGCCATCCGCTTGGTCAGTGTGGTAACCAGAACCCGCTCATTCTTTTCAATGTGGATATGAATTTCCTCCAGAAGATCATCGACCTGATGAATCGCTTTTCGAACCTCGATTTCCGGGTCAATGAGGCCGGTGGGCCTGACGATCAACTCGACAATGGCATTTTTTGATTTGTCACGCTCTTCGTCGGCCGGTGTCGCAGATACATACACGGCGTGATGAATACGGGATTCGGATTCCTCAGAGGTCAGGGGGCGGTTATCCAGGGCGGACGGCAGCCGGAAGCCATATTTCACCAGGGTTTCTTTCCGGGAACGGTCTCCCCGATACATGCCGCGAATCTGGGGGAGTGAAATATGGCTTTCGTCAAAAAATGTGATAAAGTCATCTGGAAAATAATCGAGAAGCGTGGGTGGCGGCTCACCTGCCGATCTGCCGGTCAGATGGCGGGAATAATTTTCGATGCCGTTACAGTAGCCAAGCTCCATCATCATTTCCACATCAAACTGGGTTCTCTCTTCAATGCGCTGGGCTTCGATGAGCTGGTTTTCAACCCGGAAATAATCAATTCGTTCCTTTAATTCGAGCATGATGCTATCGATGGCCCGTTTGAGCGTGGTTTTCTGGGTGACGTAGTGGCTGGCAGGAAAAATGGCGGTATGCTGAAGCCGGTTGGAGACAATCCCCCGCAACGGATCAATTTCTGAGATCATTTCAATTTCATCGCCAAAAAAATCCACCCGGATAGCTTTATCCTCTTCATAGGCCGGAAAAATTTCCACACGATCCCCTCTGACCCGGAATACGCCCCGGTGAAAATCCATGTCATTCCGTTCATACTGAATGGCGACCAGACTTCGAAGCAGCTTTTCCCGGTCCATCTCCGCGCCGACAGAAAGCTCAACCCGCATGGCCAAATAGTCTTCCGGTGCACCCAGACCATAGATGCAGGAAACACTTGCCACCACAATCACATCCCGGCGTGTCAACACCGACATGGTGGCCGAATGCCTGAGTTTGTCGATCAGCTCGTTGATCGATGAATCTTTCTGAATATAGGTGTCGCTGGTGGGGATGTAGGCTTCGGGCTGATAATAATCATAATAACTGACAAAATATTCAACGGCGTTTTCCGGAAAAAGTGACTTGAATTCGGAATAAAGCTGGGCTGCGAGGGTTTTGTTGGGCGCAATCACCAGACTGGGTCTTTCGATCCGGGCGATGATATGTGCCATGGTAAAGGTTTTTCCGGAACCCGTTACACCCAGCATCACGTTATGACGATTTCCGGCAAGAAGAAGTTCACTCAAGCGATCAATGGCTTCAGGCTGATCGCCTCTGGGTGAAAAATCGGATATCAGTTTAAATAACGGCATCGTTTACGTTGAACCTGACAGGTATGATTCATGATTCTTTATGATGCCAGTACGGATTGATGATGTCTTCAAAAATGCTCATGGCAGCCTCCGCTCCCTGTCCCGCAGCCGTTACGATTTGCTTGTACCCGCCTTCCACATCGCCAGCCGAATAGATGCCCGGGATACTGGTCCTGTGCCGGTTATCCTTTTGAATGTAGCCGTCGGCCGTCAGGGTAAGCCCCAGTTTTTTGGCCAGTTCCACGGCGGGTTGATACCCGATTGCCAGAAACACGCCGTTGGTCGGTAACACGGAAGTCTGGCCGGTCTGATTGTTGACGATGCTGACCGACTCCACTCGGGCAGCGCCGTTAATCTCCTGAACTTCCGTGTTCCATAAAATGGGAATGCCGGCTGATTCAAGCTGCCGGATCAGAAATTCCTGTGCGCGGAGAGTGTTTTGTCGATGCACCAGTGTTACCTGTACGCCGATATGGTGCAGATACAATGCCTCGGTCACGGCAGAGTTGCCACCGCCGATCATGACAACTTTTTTTCCCTTGAATAATGGACCATCGCAGGTACTGCAATAGCTGACGCCTCTTCCGGACAGGCGGGATTCACCCGGAACGCCCAGATGTTTGTGATTGGCTCCTGTGGCGATCAGAATGGTTTTGGCCTTGAACTTCCGCCGGCTGGTTGTGATATCAAAAACAGGCCCCGGTTGTATGTCCATAACGGATTCACCCTGAAAAATCTGAACATATTCCAGTGCATGGCTGACCATGATATCCACCAGTGCTTTGCCGCCGACATGCGTAAATCCGGGATAATTTTCAACGATTGGCGTTGCCGCAACCTGACCGCCCAGCGCATTCTGTTCAACGAGTGCTGTTTTCAGGCCACTGCGAACCGCATAAATGCCTGCGGTGAGGCCGGCCGGCCCGCCACCCACGATCAGTAGATCGGTTTCAACCAGTTCCGCATCCACATCGGGTATAAAAATGGTCTGAGGTTCCATCATGAGCAAAGACTGGGCGAAAACCTCTTCGGGTTGAGCGCCCTGGCCGATCAGAACGTCATTGGCAAAGGTCTGTGGCACGCTGTGAGCCTCATACTGTTGCGCGATGTCGGGTCTGCATTGAATGTCAATGATTTCCACTGAAACAAATTGTGGATTTTCAATGGCCGCCCGGATGGCATTGATTGCCTGTTGCGGGCAGTACGGGCAGGATGGACTGACAAACACCTTGATATTCCGGGAAGAATCGATTTTACCAATCACTTTTTTCGACTGCGCACTCAATTGACTGTCGCCGTCACCCACCAGAAAAAGCATATCCAGAAACGTTCTGGCTTCCTCACCCATTGGGGCACCGAGCCACCGAATCGACACCCGCTCCGGAGAAATCAGAAGCGTTGGTGCATCATTCACCAGCCATTTCCGGGCCATTTCATGTCCCAGGCTGTATTCTTTGAAGTTAATTTTCGATGTCAGCTCCCGAAACGCCCGCACCACCTGCCGGGTCGCATCCACAAACACATCGTCTTTGCCTTTTTGGGTGAAAAACAGCAAATCGATCGGATGTTTCAATTTTTCAAAAGCGTCTTTCAACTGGCGGATTATCTGGGCTTCATTCGGTGTCTGGGGTTGGTTTTTGCCGGTTTCCATTGTAGTCAGTCCTCCATCATGGATAAAATAGGGATCGAACGAGTCGACAGGACAACATGGCTTCAGCCAACTGTAAATCGCCCTTTGTCGTTATTTTAATGTTATATGGGCTGCCCTGAATGATATGAACCGAATGATCCGACATCTCGAGCAGGGCGGCATCATCGGTGGCTGTGTTCTGATTTTTCAGCGCAGTTTCATGGGCATCGCGGATAAGATCATACCGAAATACCTGGGGTGTCTGCGCTGTCCAGATGGTTTTTCGATCCAGCGTCGTCAGAATGACACCGGAAGCCGACATCTGTTTCGGGGTATCGGTTGCCGGCAATCCAACGATGCAGGCGCCGGTTGAACGGGCTATCCGGATGCACCCGTCAATCTGCTCGGTCCGGATAAGGGGTCTGGCGCCATCATGAATGACCACCAGATCGTCCGGTTCACCGGTCAGAGCCAGAAGACCCAGATACACGGATTCCTGACGTTCGTTCCCTCCCGGAACCAGCAAAATGGGCTTTTTGACAGTTGCCTGGGGCAGTATGCGATGTCGGCAGAAATCCAGGTCGGCTTTTGGAAGAACCCAGACGATTTGATCAATTGCATCGCAGGCATCGAAGGCGGTCAGGGTATGGCAGACAATCGGCCGGCCAGCCAGCATCAAATATTGTTTGGAAATCGATTCTCCCATCCGGATTCCGATGCCGGCCGCCACGATGATTGCGGTTGTTCTCAAAACAGGTTGCCCCCTGTCAATGTTCCTATTTCAGATAGGCGATCTCTCTGGGCAGGGGAACCCCTTTGCCCATCATATCCTCGCCATAATTGCACCCAGCCAGTATTTCGATATCTTTCAGCGCCCGAATATCGCCTTCAAAAGCCACCTCGGTGATATTTTCCTTGTGAATTTTTCCGCCGGCCCATTGAATATCCAGTACGCTGCTGGCGTCAAACCGGTCCGAACCCACCAGTAGATCGACATGTCCGCCATAATGCTGAACAATTTTGGCGACCAGAAGGCTGGGGCGGGTGTGAAATCCCAGTGAGACCGGAATACCGACCCGAACACTTGCCCGCTCGATATTTTCATTCAGGATTTCATGAGCCAGTTCTTTCCCGGTCGTTAAAAAATGACAGGCATAAAATACACCGTAATTAACGATCCGATCCAGCAGCAACTGCGGATCCACCAGTTCAGAAAGGCGCTCCTGTGCCCGCTTATAGGTATCTTTGTAGCCGGCATCATGCAAATGCCGTTCATACAGATGCAACAGTCTGCCCGCCATCTGAAGAAGATGAAACACAACGGAAAAAAATCCCCTCAGTTCCTTCAGTTTCCGATTTCCGAACAGATATCCCCCATGAATGACATAGGTGTCAAATGAGGACTGAAGGTTGTGAACCAGCATTTCAAACCGCCGGATTTCCACTTCATTGATTTTTTTGGGAATCAGCGACAGAATTTCAGAGATACCATACGGCTCAAAAAAACCGATCTGATCGAAATTTCCGGCAATACTTAAAAACTCACTGGCAATCTTGACGACATTTTCCTTTTGCTGCGTCTTGTCTTCATCATCAATATCATAGGCCAACATCTGGGATGTGGTGATATTGGGAAAATCACTATAGGCAAAGCCGGTCTCCGGCAAAGGGATATCCAGACGTTCGGCCTCATCCAGAATCGCCGGGGCCAGTTGAATCAGGGACTGATTGAGGAAATTCAGCGTGGATGTACCCTGTTTCTCAAACTCGGCCGTATTGGGGAGGCCGTAGAATACCAGGCGGTTACTGATATGTTTCTGGGAGTAACTTCCGCTGCACAGATGAACAATTGTTGCGGCCAGTTCCCGATAATAATACCAGTTTTTATTATTTTTGGCTCCATGAAAATCCAGGAAATCTTCCAGAAGCTTGGTGGTCGAAATCAGTTTGGAATAAAACCGTTTGGTGTATATCTCTGAATCGGTTGAATAACTGACAATGTATTGGCAGCATTTCAAGAGATCCGCAGAAAATATCCGGGCCTTTTCGGCAAATGAATCCGTTGAATGGATCATGGCAAATGACTTACTCCAAATTTCCGGTATGCATATGAATTACATCATATCCTTCTGAGTTTCGGCAATGGTCTGCTCCAGGCGCTGCTTCAGTGACGGTGGAAGCCCCTCGATATCCACATTCAGAAAGCCCCTGACGATGGTTGACACCGCGGCTTCCTCATCCAGCCCCCGGGCCATCAGATATTCGATTTCCCGTTTGTCTATCTTGCCGACAGCCGCCTCATGCGACATTTCCACACCGGGCACATATCCGGAAAGTTCGGGTATGGCCTGCATCAGGCCATCATTCAGAATCAGCCCCTTGCATTCCAGATGGGCCTTGATTCCCGGGGCTTTACCAACCAGATCACCTCTTGCGATAATCGTGCCGCCGGTGGTGATGGCCCTGGAAATGATTTCCGCCCGGGTTTCGGGTGCTTCCAGAATGATTCGCGACCCCACATCCATATGGGTTCCTGCGGCTGCGACCAATATGCTGTTATAGCGACCCACCGCACCTTTCCCTTCCAGATAGGTGGTGGGATACATCTGAAGGGATCCAACGGGTTTCAGGGAAATGTAATTGGAGATGATCACACCGCCCTCTGCCACGCGGGTGACGGTACGGGGCCGAACGTTCACCTGCTCTCCCCAGTCATGAATCATGGTGAAGATGAGTTTGGCGCCTTTTTTGACATAGAACTCCGAAACCCCGACATGAAGACCGGAAACAAGATGCGGCGCAGTGGCGCATCCGGTAATGATATGAAGTTCTGAATTTTCTTCTGCAATGACAATATTGTGAACATGCTGGGAAAAATTTTCTTTGGCAATATACAGGCAGGCTTGAACCGGCTGGCTGACTTTTGCACCGGGAAGGGACCGGATAAAGTAACCCTCATGGGGCATTTCCATGACGCGCAGGGTAAATTCATCCTTATCCGGTGCGATATTTTTCCAGATATAATTTTTCAGCCAGTCATGCTGGTTAACAGCCTGGCTGATGCCCATGACCTCAACGCCAGGCTGACAGGTTTTACAGTGAATGACCGACTGATCCATCTGAATAAACGATCCGGAGCGAACCGTCTCATGGGTATCCACACCGACGCTTAAAAACTGATCCGCATCAGAAGCATCGATCCGGGTCAGATCATCCACATAGTCATGATGTTTCGCATGGCTGTCGTATTGATTCAACTGACTGATATGTTTATCGTCTACAGGGTGCATCGCACACACTCCTCATAACCGTATTCCCGAATCCATTTCAGAATCTCTCTGGCGTTTCGCGAACAGCACATGACACCATTATATAGAACCTGGCCTTTGTCGGATGTAATATAATCCAGAATATGGCCGGTGTGCGTGATCACCAGCGCAGACTTGGACCGGTCCTGGAATATTTCCCGATGGGGGCGAAGAACTGGGCGTTTGATCCCGCGTTTCAGGAGTGCATTGATCGTATCTCCCAGCATGACAATACTTTCAAGATCCACGCCGGACTCTGGCTCATCCAGAAGCACCAGATCCGGGGACTGGGCCATGAGTTGGAGCAATTCGGATCGTTTTATTTCGCCTCCGGAGAAATTATGGTTGACATCCCGGTCCAGAAATTGGCTGAAATTGACCTGGGCTGCCATGGAATCCACGTCGATGGGCCGTTCTCCCGCACACATTTTCACCATATCCCGGGTTTTGAGGCCATGAATGGTGGGAGGACGTTGAAAGGATATGCCAATGCCCATGCGTGCCCGCTCATGAATGGACAGGTGGGTGATATCCTCACCCTTGAAGGTGATTTTGCCATGGGTGACCCGGTAGCCCGAAAATCCCATCAGCGTCATCATCAGGCTGGTTTTTCCAGAACCATTCGGACCAAACAGAACATGGGTCTCCCCTTCCGGAATGTGCATATTGACATTTTTCAGAATGGGTTTTCCCCCAACCTCAACGCCAAGTTCTTCGATCAGAAGCATATGTTGTGTCCTTAAAATATGAAAATGACATTTCCCGCTTTTCTTCTGAATCCTGACTACGGAATTCTGTTTTTACATTTTCACGATAAAAATTCAGGCCAAAGCAGCTCGTAAGCCGAATTCTGTTATCTGAACCGGTTACCCGGTTTCAGATCAACGATCATTCATCTATGGACGCCGGTTGCCCGACGCCTCTTGCGACCGACCCGGGAGCTCGGGCGGGCAGCCCTCAGACACTCCCCTATTTGGTCTTGCACCGGGTGGGGTTTACCAAGCTTCTCCGGTCACCCGAAGAACTGGTGCGCTCTTACCGCACCATTTCACCCTTACCGGATCAAACCGGAACCTGTATCGTGGCAGAAAGCCAGGATACAGGGTACTCCGGTTTTTTCCGGCGGTATATTTTCTGTTGCACTTTCCTTCGCGTCGCCGCGACTCCACGTTATGGAGCACCCTGCCCTGTGGTGTTCGGACTTTCCTCCAGGAACTCGCGTTCCCAGCGATCGTTTGATCTACTTTGGCCTGAAATCAGGATGGCAGCCAATAAATAATCCGCTGACAATTGGGGCAAAGCTTGACGCTCTTGCACCGTTGCAGTTCATTATACATCTGGGGTGGAATATTGACATTGCAGCCATTACAGATGGAGTTAACCGCCGGCACTACCGCATTGCCGCGGTTATGTACAGACCGTACCCGGTCGAACAGTTTCAGCAAAGACGGGTCGGCCTGCGTGGCAAACTGATCTCGTTCTCCATCCAGTGCCTGCAGGCGGTTTTCCTGAATATCCGTTTCTTTCTGGATGCTTTTCTTTTCGACCTCAAGCGTCCGGGTCAGGCTTTTCATGTCTTCAAGGGCAGCGGAAATCAGTGCTTCGCTGTTTTCAATCTGATTTAACAATGCCAGCATGTCATCATCAAATTTGGTATTCTGAGATTTCAACTCCTCAATTTCTTTCAGCAGGGCCTGATATTCCCGGTTGGTTTTTACGGATTTCAGTCTTTCCTGACTTCTCAGAACCAAAGCCTGATTGTTTTGGACATCCTGTTCCAAAGATCGGTAGGCCTTTTGATTTTCTGCAACGGCTGTGGTTTCCTGTTCAATCAGATTCTGCTTTTCATCGATCTGTTGTGTCACTTCCTCCAATTGCTTGGAAATGCCGGCCAGTTGCAACTGAATCCGGGCCCTCTCTGCTTCGATTTGCTGAAGCGCCACCAGGGTTTTAATCTGCTCTTTCATTTGCACAATCCATTGTCGAACGTTTTTTCCCGTCCGCATCCAGACGAGGTGTCAACACGCCAATCCCGCTGGAAATCAGGGCGAATCCGCGTGTTGTCCGATCGTCATATTAAAAAGGTTAATGATTAAACGCAATCCATCCCTCATACCCACTGAAATGGATCGCTTTCCAGTTGACAGGGTTCAACGCGAGCCGACATTCCGGATTCATTCAGACAGTCCCGAATACGATCGGCCAAAATATTCACAATCAGATGTTCCGAGGCAAAATGTCCGATATCAATCAATCCCCGACCCATCGCTTCCACGGTTCTGGCATCGTGATAATGAAGGTCTCCGCTGATATAGACATCGGCGCCGGAAGCGGTAAACGCCTTCATCAGGCTGGAACCGCTTCCAGTGCAAACGGCTGCCGATCGGATGATCCGGTTGGGATCGCCTGCAAATTTGACCAATTGAACGTTCAGCACTTTTTTAAAAGATTCGGCCATGTCTTTCAATCTGACCGGCGTTTTCAGTTCTCCCACCCGGCCCATACCCTGGCCGTCCGGCTCCGAAGGCAGGGGATAAACATCATAAGCCATGGTCTCATAAGGATGGCTCCTGCGAATATGGGCGATAACATCCGAAAGATCGGGAACGTGAACCCGGGTTTCGATACGCACCTCATCCACATGTGTGATCCGGCCGAATTCACCGATAAACGGACGGGCAGAGCCCATGGGAAGAAATGTTCCAATCCCTGAATTTCTAAATGAGCAGCATGAATAGGCCCCAATCCTGCCTGCACGGGTTTCGATGAGGGCATTCAGTGTCTGCTGTTCATGGGATGCGGGCGCATACACAACCAGTTTGCAAAATTCGGTCATCGATGGCTCAGTCAGTACGGACCGGTTTATCAGTCCGATCCGGTCTGCCAGAATATCATTGGTGCCCTGATGGACCTTATCGAGATTGGTATGGGCGGCGTAAATGGCGAGTCTGGATTCAGTGGCAAGTTGCAAAATGGCGCCAGCGGGTGTGTTGAAATCGATTGCGGAAAGTGGTTTAAAGATGAGCGGATGATGGGTGATCAGCAGATTGATCTGCTGTTGGCAGGCTTTTTTGACGATTTCAGGCAGGGGATCCAGCGCTACCCAGATGGTTTGGACTGGCCAATCCCTGTTTCCGATCTGGAGCCCCACGGAATCCCATGATTCAGCCAGGGACGGGGGCGCCAGTTTTTCCATGATTCGAATGATATCCGCCAATATTGCCATAGAACCGAAGTCCAGAAGTATTGCTTTCAAGAAAATGATTGGGAACGGCAGCCGGGAGGGGATAGACCTGTTTCCGACGATTTGAAAAACTGTCGGTCATCCCCGACCGATAACGCACCCAAACGCTTTATCTTGAAAGCCATATCATAATAAAAGAAGGCGTGGAACACAAACGGTTCCCACGCCTTGATAATGATGTCGGTTAAAATGGGCCCACCTGGGTTCGAACCAGGGACCGACCGGTTATGAGCCGGTGGCTATTCCAACTGAGCTATGGGCCCGTTCAACTTGTACTTTCTATCCATTCATTTGTCAAGTATTAGGACTCAATGAAACTTTTCAACTTTCTACTTCGCGTGGGATGTCTCAGTTTTCTCAACGCCTTGGCTTCGATCTGACGGATTCGTTCGCGTGTCACTGCAAAATCCTGTCCCACTTCCTCAAGGGTATGATCCGCTTTTTCACCAATTCCAAACCGCATGCGAAGCACTTTTTCTTCCCGGGGGGTCAGCGTTGCAAGGACCCGCCGTGTCTGTTCCGCCAGATTCAGGCTGACAGCCGCATCTGAAGGCAGCATGAATTTTTTATCCTCGATAAAATCGCCCAGATGGCTGTCTTCTTCTTCTCCGATCGGTGTTTCAAGCGAAATCGGTTCCCGCGCAATTTTCAAAACCTTTCGCACCTTGTCGAGCGGTATTTCCATTTTTTCAGCAATTTCTTCGGGTCGAGGCTCACGTCCCAGTTCCTGAACCAGATATCGCGACGTTCGAATCAGTTTATTGATGGTTTCGATCATATGGACCGGAATTCGAATGGTTCGGGCCTGATCGGCAATTGCCCGGGTAATGGCCTGACGAATCCACCAGGTCGCATAGGTGCTGAATTTGTAGCCTCTTCGATATTCAAATTTATCGACGGCCTTCATCAGGCCGATGTTTCCTTCCTGAATCAGATCCAGGAACTGAAGCCCCCGGTTGGTATATTTTTTGGCAATACTGACTACCAGGCGAAGATTGGCTCTGGTCAGTTCGCTTTTGGCCATCTTGGCCTTGAAACGACCTTCATCCACCTCTGCCATGATTCGCTTCAGCAGTGCCGGACTGGATTTGACAAAGTTTTCCCGCTCATGGATCTGTAGCTGATAATGCGACAATTCATTGAACAGCGTCTGAGCTTCTTCCCGGTTCAATCCACTGCGGTTTAATACCAGTTGTTCAAATTCATCCGGATGATTGAGGCATATTGCCAGATCGGTTTCCGTTGTTTTCAGGCATCCAGCGCAAAGGATCATTGTTTTTTTCATCGATTCAAACCAGTCGATCTGGCTGCGGATCATTTTTTCAATTTTGTCAATGACACTTCCTTCAAGACGCCAGTCCTTCAGCAGGTCAAAAATTTTGTAGTTTCTTCGTGAGATCCGCCTTTTGAATGCCTGTTGTTCGCTGGAATCCAGAGAATCAGAAAACATCTGCTCGCGAAATGCCTTGTTTTCATCATTGATGGAACGAATCATGCGAATCGTGTTCAGAAATTTTTCGGTCTGAACCACTTCGTCGACATAGGTGTCACCTTCATCGATATCTTTCAGTACATATTTGGGACGCAGTGATCCGGACTCGATATGGCCGCCCAGATTCAGAATACATTCCACGCCGGTCGTGGTGTGGATCAGTGCCTTTAAAACCTCCTGTTCGCCTTCTTCAATTTTTTTGGCAATTTCAACCTCACCCTCCCGGCTGAGAAGGGTCACCAATCCCATCTCACGCAGATACATTTTCACTGGATCGGTAACGGTTCCAAAATCGGTCAGTGCCGTTTCTTTTCGGAGTCGCTTTATTCGGTCCTTGGCATCATCACCACTGGACCGAATCGGTTTTTCATCCAATATTTCAATATCCAGATTTTCAAACATCATCAATGTCTCATCAATTTGATCATGCGCGATAATGTCATCCGGCAGCGCACGGTTAATATCATCAAATGTCACGGAGCCTTTTTCCTTGCCTTTTTGAAACAGCTCTTTCAGTGGCTTTGATGCGATTTTTTTTTCCGGTTTCCGTCTGGCAACAATTGGCTTGCTCATGGTTATTCGCCTCCTGAGGATATCAAAGCGGATTGAGCATCTTTCAGCAGTTGACAAAGCATCTGATCATTCTGATCCGCTTCTGCTGATTTTATTTTTCGAATCCACATGGCGTTCAGATCATGTTTACGCTTTTTTTCATACTGAGAGATCAGTTTCTGACAGGCTTCATCGGTCCACTCCTGGTGAATGATGGAGAGTTCACCGACCAGTCGGCGTTCAATCGGATCATCCGAATTTTCCATCATGACAGAAGCCAGTTCCGATGAAGATATGGTGCGACAACTCCGGCATACGCTGATAATCCGCTCTCCAATACGTTTTAAGACCGGATCATCAAAACAGTCCAGGACGCATTTACGATGGATTTCAGAAACAATTTCTGGAACCTGTATCATCATCATCACCGCATGTCGATCCAGCCGGCTGAACGGTTTTGCCGGAACCGGTCTCGATTTCCCGGAGTGCCGGATGGTTGCTGAGGATCGTCGAATGCGATCCTGAATGGCTGCTTCCGGAATTCCGGTTTTTTCCGACAATTCCCGAATGGCAGTCAGACGGATAAGCCCATCTACCGATTCGAGCGACGCCAGTTGCTGCTCCATGTCGTCGATGACATGAACCTTGCCATTCGGGGACAAGCCATGTTTGATGATCGCCATATCGGTTAAAAATGAAAAAACACTCATGGCGCCGGCTGCAGCCTTCCGAAATTCGTCTGAACCGAATTCATTCAGATAGGTATCCGGGTCATGACCCTTAGGCAGAACCAGAATTCGAATGTCATCGTACCGTTTTTCGGTTTTAAACAGATCGATGCATCTCGACGCTGCCTGAATTCCGGCCTGATCCGAATCATAAACCAGGATCATACGGGAAGCCAATCCCTTCAGAATCCGGATGTGCTCACCGGTCATGGCTGTGCCAAGCGTGGCGATGGTATTATAGAGTCCATGCGTGTGCATGGCGAGCAGATCCATGTAGCCTTCTGTAATAAAAACCGATCCGGTCTGTCTGCACATGGTTCTGGCCCGATTCAGGCCATACAGGCTGCGGCTTTTTTGATAGATTAATGTTTCAGGCGAATTCATATATTTGGGTTTGGAATCATCCATGACCCGCCCGCCCATACCAATGATTCGCGAATGTCCGTCATGAATCGGAAACATGACCCGGTTTCGGAAGCGATCAAAATATCCATTGCCGCCTTTTCTGGGAATGATCAGGCCGGATTTTTCACCCATGACCGGATCAATTCGATGACGCCTGAAATGACCTGTCAGGCCGTCCCAACTGTCCGGTGAAAATCCCAGCAAAAACGTTTTGATGATATCAAGAGGTACCCCCCGGTTCATCAGATACTGCAGGGCCGGTTTCCCAAGCTCATGATTCAGCAGGACGTCGTGGTAGAAATCAGCGGCGAGACGGTTGATTTCAAACAGAATTTCCTTTGGGTCAACCGGGCGGTTTTCGATTTTTCCAGTTGGCGATTCACTAACCGGAATGCCGTAACGACGGGCAAGACCCTGAACGGCTTCAACGAATGGAATCCTCTGGTATTTCATCAGAAAGGAAAAAACATCGCCTCCTTCTCCACAGCCAAAACAATGAAAAATCTGTTTATCCGGGGACACGGTGAAAGAAGGCGTTTTTTCGGAGTGAAAGGGACAAAGGCCGGTGAAATCTTTTCCTGTTTTTTTCAGCAGAACAACATCGGATATGATGTCTATAATGTCTGATGCCTGCCTGATCTGATCAACTGTATGTTTTGGGATAGCCATCGATACGCTTCCGCCTACTCTGGATAGATCCCTACTGTAATGAAACCGGAGAAAAAAATTGCAATTTTTTAGATGAATTTAAATGAATTGTCAATTAAATTGTTTTTTAACCCACGATTTTAGTTAATTTAACCATGAAATATTCAAGGTCAAGCCAGGGGAATTATAGCTTTCAAGATAATGATTTGGGGAAGGCAGCAGGGAGGGGATAGGCCTTTTTTGGCCATCCCCGACAGATAACGCACCCAAAATCTTTATCTTGAAAGCTATAGATATCGAAAACGGCCGTTACAGATCAGCAAACGACGTCAGCGACACGGATAATATCCCCAGAATCTCCTCTTTGGTATACCGTTTTCCATTTCCGATGCCCGGACACTCAAGACAGGTATTTTTCCATAAGGATTCTGACCGAAGGGTCGGAAACCAGAATGGATAGGTTCTGCATTGCATGGGTCTGACCGAATAGATGACACAGCCATTTTGAGAATAAAACCGGCAGCCTCCGTCAGAACTTTCAGCGATGGCAAGCCCTTTTGGGTATGGATGAATGAATTCGGTCGTAACATCCTGAACGGATTGATTCAGATGAATGGCTATCTTTTCAATTTCTTCCGGGGTAATATGAACGATTCCGGGGCCGCCGGTACAGCATGTGCCGCACCGGCGGCAGGCAAATCGAATACCGTTGTCAAAAAAATAGGGGCGGGAAAAAGTATTACTCATAGTTTGTTAACCTAAGTCCCAAACACATGGATGTCAACCACGATGCACATTTTTGGAAATATTTATTGTGAATGCAAACACTTTTCTTTATTCTGCGATGCCGGTATGATCCGGAGCACAAAGAAGTTGACACCCGGCTGTCAGACAAAACGGCTGAAAACTTTGAAATTCGAAATTTCTTGTTCGATATTCCCTTTTTATCCTGAATACGGGGTTCTGAAGCCTGTATTGTCACGGCAAGGAAAATGATAAATGACAGAAAAACAGCCCCGCCACCTGCGCATTGGACTGCTTAGCTACCGCAGCAATCCATTCTGTGGTGGACAGGGTGTGTATGTGCAGAATCTCAGCCGTGCGCTCACCCAACTTGGACACCATGTCGAAATCATCAGCGGGCCGCCGGTGCTGCATGTGAATAACCGGATTCCTCTTATTCGCCTGCCGTCTCTGGATCTGTACAATCCCGAAGATCCATTTCGCACCCCTTCTTTTAAGGAGTTGATGGATCCGCTGAATTTTCTGGAATGGGCCGGTGTAGTGACCATGGGATTTCCAGAACCATTTGTTTTTGGAATTCGCGCTTTTCAGCATCTTCGGAAACGATTTCACCAGTATGATGTCATTCATGACAATCAGAGTCTCTCGTATGGTGTGTGGCTGATGCAGCGACATATCCCGGTAGTGGCAACAATTCATCACCCCATTACCGTGGACCGGTCTATCGATGTTCGGGCTGCGGAAAATTTCTGGAAAAAGCTGAAGATGATGCGATGGTATTCCTTTATCGGGATGCAGAAACGGGTATCCCGAAGTCTGCATCATATCATCACCGTCTCCCAATCCGCGATGCGGGATATCCAGAAAGAATTTCATATGAATGCAGACTGTTTTCATGTTGCACCCAACGGTATCGATACGGACCGGTTTTTCCCCATGCCCCAGATTCATCGGGAACCGGGCCGTATCATTGTCACCAACAGTGCAGATACGCCGCTTAAGGGCTTATCCTATCTGCTTCCGGCGGTAAAGGACATTTCCCGAAAACAGGACGTCCGATTGATCGTTATCGGATCACCCAAAAAGAACGGGGTCGTGGAAACCCTGATTCGGGATCTGGATATGGCCAATCGGGTGACATTTACCGACAGAATCGACCATTCGGCGTTTGTTCAGGAATATGCCAGGGCATCCGTCGCCGTGGTTCCGTCGCTTTATGAAGGATTCGGGCTTCCGGCAGGAGAGGCGATGGCCTGCGCAACGCCGGTCGTCAGTACGACTGGCGGCGCCCTTCCGGAAGTGGTTGGAAATGCGGGTGTTCTGGTTCCACCGGGAGATTCCGGGGCGTTGTCTCAGGCAATTTCCAATCTGCTGAACAACCCGGCTCAGGCAGCAGAACTGGGTCAGGCCGGATACCGGCGGGTGCATCGTCTGTTCACATGGAAAGCCGCGGCTCAAAAAACCGTGGATGTCTATCGAAGCGCGATTGATGCATACCGTTGATTTTTCCAGGCTTCAATTGAAAGAAGGAGACCGGATTCTGGATATCGGCTGTGGAAGCGGCCGCCACTGCGCTGCCGCGTATGAATGCCCCAACCTCAGCGTTGTGGGCATGGATATGAATATGAATGATGTGTTAAAGGCACGTGACAGGCTGATCTTTCATGAACAATGGGGAAGGCATGGCAATGGCGAGTGGGCGCTTTCCATCGCAGATGCGGGCAGCCTGCCTTTTATGGCCAGCAGTTTTCATGCGGTGATCTGTTCCGAGGTTCTGGAGCATATTGAAACCGACACCGGGGTTCTGACCGAAATCTACCGGATACTGAAACCTGGAAAAATTCTTGCCGTGAGTGTGCCCCGTTACTATCCGGAGCGAATCTGCTGGGCGCTTTCAGCCGAATACCACCAGACCTTGGGCGGCCATATCCGTATTTATCGGAAGTCCCAATTGGTCGGGAAACTGAAACAGGCCGGATTTATCGTCCTGCACAGCCATCATGCACACAGTCTGCACACGCCATACTGGTGGTTGAAATGCGCAATCGGGCCGGACAACGACGATGTGTGTATTGTTAAACTGGTTCATCGTTTTTTAACCTGGGACCTGATGAAAAAGCCGGCCATCACCCGGTTTCTGGACCGGCTTCTGAACCCGGTCCTGGGAAAAAGCCTGGTCCTGTATGCGGTCAAGTCAGCATGAATATTCATGGGCAGCGGATTTTACCCCATGAATGAAAATGAAATGAATCGGGGAAAACGGTAGGGTTACGGCAAATGAAGATTCTCGTCTGTGTCAAACAGGTTTATGATCCCGAGGCCCCGGTTCACCCCAGCGATGATGCAACATGGGTGGCTCTGGATGATGATGCCTTTGTCATGAACCGGTTTGACACCTATGCCGTTGAAGAGGCATTGCGGATCCGGGAGGAAATTCCTGCCACAATCGATGTGATATCCGTAGGGCCAAACCGGGCAGATGCCGTTGTCCGGAGAGCCATGGGAATGGGTGCCGATCATGGCATTCATATTTTCACCCGATCAGAGGGATATCAGAATCCATTCGAGACAGCCGGCCTGATCGCCGGGTACGCAACGGACAAGGGATATGATCTGGTTCTGGCAGGGGTGATGTCAAGCGATGATATGAACGGAATGGTCGGCCAGTTGATCGCTGAATTTCTGCATTTTCCCTGTGCCACATCGGTCATATCCCGGCAACTGATGCCGGCGTCCGGCCGAATCCGGGTCGAACGCGAAATGGAAGACGGATGGCGGGATAAGCTGGAAATTCAGCTTCCGGCGCTTCTGACCGTGCAAAGCGGCATCAATCAGCCCCGATATCCGGCGCTTTCCAAAATGCTGCGGGCCAATTCCTATCCGGTTGAGGTGATTCGATCGGCGTCTCTCAATCTGCCTTCTTTTCCGTTGTTCATCAACCAGACCGCGCTTCCGGTTAAAACCCGAGCCGGTTGCTTTATAGATGGGACACCGGTGGAAAAAGCCTGCCAGCTCATCGGGATTCTGAAAACCCGCCTGGCAGCCTAACCGGAAAGGAGACTGATTATCATGCAACCGATCGTCGTTATTGCAGAGCATCAGGGCGGTCAGATCCGTTCGGTGACCCATGACCTTGTGGCATGTGCCGTCAGGCTTCAACGCCTTCATCCCGGCGACATTCGGATCGTTCTGCTAGATGAGGACCCGGATGAAATGGCCGAAGCCCTTGCCCAAAAAACCGGTATGATGGTGATTGCGGTCCGGATTCCGGGGCTGATGCATTATCATGGTGAAATTTATAAACATGCACTGACCGATCTGCTTTCGGTCTGGCAGCCGTCCCATGTGTGTACGGCCCACACATCCCGGGGCCTCGATTTTGCGCCCGGGCTGGCCATCCGGCTGGGCGCCACCTGCATCACGGGGGTCGAAGGCCTGACAGAATGCAACGGCCGAATCGGTTATAAACGGGCGATATGCGGGGGAAAAATCATGGCTGATGTCTGTTCAGGCAGCGCCTGCACGATTCTTTCCGTCATACCCGGCAGCTTTATCCCCAATTGGTCTGAAGTGACATCAACCGGTTCAGTGGAACGGATGTCCCTGGAAATACGATCGGTCCGCAGTCATTCACATGGAATTGTCCGGACAGAATTGAGTGACGCGACAATCGATGAGGCAAAGGTTATTGTTGCTGCCGGACGGGGAATTCAGAACAAGGGCAATCTGAACCTGATCTACCGTCTGGCCGGGTTGTTCTCCAAATCCGCTGTCGGTGGCTCCCGGATTGTTTGCGATATGGGCTGGATGACTCATGGGCAGCAGATCGGGGTGACCGGACGGTCGGTCGCCCCGGATGTCTATATTGCCTGTGGCATATCAGGCGCCATTCAGCATGTGGCAGGCATGAAGGGCTCCGGTTTTATTATCGCCATCAATTCAGATCCCGGCGCCGCGATTTTCAATGTGTCTGACGTGTGCATTGTCGAAGATATCACCACCTTTATCCCCCTGCTAATCGGGGCCTATGAAAACAGCATGCCGAAATGAATCTGATTCGCATTTTTCCTTCAAGCGGCGAATGGTTTCCCACGAAAACGGCTCCAGGCTGCATGGCAGAATGGCATTGTTGGTATAGATGGGATCATCCTCAAGTGGATATCGCGAGAATCTGACGGCCTGTGGCCATAATGCGGTATGAGGAATGGGTGAATAGTATGCCGGTACCGGTGTGATCCCGGTTTCTTTTACAATATGAATGGCCTCTTCCACATCCGAGACCGGTTGTCCCGGACATCCGGCCAGAAGATAGGCGCCGACATCGCCGGATTGAAATCCTGCGTTTTTCAGGCATGTCACCGCTTGATGAAACTCATTTCGGGAAACCTTGACATCCAGTCGTTTATCCGGATCGAATGCGGTGGTTTCCAAACCCAGCCGCAGGGTCTTGAATCCGGCCTGATACATGAGTCCGGCTGTCTCCATGGTTATTTCCCGGATATGAACGGCATTCGGCGTGTGAAACCGGATGGTTTGATTCAGCCCGGATCGAATGATCATCTCAAACAGGGGGATGGCATGCCGTTCTGCATCGATCAGAAGCGCATCGTCATAAAAAACAAAATCCACTACATGGAACCGGGTGTGCCAGAACAGGATTTCTTCCATCACGCTTTCCGGTGATCGACGTCTGCGTTTGGGGTAGAGAAACGACGACGCACAGTAGTCACACGAAAATGGGCATCCCAGGGATGTCAACAGAGGAACATAGGCAATGCTGTGTTGAAGGTCGTACGCCGGGTAGGGAAGTGAATCCAGATCATCCGGATGGACATCCAGAGAAAAATCCTGGCCGGTCAGTTGTTTCAGAATAATGGGAAGTATGGTCTCACCCCTTCCTGAAAAAACCTGATCCGCACCCGAATGCCGGATCGCATGATCCTGGCACAGAGAGGCATAGATGCCACCCAGAAAAACAGGCATATGGGGCCATGCCGCCCGAATTTCCCGAATGGTTTCCTGAACACCCGGATACCAGTACGTCATAACCGAGGTAACCAGCACGGCATCGGGCCGGGGAATCAGTCGAATATCCTCTCTGAACCATGCCGGAGGGATGCCATATCGGGAATATTGACGGGGAACGTCCGAAAGTTCTTCAGGCTTTGGGATGGGTGTTTTGGCATAGGGCCCCCGGCCATACCGGGCGTGTTTATCGGTCTGCCTGGCACGGGGGTGAAACCGGTCCAGGCAGTCAATATAGTCAACCGAAATGCCAAGATTGCGCAATATCGCGCCCAGCATCAGCAGCCCGGCAGGTTTGGCCCAGAAATCATACGCGGCAAAATCATGAATCCATGGGTTGACCAGCAGGATTCGAATCGGGTTTGATTTCACGGCAGGATATCAATCCGGATCCACTTCATCATCTCGAAAATATTCCATGGAGGTTTTTTTCATTTCTTTGCGGCTGAAAAGCAGCTCATAGTCGCCAACATCGGTTTCGACCGATATTTTTCTGGCGATTTCGATACAGGATGCCTCATCTCTTGCGTGAATCATGGTATATAGATTGTATGGCCAGCCAGGCGCCGGATTGCGTCGATAGCAGTGGGAGATTTCCCGATACGAGGCCATTTTTTGCCCGACTTCCTCGATGCGGTTTTCCGCAACCCGCCAGGCAGTCATGGCATTGGCCTCAAAACCGGATTTTTGATGCCGTAACGTGGCGCCCAGCCTGCGGATGACACCCCGCTGACACAGATCATTTAAAACCGACAAAAATTCCGTTTCGGTCATATCGGTCTGTTCAGCCAGCGCCAGAAATGGCCGTTCAACCACTGGAATGTCCCTCTGGATGAACGCGATCACTTTTTTTTCAGATTCGCTCAGCATAACTCAGATGGTCTTATGAATAAGGGTTATTTTTGGGTTGCCAACGGATATCAGCACTCAGGCCCTTTCCGGAAAAAGCCGCAGAATATCGGCCTCATTGGCTGCGCAGACCCCTCTTTCCGTAATCAGGCCCGTGATCAGACGGGCCGGAGTTACGTCAAAGGCGTGATTTGCGACCGGGCAGCATGCCTGAGGAACCAGGACCTGAACGATTCTCCCGTCATACAGTCCGTCAACATACCGAACCTCGTCCGGATCACGGGTTTCGATGGGAATCTCCTGAACACCGTTTTGAATGGTCCAGTCAAATGTTGTGGATGGGATGGCCACATAAAAAGGAAGGTGATTGTCCCATGCAGCCAGGGCCTTGAGATAGGTGCCGATTTTGTTGGCCGCATCCCCGGACCGGGCAACCCGGTCTGCTCCCACAATGACCATGTCCACCATGCCATGCTGCATCAGATGGCCTCCGGCATTATCCGTGATCAGGGTATGCGGAACACCATACTGACCCAGTTCCCAGGACGTCAACCGGGCCCCCTGATTTAACGGGCGGGTTTCATCGACCCAGACATGAATATCGATTCCCGCATCAAAGGCTGCATAAATGGGGGCTGTGGCCGTACCGTATTCGATACAGGCCAGCCATCCCGCATTGCAATGGGTCAAAATCTGAATGGGTTGGCCGGGTTTGGCGCTGTGGATCTGTTGAATCAGCGCGAAGCCGTTATTCCCTATTTTCCGGCAGTTGTCAACCTCGGCATCCAGAATGGCATCTGCCTCCTTCAATGCAAGAGAAATTCTGTCATTACCTGAGTCTGCCGAAAGGATGCGGGACAACATCCGGTCAACCGCCCATGCCAGGTTGACTGCAGTGGGACGGGCCGATATCAGATGTCTGGCTGCCTCAGTCAATGCCGTATCGGGTTCTGCGAGGCCGGCTGTGGTTTTGGCAGCCAGAACCATGCCATATGCGCCGGATGCGCCAATCAGGGGCGCACCCCGAACCACCAGGTGGCGGATTGCCTGAACCATTTCATCGGGCGTACAAATTTTCAAAATTTCCAGTTTATGGGGAAGGCGTCTCTGATCAATGACGCGAATCATCCCATCGATCGGATCCACCCAGATCGGTCTCATGGGTTGTCTGTTCTTATGCATGGATACCTGGCTTTTTGGATATTCCCCGCTGAGAGGAGGCTCACTGTATATAAATAACCACTGATAATGGCTGTATAAAGTATATTTTTACCCAAAACTCAAGTATTATTTGACAGATGCGCCTGAAACGATTGAACGGTTCCGCGGTCTAACCGACAACAATCATTTGATTTAGACTCTGTTTTATGACACTATGCCTATTCGTCAACTGTCATATTCCCCATTGCCCGCATATGCAGGCTGATTGATTAATAAACCCTAATATAACGAGGTCTTAAAGCGTCTGAAAAACGCTTTGTAACTAAGATGAATCCATCCGACCGTTCCCGTTTTGTGTTTCTGGATCCCCGGGGTAAACGCTGGCCCCGACTTCGTCTGGCACTGCTTGTTACCGTCGTGCTGATTTTCACCGGCGCCGTTGTCTTTGTTCAGTCCCTGTTTATTGTACCCCATTTAAAAATTCCCGCATCGGTCCGTCAGTTGAAAGAGCGACTCAAAACCATGCAAAGTCAGGATGCGATGTTGCAGCCTGTCGCCAAAAAACCCGTTTGGCTCGAATTTGTGCGACCTGTCCAGGCCGCATTCAAAAACAGTCCCGCAAAAATGCGTCAGACCCGAGCCACTGCTGACGCGCGGCCAATCTGTGTCGGATTTTATGTGGGTTGGGATCCCAACAGCCTCGGTTCCCTGAAAACGCATTCCCGCCATCTGACGCATATCTGCCCGGAGTGGCTGACCCTGCTGGATGCATCCGGAAAACTGGATGTCACACCCGACAAGGATGTGATCGACTATGCCCGGGAGAACCATATTGAATTGATGCTGCTGTTGAACAATCTTTCTGGTGACAACTGGCTTCCCGAAGCGGTTGAGGGACTTGCCAGAGGCCCGGAAACTGCCAGACTGACATTTATTGCGCAATTGATTCAGCATCTGGAATACGCCGATGCCGGTGGACTGATCATTGACTGGGGCCAGGTGGATCCGGAATACCGGATCGATGTCACGCGCCTGCTGCAGCAGATTGCCGTGGCACTTCACCAGGCAGACATGCAGGTGTGGCTGCGGGTTCCGATGGGACGGGAGTTGAAAGTTTTTGATCTGGATGTGTTGACCAACGATCTGGATTATTTTATCGCCACACTGCATGATGAAAACTCCGAGTCCGACCTGCCGGGCCCCATTGCATCCCAGGAATGGTTTGAGGGTTGGCTGGGTGCCATGATGGGCTATGGCCAGCCTGGACAGTGGATCATTGAAATGGGATCCTATGGATATGACTGGAGCAGTGGCGCCCAAAAGCCTGAGTCCGATGATACATCGGTTGTCTCAACAAAAACCAACCGGGCGATATGGGAAACCAGTGTTCAAAAGGCGGAAACCCTGAGTTTTTCAGATGTGATGACGCGGGCCAACCGGGCTGGAATAGCGTCTTGCCAGTCAGATAAACCCGTTTATAACCCCAGCTTTGATTATTCCGACAGCGGAATTCATCACAAGGTCTGGTTTCTGGATGCGGCCACCTTCATGAACCAACTGACTGCCAGCAGAAAGTATCCCATTGGCGGAATTGGCATCTATCAACTGGGTGCCGAAGATCCGGCCATATGGGATGTGTTGCAGGCATCGGGTAGTGGACGGATGTCTTCCCAAGATCTTGAACGGCTGGCGCCCCTTGATGCCGATGCCCTGGCCGGGAATGTCGGAAAAGGCGAATTTGTGACCGTGGAAGATGCCCAGGAAGATGGTCAGAGACGGCTGGCTGCTGACGATTCCGGCCGTATCGGTGAGGTCTATGAAAAATTCCCCGCGTATCTGACCCTCTCCCGCCAGGGTGCGGGTCAGGAGGATGCGGTGGCCATCAGTTTTGATGATGGACCGGATCCGCGATGGACACCCCAAATCCTGGATATTCTGAAGGCCAAAGGGGTGAAGGCCTCATTTTTTGTCATCGGATCCCAGGCGGAAAAATATCCCGATCTGGTTCGACGCATTTTAAATGAAGGGCATGAAATCGGAAGTCATACCTACACCCACCCCAATCTGGCACAGGTATCCGAAGAGCGGATTACACTGGAACTGAACGCCACCCAGCGGCTGATAGAAGCGCTGACCGGCAGATCCACCATCCTGTTCCGGCCGCCATATAATGCCGATTCCAGACCCAGTGGCAGGAATGAAATTCTACCGTTAAAAACCGCCCAGAGACTGGGATATCTTACAGTCATGGAGAATATCGATCCGGAAGACTGGGCCCGGCCCGGCCCGGCAGAAATTGTCAACCGGGTGAGACAGGCCAGACAACTGGGTGACAATCTGATCCTGCTGCATGATGCCGGCGGTGATCGCCATCAGACCATTGAGGCATTACCCGCGATCATCGATTATATCGACAATCGGGGTGATCGTGTGGTTTCCCTTGCCGAAATGCTGGGAGAAACGCCTGAGCATCTGATGCCCCGTGTCATCAAAGCCCAGCAGCCAGTCACGCGGTTGATCAGCAGCGGCGGATTTCAGGTAATCCATACGGTTCAGCAGTTTTTATGGGCGTTTATGGTGGTGTCCACCATTCTGGTGATTATCAGAACGCTGGTGGTCGTCGCACTGGCCAGACGCAACAAGAAACATCGGACTTCCACATCGAGTCACTCTTTTTCACCGGCGGTCAGCATTCTCATCGCGGCTTTCAACGAAGCCAAGGTGATTCGAAACACCCTGAAATCGGTTCTTGAAACCGATTATCAAGGCGAGTTTGAATTATGGGTCGTGGACGATGGTTCAACCGATGACACGACCAAAATTGTTTCCGAATTCACTCAAAAAGATCGTCGGGTCAATCTCATCCGCCAGGCCAACCAGGGCAAGGCCACCGCGCTGCGAATCGGATTGGAACGCACATCCCATGACATCGTGGTCATGCTGGATGCGGATACCCGGTTTCAGCCGGATACGTTGTCAAATCTGATTTCGCCGCTTCAGGATGAACTGACAGCAGCAGTTTCCGGACATGCGCGGGTCGGAAATCTGAAAACCTTTGTGGGTCGCTGCCAGTCTCTGGAATATGCCTTCGGATTCAATCTGGATCGCAGGGCTTATGATGAAATCAATGGAATAACGGTAGTGCCGGGCGCCATTAATGCGGTTCGAAAACAGGCGCTGATTCAGGCAGGCGGTGTCAGTACCGATACACTGGCAGAAGATACGGATTTTACACTGTGTCTGCATCGGGCCGGCTTTCGGGTGGTTTATGCGCCGCAGGCCATTGCCTGGACCGAAGTCCCTGAATCCTGGGCAGGCCTTGTCAGACAACGCTTTCGATGGGCCTTTGGAACCCTTCAGTGCTTGTGGAAGCATCGGGATATGGCGTTTAACATTCATTACCGGGCACTGGGATGTTTCTCCCTGCCCAGCGTCTGGTTTTTCCATATTCTGCTGGTTGCGGTCAGTCCGGTGATCGATCTCATTTTTCTGCTGTCCGTCGTCCTGGGTATCAGCAGCTATCCGATCTATGTTTATTTTTTTATTTTCCTGATGACAGACCTGTTATTGGCTCTGCTGGCTCTTCGAATGGAAAAAGAGCCGTTGCGCCAGGCATGGCTGATCATCCCCATGCGGTTTATATACCGGCCGATCCTCAGTTGGGTGGTGTGGAAATCCCTGATCCGTGCGCTGAAAGGCGCCTGGGTGGGATGGGGAAAGGTGGAACGGACGGCTGCGGCATAATAAAAAAGCGGATGTGCTTATATTCAAAACGTATTAGATAGCTTTCAAGATAGAGCTTGTTTGAAGATTCTGAGACATGAACAATGGGGTGACTGTATGAAAACATTGTTTGTCAGGTTTAGCAGGCTGATGATGACCGTCATTCTGGTCGGCTCATGGCCGGTTATCCGTCATGCCACAGCACTGGATCAGGCAGTTGATCAAGAAACCCACATGCGGTATACGGTCAGACCCGGAGACACGCTGTGGCATATATCCCAGAAGTTTTACAATACACCGGCAGCCTGGCCGGACATCTGGAGCCTCAATCCCCATATCAAAAATCCGCATCGCCTGAATCCTGGGGACAGGCTTGATATCATGCGTGAAACGCAGCAGGACATGCTGACGGAAGAGGCTGCGACCGTTGTGCCACCACCCACCATTGAATCTCAACCTGACCGGGCTGATAAATTCTACCGGTATCCCGGAATTGACCGGGTGGGGTTTATTCGAGGTGAACCCGTATCGGCCGAAGGAACCGTTGTCATGCTTCGAGATGATCCCGATGTTCCAAAGGATATGCTAAGTCAGGGGGATATGATTTATGTCAAATCCGCCTCCGGAATGCCTTTGCCTGCTGGAAACCGGTATGTCACCTATCGGATTCTGGATCCTGTTAAAGTGTCACAGACCAACGAACCGGCCGGATATCCCCACTATCTGACCGGTCTGGCCACCATTTTGGAAAGTAAAGGCGATATGAGTCTCGCCCGAATCGACAAATCCTTCCGGCCCATAAAGGTCAATGATTTGATGATGCCCTATACTCCCAAATCCGAACAGATCCCCATCATTCAGGCAGCGTCTCAAATGGCCGGCCATATTCTGTACTCCGAGGAGCAGGGCAGCATTTTTGCAGCAGGTGCAACCGTGTTCATAGACAAGGGGCGGGAGGATGGCATCCAACCCGGTCAACATTATGCGCTGTATGAGGAAGATGAACTGAACCAGTCCCGGCTGTCTTACGACTATGGAGAAATTCTGGTGCTGAGCGCCGAAGCGACTACCGCAACGGCGCTGATCACCCGAACGGACCGAACCGTTCGGGGTTTTGCTGGATTTCGAAGTCCGTCTTCCGAAATGATGCTCAGAACCGATCTTCGCTGACGATCTCGATTTGAATTCCCCGCCGGTTGAGCTGATCAAAAAACGGCTCAGGCGGAATATGGGTTATCGGCGATATAACCCCTTTTTCTGAAATCTGACCGGTTGCAATCATTTCCGTTGCAATACATGCCGGATAACTGACGCCCAGCGCCATGCCCATGAGGCCGGTTGACAGGTCCCGCTCGATTCGAACCGTACCGGTCAGTTTTTTCATCCTGCCGTTCTTTTTCCCAATCAACACATTCTGCATGACAGCCAGATCTTTTTCCTGGGGTTGGTACTGAAGCCTTGGTTCCATCATCCGAACCAGAAATTCATGAGGAGTCACATCACAGAGAAGACCCGGCACCGGTGTATCATCCAGAAATCCCAGCGTCTTCAATGTAGCCCAGAAATTGCACCACCCCGGCCACCGAAGCGTATATCTGCCGGACTGTTCAACTGTTCCGGCAATACCCAGAAGCTTCAGAAAATGAGCGGCGTTGCCATTGGGGAACGCCTCCAGTTTACCCAGGCCCGGAAAGTCAATGTCATGCACGAATGAATTGTCATGCTGATGGACAGCAGGAATATGAATTTCCTGATGATTGCTGATCATCACCGAGTCCCGTTTCTGGGTTTTCAGAACCATGTCCCAGTTCCAACTGATTTTATAATTCAGAGGATTGGTGCAGGCCGTTTTTTCGGGTATGCCTCCGCAATACGAGTTGAGTGTGTTGATTTCATCAAACTGATTCGCACCATAATGGTAAAATACCAGGTCGATTCCGGGATCCAGTCCGCATTCCGGCAGGATGGCCACGCCCCGGTCAAGTGCCTGTTCATGCAGATCCAAAAGGGGATAGGCGTAATTGGTGTTGACGATGCTGACACCGGCTTCGATCGCTGCCAGCGCCGCAGACCGCGCAAACTGCGCCGGAAGCATGTCGATCACCCCATCCACATCCTGCCGCATGACAGCCACCAATGTGGCATGATCCGTCGCATCAATCTGAATCGCTTTAATTCTGCCGAAATCCAGAAAATGAAAATTTTGAATCAGATCGGGCTGCACATCGGCGCAGACAATCCGTTTGACCAGCGGGTTCCGGGAAAGATCATATAACGCGGCCCTGCCCTGAACGCCACAGCCGCCAAGAACCAGAATATTCATAAGCCTCCTGTATCATACCTTATTCATTTTTCAGTAAAAATGGGTAACGTGTTAGGTGTTAGGTTTCAAGTTTGCCGTGAAGTTGTTTTTCTCTGCGTCCCTGCGATAGAAATCATTTTTTTTCATGGAACGAGCAATCCGTTGACGATGAGTATTTACGCTATTTCATTCTGTCTCGCAACTAAAGGTTGAAGACACCACACCAATTCGGCTTTGAATTGACATTTTGGATAAAATATGAATAAAGTCGAATCCAAATCAACCCGTTTATTTTCAATCCACCCGAATCACCCGCAAAAGGAGGTAAGATGAACCCAGGTTCTTTTCGGTTGCCCTTTTCCCTTTTTATCGCAACAGTGATGACCCTTTTTATTCTGATCACCGGATGTGCCTCGACTAAAACCCAAAATTCCCAGCAGGCGCAGGCATCTCTCCAGCAAAACAGCACGTCAATGCCGGTTTATTATGATTTTGGAGATGTACTGGTTCCAAAAGAACTGGATCTTATTAAAAAAGATTCCTTCGTGTATCTCAGCTCTGGTGTCACCGCAGGTGTTCTCAGCCTGAAGGGACGGGTCGATATCAATTCACTGATTACTTTTTTTGAGAACAACATGGCCAAAGACAATTGGCGAATGCTCAGTTCGTTCCGATCGCCAAAAACCATCATTTTGTTTCAGAAGGAAAATCGCTGGTGCATCATCAATATCAAGGAAGAAATGTTTAAGGTTTATGTAGAAATCTGGGTGGCTCCCACGCTGAATGGCGTGAATACCGGATCGATCAAATAGTCTTCGGCATGAAAAACAGGATTCAGGATTCAGTCGTCAGAATTCAGAATTCTGACGACTGAATCCTGACTCTTCATTGTAAACGGTCATTAACAGCCGGAGCATTCACCCCTCACCCGACTTCCCCCCGCTGGGTTGAGAAGAGCTATTGTCACGGTAAAGTGGAATTCGGAATGATATGTCAGCATGCAATCTGAATAACAAACAGGTGATTCTGGGTGTATGCGGCGGAATCGCCGCATACAAAAGTGTCGAACTGCTTCGGCTGCTCAAAAAACAGCAGGCGGACGTCCGCGTGGTCATGACGCATAATGCCACCCGGTTTGTCGGCCCGCTGACATTCGAAGCATTGTCTGGCATGCCGGTTTTTCTCAGTGTGTTCGATGATGCGGATAAGGGCGCCATAAGGCATATCGACTGGGCACTGTCTGCTCAAGCCGTCGTCATTGCGCCTGCAACAGCAAACATGATCAGCAAACTGGCAACCGGCCTTGCTGATGATGCGTTAAGTACATTCATGCTGGCTGTATCCTGCCCGGTTCTGATCTGTCCCTCAATGAACACGCATATGTATCAGCATATGGCGGTTCAGCAGAATATCAATATTCTAAAACAATATGGATACCATGTTCTGGAGCCGGACGCAGGATATCTGGCCTGTGGGGAAATCGGACCGGGAAGGCTTCCGGATCCCCCGGAAATTTTGGATGAATTCATGGATATGATGGCCCCCAGGGATCTGGCCGGAAAACGGGTACTCGTCTCGGCAGGACCAACCCGGGAGTTTATTGATCCGGTACGATTTATCAGCAACCCCTCTTCCGGAAAAATGGGATTTGCAATGGCCATCGCAGCCAGAAGGCGTGGCGCAGATGTCACACTGGTCTCCGGTCCCACCAGTCTGTCCTATCCAAGACGCATGAAGATCATTCCCGTTCAGTCGGCCTCGGATATGGCTGAGGCGGTTATGGAGCAGGCAAATCAGGCGGATATCGTCATCAAGACGGCTGCCGTTTCAGACTATCGTCCCCAGGTCCGGGCCGTTCACAAAATGAAAAAATCAGCGGATGAAATGGAACTGCGGATGATCAAAAATATCGATATTCTCAGGGAGCTGGGAAAACGAAAACGCCCGGGACAGGTACTGGTCGGCTTTGCAGCCGAAACCGAAGCCCTGATCAAACACGCCACACGGAAATTGCAGGAAAAAAGACTGGATATGATCGTCGGAAATATTGTCGGCGGAACCGACTCCGGTTTTTGTGCGGACACCAACCGGGTCACGCTGTTTTATACGGATGGCAATTCTGAACAACTGCCTCTGGTGGAAAAAAATGACCTGGCCCATATCATTCTGGATCGTATCCTGGATCGTATCCTGGATCGATGCGGTTGATTTTCAAGAAACATTGAAGTGATCGAATCCATGAAGCCATCTCCCCCGCCGACCGGACTGTTTGATGAGATCAAACGGAGTCTGCTGCATCTCAAAGAAATGGGATGTAAAAGCATCCCGTGCTCGGAAAAGAGTCTGAATATTCTGCATGCCTGGAAACATGGAATCCGTACGACCCGTCCTTCCATGAAGTCGGAATCCCTGAATGATATTCGAGCGGACCTCGGGGATTGTCGCAGATGCGTGTTGTGTGAAAAACGAACCCATATCGTGTTTGGTGAGGGTGACCCCCATGCCCGCCTGGTCTTTGTTGGAGAGGCGCCGGGATATGACGAGGATCAGCAGGGCACCCCATTTGTGGGAGAAGCCGGACAATTACTCACCCGAATTATCCAGGCAATTCATCTGACGCGGGAACAGGTTTATATCTGCAACGTGATCAAATGCCGACCACCCGGGAACCGAAACCCGGAACCACTGGAAATTGAAACCTGCTCGCCATTTCTGAATCGTCAGATTCAGGCCATTCGGCCAGAATTTATCTGCACACTGGGCAAATTTGCCTCACAGACACTCTTGAAACAGGAAATACCCATCTCTAAACTCAGGGGCCAATTTTACGACTATCATGGTATCAGGCTGATTCCGACCTTTCATCCGGCATACCTGTTGAGAAATCCGGAAAAGAAACGCGCAGTATGGGAAGATATGAAGCTTCTGATGAACGCGTACGCCACTGGCCAAGGCTGATATGGATATGTGGGGTGATTGCGTGCTGACGAGTCACGGGTTCTCATTCCACCGGGTTGCGTTTTTCATCCGTTATCCCTCATCAATATTACCGGTCGGCAACAGAATTATTTATTGTCGTCCAAAAAAAATCATGCTACCATTTGCGTGCCAAAAAGGACTGAATTATCTGCCTGTCTGAAAATTGAATGCAGGAAAATAACCCATGCCTCGAATCATTACCGTTGGAAATCATAAGGGTGGTGTTGGCAAAACCACAACAGCCGTCAACCTGTCCGATGGCATTGGCAGAGAAGGGTTTCGCGTCCTGGTGATTGATGCGGATCCCCAGGGAAACTCCACATCGATTCTGCTGCCGGATATCGAACTGAGAGAAAAATATTCGTTGGTCAAGGCCCTTGCCGCACCAATCAAGGAAGGCAAGATGTCTTCCATGGCCTGCAAAACGGCTAACCCCGATGTCGATGTCATTCCCAATACCATTCAGTGCATGGTATGGGAAAGATCGGTTTCGACCACCGCGGACGCTGTCCTCGGATTCACCCGGTTGATACGAAATGATAACGGCATCGGCAAATATGACTTCATTGTCATCGATACGCCGCCCAACATCGGTACCATGGTTCACAATGCCCTGATGATATCCGATTATGTTTTGGTTCCGATTCCCACATCAGATCAGTTTGCCCTGGACGGACTGGCAACCTTTCTGAAACTGATTCAAAACATTCGCAGCCAGAATGACAGATTAAAGCTTTTGGGCATTCTTCTGACAAAATTTGATACCCGTGAAACGATTTATGTCAAAAACCGTGAGAAAATGCTCAAGTTTTTCAAATCCAAGGGCATCCATGTATTTGACACAACCATTCGGTTTACTGTGGATATCGATATGGCCCATATTAAAAGAAAAACCATATTCGGTTTTGATTCCGGGTCCCAGGGCGCCATCGATTACAGAAATCTGGCCAAAGAGGTGGTTAAAATTGTCCGGAGCGATACCTCACAAGCGTGAAGATGACATCACGGAAAAAGATCTGTTCGGCTCCATCCCCAGGGTGCTGGATCTCAATCCGTTTGAAGGAATCAATCTGGATGAAATCAGCGTCAGAATGGTGGATAAACCGATCTACGATGACGAATGGGACTATATCGAAATCAATCCCATCCAGGGAATCGATATTGCTGAAATGAGCGTGGTCAGACAAGATGGTTCGGATACAGCCACCGAAGATATTGAGGTTGTTGAAGTCAAGCCTGATTATTCAGGAAACTGGGTGCTGATTTTTTCCGGACGGCTTCTGTCTGCTGTCCCGGTTGACCGCAATTTTCATGGCATGGATAACTTCATGTCTTTTTTCAAAAAATGAGTTTCTGACTATAGCTTTTAAGATAATGATTTTGGGAAGGCAGCAGGGAGGGGATAGGCCTTTTTTGGCCATCCCCGACCGATAACGCACCCAAAATCTTTATCTTGAAAGCTATATTACGCCTGAACAGGAAGGAATCAAATCAAATGAATATCAGCAGAAAATTGGGAATACTGGTTTTTTGTGGTGTGCCAGCCATCATTGGCGGTGGCATTGTATATGGTATTTACGAAAGTTATATTTCGGTTGCGATCTGGGAAGTCATTCTGCTGTTGACCGCCGGCGGGTTTGCCGCCAAATAGCCATCAACCCCCGGTTATTTACCGCCTTTTCCGCATTGCCTGCGGTGTGTGAAATCGTTTCATCATACATTGCAGGCCGATGCTCCCTTCACTGCCATCCAGAGTGACAGTCTTGTGCTGCTCCCAATGAAACGTCTGATTATATCATGAAATGAGGTCGTTTGAATTCGAGCCCTGCAAAAAACAGAATGCTGTGGTTCTTTCTGACAGTGTTTGCGGTATCCGGGGCACTACTCCTCTGGGTGCTTTGGCCGTTCATGTCGATCATTGTTTTGGCCGGTGTCATTACCAGCGCATTTCAGCCAGTTTACCGGTATATGGGCAAGCGGCTCAATGCATATCTGGCGTCTTTTACAACCTGCCTCATGATTTTATTGATGTTATTCATTCCGATTGTCATCAGTGTGGGCGCCCTGTCCCAGGAAGCTTACGGTCTGTATGAGATGGGCAAAAACTCGGTCATTCGGGATCAGATCAATTCCCTGATTGAAAAATCTTATATTCTTGATCGGGCCAATCAGATGTTATCGCCCTTCAATATTCAATTGACCGGGGACGAATTGAACCGGACTGTTTCGGAAATGGGAAAGAATATCGGGTTGTTTCTCTATGAGCAGGCCAGCGCTGTCGCATCCAACATCGCGTCCTTTCTGTTTTATTCGTTCTTTATGTTGATGATCATTTTTTATTTTTTTATTGACGGCCCAAGGCTGATACAGTTTTTTCTGGATCTGTCTCCACTGCCTACGGATCAGGATAGGCTGTTGATCAGAAAATTTCACGATATGGCGGGCGCCATTTTGATAGGAAATGGTCTGGCCGGATTGATTCAGGGCGCCCTGGGGGGGATTACGTTTGCCATATTTGGACTTAAATCCCCTGTTCTATGGGGCGTTGTCATTTCATTCATGGCCTTTGTCCCCATTCTGGGGACCGGCGTCATTCTGATTCCCACCGCGATTTATCTGTATCTGATCGACCGGGTTGGCGCATCTCTATTTTTTCTGATATTCTATCTTGTCACATTTGGTGCAGTGGAGTATGGATTAAAACCAAGGCTGGTCGGTAAACGGGTGAATATGCATACCCTTCTGGTTTTTCTGTCCATCATGGGCGGACTGAAGCTGTTTGGCGTCCTTGGAATTATATATGGCCCTTTGGTGGTGGCCATTTTCATGACATTGACCGAAATTTATCAAACGAATTATCAGAATATGACCGTGTTTCGGCCAGACATTTGATCCGTACGGAATTCATTCAGGTTTGTCATGGCCTTTTACACCTGAATTCTGAATTCTAACCCAAATCAAACTATAGATTCAAGGAGTTGATATTTCTGTGACCACACCGGAGACCGAAGAAAAATTACCCGAAGTCCGCATCGACAATGAACTGAAAAAATCTTATCTGGACTATGCGATGAGCGTGATCATCGGCAGGGCACTGCCCGATGTCCGGGATGGACTGAAACCGGTTCATCGCCGGGTCCTGTTTGCGATGCACGAACTGAAAAATGACTGGAACAAGCCGTATAAAAAATCGGCCCGTATCGTCGGTGATGTCATCGGCAAGTATCATCCGCATGGCGATACCGCCGTATATGACACGATTGTCCGTATGGCCCAGAATTTTTCCTTGCGGTATCCCCTGGTGGATGGTCAGGGTAACTTCGGATCCGTAGACGGGGATCCGCCGGCTGCCATGCGGTATACCGAGATTCGAATGAAGCGTATGGCCCATCACATGCTGGACGATCTGGAAAAGGAAACCGTTGATTTTGGTCCCAACTACGATGAATCCCTGACCGAGCCACTGGTGATGCCCAGCAAACTCCCCAATCTGCTGATCAACGGGTCTTCGGGTATCGCTGTTGGAATGGCCACCAATATCCCCCCACACAATCTGGGGGAAACCATAGATGCCATCAAGGTGCTGATCGATCATCCGGATGTCACAACCAATGAACTGATGGCCATCATACCCGGGCCGGATTTTCCAACGGCAGGAATCATTCATGGGCGAAACGGAATTCGGGAAGCCTATGAAACCGGAAGGGGCATCATACGGGTCAGGGCCCGTACCGAGCTCGAAGAGGATAAAAAAACGGGCCAGGAGACCCTGATCGTTACCGAACTTCCCTATCAGGTCAACAAGGCCAAGCTCATCGAAGCGATTGCCATACTGATACGGGATAAACAGTTGGAGGGAATCCGGTTTATCCGGGACGAGTCCGATCGGGATGGCATGCGGATTGCGGTGGCACTGAAACGGGATCAGCCGGCCGAAATTGTGCTCAATCAGTTGTTCAAACACACCCGAATGGAAGTCACGTTTGGCATCATTTTTCTGGCTGTGGTGAACAATCGGCCCGAGCTGCTGACCCTCAAGCAGATTCTGGCCCATTTTATCGAACACCGTAAGCAGATCATCGTCCGGCGGACCCGGTTTGATTTAAAAAAGGCCGAAGAACGAGCCCATATTCTGCAGGGTTTGAAAATCGCTCTGGAAAATCTGGATGCGGTGGTCGCCCTTATCCGGGCATCCAGCTCTCCGCCAGAAGCCAAAACCGGTCTGATTGAAACCTTCAGCCTGTCCGCCATTCAGGCGCAGGCCATACTGGACATGCGGCTCCAGCGGCTGACTGCGCTTGAACAGGGCAAAATTCTGGAGGAGCATCAGAAAATTATTCAGGATATCGAATGGTTCCGAAAAATTTTATCCAGTGAGCAGATTGTGCGGGACATCATCAAGGATGAACTGACCGCCATGCAGACGGATTACAATGATCCCCGACGGACGGAAATCATTGATGAAAGGACCGAGCTGACCGAGGCAGACCTGATTGCAAAAGAGGATATGGCGGTGACCATCTCCAACAGCGGATACATCAAACGCAATCCCATCACGCTGTATAACAGTCAGCGCCGGGGCGGCAAGGGCAAAACCGCCATGGGAACCCGGGAAGAGGATTTTGTTGAACATCTCTTCATCGCCTCGACCCATAATCTCTTTCTGTTTTTCACCAACCAGGGCAGAATCTATCGGTGCAAGGTGTATGAAATTCCCCAGGCCAGCCGAGCCAGCAAGGGAAAGGCAATTGTCAATCTGCTGAATTTCCAGCTCAATGAAAAACTGACCGCAGTACTGTCTGTGCCAGATTTTGAACCCGGATATCACATTCTGATGGCGACCCGGCTGGGCATCATCAAGAAAACCGATATCATGGCGTTCAGTCACTCCCGGTCAAACGGGATTATCGCCATCGACCTGAATCCCGAAGACGAGCTGATCAGTGCCAAAATAACGGATGGCACCATGAATGTCTTTCTGGGTTCTGCTCAGGGAAAATCCATCCGGTTTCATGAAACCGATGTCCGGCCCACCGGCCGAACGGCCATGGGTGTCAAGGGGATGCGCTTGGCAAAAGGCGACCGATTGGTTAGCATGGAGGTCATGAGCCATGGCCAGACCCTTGTCACGGTGACAGAAAATGGATTTGGCAAGCGCACATCCATTGACGAATATCCGGTGCAGCGGCGGGGTGGGAAAGGCGTTATCACGATCAAAACCACAACCAGAAATGGGAAAGTCGTGGCAATTCTGATGGTGGCGGAAGACGATGATCTGATGCTGATGACCAATGGCGGTAAAATCATTCGAATGCCGGTTCGCGGTATTTCCGTGATCAGCCGCAATACCATGGGGGTCAGACTGATGGATATGGATCAGAACGAAAACGTGACCGGCGTCGCGCGTCTGGCAGAAAAAGAGGAAGACGTCTGATGGATATCGACGCATCTTTTTCCCGGTTGAACGATATGCGTATCGGCGTGGTGGGCGCAGGCAGTTGGGGAACCGCGCTGGCAAATCTCCTGGCAAACAAGGGGTGTCTGGTCGATTTGTGGGTGTTTGAAGCAGATGTGCGGGAAGCGATTGAAACCCGCCATGAGAACCCGGTTTTTTTACCCGACATCCGGCTTTCTGAAAATCTGAGGCCGTCAAGCGATTTGAAAACCGTTGTTTCGGACAAGGATCTGGTTCTGGTGGTCACACCGTCGCATGTCATGCGGGGTGTATCCCAAAACATGGCACCCTTTGTCTCTTCAAAAACACTGGTGGTTTCGGCATCAAAAGGCATTGAAAACGAAACCTGTCTGACCATGACTGGCGTGCTGCAGGAAAATCTGCCGCACGTGCCTGCCGATCAGTTTGCCGTGCTGTCAGGCCCCAGTTTTGCCAGAGAGGTTGCCCACAATGTCCCAACCGTTGTCGCGGTGGCCTGCCGCAGCCGCCAGGCCGCGACGCTGATACAGCATGTGTTTGCCACACCGGTTTTCAGGGTTTATACCAACAGCGATGTGATTGGTGTCGAACTGGGCGGGTCTGTCAAAAATGTGATTGCCATCGCCGCAGGCATCATCGACGGCATGGGCATGGGGTTGAATACACGGGCCGCGCTCATTACCCGGGGTATGGCCGAAATTCGCAGACTGGGGATCCAGATGGGCGCCAACCCTCATACGTTTGCCGGACTGGCCGGCTTTGGAGATTTGATTTTGACCTGCACCGGTGATCTCAGCCGAAACCACACTGTCGGGAATAAACTGGGTCAGGGTATAAAACTGCCTGAAATTCTATCGGAAATGCGCATGGTGGCAGAAGGTGTCAAATCGTCCCGGTCCGTCTATCATCTGTCACATCATTTGAATGTTGATATGCCCATTTCTCATGCGGTATATCATGTCCTGTATGATGATCTTTCGCCAAAAGAAGCCGTTTTTCAATTGATGACCCGGGATCTGAAAGATGAAATAGAAGAATAAACACCATGAGCCAGAGCCAATCGGAATCCATATTGACGGTCAGGCGTCATAAGGGAGAAGGTCACCGGAAACGGTTGCGCGAAAAATTTATGGAATCGGGTCTGATTGCGTTTCGGGATGACGAGGTCATAGAACTGCTGCTGACCCTGGGAACGCCCAGAAAAGACTGCAAGGACGTGGCCCGAGATCTGATGAAACAGTTCAAAACCTTTCATCATGTTCTGGAAGCGCCTATTGATGAACTGATGAAGGTAAGCGGTATCGGCCCACAGAATGTATTCGGAATTCGACTGATTCGGGCCGTTGCCGAGCGGTATCTGGAAAAACGGCTGATGAATTCGGTGCTGATCCATAATGCCAAAGAGCTTTTTGATTACCTGTACATGAACATGCGGGATAAAACCCGGGAATGTTTTCTGGTCATTTATCTGGATGCCAAAAACCGCATCATTGAACTGGAGACCCTGTTTGAAGGTACCCTCACCTCTACCTCGATCTATCCGCGGGAGGTTGTGACCGCTGCACTCAGACACCATGCGGCAGCCGTTATTTTTGCCCACAATCATCCTTCCGGTGACCCTGCGCCCTCTCCGGAAGATTATGCTGTCACCCGTCAACTCATTGCTGCCTGCCGGATCGTGTCCATTACGGTTCATGAACATATTGTCATTGGAAACAACCGGTATTTCAGCTTTGCCGATCAGGGTTATATCGCCCGGGCATATCAGGACTGCGACAGGGACATGGACGCGACATGACACATCCAAAAAATGACCTGCCTTCCTGTTTTGGGGATTTGACATCGGTTTTTCCAAAAGCCGACGATGGATTGCGTCATACGCCGGAATCCTGCATGGTCTGCGACCATAAAACCGCATGTCTCAGAACGGCCATGACCCAGAAACAGGGACTGACTGTACGGGAAGAGCTGGTGGACCGGGCGTATTCATCCGGAATGGTTGGATTTTTTGGCAGATGGTCCAGAAAGAAAGACCTGCACCGCAAAAAAATGAATCCAGACGTCTGAAAGGAGACAGTCATGAAAACCATAAAAGATATCGATCTTAACGGAAAACGGGTTCTGATTCGGGTCGATTTTAATGTTCCATTGAACAAAGACAGACAGATCACCGATGATTCCCGTATTCAGGCGGTACTTCCCACACTGAAATATGCCCTGGCGCATCAGGCCAAACTGATCGTTGCCTCCCACATGGGCAGACCCAAAGGAAAAGTGGTGCCGGAATACAGTCTTAGGCCCGCAGCCGAACACTTGTCCCGACTGCTTGACAGGCCGGTTGCACTGGCTCCGGACTGCATCGGTTCTGCGGTCGAGGATCAGATTTCCAACATGTCGCCCGGAGATATCGTGGTTCTGGAAAATCTTCGGTTTCATCCGGAAGAAGAAAAAAATGATGCCGCATTTGGAAAAAAACTGGCGGCGCTGTGCGATGTCTATATCAACGACGCCTTTGCCGTGTCCCATCGGGCCAATGCCTCGGTCGAAGCCATTGTGCGCCATGCTCCGGTGTCAGCCGCCGGATTTCTGATGGAAAAGGAGATTACGTATTTCCGCAGGGCCCTGACCGAACCCAAACGACCGTTGGTCGCCATTGTGGGCGGCGCCAAGGTATCCGGCAAGCTGGGGCTTCTGGAAAACCTGTTGGGCAAGATCGATAAACTGATCATTGGCGGTGCCATGGCCAACACGTTTTTAAGAAGCATGGGGTTGGCCACCGGAAAATCCCTGGTGGAAGCTGACCTGATCGAAACTGCCGGGTCCATTCTGAAACGGGCATCGGAAAACCATATTCCGGTTTATCTGCCGGTGGATGTGGTTGTGGCTGAAACCCCGGATGCATCTTCAAAAACCACGGTGGTCCCGGTTCAGGAAATTCCGGACCATCAGATGGCGCTGGATACAGGACCTGCAACCATCATGCTGTTTGCAGAAGCCCTTCAGAATGCCGGAACCATTGTATGGAACGGTCCCATGGGAATGTTCGAGGTGGCGCCATTCAGCCGGGGAACCGCTGCGATGGTGGATCATATCGCCTCCATGCCGGCTGTCAGCATCATTGGCGGCGGCGATACCGGGGCTGCGGTTCATCAATCCGGAAAAGCCGATCGCATGACCTATATTTCAACCGGCGGCGGCGCCTTTCTGGAACTGATGGAAGGGAAAATCCTTCCCGGTATCGCTGCGCTGGAAACAGCCGATCATCAATGAATCCCAATCCGTCGTGATACCCGGTCGAACCATATGGATAACCGCATGTGTCATTGCTGCAGTCGGTGCGCTTGTATTTTGGAGCCGACCCGATGTCATCACCTGGCTGAAACAACTCTATAATGTGGTTACCGATCGTGACGTCATCAAATCCTTTGTTGCATCTTTTGGAGACGCCGCACCGCTGGTGTTTATCGGAATTCAGATTTTGCAGGTCATTTTTGCGCCCATTCCGGGCGAAGCAACCGGATTCATCGGCGGCTATCTCTTTGGGGCATCGCAGGGATTTATCTATTCCAGCATCGGGCTTTCCGTGGGATCGGTGATCAATTTTGGAATCGGACGGCTTCTGGGGCAACGCCTGGTTCTCAAACTGATTCCGCAAAAACAGATTGACCGGCTGGCGGTCCTGACCAAACCCAAAGGCATGCTGGCCATTTCTCTGATGTTTGTTTTTCCGGGTTTTCCCAAAGATTATTTGTGCCTGTTTCTGGGAATCACCGACATGCCCGCCAAGGTGGTTGTTCTGATGGCCACGATCGGCAGAATGCCGGGAACATTGGCGCTCAGCATTCAGGGTGCATCGCTTCTTGAAAAGAATTATTTTGTTTTCTGGGGACTGATGGGCCTGTTTGTCATACTGGCAGGTGTCTCATACCGGTATCGTGACAAACTTTACCGTTGGCTGGAGCGGGTCGACAAAAAAGATCCTGACTACTGAATTCTGCTTTTGCAGTGTCATCGTAAAGAGGTAAAGCGTGGTTTACTGGAATTTTCGGGAACAACTCAGTCTGGCCAACCGGCTCAGGCGTTCATATTATGAACTGCTGCGGGATCAACTGGATCACTGGATGATTCAATCCGCACTGGTGGATTCCTATGCCAATTTCAGCAGTAAAAAGCAGGCCTATCCATTTGTCGAAAAGCGGGAACTGAAGCCCAGAGCCAGAATTCCGGATATCGAACATAAAAACCAGAATTCATTTCTTGTCATCTTTGTCGAAGACACCATTCCCTCATCCTATAAAAAATACATCCGTTTTTTTAATGAAAACAAGACAACCCGAACCAATCTGACCGAGGCACGGGTCTTATCCCTGGCAGATGATTTTGATAGAAATCAGAAATATATCGAGGTGGTCGTTTTTCCGGATCTGCTGAAAAAACTGATACCGGTCGATTATGCGATGCTGATTCAGCGGGACCCGGCATCCCGAAATCGGGACCGGTATCATTTGTCCCATTTTCATGTCAGAATCGATTGCCCAATTGCCAAGGCAGCCGAAATGCTGGCTATGAATCTGCGATATATCTCAAAAGACCTGTTTGAGCGGGGCGATAAATATGCTGAGGATCTTCAAAAAAAATTCTTTGAATATTATGGTCTGCCCTTTATGTCAGGAGGCAGAAGAACGGCAGCCATTGTCGCTGCCCAGTATCTGAAAAAGCTCTCCTGTATTACGACGGTTTATGTGGGCAGTGCGGCAAGCCGGTCATTAACCCGAATATCGGAAAGGGGAACCTCAAAAGCTGTTCTGATCAAATTGACCAATGAGGAGATGGCCCAGTTGACCGAGAGCCATCATCTCAGCATGTATACGTTTCAGAAGAACTATGTGGTGCATAAAAAGGAAGGATATGGGATTTGCATTTTTCAGGTATGTTATTCATGCACGGATCAGGCGTCTCCGCCGGACGACGGCAAGCTGAGAGATTTACGCCCGGATTTGAATTGGCAGACGGTTTCTGTTCAACAAATTTTACCAAAACCCGGTGTATGGCGATATCCGCCGTTGCCGTTCAATTTGATTTATTCATAGCAATGGTGCAACGAAGCGCCAGAACAGTTGTCTCCGCAGTTGGTAATTTATCGCAGGTCGAGATCTTTCCCGACCTGCGCGTGACACATTCGATGCACAATTACCGGATTGCCGTAATCAGTCTCTGCTGCCGGTGACGCCCATGATTCGAAGCAGCATGAGGAAGAGATTGATAAAATCGAGATACAGCGTCAGCGCCCCCATGATCGCACCCTTTCGCACCACGCCTGCCTCCAGACCATCTGGTTGTGTCAGTGCCATCATCTTCAGTTTTTGGGTGTCATAGGCTGTCAGGCCTACAAACACGATCACCCCGACATAGCTGATGATCATGTTCATTGCCGAGCTCTTGATGAACATGTTGACCAGAGACGCGATAATGATGCCAATAAGGCCCATGGCCATAAAGCTGCCCACGGAAGTCAGATCCCGTTTGGCGGTCATGCCATAGATGCTGGTTGCCACAAATGTCGCTGCACAGATGAAAAAGGTCGATGCCACGGATGAGCTGGTGTAAACCAGAAAAACAAATGACAGCGTCAATCCGTTCAGTAATGCATATATCATGAAAATACCGGTTGCAGTGGATGCCTGGATTTTGTTGATCCGTGCACTCAGGGAAAAGACCAGAACCAGTTCGGCAATGATCAGACCGAAAAACAGCACCTGGTTTCCAAATATCAGTTCAATCAAAGCCGGGCTGTTGGCAACTGAAAATGCGACAAAACCGGTTATTCCCAGCCCGACAGCCATCCAGTTATACACACTTCGAATAAACTGGTTGACCACAACCTGAGCTTGAGTTACGCCATACGATACGGGTTGCATTGAAGACCTCCTGTTTGTTTGTAGAAATGGTAACGTTCGTATGGTTAAAATATAACACAACTTGAATCATTTTCAAGCTAAAACGGATTGATAAAGCCGGTTTAGAATGATACATCACCCATATGTATCAACGATATATGGCTAAATATGGCTTTCAGAAAGGAAAAAGTGAATGCGAGTTGGAATAGGGTATGATATGCACCGGCTGGTTCCAGGCCGAGAACTGATTCTGGGCGGGGTAACCATACCGTTTGAAAAAGGTCTATTGGGACATTCGGATGCGGATGTGCTGGTCCATGCCGTATGTGATGCGCTGCTGGGCGCTGCCGGCATGGGAGATATTGGCGAGCATTTCCCGGATACCGATGCCAGATATAAAAACATCTGCAGTCTCAATCTGTTGAAATCAACCACAACCATACTGAAACAAAAGGGATTTCGAGTGGTAAACATCGATGCCACAATTGTGGCTCAGGCCCCCCGCCTGTCCGGATTTCGTCAGGAAATGCGGGAAAAAATAGCAGGAACGGTCGCCATCCCGTTTGAGGCTGTCAACATCAAGGCCACTACCACGGAAGGTCTTGGCATCATTGGTCGGGAGGAAGCTATGTCCGCCATGTCTGTCGCAATGATCGAGCCGGGCGTATCATGAAGCCGCCTGATTACCGATGGATCAACAAAAAAGATGATCTGGAAAAACTGGCATACGATTTGAGTCAGGAAAGGGCCTTTGCCGTCGATCTTGAAGCCGATTCCCTGTTTCACTATCAGGAAAAGGTCTGTCTGATTCAACTGGCATCATCCCGTTTCATCAGCCTGGTGGATCCGTTGGGTATTCCGGATTTAACACCGCTTGCCCCGGTATTTTCAAATCCGGGTATTCAAAAAATATTTCATGGATCGGATTATGATATTCGAAGCCTTTACCGGGATTTTGAAATCGAAGTCGTCAATCTCTTTGACACGGAACTGGCCTGCCGGTTTCTGGGCATGAAACAGTCCGGGCTGAATGTGGTGTTGAAGGAGCAATTCGATGTCGTTCTGGATAAGCGGTTTCAAAAAAAGGACTGGTCGGAACGTCCCCTTTCAAAAGAAATGCAGGAATACGCCGCACGGGATGTTCAATATCTGATTCCGTTGGCCGGCAAGCTTTCCGAAAATCTGGTTTCAATGGGAAGGCTCGACTGGTTTTACGAAGACTGTTATCTGATCAGCCAGGTTCGTTATACCGAATCCAATCATCAGCCCCGATTTGTTAAAATTAAAGGTGCGGGAAGGCTATACCCCCGAAGCCTGGCGATTCTGGAATCCCTGCTTTCTTTTCGGGATGGCATTGCGATGAAAAAAAATAAACCCCCCTTTAAAATATTGGGCAATACGGCCCTACTGGAAATCAGTACAAAAATGCCGCGAAGTGTCGAAAGTTTACACCGACTGGGCATCTTGAGTGGGAGGCAGATCGGAATGTATGGCGATGATCTTATCAACCGGGTTCACCGCGCATTGGAGATTCCGGAAGCCGATCTGCCGGTATTCCCCAGACATACGGAGCCGCTTCATGACAGCGGGTATGTCAGACGATTGAATGCACTCAAGCAGATCCGGCTCAACTGGTCGGAATCCCTGTCCATGGATGCCGGGTTCATCTGCAACAATGCTCTCCTGAACCGGATCGCATTAAATCCGCCTTCGACGATTGAGGAGCTGGCCGCATTGCCGGGGTTTAAATCCTGGCAGATCAGGATACTGGGCAGTGATCTGATTCGAACCATGCATGAAACCGGATAGCAAACCCCGAACCGCTATCGCTTTTCGTTTTACTTCCTATAGAATGAGCCGCTGCGGATCACATCTCTCCCGAAGAATCCGAAGCTCATTCGCCGTCGGCGGCATCACTTCCACAGCCCGTGTAATATCGATTTCAAACCCCATGTTGGTTAGAATCGTCTGCGGGCTGATGCCGGGAAAATATCCCGTCAGATACATTTCCCTGGTTTTTTCATCAAAACCCATGGTGGCCATGTTGGTGATGACCGACATGGGGCCACCTTCCGGGAGTCCGGCTTTTTTTCGACCGTCCGGTCCATCCAGATAGCCGGGGCAGGTCAGATAATCGAGACGGGGAACAAATTTTCGTTTTTCATGTTGCATGAACGTGATGGTTCGGTTGACAAATGACCCCACGTCACAGGCCCCGCCGCTTCCGGAGAACCGGGTCCTGGGCCTGGAATACTCCCCGATACAGGTGGAATTCAGGTTGCCGAACCGGTCAATCTGTGCCGCTCCCAGAATACCCACGACCCGGGGTCCGGTGAACCGGTTCTGCATGGTGGCAAACGAATCGGCCAGATTTCCGTTGACTGATGTCCAGAACATGACCCGTGAGTCTGCAACGGCCAGCGGCACTTCCTCCAGAACCGAATCGATGGCTCCGGTTTCAAAAAAAATGGTGCTGTTCGGTGCGCTGATATGTTTGGCAGCCATCGCCGCGACCATGGAGATTCCGGTTCCGCAGAAGACGATATCCCCATCCTGAATTTCACGGGCAGCCGCAATGGTCATAAGCTCCTTCAGTGTATATTCCGGCATGACATCCTCCTATCGTCTGTCCAGTCCGACCGCGTATCCGGTTCGGGGATCGGCCTTGATGGCATCCAGGGCAGACTGTCCCCGCAGATCCAGAAGCGCCTGATGATTATTGACACCATAAACAAACCGGTCCAGATAGACGGCATGAAGACTGTCATCTTCTGCGGATTTCCGGTATTCATTCAGATAGGACGGATCATAGTCGTAATGATGATAACAGGCCGTGGGATAAGCGCCCCAGGGAGAATGAACCACCGCTGACACACAGAAATGCGGAATCTGGTTGCTGTCCGGATTGGCCCGGAGACTCTCATCCTGAATCAGCTCCTCGCAGGTTACAATGACGTGACGGGCGGATTTGGCCTGCTCCACATCAGAAAAAGTCAGCCCCTCCATTCGGGCCGTTCCATGAATATCGGCCTTCTGCGTATGAATGATGGTCACATCTGTTGTAATTGCCGGAACCAGCACCAGTTTGGGGGCAGTTCCCCAATCTCCGAACGGATTGTCCATGACAATCAGTTTTTCATTGGGGAGCCGGCTCTCGGTTGCCCGAAGTTCTGAGGAAAATCCCCACTTGTCGATGATGTCCGTACCCAGGGAAGACCGGGTCGGAAGAAACGGTACGCCCATGGCGCCGGCCAGAAACCGCAGCGTCATCTGATAGTTGGAGTAGTCTTCCACCGCCAGGCTGCCGTTCTGAACCGCCTTTTTGAAGCGGACACAGGTCGGCGCAAATCGGCCACTTCCGCCATAGGCGATTTCAAGCCGGTCGATGCAGCCGCCACCGACCAGTTCATCCACACCCTGGCCATTGGAATGCGCATACAGATGAATATGTTTGATCCGCTGACGGATGATTTCATAAACTGCGGCCATGGGATTACGGTTGATGGTAAAGCCGCCGATCGACATGTGGCAACCATCAAAGACATATTGTCTGACCGCATCCCCAAGGGTCATGACCTTGTTTGGAACGACATTCATTGAAAAAAGCTCCTGTTTCGATTATTCTGTCCCCATGTTTACATCCTGGCCAATTCCAACCCCAGATCAAGAGCCTGTCGATTCATCTCCAGAAAATTTTCAGGAATCCGGGTTTCCAGAACCTTAAGAATGGATTCGGGTTTGACGAGGCGGGTGATACCGATCACTGCACCCAGCATGCAGATATTGAACACGATGGGTTTCCCGATCTTGTCCATCACGTTCTGATACATGGGCAGTTCATACTGCCTGGCATCCACCTTTCCGCCGATTTTCACAAAACGGGGATCTGTGATGAGCATGCCCCCGGGCCGGATGATGGGATAAAATTTTTCGTATGCCTCCTGGGTCAGGCATACCAGAACGTTGGGTTGAGTTACCTTTGGGAAAAAAATCTCCGAATCCGCGATAATCACATCGGTCCGGGTCGAGCCGCCCCGGGCTTCGGGTCCATACGACTGGGACTGCACGGCAATCAGATTTTCATACAGAACCGCGGCCTCGGCCAGGATGATGGCTGCGGTAATGACACCCTGACCCCCGGATCCGGAAAAAACCATTCTGCATCGTTCCATAGTTATCGTCCTTTCATGGCTTTTTCGATGACTTTCTGATATTCGCTGCAATACTCCGGCTGATCCCGCTTGACAAAAATCCCCCGTTGAATCAGATCCGGGTTTTCCTGAAAAGCCTTTGAACCGATGGGCGTGGTTCTGTCCTTCATCAGCCGCATCATCTCAACCGGCCCGCCTTCCTTGTTTTTTCTCCCGAAATAGGTCGGACATTGGCTCATGATTTCCACAACCGAAAACCCCTTGTGCTGGATGGCATCACAGAGGATATCCGTGATCTGCTGAACATGATAGGTAGTGGTACGTGCCACAAACGTTGCGCCTGCGGCAGTGGCCAGATTGACAATGTCAAAGCCCTGATCGATGTTCCGGTATGGTGCGGTGGTGGCCAACATGCCCGGTCCGGAAAGGGGTGAGTACTGGCCACCGGTCATGCCGTAAATCCGGTTGTTCATGACGATGGCGGTCATGTCAATATTCCGGCGGGCCGCATGAATAAAATGATTTCCGCCGATGGCCAAGGCATCGCCGTCTCCCATGGGAACGATCAGGTTCAACTCGGGCCGACTCATTTTGACGCCGGTTGCAAATGTCAGTGCCCGGCCATGGATGGTATGCATGGTGTGAAAATCCACATACCCGGAAATCCGGGACGAACACCCGATTCCGGATACCATCACGATATCGTTTTTCTTAAGGCCCAGCCGGTCAATGGCCCGCAGCATGGCGTTCAATACCACGCCATGCCCACATCCCGGACACCACATGTGGGGAAAAAACCGCTCCCGGATATATTTTCGATTCGACATGAATCACACCCCCTTTCCCTGTATCAGTCGCAGAATGTTGCGAATGTCTGTCGGATTGATAAACACCCCGTCGATGCGGTTGGCCAGAAACACCTTCTGGGACTTGTCGACTGCCAGTTTCACCTGTTCCAGAACCTGCCCCATGTTCATCTCCACCACCACCACATATTCGGCTTTGGCACAGATTTCCCGAACGATGTGATGCGGAAACGGCCACAGGGTCTGAAGCTCAAGCAGCCCCAGTTTTTCACCCCGCTGTCTGCGATTCATGACTACATGCAGCGCAGACCGTGCCGAAGACCCGTATGAGACCAGCACACAGTCGGCATCGTCTGTAAAATAGGTTTTATATCGGGCAATTTCCTGGACGTTATTCTGGATCTTATCCACCAGATGACGCAGCAATCCCTGAACCACCTGGGGATTGCCTGATGGAAACCCCCACATGTCATGAACCAGACCGGTCACATTATACCGGTGAACCCCGCCAAAATCCGACATGGGCAGTCGGCCGTCTTCCCGTGGCAGGTAGGGGTGGTAGTCGATACCTTCCTTGACCGACGTCCGCAGGCGATCCATCAACGGCAGCTCACCGGGAGCCGGAATGATCACCTTTTCACGCATATGGCCGACCACTTCGTCAAACAGCAGAATGACCGGCGTCCGATACGTTTCTGCCAGGTTAAAGGCATCCACGGTGATGGAAAAGACATCCTGGTGATTGGAGGCCGTCAGGGTGATGATGGCATGATCTCCGTGTGTACCCCAGCGAGCCTGATTGACATCACCCTGACTGACATGGGTCGGCAGTCCGGTCGATGGCCCGCCCCGCTGCACATTCACAATGACCGACGGAATTTCCGCCATGATCGCATATCCCAGTGCCTCCTGCATCAGAGAAAATCCCGGCCCGCTGGTGGCGGTCATGACTTTGTGTCCGGTCAGGGATGCTCCGATGATGGCGCAGATCGAGGCGATTTCATCCTCCATCTGAATGAATTTCTTGCCGATCTGTGGCAGTCTGCTCGCCAGATGCTCGGCAATTTCCGTGGACGGGGTGATGGGATAACCTGCAAAAAAACTCAGCCCGGCATACAGGGCCGCTTCCACACAGACCTCGTTACCCTGAATAAAGCGGATATCCGGTGACGAATGGCCGATGACAGTCTGTCCTCTGTCTTCCGACCGCTGATCTCCGACGTCCGAACGCCGAGCTCCGGTCTCTGATCTCTGATCTCCAGTATCGTTCATGATTGTGCCTCTTCCTCTGTAAGGATTTCGATTGCCAGATCCGGGCATCTCTGCTCACACATCCTGCAACAGATACAGTCTTCCGGACGAACCGCAACCACTTTATCCGTTTCATCAAGCTCCAGAACCTTCTTGGGGCAGAATTCCACACAAATTCCACATCCCTTGCACCAGTCCCGGTTGATCACATGCTGTTTCAATTTGGGTTTACCCATGATTCTTTTCCTCTCCGCAAACCGGTTATTTTTTTGAAGTCATTTCGTTTTGAATTGTATTTTTTCATGACGTGAGGGAACGGACAAATGGGATAGCAGATGGCACATTTCGAATAGATGAAACTGCACCAGCAGACTGAGTTTCTGCGTCAGTTTTCAGCAATCGACGAAAAAATGTGTGGACGTCTCACCGGGAAATACGCCACCTGATTTTTACCACGTACCCAAAAACCCAGTTGTTTGTCAAATTTTTACATCTTCTGCAGCAGTATAAATATGGACTCCCAATTTTTCGGCAACCGGGATTGCCTTGGGCGCAACCATCGGTGAGATAACGATCATTTTGTCAACCTGTCTCTGATGACGTTTTTCATAAAAACGGACTTTTCTTTCAAACGTGTACATTTCGGATTTGCTCATCGAGGACTTGATCTCAACAATGATCAATGTACCATTTTTAACGATTAAATCCAGTTCGATCTGATCTGGCCTGCCAAACACCATACCATCATCATCAAACTCCAATACGTTGATGACTTCGACATTGGCAAA
>Ga0351886_10029_pt1 | contig 84873 bp, 83 predicted proteins | sample TotcelFGM3001L14_FD_206761 | JGI IMG/M metagenome (GOLD analysis project Ga0351886, IMG submission 206761) | Enriched cells from coal bed in the Powder River Basin, Montana, United States - Total cells FGM rep3 HSBNCT.FGM.300.1.L14 ... | reverse complement strand
ATAACTTATAACATAAGGAGATAATTATGGAAAAATCATGTTATCATGAGATTATTGATGAACTTAGCAAAAAACTCGCTGATAAAATAACATTTGAAGAAAACAATTTAGCCAATAGAGCATTATCAATAGATGGAGATATAGCTGAGATTATACAGGATATTGGATTAAAAACATGTCAACGAGTTTTAGAAACAACACGGGATGAGATTGTCGCAAAAAAAAAGCTTGTGAAATGATTATTCACAGAAACCCGTCGATCGTGTTTAATTCAGTATTCGGCAAAATTTCAATATGCTCTCCATATCTATGGCGCCCCGGAATTGATTCATCAAAGCCTCTATTTGATGAAATGAAAATATATAATAATGCTCGAAGCAATACTGTAAATCGCGCATTAACCGATTTTGGTATAGAAGAATCATTTGCACGTGGTGCAGCCAGATTCAAAGAGCACTATCACTATGGAATTGGACCAAGTGCTGTGGATAGTGCAACAAAAGATACGGCTATGAAGGCGATGGATTATATTGCAAATAGATTGTCAGATATTGATTCTGATTCTCTACAGGGAAAAACAATCGCAACAATTTTGGTTGAAATGGATGGCTGTGAGATTCGTACCGCAGAGTTTGTGCCTGCCGAGGATTCAAAAGAAACAACACCAGTCTATAACAATCCTAAAAAGAATAGAATCATGAAATGGCGGGATGTCAGATTAGGTTTTGCAAGACCATTAGAGTCACCGGACAAAACATTTGTTGGCAAAATGGATTCATATGAAACGGTTGTAAATCAAATTCATAGTGCGGCGGTAATAGTTGGCATGACACCGGAAACCAAAGTTATAGGAGTTGCAGATGGTGGCATAGGGCTCCGCGAAGAGTTGGAAAGGCAATTTCCAAATATGCAATTCATCCTGGATAAAACGCATTTAAAAGATCATTTGTATGATACAGCGGAAGCACTTGGGATAAATCAAAAAGATCGTCCAGGGTGGGTTGAGCCACGAATAAGAGACATTTCTGACGGAAATGTTGAATCAATTTTAAAAGAGCTTGAAGAAGAAAACAAAACAAATCCAAACGATCGCTCGAAGAGGCTGATAGGATACCTCACTCGATTCAACGATGCATTGGATTACAATGATTATAAATTAAAAGGTTATCCAATAGGATCGGGCGAAATCGAAAGTGCACACAAATCCATCCCTCAGAAAAGGTTGAAAATTCCAGGCGCAAGTTGGAACCCGGCTTCCATTGACCCAATGTTGTCTTTACGCATTTTAAGGGCCAATAATTGGTGGGAAGACTTTTGGCATAAACAAGCTGATGAGTATTTATTAGCAGCTTGATACTACAACAGGGATAAATTACACCCGACAGATATGACAGACATTTTTAGCACCATCGAAACAGGATGATAGTGATGCAGATGGGCTTGATTTGCAACGATCATTTTTCCATGGACAAAATGCTTCTTTTTCGTTACCATAGAGTAACGAAGGGAGATTGGCACGGAAACGATGAGTGCTTTGCGAAACATATCGTCGCTGGAGCGGGCTTATGATCGGGCACAGCAACATTTTAATGATATCACTCAATATCTTGACGGTGAAAAGGCCCTTGAGATGAGCCAGAGTGAAATTGAGCGGGAGATTGAAAAACAAGGCCGGGAATTGATGCGCAAACTGCTTGAGGAACATCTGAACAAGCGCGGTCCCGGACGGAGCGGGAGCCCTGTTCAGGATACTGACGGCGTCGAGCGCAAATGTACCCGAATTCATGAGCGGAAGATTGAAACCGTATTTGGCACGGTCACGCTGGAACGCGTGGGGTATGAGCGGGAAGGCTGCGAGAGTTTGCATCCATTGGATGCTGAGCTCAATCTTCCGGATGAGCGGTATTCTCTGGAGGTGCGCCGGAGAGTGGCGATCGAAGCGGCCAAGAGCTCTTTTGACGAAACGCTTGAAAGTATCGGCATGAATACGGGAGCCCGTGTACCCAAGCGGCAGACAGAAGAATTGGCAAAACGTGCGGCTCAGGATTTTGATGCGTTTTACGAGACCAGGCATGCCACGGTCGATAACAATGGGGATACCGGTCCGATACTGGTGGTCAGTGTCGATGGGAAAGGGGTAACGATGCTGAAACGGGATCTGCGCAAGCAGACCCAAAAGGCGGCTTTGGATCGTACCCATAAGATGGGTTCCCGGTTGTCCAAGGGGGAGAAGAAGAACGCCAAACGCATGGCCTGTGTAGCTGCTGTTTACACGATTGGGCCTTTTGCGCGCACTCCCGAAGATGTGATCGGACAAACTCCCTGCGTCCTTGCCAAACCGCCGCGTCCAGGCCCGGAACAAAAGCGGGTGTGGGCCAGTCTTGAAAAGGAGCCTGAACAGGTTATCAAGGATGCGTTGGCGGAAGCACACCACCGTGATCCAGATGGTAAAAAAACCTGGGTGGCCTTGGTTGACGGAAACAAAACCCAAATCCGATACCTGCGTAGTCAAGCCCAAGAAAACGGGATTCATCTGACAATCATTGTCGATATCATCCATGTCATCGAATATCTGTGGACGGCTGGAAGGGCATTTTATCCGGAATCCGGAGTGGAGCTGGAGAACTGGGTCCGTCATCGTATCCTTGAAGTGCTTCGGGGAAAAGCCAGCCTTGTGGCAGGTGGAATGCGTCGCAGCGCAACGCGCCGCGGCCTTTGTGCCGATGCCAGAAAGCCGGTTGATATTTGTGCACGATATCTTCTGACCTATGCGCCTTATCTGCATTACAATCGTTATCTTACTGAAGGGTTGCCAATTGCCACAGGGGTAATCGAAGGAGCCTGCCGGCATTTGGTAAAAGACCGCATGGATATAACAGGAGCCCGATGGAGTTTATCCGGAGCTGAGGCGGTCTTGAAATTACGGGCCTTACGCTCAAGCCACGACTTTGATGAATATTGGGTTTTTCATGAGAAATCCGAACATGTTCGAACCCATCAGTCGCGCTATTATGATGGGATCATTCCACCCGCGACACACCCTTCCCAAAAGAACAAGCGTTCTCATCTGAAATTGATCAAAAATTGAATGGAGAAAATGAAACCAATGAAGTGCTTTTCACCTCTTTATTGCGGTTCCAAAAGAGCCACACCCAAAGAATTTTAAACCACAGTAGCAGATATTGAGAGTGCTGGCGGACCAGTTTGAAGTATTGCGACGGTACAGGAAATAGTCTTTCAGCTCCTGTTCCGTAATTTGCAGAGGATCTTTGTTGACGTATTCCAGAAGTTGACGAACGGATCTGGCATAACTTTCCTGGGTTTTGTCACCCTTACCGGCCAGTTGCAAAGCATTGATGGTTTTGGTGTACCAGGGGGTCTGAAGCGTGTGTGACATGATATCTCTCCTTTTTGTTATGGTTATGGAAAACCCTGAGGAGAGATATCATTTTCCCATCGCAAATGGGATTGCAGATGAAAAAAAGATCGGGCGCACAGCCGTTCAGTTATTCAGAATAGCGGCTTTGGAGTACGGGAACTGCCGCAAAGCGGCTTACTTGAACCACCGCCTTGACTCAGCCGCCCTGAAAAACGGGCGCTGGTCAGGCGTGCGATTAACCCCTTAATCCCAAGAAGGAGAAAAACACCATGCCGCAACAAGAATTAGACCACCAGCTTCTATTGCTTATTTATGCTGAAATTCTCCATTTAAAGAAACTACTTATAACCAAGGGAGTGATCGATAAATCCAGTGACGATGAATACCTTAATGCACTGGATGGCTACTTAACCGAATTAGACGCTAAGAACTTCGAGATCGCTAAAGTCGTCCGCGAGCGAAGTAATCGTTGACTATTTTATTGTCGTAGCAAATCGTAGTTTTTTTCTGTTCATCTAAGCAGGTCGCAACAGAATAAAGTGCCGCTTCAAGGGCTAATTCAGCATCTTTAATCGATACACCATGTAGGATGTTGAGAATGTCTATCTTTTTTTCTACTGCTATAGGGGAAAGCCTATTAACAAGATCCATTAGGTAATACCTCCTTGGTTAACCAGGAAATTCAGCGGATAAAAAACCGCTGATTTCCGTGTTCCCGGCGACTGCGTCGCCGGGAATCGCGGCGCTGATTTCGTCAAGCGCCTTGCCCCGTCGCCTTGCGCCGGAACAAGGCGCTTGACCTGACACCGGCGACCGCACATGCAAGCTGCGCTTGCCTGCCCGGCCATCGGTGCGGGTCAGCGCCGCGATTATGCGAATGAGGTAATCCAACGATGAAAAGCTTCAAACGAATACCCCAAATAATCTTCTTAATGCTTGGTATATAGATGGTGTTGTGGAAAAAATATTAACCACTGTGAAGGGGCCTCTGTCTTGATACTGATATCGTTTTTCCATAGTGAAAATTTTCCACGACATGGTTCTAAACTATGGGGGGGCGGTACCCGACACCCGGTTTCCGGTTTTGGCCAGGCCAGAAAAGAATCTTTTTTCCCTACCGCACGAGTAGCCGACAAAACAACACCTGGCAACAGGCTTGAATGCATAATGATGGGCAAAATGGAGAAACTCTATGTTGAAATTGGCTTTTGACTTTTTACGGTCAATGACCACGTGTTTTAAATTGTCATAAAGAATCTCCATTGGAACGCCGCCAAGATATTTAAAGGCCCGTATGTGGGCATCCATGAACGTCTGCATCGTGCAGGTTTTGACAAGCTCTGCGTATATCGCACGGCTGAAGCCAAGAACCATGATAAAAAGATAATACGTGAGGACTTGCCCTGTTGGCTGTATGACCTGAAAATCCGCCCAATCCACTTGGCCCTGGAGTCCGGGTATGGTTTCAAAACGAATGAACGCCTGACGCTGCAGTCTGCTTTTGATGCTGCGAACAAAAGTCTTCACTGTATCGTATCCGCCTGTATAACCCATGTTCTTTATCAGGTTGTATAGCCATGTGGACCGGTAATTATCCTGATGAAGGTAATCTTCAATGGTTTGCTTAAAAGGAGATAGAATCGATTCCTTGTGATTTTTCCTTCGTCGTTCAACCGGCGGATGATCTCCTGTATATACTTTTTCACCGTGTTTCGGTGAATGCCCAATTTGTGGGCAATTGCTCGAAATGAAAACCCTTGTCGATGTAATGTGAAAATGTCCATTTGCACCTCCAGTTTTTTCATGGTAACCCCTTCCTTGTTCAGAGGATTTTACCATGACATTCAGTTTAGAGGTGGTACATTTTCGATTCCCATTTTTGGTACATTTTTACATTCCCAGTGACAGTAATCCGAAATAATCAGTTTGAACTTTTATTTCTGTCTTGTTATTTTGATTTTCCCTTCACGTTCATTGCCTATCGTAACATTTAGCCATTTTCATGGGGGTGTGTTATGGATCTACATTTCATTCCTTTCTATGTGTTTCTGTCACTGGTTGCCTTTTCATCAACATCATTTTCAGCTATGTATATGTGGACAGATAAAGATGGTGTTAAACATTACAGCAATGTTACACCACCCCAAGACATAACAGAAGAAGCAGAAGTCAAAGGCGAGATTGAATTTAATCAGAAAGCACACGAGGAAATCAAACAGAGAGAAGCTATACAGTCTGAGCAGAAGGCAATAGAATCTGAGAGGGCCGAACAAAATAAACAACAACAAGATTCATTGGCAAAACAGAATGCAATAATCCAAAAGCGAAAAAGTACAGCCGATAGCTATTTTAGAAAAGCTAAAGAGGTATTGGAAAGAAAGGTTTGTGGTGCTCAAGAACAAGCGGCAGTGCTAAGCAGCATAGGTGAATCACTTATGAACTGCGAGGGTGGGAATATGGAAAAGGCTCTAAGTTATTACACACAGGCCGAAAAAAAAGCAAAAGAGGCTGAAAAGAAAACGCCTTCCAAAGGGGGCTCTTATTGTAATGAACAAATTGTGCGAAATTTGATAAAAGAAGCCAAAATTTTTAAACGAAACGGCGATACGTATTTGGGATGCTCACAAGCCAAGCTACAGCAGGCCGATCAAGAAGACCAGATGGAAGAACTCAGATACCAGGTTAAAAAAGCAAAGGAAGCAGCAGATTGGGCACTGATTGAGGCAAACAGCAAAAAGTGACAGCCGGTTGAATCTTGAATCCATCTTCTTGCCTTGCAAACCGGACTAAATCATTCCGATTTATCGCCGCTGTCAGAGGCCGATAGAGGCCATTTAAAAATTTCCGAATGGTAAGGAGGGCAAGGGATTAATTCTGAAAACGTCTTGTAATGCACTTCATGACGCGTGGCTATCCGGTAACGTGTATTGAACCGGGATGGGGAAGGGGGTGAAAGTTTTAACCGCTTCGGGGAACCAGGACGCCGGAATGAATGCGGAAAATATGAGTTATAAGCGGATAGCAACCGGAAAAGATGGATAGGGGCTGGGTAAAATCGGGTATTAACAAAATAAGGGGTTAAGCTGATTTAGCCTAACCCCTTGATTTTGCAAGTGCCGAGGGACGGAATCGAACCGCCCACACGGGGATTTTCAGTCCCCTGCTCTACCGACTGAGCTACCTCGGCCCAAAACGCATTAATTTTTAGTCAATCTTGGATTTTTTGTCAACAATTATCTGACCCATATCCCCAAACATATATTGAACCAAAGCGCATCCAACAACGCAGGCAGTCTCGGCTCGAAGGATACGCGGTCCCAGAGAGGCAGTAATAAATCCGTTATCTTTAAGGTTTTCAATTTCGCTTGGGCTGAATCCACCTTCCGGTCCAAACACGATGGCAATCGTGCTCCCGGCTTTCAGAGGCATATCAAAGGGACATGGTCTTGTTTCGTTTTCCCAGAAAACGATTTTCAGGTCACAGTCCTTATGACATGCGGCCATCATCTGGTCAAACGATAATGGCGCCAATATCTCCGGTAGGATGGTTCTTCGGCATTGTTTGAGTGCTTCTCTGGCAATGCTGTCCCATCGTTCTTTTCGCTTGACCAGTTGTCTGCCCTGAAGGACCGGAACCGACCGGTCAGACAGAAACGGCATCCATATTGCAGAGCCAAGTTCAATGACCTGGCGAAGTATGGTATCCATTTTACTCTCTTTTAAAAGCGCTTGCGCCACGATAATTCGAATGGGCGACTCGGTGCTCGATTCATGCCGACAGACCATGCTGAGTTCAGCCGTATCCGATGAAATATGGCTGATAATTGCCTCGCCTTCATTTCCGGCGCCATCCAGAACGCCGATTCTATCCCCCGGCCTGTACCGCAATACATGAATGACATGATGGGCCTCTGATCCGATAATCGTCGGATTGTCCTTCAGGATTTCATCAGTCGGCAAGAAAAAGCGACGCATCACTTGATTCCATTTCCTTTTGATACTGACGATATCGAAGAAAAAAATTCCGGATCCGATGTTGGACCTTTCCAAAAACCGTATCAGTTGAATAATTTCCCTGGTCATCCGGAGTACCGGCTGGCATGCCGGTCAGTATCTCGATGCCTTCCGCAACGGTTGACACCGCATACACATGAAACCGCCCGTCTTCAACGGCGGAAACAATGTCTTTTCTGAGCATCAGATGGCCGACATTGACCTGAGGGATGATCACCCCCTGCATGGACGTCAGCCCTTTTGCCTGGCACACATCAAAAAACCCTTCAATTTTTTCATTCACACCGCCAATGGCCTGAACATCTCCTTTCTGGTTCACCGAACCTGTCACAGCGATCCCCTGCCGGATCGGAATCTCTGACAGACTGGAAATAATGGCGCATAATTCGGCTGAGGAGGCACTGTCGCCGTCAATTTCCCCATAATTCTGCTCAAAGGTGATACTGATGGTAACCCCGATTGGATACTGCCTGGCAAACATTCTGCCCAGATATCCGGAAAGAATCATGACACCTTTATCATGGCTGCTGCCGCTGAGTCTGGCCTCTCTTTCAATATTGATAACGCCAGGCTTTCCCATAAAGATTTCCGCCGTAATCCGGGATGGTCTGCCAAACATAATCTCGCCGATCTGATAGACAGCCAGGCCATTGACCTGACCGGTTTTGCTGCCATCCACATCGATCAGAATTGTGTTATCCATATAGGATTCATGAATTTTTTCCTCATACAGATTATATCGGAACCGATATTCATTCAGGGCTTTTTGCACCGATTGTGAGGACACACGACTTTCGTTGTCTTTTTTGGACCAGTAATCCGCTTCTTTTATCAGACTCACAATGGATCCCAGCCGAAGGGAGAGTTTTTTCTGATCGGTAACCAGCGTTTTCCCATACTCAATCACCCTACCTACCGCATCCGCTGTAAAAGGCAAAAGTCTTTCGTCCCGACATACCCTGGCAATAAACCGGGCATATTGTGCTATCACTTCGGCGCTTGCCGAGACTTCCGAATCGAAATCGGCCCGGACATTAAAAATCTTATTGAATTTGGAATCATAATTCTGAAGGGTTTCAAACAGCTCATACCCGCCCAGCAGAATGACCTTGACATCGATTGGAATCGGCTGAGGCCGTAAGGTGGCGGCGGCGTATCCCAGATCCATGCTGATTTCCTCTATCGCAAGCAGTTGATTCTGAAGCGTTCGTTTGAGGGCATCCCATACAAATGGATTCTGCAGCAACGGCTCCATTTCCATGATCAGAAAACCGCCATTGGCTTTCAGAAGAGAACCCGGCTGAACCATGGAAAAATCGGTGATCAATGCGCCCTGCTGAGACCGTTTTTCGATGCGTCCAATCACATTGGGATAGGTGGGATTGGATTCAAAAATGACCGGTGCCCCGGCGCTTTCATGATGATCGACCAGAACATTGATGCGGTAACGCCGAAAAAAGGATTCGTCGGTGTCATTGTTGCCATCCTCATCACATTCCGGTTGTTCCGGAGGGGCAAACCGGTCAATATGTTCGACAACATCATTCAGAATACTGTCTAAAAACTCTCTGACATCCGTATGGGTTGAAAAATCCGCTCGAATTTGCTTAAAACGTCCTGATACCAGTAACCGGGTAAAATCTTCCGTAATTTTCTGGGTCTTTTCAGCAATCTGGTCGGTAATCCGGTTGATTTCACGAATCGTGGCATCAATTTTTTCCTGCATATCCAGAATATTGACTTCTATCTGCGCTTTCTTATTTCGATTGAGCTTCGAAAATTCCTCCGGCGTCATTGGCTTTTCTTCTTCAAACGGAACCGCATGGTATCCGGTTTCATCGCTGGCGATCCGCAATTGTTTTTCCTCGGCAGCCAGTTCCAGTTTTTCAAACAACAGGCGTTGCTGCTCGCCAAATTTTTTCCGGATTTTGGATAACCGGTCCTGATATGACCGCCCTTCAAAAGACTTGGGCAAATCCCTTCGAATATCTTCAATCAGACGGGTTACAACCTTGCTGAACGGTAACCCCTTTCCAGGAGGCATCTCAAATACCCGTGGACAGTACTCATCCGAAAAATTATTCACCATACACCAGTCATTCGGAATCGGAAGGCCTTTGGCATAGCATCCGATGATATCTTTCACAATGCTCGTTTTACCGGTTCCCTCACTTCCGGTGACAAAAATATGATACCCCGGGCTTTTCATATTCAATCCGAAATCAATTGCTCTGACCGCCCGTTCCTGACCAATGACCTGGTCAAGCGGTTCGATTTCCGATGTATCGGCAAAATCCAGCATGGCGCCATCACAGATACTGCGCAGCGATGAGGCATTCAGTTCTCGAAAATGATTCATATACCGGTCCTTTACAGGCAGTTCCAGATTCAGGACTCTTTGTTTTCTTCAAAAAAAAGAACCCCCATGAAAAATCACAGGGGTTCTGGAACAAACAAAAGACAAAACGGTGGCTGTCAGAATTACATCATACCGCCCATACCGCCCATGCCACCCATACCACCCATGCCCGGATTCGGCATTGGCATATCGGCTTTTTCTTCAGGTTTGTCTGCAATCATGGCCTGGGTTGTCAACATCAGGGAGGCCACACTGCCAGCGTTTTGCAGTGCAAAACGGGTCACCTTGGTCGGATCGATCACACCGGCTTCAATCAGATCTTCGTAGATATTGGTGTCTGCGTTGAATCCAAATGCGCCTTCGCTGTTTTTGACCTTGTCAATCACAACAGAGCCCTCAAACCCGGCATTGTTGGCAATCTGACGGAGCGGCTCTTCAATGGCTCTCATGACAACCTTAACACCCAGTTTCTGCTCACCTTTGACCTTGAGTTTATCCAGGGCATCGATACATCGAACCAGTGCCACACCGCCACCCGGGACAATGCCTTCCTCCACAGCCGCACGGGTTGCATTCAGTGCATCCTCGACGCGGGCTTTCTTTTCCTTCATTTCGGTTTCAGTGGCTGCACCCACGTTGATGACCGCAACGCCGCCAATCAGTTTGGCCAGTCGTTCCTGCAGTTTTTCACGATCATAATCCGAAGTGGTCTCTTCTACCTGAGCACGGATTTGTTTGACCCGTCCTTCAAGCGCAGACCGGGAACCAGCACCGTCCACGATTGTGGTGTTGTCTTTATCGATGGACACCCGTTTGGCTTTTCCCAGGTCGGAAAGTGCCAGATTTTCCAGCTTTATGCCCAGATCTTCGGACACAACCTGACCACCGGTCAGGATGGCAATATCTTCCAGCATGGCTTTTCTTCTGTCACCAAAACCAGGTGCCTTGACCGCAGCAACCTGCAGTGTGCCGCGCAGTTTGTTGACAACCAGAGTGGCCAGGGCTTCGCCATCCACATCCTCTGCAATGATGACAAGGGGCCGGCCCATTTTTGCCACCTGCTCCAGAATGGGAAGGAGATCCTTCATGCTGGAAATCTTTTTCTCGTTCACCAGAATGTAGGGATCATCCAGATTGGCGACCATTTTCTCCGGATCGGTGACAAAATAGGGAGACAGATAGCCACGATCAAACTGCATGCCTTCGACCACATCCAGTGTGGTTTCCATGCCCTTGGCTTCCTCGACCGTGATGACACCTTCTTTTCCGACTTTGTTCATGGCCTCGGCAATAATATTGCCAATGGTTTCATCGTTGTTGGCGGAGATCGTGCCGACCTGGGCAATTTCACGTTGGTCCTTGATCGGTTTGCTCATTTTATGAAGTTCTTTTACGCCGGCCTCGATCGCCTTCTCAATCCCTCTTTTAATGGCCATCGGATTGTTTCCGGCGGCAACCAGCTTTTGACCTTCTTCATAGATGGCACGGGCCAGAACCGTGGCAGTGGTGGTGCCATCACCAGCCATATCACTGGTTTTGCTGGCCACTTCCTTAACCATCTGAGCGCCCATGTTTTCAAACTTGTCGGCCAGTTCGATTTCTTTTGCGACCGTTACACCATCTTTGGTAACGGTAGGAGAGCCCCATGATTTGTCAATCACGACGTTTCTGCCTTTTGGGCCAAGTGTCACAACAACTGCATCGGCAAGCGTTCGAACCCCGTTCAGCATGGCTTCGCGGGCTTTCATATCATATTTAATTATTTTAGCCATTTTTATAATTCCTCCATCCTCAGATTAACCTTCAATAACGCCCAGAACATCGTCTTCCCGCATGATCAGGTACTCCTGGCCATCAATCTTGACTTCCGTGCCGGAATACTTTCCAAACAGAATCCGATCGCCTGTTTTGATTTCCATAGCCATTCGTTTACCATCATCTCCCATTTTTCCGCTGCCGACTGCAACCACTTTTCCTTCTACGGGTTTTTCTTTTGCGGTATCGGGAATAATAATGCCACCTTTGGTGGTGGTTTCTTCTTCAACTCTCTGAACCAGAATACGATCTTGCAACGGTTTCAGTTTCATGCGTGTCTTTCTCCTTTGTTAACTGATTTTCATTTATTTAAAATGTAGTCATGCCAGTTGTTCATCTACATAGAATCAGATAATTTGTATCATCAAAGCAATCGTTATCCACCCCCTCCCTGAAACCAGTCATCCAGTTTTTTCGGCTGGAAAATTGGATTGAAACCATCAGCCATAACCTTCATATTTCCAAGGGAAATGGTTCTCACAAAGGTTTATTAAACCGGAGGCTGACGCGGCTCCCAAACTGCAAGACAGTCCTTCAATTCATTCAGTTTATGAATTTCAGCTTTCTGATTTGCTGGCTGTTGAAGCGGACGCTTCTGGTTTGGGCGGGGGGGATGTTCCCTCTGCTGTCTTGGGGGAAGCAGCGTTTTTATTGGAACCAGAGGCATAGTCTGTTACATACCATCCGGTTCCCTTGAGATGAAAACTGCTGTGGGAGATCAGTTTATGAAGACTTCCAGAGCATTTATTACAGGTTGTCAGCGGATTGTCCGTAAATTTCTGAATGACCTCCTCCACCTGACCACATTGTGTACATTCATACTCGTAAATAGGCATATTTGATCCTCCTCATTTCATAGACTTTCAGATAATGGGTTTGGCTGCATTATCGGTCGTCGGCGTCATACATCGACACCCTCTCCATCTGGACGCTTCAAAACCACATTACCTGAACATTGTTACCAACAACCTGCTTTTTCAGATACAACTGATTGGACAATGCCAAAGCCTACTGTTTGTAATTATTCCGTACATAGGACTGATATGTGTGCGTCTCAAGGAAACCAGCTAACTCACACTGCTAAAAATAATTAACGTCTGACTATTGTCAAGCAGTACAAAGACAGATTTTTATTTCGCTATTCACGCGCATGGCCATCCAGCAGGTTATCCAGCGAAATCAGCCATTTTTCGGAATGCACCAAGACACTGGAAAGACCGACAACATTTATCGAATACAATATTTTTCGGGTTATTTCATGAACCCTTTTTTCTTCAATTAAACGCGCGTCTTTGGCCGCATTGAAATTTTGAAGGAATTTACTGAATCGAACGACATGCGTGAGCTCGTGGGTGACCAGATAAAGAATAACCGGAAAGAGACTCAGGTGCGGAAAGCGAGCAAGCTCAGTCAGAATGGCTTGATCATGAAGACAAATTTTATAAAAATCATATGTCAATGATCCCAATGAACTGTTTCGCGGTTTACCTTCATATCGGATGACCTGGGCAAGGGGGCCGATAATAATTTCGTCCATATTCAGGCTGCATCGTGTCACCACATCATATCGGGGGTGATTCCGCTGCCCGGATGGCAGCTTATAATAATTGTAAACCAGGTCCTCAGCCATTGAGGCAGCCTCCTGAATCTCTTCAAGCTGACTTGAATCAAACATCTGCATGGTGTCGCCATCCGCCATCATTTTCCCTGGCAAAAAGAGGGTTCTTCTCTGTTTAAACAACTGCCTGGGATACCCCCGGAAGTCTGCCGGCTGTGCAAAACTGTTTGAAACTGAATATGGCTTGCTTCGGTGCCTCAGCGGGATTAATAAAGTGTTTGTGATATTCCCTTGAGCCTGATAACATAATTTGTATTTTTCTTCAACCGGATAAAACTGTTGAAATCCATCTTAACTTATGAGAAAGTAACAAGATATAATCAATCCAGTCTCCATTCTGTATAGCAGGCTGGCAAACGCATAAAAAAAATCAGGTCGGAACAGGGGGTGATCGGTTGGGCAGTGTGATTAAAAAACGCAGAAAGAAGATGACAAAGCACAAGCACAAGAAGCTTTTGGCGCGTACCCGCCACCAGAGACGGAAAGGCAAATGATGGAATGACGGGTAATTTTTTCAGACACTGTATAAAGCATTTGCAATGCTTTATACAGTTAAAAACTGAGTCAGCTTTCCAAATCAGGAATCAGGCGGACCAGTGTGACGCCTGATTTGCATGGGCTTCCAGATTGTGGGCCAAATTGTTGTAGAAAAATGTATCGCTTTCCAGATAAAGATTTTGGGTGCGTTATCGGTCATGGATGACCGACAGTTTTTCAATGCGTCAGCCGAAAAAGGTCTATCCCTTTCCTGCTGCCTTCCCAAAATCATTATCTTGAAAGCGATATTTTATACCTGCACGTCAGGGTTTTTGCTGAAATCCCTTGAGGTATTTCAAAAAATCCGAATCGGTTGACAGAATCAGCGTGCTTTCCTCTCCCAGGGTATCATTATAGACTTCAAGGGATTTGATGAAAGAATAGAACTCGGGATCCAGACCATAGGCTGCGGCATAGATACGGGTGGATTCCGCCTCCGCCTTTCCCATAAGCTCCTGAGCGGTCCGATAGGCTTCGGAAGTAATCTGTTTCAGGTCACGTTCCTTCTCTCCAATGATTTTGGATGCCTCACCTTTACCTTCAGATCGAAATTTTTCAGCAATCTGTTTTCGTTCTGCAATCATCCGCCCATAAACCGATTCCCTGACCTGCTCCACATAATTGATTCGCTTGATCTTGACATCAACGAGTTCGATGCCAAACGGGGTTAGTTTGGGTTGAGCCTGCTCAAGAATACCCTTGGTGATTTTATCTCTACCGGTCGTGATTCGGGCCGTCTGTTCTTTTTTGACGTCTTCAAGTCCGATTTCAAACGTATCCAGCTCCCGGTTGGAAAGACGGACTGTCTCAATCAGACTGAAGGACGTAATGAAGTTTCTGGTGGCCGGATCGATAATATCATCCAGACGACTCTTGGCGCTGGTCAGATTATTAACAGTCTGGAAAAATTTGATGGGATCAATGATGCGCCATCTGGCAAATGCATCCACCCAGATATACGTTTTGTCAAGGGTTGGAATCTGACCCGGATCGCCATCCCATTGAAGCAGATTCTTTGGAAAATAGGTGGTCTGCTGAATGAATGGTATTTTGAAAAACAGTCCCGGTGCCAGTTTTGGATCCCCTACCACACGCCCAAATTGCGTCACCACGACCTGTTCGGTTTCATCAACCACATAGGCGGATGAAAACCCGATGAAGATAATCACGATGGCAACAATCAGAATAAATCCTTTTGATTTCATTTTTTCTCACCCTGCATCCTGTCCAGATTCAGTAAAGGCAGTAAATTTTTCTGGTCCGAGTCAATAATGATCTTGTTGCTGATTTTTGGAAAAAGACTGTTCATCATTTCCAGATAGAGCCGCCTTTTGGTAATATCCTTGGCTTTCTCATACTCGGTGAACATGGCCTGGAAGCGGCTGGCATCACCTTGAGCCCGGTTGACCCGGTCGAGCGCATACCCTTCAGCCACACGAATGGTTCTTTCCGCCTCACCCCTCGCAGTGGGTATCGCCTTGTTGTATTCCTCTTTGGCCTGGTAAATGGTTTTTTCTTTTTCCTGAGTCGCCTGGTTCACCTCATTGAACGAAGGCTGCACAGGTCCCGGAACATTGGTACGCTTCATTTCGATGGTAACAATGTTGATGCCCGATTCTGCATTATCCATTTCCTGTTGAAGGATATTCCGGGCCTCGATCGCTATTTCTTCCCGTTTGCTGATAACCTCGTTCACACTTCGATCTCCCACGACCAGGCGCATCGCAGCTTCGGACATATCCATCAGCAGCCGTCGGTTCTCATGAACCTTGAACAGATAGTTATAGGGGTCTTTAATGCGATACTGTACAATCCAGGGAACCAGTGCCACGTTTAAATCACCGGTCAGCATCGAAGACACATCGTTCTCATCTCCTCTTTGCTGAAACCGTCCCTTGTCTGAACTATTTTGTTCGCCTATAAAACCGAATTCTTCCTTATAGACACGGCGAACCTTGACTTTTGTCACGTGTTCAATGCCAACCGGCAGCTTGAAATTCAGGCCGGGCTCTGTGGTTCGAACATATTTTCCGAACCGTTGAATGACACCGACCTCATCCACACCAATCGTATAAAATGCAGACGACCCAAGATAAAGCGCCAAAAGAACCAAAACGACCATGGGCGCACCGGGAAATTTGATTTCCTTGAGTTTGTTGGCCAGTTCATTAAATTGTGGTGGTATGCCGACCGGTCTTTTGGCCTGCTGCTGTTCCTTCAGTTTTTCCCAATCCCATGACATGATTTTATTCCTCTTTCGGTTTCTGAATGGGGGAATTACCTCCAACCGATGGAGGTCGCTTTTGATAAATGATAAAATATATTCTAATAATTTAAGTCACCCTAACTCTCAAGTCAAGTAAAACCGGGATGACATGCGATGTGTTTCATTAGATACCGGGTTTCGTATTGACATCCTGCGACAATTTCATGGATGATACAGACAGCCATTCATCAACAATCATATAGCTTTCAAGATAAAGATTTTGGGTGCGTTATCGGTCGGGGATGGCCAAAAAAGGCCTATCCCCTTCCTGCTGCCTTCCCAAAATCATTATCTTGAAAGCTATATCATGAATCACGGACAGAATCATGAATCAGTTTTTCCATATCGGCCAGATTTTAAAGCAGTCTCTGAAATCCTGTCGGAAAGACAGCGCTGAATCGCTTTCCAATATACACAACCTGTGGTCAGCCGTTGTCGGACCCGATGTTTCAGAAAATACGAGACCGGCCGCGATCAAAAAACAACTTCTTCTGGTATATGTCACCAGCCCGGTATGGATTCACCACCTGCATTTTTCCAAACAGGCCATCATCAGCAGGTTGAACGATTCATTGGGAAAAGCGGAGATTTCCGACATAAAATTCAGAATCGGACCGGTATGAATCTGCCCACCATCAGTGAAGATACCATTTTAAATGGCCGGATCCGGTTGCTTCAGTTTCGATCCGGTTACCGGTTTTCGATAGACGCAATCCTGTTGTCGGCATTTATTCAACCCGGAACTGATGAAACCATTGTGGATATGGGCACTGGCTGCGGCATTATTCCTCTGATTCTGACATTCAGAAATCCCGGCGTGACGGTTATCGGCATCGAAATTCAGACTGAGCTGGCTGAAATGGCCCAAAAAAATGTCATGCTGAATGAATTGGAAAACCGGATTGCGATACGGTGCCAGGATTTAAAAACCGTCAACCGGCAGAATTTGAAAAGCCCAGTCGACCGGGTCGTATCCAATCCCCCCTACCGGAAAATCAATTCCGGACGGATCAATCCAGCCGATCAAAAAGCCGTGGCCCGCCATGAACTGTCCACGAACCTGAAAGACATCATCCGGACAACAACTGGACTGCTTAACAAAGGTGGACGACTCGATATGATTTATTCTGCGGAACGCCTGACAGACGTTCTAACGGAAATGCGATTTCATGGAATCGAGCCCAAACAGATTCGAATGGTTCATTCCAGAATGAATACATCCTCCCGACTGTTTCTGGTTTCAGGTGTCAGCGGCGGCAATCCGGGAGGCATTGATGTTCTGCCGCCGCTGTATATTTATGAAGCAAACGGCCGGTACAGTGATGACGTTTCTGCCATGCTGTCGCCTGTTCTTCGAAACGATGGTTTGGCGTGATTAATACAGAGATCAGGGGTCAGCGGCCAGAGGCCAGGGATCAGAGATTAGAGGCCAGGGATCAGAGGTCAGAGGCCAGGGATCAGAGATCAGAGGCCAGGGATCAGGGGTCAGAGGCCAGGGACTAAAAAAGTTGTAACCGTTTAATTATACACCTGGAATTGATTCAGCGCAGGTTCGTAATCGCTAAAAAAGGGCATTGATCGTCAGGCCGGTTATGACTTTCGGATAAAAATAGGTTGATTTCCGGGGCATGATTTCACCCGCCTCGGCAATCTGCCTGACCTGATCGATACGGGTCGGATTCAGTAAAAATGAGACAGCGCTCTGGTTTTCCGTGACTGATTTTACCGCCGTTTCCACAGAACTGGCGTAGGTGATTTGATTCTCATCATCCAGTTGAGCGGCATTCATCCCCATGATATCCATCAGAACCAGCCGGGTCAGTACGGTAACATCCAAAGACAGAACATTTTGGGACAAAGCCTCGCCGTACAGGCTTTTCATAACGCCGGGTTTCAGCCTCAGTATCAGAAAGCCTGGCTTGGACTGAATGCAAACCCCGATGACCGTCCGTTCAGAATCGGTTTGCATGGCCCGCATCAACGAATCGTAGTTGCCGGAATCGCTTTCAGAGCCTGCAGGAACCGACACGATATCAAAATATCGGGGACTCAGGTCAAGAATCCGGTTTATCTGATCCGGATCCGCTTTCCTGACAATGCGATGCGCCGGTAAAATCACAAGGCCCGGGTCCTCCATGGCAGACAGGTACATCATGACAAAGTTGGATGGATGATCCGGCATAAACGCTGCCGAGCTGTCTGCCATTTGATTTCGGTAATTCAGTGCGGTTTCATACCGGTGATGCCCATCCGCAATGAACAGGGTTCTGTCGCCCATGAAATCCAATATAAACTGGTGAACTGTTGAATCCGTGATTTTCCAGACCCGGTGTGACTGGGACCTGTCATCCACAAAATCCATCATCGGCAGCATGCCATCCACCGCATGGCGCAGCATCGGAATCAGATGATTCGTCGGGTCCGAATACAGGGAAAATATCGGACTGAAATTGGCATGACAGGCATTCATCAGCTCCAGCCGCTCGGATTTCACCCTGGAAAATGTGGTTTCATGTGGCAGAATGACTTTATTATCAAAAGGCTCCAATCCGACTCTCGCAATGATACCCCATCGCGTAAGGGGTTCATGGTTTACCATAAATGTCATCTCGTTCAGATAGATTGCCGGTGACCCATCCTGTATCAACACGCCATCACTCAGCCACTGTCGAAAAGAGTCTGCCGCACGGGTATGACGGTTATTACCCCCATGATCGGTTTCCCTGGTTTTCCCCAGAATCAGCCGAATGATATTATGGGGATGCCGGTTGTAAAATTCGGCCTGCTCCGCCTCTGATATAACATCATAAGGAGGCGTTGTGACATCACCCAGATTTTGAATCCGGTCGGGGTTGAACACAATCCCTTTGAAAGGGTATATTCGGGCCATTTTCTTTCCTTTGTCAATTAATCAATAGTAACCTGTTATATGTTCCTTTTGTAATACAGAAAGCTGTAACGAATACTATAATGCATCGCAATATTCAAGCAGGATTATGGAGAAAACAGGGGTTATCAAACAATCCGACCACAAGGCCATTGACACATGAAACAAAACAGGATATTAAACGCGGGTCAATTGCATCGTGTCGATGGAGAGGTGGCCGAGCGGCTGAAGGCACCGCTCTCGAAAAGCGGCATCCTGTCAAAAACGGGATCGTGGGTTCAAATCCCACCCTCTCCGCCAGATCAGAGCATCGTTATCAGCCTGTAATTTTACACCTCCTGACATGATGCAGTCGAATTCTGTTTTTACGGAGAGATGTCCGAGCGGCTGAAGGAGCACGACTGGAAATCGTGTGCGCTGTCAAAAACGGTGCCGAGGGTTCAAATCCCTCTCTCTCCGCCAGATTTTAAAACGGTTTATCTGAATTTCCTGTCCACAACCGTTCACGATTCTTCGCCCCTGACGGCAGACTGAAACCCTGACTTTACAGCTATGTCCTATCTTGTACTGGCCAGAAAATACCGACCGCAGACATTTGATCAGATTGTCCGGCAGGAGCACGTCACCCAGACATTGACTCATGCCATTACATCTGATCGTGTGGCGCACGCCATTTTGTTTTCCGGACCCAGGGGAACCGGAAAAACCACGATAGCCCGCATATTGGCCAAATCCCTCAACTGCCTGGAGGGTCCTACCCCATCTCCCTGCAATATCTGCAAATCATGCAGGGAAATCACTGCCGGAATACCAGCCGATGTCTTTGAAATCGATGGTGCATCCAACAACAGCGTGGATCAGATTCGCGAACTTCGTGACAATGTGCGGTACATGCCATCTCACAGCCGATATAAAATATATATTATCGATGAGGTGCATATGCTCTCCTTGGCCGCGTTCAATGCACTGCTGAAGACCCTTGAAGAACCGCCACCCCATGTCAAGTTCATGTTTGCCACGACAGAGCCCAACAAAGTTCCGATAACCATTCTGTCCCGCTGTCAGCGGCATGATCTCAAGCGCATCGATCTGGATTCCATCTGTCATCAACTGAACTCGATCTGTGGTCTGGAAAAAATCGAGATTCCACAGGAATGCCTCAGCCTGATCGCCAGGGAAGCAGGCGGCAGCATGCGGGACGCACTCAGCCTGCTGGACCAGGTCATTTCCTTTTCAGATGGTCGGGTCGTTTATGAAGACCTGATGCAACTTTTGGGCGTGGTTGACAGAAAACAGCTCTTTGATTTTTCTGCGTTGATCCTCACTGGCCATGCGATTGACACCATCGAACAGATACAGCTCATTTATGAAGCGGGTCAGGACATCAAGCGGTTCTATACGGATTTGCTGGAGCATTTCAGAAATCTTCTGGTCATCAAACTGGGACGCCATATCGACGCAACGGTTTCGTTGCCCGCTGAAGAAATGTTGATCATTCAGGATCAGGTTCAATCCATTTCACCAGCCTTTATCAATCAGATTTTTGACATTCTGTTTCAGCAGGAAGCATCGATTCGTTTTTCCGCCAATCCCAGACTGGCTCTCGAAATGATCATGTTCAAACTGGCGGAAATACAGCCGGTTATTACAATTGACAGACTGATCGAATCTATCGAAAAACTCAGGACCGATTTGAAATTCCATGAGTCGTCGCAGTCGTTGATGGAACACCGAACCGATTACAGGGCTGAACAGGCGGGCCCGCCGTCTATTGAAATTGAATCCGGCATGGTCGATATGAATCCTTCGAAACCGTTGCCTGTGAGCAGGGAATTCAGTGATCCCAATGGCGGGATGGACTCACTTCGGAATGAACTGTTGTCCCGGGTGTCATCCAGTCAGCCATCGCTTGCCGGCATGTTGACCCGATCCGTCCTGTCCCGATCCGATGGGGGTATCATCGTGATCCAGCCAGAAGGCTCCAGATTTTCAACAGAAAAAATTCGAAAAAACCAAAACCTGATTCAACAAACAATATCTGATATCCTGAATCAGAATATTCAGTTGATTATTCAGGAACCGGTCGATACAGTAGCGGAAAAAACAAACAACTCTCAAGGTCAGTTGAAACAGAATGCGCTCAACCATCCCCGGGTTGCCGAAGTTATTGAAATTTTTGGCGGCTCGGTGATCGATATTCAGATCAAAACGGAGGAAGTCACATGAAGGGTATGGGAAGCATGATGAAGCAGGCTCAGAAAATTCAGTCCAGAATGCTGAAACTTCAGGAAGAACTGGCTGATAAAACCATCGAGACCACATCAGGCGGCGGTATGGTCAAAGTGGTCGCCAATGGCAAACAGCAGATTGTCTCGATTTCTATCGAAAAAGAAGTGGTCGATCCGGAGGATGTGGATATGCTTCAGGACCTGATCCTGGCGGCCGTAAATGACGCCCTGGGAAAGTCACAGGAGATGGTGTCCTCGGAAATGGGCAAGCTAACCGGCGGGCTGAATATTCCGGGGCTGTTTTAATTTCAGCGCGATAAACTGCCATGAACTATTATCCATCCGCCATTCAGAATCTGATAAAACGGCTCGGCCGGCTGCCGGGTATCGGAGAAAAAAGCGCTGAACGCCTGGCCATGCATATTCTTCGAGGCCCACGAAACGAGGCCGAACAACTGGCGCGCAGTATTTTGGACATGAAAGATAAAATCAGGCTTTGTGCGACCTGTTTTGGTCTCAGTGAAGGCGAAATCTGCAACCTTTGTGCGGATTTCAGACGGAATCCTGGAATCGTGTGCGTTGTGGAGCAGCCAGCCGATATGATATCCATCGAACGATCCGGCGCATTTTACGGCCGGTATCATATCCTCCAGGGCGTTTTGTCCCCATTGGATGGCATCGGCCCCGATAACCTCAGAATCCGGGAACTGTTGTTTCGAATCGCAGCAGGTGGCATACAGGAAGTTGTTATCGCGACCAGCACCAGTGTGGAGGGCGAAGCCACAGCAGCCTATCTTCATGATATATTAAAACCGACACCCATCAGAATCACGCGTATTGCCTCTGGCGTGCCCATGGGCGGCGATCTCAAATATGTGGATCAGGCGACTCTGAAAAAAGCGATGGATACCCGCCATGAATTCTGATTCATTCGATTCCCGGAACATCTTTGTCTGCCAGCAATGCGGTCAATGCTGCAACGGCTATGGCGGAACGTATGTGACCGAAGACGATATTCAACACATTTCAGCTTATATTCACACCGATGTTACATCCTTCATTCAGACCTATTGCCGGATTTCCGGGGGCAAACCGCTTTTGGTCCAGGCTGAAAACGGATTCTGCGTTTTCTACGATCAGAACTGCAGCATCCATCCGGTCAAACCCCTGATGTGCCGAGCCTGGCCATTCATTCCCGGTGTTCTGAAGGATCCTTCCAACTGGTTTGCCATGGCCAATTCCTGTCCGGGCATGAACCGGGATGTTTCAACAGAAACGGTTCTGGCTTGCGTAACGGCGGAAATAAACAAACTCAATCGCTGATCCAATCACTGGAATCGGTCATTTTATAAATGCTGTTTTTGCCATCCGACATGAATTTCTGAAGGATATTCCGTCCCATCAATTCCTGAATGCTCGCGTTCATCCCTTCATTTGTCGCAATCCATCTGTCCATCAAATTGCGGGTGGAAATGGTCATTTGATCATCAGAAAGGCTACAGCATATCAGGTAAAGAGACACGGCTTCTGTGGAAAGCCCCAGTTTGAATATTTGCTGATTCATCATTGCCATTCACCAATGGATTTCGTCTTGTTGTTAATGGGTGTCGATCAGTCGATCGGTTGATATGGTAATCAATCTTACCAATGACTGATGCGTTAGAATGTGAACGTGCTTGTTAACAATTCTTTTGAATTCTGACTACTGAATCATCACCTTCAGCATCAGATCCCCTTTTAATCCGTCCGGCGTCTGCATTCCCATTCCCTGCAATCTCAGAATCATTCCGCTCCGCGCCTGGGCAGGAACATTGACGCGAATGATACGGTTATAAAAACCCCAGGGCAGATTCACCAGTTTGGCTGCGCCAGATGCGGCTTCATGAGGCGTAACGGTGAGTGTCGCATAAAGATTGGGATCGTCTCCGGCACCTGATGGCCGGATCACCTGAAGGCGGGGGGTTGACTGTTTTTCTGTGAATTTCTTGATCTGGTTGCTCACGCCGGCAGACGGCATTTTTGTGAACACGCGGATCATGGCCATGCCGAACACAAAGCCACCGATATGCGCCCACCAGGCAATACCGCCTGATGCACCGTGACTGCCTGCAGCATTGATGAACTGAAGAACAAACCACATGCCCAGAAAAAAATACGCCGGAATTTCGATAAAAAATGGAATGATAATGACAGGAATCAGGGTCAGTATCCTGGCCTTGGGAAACAGCAGGAAATAGGCGCCCATGACACCGGCAATCGCACCGCTGGCACCGATGGTTGGAATATTGGAATGCGCATTGAATATCAGATGCGACAATCCGGAAACCAGCCCGCACAGCAGGTAAAAAACCAGATATCGGACCGAACCCATGCGGTCCTCCACATTGTCACCAAAAATGTAGAGGGACCACATGTTGCCCAGAAGATGCCAGAATCCGCCATGCAGAAACATGAAGGAAATCAGCGCAAATCCCTGCTGAGCCACTGAAAAATAGGCGGCAATCTGAGGAACCGAGTATCGGGCCGGAACCATGCCATACGTATAGATAAACCGATCCAGTTGACTGCCCTGGGTGAGTTGAATCAGATATACGCCGACATTGACAACGATAATCAGCGTGTTGACAACCGGATGGCTGCGTGATGCGAGGGTGTCCCGTAACGGAATCATGCGACAGCCGGAAGATATCTTTCAGGGGCTGACACAAGGATATCCATACTGATATCCACACTTCTTGCCCCATGTGTCAACGCGCCGACCGAAATGATATTGACACCTGACTGGGCAAGCCGAACAATCGTGTCCTGACTGACACGCCCGGAGACCTCGATCAGGGATTTCCCGTCGATCAGGGTTGCGGCTTCGCGGATCTGATCCCCATTCATGTTGTCCAGCATGATGACATCGGCGCCTGCTTCAAGGGCATCCTGAACCTCTTGCAGGTTCGAGGCTTCCACTTCAATTTTCATCAGATGGGAAACGTGTTTTCGAATCCGGGCAACCGCCTGCAAAATTCCGCCGCACGCGGCAATATGGTTATCTTTGATCAGTACACCGTCAAACAATCCCATGCGGTGATTGGCTGCACCGCCCATTCGAACCGCATATTTCTCCAGCGTTCGCAGGCCGGGCGTGGTTTTTCGGGTATCCACCAGCCGAACGGGAAGACCATTCATGGTATTGACATAGGATCTGACATGGGTCGCAATTCCAGACAGCCGTTGCATGAAATTGAGCGCTGTTCGTTCACCGGTCAACAGACATCGAAGTTTTCCCTCGATTTCCAGAATGGATGTGCCACTCTCAAGTGTGGTGCCATCGGCATGCAGGGCTGCAATCCGGACTGTTGGATCAAGCATTTCAAACACCTGTTGCGCCACCCCGACGCCGGCGAGAACCAGTGATTCTTTGGCCCGGATGACGGCCCTTCCGGTCTGAACCGGGTCAATCAGATAGTCCGTTGTGATATCGCCGGTTCCAATGTCCTCTGCGAGCGCCAGTTCGATCAGTTTTTCTACATAACCCATCATGACGGATCAATCTCTGACTTCTGAATCGATCTGATTTTTTCGATATTCATCTGAAGTTTGGTCTGTTTTTCAACCAGCGCCGACTGCTTGGATTTCACCTTCTCGATCACATCCTCGGGCGCCTTGCTCAGAAAATCCTCGTTATTCAGTTTCCGGATCACGGCATCCAGATCATTGTTGATTTTTTTCAGCTCTTTATCCAGTCTCTGAACTTCCTGCTCCACATTCAGAACACCTTCCAGCGGCACATACATGACCGCATTTTCGATGATAGCGGTCGCGCTGGTGCGGGGTTTTTCACCGGGGCTGCAGGTCAGGACCGATTCAAGCCGTGCCAAATTCTGAATCCGGCTTCCATATTCCTGAACCACGGTCTGAATCCGTTCGTCCAGGGTTTGAATCTGGCATTTCAAAACCAGGGACGGCGCCAGATTCATCTCGCCCCGGATATTGCGGACGGCAGTCGTGATTTCAATCAGGATGGCCATATGCCGCTCTGCCTCCAGATCAATGCGATTTTCCTGGGAACCGGGAAATTCCGCCCGCATAATGCTTCCGGATGCTCCCGGCATCATAAGCCATATCTCTTCTGTGACAAATGGAATCATGGGATGCAGCAGAATCAGGATATCCCGAAGGACATGCCACATCACACATCGGGTGTCGTTTCTGGCCTGTTCTCCTTCTTTTTCATACAGATCGGATTTGACCGCTTCCAGGTACCAGTCACAAAATTCATGCCAGACAAATTGATAGAGCTGGCTGGCGGCTTCATTGAAATGATAGTTATCCAGCGCATCCACCACGTTTCGGACGACAGCCTGTAATCGGGACAGAATCCACCGGTTGGGAAGGGAAAGTGGCTGGTTAGGCAGGCTGGAATACCCCTGATCGACATGCATCAGTGCAAACCGGGCCGCATTCCAGAGCTTGTTGATAAAATGCCGATAGCCCTCGACCCGTTTTTCCGACATTTTGATATCCCGGCCCTGGGCGGCAAAGGCAGCCAGCGTCATGCGAAACGCATCGGTTCCATACCGATCGATTACGGTCAGGGGATCAATTACATTACCCTTGGATTTACTCATCTTTTTACCGGATTCATCCCGAACCAGCGCATGGACATACACATCCTTGAACGGCACCTCGTTCATGAAATGGATTCCCATCATCATCATTCGGGCGACCCAGAAAAAGAGAATGTCAAAACCGGTAACCAGAACAGACGTAGGATAGTATTTCCTCAACAGGGGCGTGTCATTCGGCCATCCCATAGTGGAAAACGGCCACAGGGCAGAACTGAACCAGGTATCCAGCACATCGGTTTCCTGAACCAGGTTCGACTGACCGCAATGGGGGCAGGTGATGGGTGTTTCAATCGAAACAGTCAGATGGTTGCAGTCAGAACAAGTCCAGGCCGGTATCTGATGACCCCACCAGATTTGCCGGGAAATGCACCAGTCCCGGATGTTGGTCAGCCAATCAAAATAGTTTTTGACCCATGTCTCCGGAACAATCCGGGTCTTCCCATCCTGAACCGCGGCAATGGCTTTCTCGGCCAATGGCCTGGCACTGACGAACCACTGCTTTGACAGGTTGGGTTCCACAATGGTTTTGCAGCGATAGCAATGCCCCACGCTGTGGCGATAGGGTTCCATTTTTTCAAGCAGTCCGATTTGTCGAAGCTCATCCACCTCAGCCTGTCTGCAGGCAAAACGATCCATTCCACTGAATCGGCCGGCACCATCATTCATTTGTCCATTGTCATCGATCACCTTGAGGCGGGGTAGATCGTGACGTCCGCCAATCTCGAAATCATTGGGATCATGGGCCGGCGTCACCTTAAGTGCGCCGGTACCGAATTCCATGCCGACATAGGTATCCCGAATGATCGGAATCCGTCTATTGGTCAAGGGCAGCATCACCTCATGTGACGGCAGATTCTGATATCTGGGATCATCAGGATGAATCGCGACCGCCGTGTCTCCAAAAAGGGTTTCGGGCCTTGTTGTCGCAATCACAAGGCCATCCGACCGATCCGGAAACAGATACCGGATATGATACAGAAAACTGTCCACATCCTCATGTTCGACTTCCAGGTCAGACAGTGCGGTATAACACCGGTGACACCAGTTGATGATATAATCCCCCTGATAAATCAATCCGTCATGATAAAGTTGTACAAATACCTTGCGAACCGCATCGGAAAGTCCCTCATCCATGGTGAACCGTTCACGTTTCCAGTCACAGGAGGCTCCGAGACGTTTCAGTTGATTGATGATGGCGCTCCCGGATTCTTTTCGCCAGGCCCATACGGCTTCGATAAATTTTTCCCGGCCCAGTTGATGACGGCTGACTCCTTCTGTCGCCAGTTTTTTTTCAACGACATTCTGGGTGGCGATTCCGGCATGATCGGTTCCGGGCATCCAGAGAACTGCATCGCCCTTCAGTCTCCGGTACCGGCAGAGAATATCCTGAAGCGTGACATTCAGGGCATGGCCCATATGCAGAACACCCGTTACATTGGGCGGTGGAATGACGATCGAATATGCGGGATTATCCGTGTTTTCGGGAGCTGCAAACAATTCATTCTCTTCCCAGAAATCATACCATTTTTTTTCCACATCATGGGGTTCATACCCCTTTTCAAGCTGATTCAACGCCATAAAAAATGCTCCACTAATTGGTGATCAGATATGCGAATGCCGTTTTCAAATCATTCACGACCATCACCATGTGAATTATGATTCCGATTTTTCCGTGTCATCCATCAAAAGCTGTTTGATATGTTGAATTTCCTCATGAACGATCCGGCTGACAGTCGTCTCCAGCGCTGTTTCAATTTTTTCCCGAAACAATCGATGAATCACCCGCTCCAAGGCCGCTTCGATCTGATCGTCCGAGAGTTTGGCCAGCAATTCAGCATCATCGACAGGCGGTTCATGGACAGTGACTGTTGGCAAAACCGTATCTTCTGAATTAAAGGATATTTTCGGCCCATCCGAATCGACTTCAACACCGATATCATCCAGAAACAATTCTGTTTCCAAAGGCGATGGGATATCAGATGATTTCGCCGAATCCGTCAAATTCAATCCAACCGCATCCAGAAGATCGATATCTCTGTCCTCCCAAAAATGATTCGGCCTGTTCTCATCTGTCGGAGGCGGAAAGTCGGGTAATTCAGGATCTGTTGATCGGGATTTTATTCCGTCGATTTCATCAGCCAGGGAGATATTGTCCGCTGAAGCCATCGGTTCTATATCGATGGGCCATTTCGAATCAGGGGATAACTCGTTGATATCCGGATTTTCGAAAAGAACCGGGGATTCGTTCTGAAAAACCGGCGATCGGGGTGTTTCCATCATCCTGGACGAATCTATTTGTTTTTCCGGAATATTCAGCAGTTCATCAAGATTCAATTCATCATCATCGTAGTTATTATCGGTTACAGACGTTTCGGGCGTGATCGTACCGTCGGCTTTGATGGCATCGGATAAATCGATGATGTCCTCATCATCGGTAGCAGACATTTCCCGTTCGACAGCATCATCGGCTTCTATTGCATCGGATAAGTCGATTAGATCCTCTTTTCCATTCAACCAATCGTCATCTTTCAGGCTGGGCTTGTCCTTAATGGAAAAAGGTGGTGAATTCGCATTGGACACTTTCATTTTAATATCATCGTCATCAAACACGATATCACGCAGATCAACAATTTCTTGGTCGTCATCAGACTGGATTTCTTCGGTCAGATCCAGAATGTCATTATCATCATCAATCGTATTCAACAATTGTTCGCCTGCCTTCATCGATTGGGTTGCCATTGCCATCCCCCCTGCCGGACTGTTGACTGATCAACTGCTTGGATTTCCAATACCTTATGTGCATACGTTCAATTTTAAGCAGAATTATCAATGATTTCTTTGCAATCCTTATTAATCGCATTCAGCTATCACAAGGTATGGGGAGTGTCAACAGATTTACCCGCCTTGCTGACTACCCGCCAGGGTGGACTCGGTTTTCATCAATCCCATCCCGTTGCGGCAAGCCGATTGACAATTGACATTTGGATTGATAAAAAAACAATGCAATACGGTTTTTTACCGGTTGCGAAAATGCGCTTGTAAAAACCGGTTCACCTTTCCCGTCAATTCCTGTTTTCAAAAGCGCCAACCTCAACCAACTATTACCGGCAAACACTCTTATGTCTCAATGTATATCAAAAAAAACGCTGATGATCAATGAAATGGGCATCCATGCACGTTCCGCCGCCAAAATCGTAAAACTGGCAAACAAAGCCCATTTCAACATATGGGCGATTCGGGATTCGGAAAAAGTCAGCGCCAAAAATATATTCGATCTGCTCTCGATAGCCTGCCCTGCTGGTGTCTGGATTGAATTCGTTGTGGATGACGCCATGGATATCCCGGTCCTGAATGCGCTGACCGATCTTGCCGAACTGGGCTTTGGGGAAATCAATGGCGAGTCTGCCGGTACTCCGGAAATTCGTCTGAACGGCGTGTCCGCATCTTCAGGCATTTGTATCGGCAGGGCTTATGTTGTCGATATGGATTCCATTCAGGTCATCCGAAAATATCATATTTCAGAACCAGCCATTGGAAAAGAATTGAAGCGATTCAAGTCCGCGGTCAAAAAAACCCGTGACGACATGATTGCCATCATCAACGACGCCTGTCAGGATATCAGGGAACATACGGATATTCTACAAACCCATATCAGCCTGTTAAAGGACAAATTGCTGTATGGCAAAATTCTTGAGACCATTGAATCGGAAAAGATCAATGCGGAATGGGCACTCAAAAAGGTGACATCTTCGCTACGGTCCAAGTTCAACCGAATGGCGGATGCTTATCTCAAGGAACGGGCCACGGATATCGTCCATGTGTCGGATCGAATCCTGATGAATCTGGTTGGAGCGGATATGGCTGATATCACCCGTATTGACCGGCAGGTCATTCTGGTCGCCAGGGACCTGTCTCCGGCTCAGGCCAGCCAAATCAAACAGGAGACCATCAAGGGATTCATTACGGATTTGGGAGGCAAGACATCCCATACCGGCATCATTGCCAGAAGCCTCAATATTCCTGCAATCATGGGATTGAAAACCGCAACAAATCAGATCGATACGGACGACATACTGATTGTGGATGGCACATCCGGGATTGTGATCGTTCATCCGGATGATTCGACGCTGATGGAATATGCACTTCGAAAAATCGACTATGAGGCCCAGCTTTCCCGGTTTCTTAAATACCGTTTTGTCGAATCCAAGACCCTGGATGGCTTCTGGCTGGGCGTCATGGGAAATATCGAGATTCCGGATGAAGCACAGCTTGTCATTGAAAACGGCGGAGATGGAATCGGTCTTTATCGAACCGAGTTCCAATATATGGGACGGAATGATTTTCCCAGTGAAACCGAATTGTTTGACAGCTACAGGAATGTGGTTCAGCAGATGGCGCCCAGGCCTGTTACCATTCGGACATTGGATGTCAATGGTGACAAAGCCCTGAATCATTCTGAAATCACGGAAGAACAAAATCCGGCGCTTGGTCTTCGGGCAATCCGTTACTCCATGAAACGCCCGGACATTTTTAAAATCCAGATACGGGCAATACTCAGAGCAGCCCATTTCGGAAGCGTCCGAATTCTGTTACCCATGATTTCCAGTTGTGAAGAAATTATGGAAGCCCGAAAAATGCTGTCCATTGCCGGCGAAGAATTGAAACAGGAAAGTCTGCCGCATCGATCCGACATCGAAGTGGGCATCATGGTTGAAGTTCCATCTGTCGTTGTTCTGTCCGACATGATGGCTGAGCTGGTCGATTTTTTCAGCATCGGAACCAATGATCTGATTCAATTTTCACTGGCCATCGACCGCGGAAACCGGGAAGTCGCCTATCTTTATTCGCCACTTCATCCAGCCATTATCCGCATGATTCGACAGGTGACGGAAAATGGGCGCAAACAGGGGATACCCACCTATATGTGTGGGGAAATGGCCGGAGATCCCCTTAACATTCCCGTTCTTCTGGGACTTGGGCTGAATGAAATCAGCATGAATCCCCAGTCCATACCGGCTATCAAACGGATGATCTCCTCACTCAGACTGGATGCGTGCAGCAGCCTGGTCGAGGAAGCCCTTCGGTTGAAGACGACTCGTGAAATAATGGATCTTCTTCACAGCACTTACGGCAGCCTGTTGTATGCTGCGGTTTAATTGAATTTGAAAGAAAAGATCATGGATCGGAATCATATCAAAATTGTCGCAGAAAACAGAAAGGCCCGATTCAGCTATTTTATCGAGGATGAATTTGAGGCTGGCATGGTGTTAAAGGGAACAGAGGTCAAATCCCTGCGCAATGGCCGGGCCAATCTGAAGGATTCATACGCCAAAATTCAAAACGGCGAGGTGTTCCTCTATCAGCTTCACATCGGCGTCTATCCGTATGCCTATTACGGCAATCATGATCCGCTGCGTCCCAGAAAACTCCTTCTTCATCAATACGAAATCAAGCGACTCTATGGACAGGTCAATGAAAAAGGCTTGTCACTCATTCCGCTCCGCATCTATTTCAAAAACGGGAAGGCCAAGGTCGTCATCGCGCTGGCCAAGGGAAAGCATCTGTATGACAAACGGCACAGTATCCGTCAGAAAGACATGGACCGGGACGCGGAGCGGGGATATCATCGGTGATTGACACCATGCGGGAAATGCTCTATTATATGAATCGTCTCACAGAAGCGTATCTCCCTTTGTACAAGGGGGGCGAAACGGTTTCGACGGGGATAAAGAAGTTCTGGCTGCATACCGAGTTCCTGGCTTCTCGTTAAACAGGCAGGAATAAATATAATCGCAGACGATTATAGATACGCTGTAGCCGCTTAGGCTACCGTCCAGTTGGGCAGGGCCTGCGGGCTTGACATGGGCGAATACAGCAGGATAGTCTGATTTCGACCGCCTGGTTCGAATCCGGCGAAACTTAACCAGGATAGCCTTGATGATATCCCGCCTGAAGGAGCTCGGATGGGCGAAATTCAAAATTCAGGATATGTATGTAGACGCCCGGATGGAATATTTTCGGACGCGGGTTCAATTCCCGCCGCCTCCACCAAACAACATCTTGATTCATTTTATCGATTCATTGATGGTGTTTGCAGATTTTAACTTTTTTTGGGGTCTTAGCGGAAGCGTGCCGTGTTCCTCAGTAACGGTCAACGCCTTCTTTAGCTTCCAAGATAAAGATTTTGGGTGCGGTATCGGTCGGCGATGGCCAAAAAAGGCCTATCCCCTCCCTGCTGCCTTCCCAAAATCATTATCTTAAAAGCGATATTCCCAGATTGTTGAAGACCTTGATCCACCATTTATAAAAATACTTTTCCGCAAACGTCTTTCCGTTGACATGTCTGTCAATGATCATCCTAATGGAGCCCCCATGATCGCCTTAACGGAGCCATTTCAACATGTCCAAAAGCGGTACTTGGACCAGCTTCAAACCATGTTTTTTCATCCCCCCTTTCAAGATGCCGATGCTATTCTTTGACAAACATTTCTTAATTTAAGATCCAGGTACCATCTTTATAATAAATTCATGCCGGAATAAAAGCAGGTAATCAGTCTGTGTCAAGGAGGTATTATGTTAAAAGTAAGAGATATTATGACAACTGAACTAATTACAGTTTCTCCTGAGACTGAAATATTACAAGCTGCAAAGATATTATTAGAGAACCGTATCAATGGAATCCCTGTTGTGAATCAAGCCGGAAAATTGGTGGGAATTCTATGCCAAAGCGATTTGATCGCTCAACAGAAAAGGCTTCCAATCCCCTCTTTATTTATTTTTATGGATGGATTATTTTCAACATCATCTGTGAAACAATTCGAAAAACAAGTTCAAAAGATCGCTGCCATAACAGTTGCCCAGGCAATGTCACCAAATCCGGCCTTTGCAGAACCAGATATGAACATTGATGTGGTAGCCGGCCTGATGGTAGATAAAGGTTTTCATACTATTCCTGTATTACATGAAGGACGGCTTGTTGGTATTGTTGGAAAAGAAGATATTCTGAGAACATTATTAGCCAAACCTCAAGTTGATTAAGCGAAGAAAATAATTGCTCATGTTGTATATTCCGCCATTGTAATCTCAGATATCTCTATTGTACCTGAATAAATAAATTTCTATAGCTTTCCAGATAATTATTTGGGGTGCGTTATCGGTTGGGGATGGCCGGAAGCTTTTCAAGGCTTCAGCCGCCCAAAGGCCTATCCCTTCCCTGCGCTTTCCCAAAATCATTATCATGAAGTCTATGTTCGGATCGTTCGATAATCGAAAGGAAAAAGTTTTTATCCAATCCCCATGATTTTAGGAGGAAAGTATGAGTGTCAAAATCTTAATTACACGGACAATTCCGCAGGAAAAAGCCAGGGATATGTTAAATTTGTTTAAGGAGATGAGATCGTTGGCGACAGGTCAGGATGGATATATTTCTGGTGAAACCTTGAAAAGCAGTGACAGACCTGATGTTTATCTGGTCATAAGCACATGGGCATCTGCCAATGATTGGGAAATTTGGCTTAAAAACAAGAAAAGGCAGGAGATTCAAGAAAAAATAGATGCGCTGCTTGGTGGTAAAACAGCCTATGAAATGTTTCATTATGGCTTAAGAGAATGATAACCACCTAAACGAAATAGCTTTTAAGATGAATGATTTTGACAAGGCACAAGGGAGGGATAGATCTTTTGCGGCTGACGCCTTGAAAAACTGTCGATCATCCCCGACAGATAATGCATCCAAAACCGTTATCTTGAAAACTATGGTATGATGTTATGGCCTCAGATACAATATTCTGTTTCACATCATCAAACGAACCATTTTTATTGACTTAATTCATTTGTTGTGGTTAATAAAAGAGATTTTTTCATATAACGTTAACAAAGTTGAGGGTATAATGAAACGAACATTTCAGCCAAGCAATATTAAACATGCCAGAACGCATGGATTTTTAAAACGAATGTCAACACGTCAGGGGAGACTTGTTATCAACAGGCGGCGGGCCAAGGGCAGAAAACGCCTTTGCGTATAAAAGCCCGTTGTTAGTGGAAGGACCTTCTGAACGTGGTCAGAATCGATTGCCACTTTACAAAGAAAGATCGGCTTCGAAAACGAAAAGAATTTCTTGACCTGTCCAAAACTGGAAATACGGTTCATGTCAGTCAGTTTTTAGCCGTTTTTGCATCCAATTCCTATGACCGGACCAGGCTGGGTATCACCGTTTCCAGAAAGGTTGGTAATTCCGTCGTTCGTAACCGGATTAAACGGCATGTGCGGGAATATTTCAGAAAAAACCGGCATACATTTCAGTTTGATACATTCAGAGATATCAATCTGATTGCCAAAAAGCGGGCGGCGGAATTGGATGCCTGTTTTCTTTATCGGGCACTAAATGATATTTTCAGAAAAATTTCTACCCAGGCGCTCAGCCATCAGTAAGTCCCGGAGGATATGCTCACTGATTCCTGATGCACTGGTGGGAATTCTGTGATTATTGTTTCTGCCTCTATGTCGACAAGACTCTTCTACCACGGAACAAAGATCACAGAAAAAAATCATCACTATCCTTCTGGTGCCAGTTCGCTTTCAAATAGAAATTCCAGCAAGCGATCAGTAAAAGACTGTACTTCAGTCCGTTATGCTACTGTCCATTCAAGTTTACAAAGATCGTGGTTTGAATGGGATATTGATTAAATTATAAAAAGTTATATGCAAATCATATGCCCTTTATGGGAGGACAGAAAAATTATATTTGGGAGTTTGCACAATTAAATCGATAATTATTCTTTTGATCAGAGCCTATCAATTGGTTGTTTCTCCGATATTGGGTCCACACTGCCGGTTTTATCCTTCCTGTTCCCATTATGCTTGCCAAGCTATCTCCAGGTACGGTATTTTTAAAGGTGGCCTTTTGTCCATTCAACGCATATGCCGGTGTCATCCGTTTCATCCGGGGGGTGTTGACCTGGTTCCCTAATCGATGAATCAGGATTGTCACCAATTATGATTTGATGAACGTGTAAACAGTCAAAACGCAGATGGATATCATACGAATTCGTCATGATTTGAATCCCGGCGCAATCCCAATCCGCCGCACAACCTGACCTTTTATATTTTTTTTGATTCACTGATTCAGCGAATCATGAGGAGTCACACATGGAACATGCCCGCATATTTCTGGCCATAGCGCTCTCATTTCTGGTTTTTATGGTCTGGGGATATTTTTTTGGTGAGCAAAATCCTGCTCAAAAAACTGAAGAAACGGCCAAACCGGCAATTTCTGAACCTGCCAAGCCTGTAACGGATAGCGAAAAAACCACGGCATTAACCACACCCGCCATCCAGGAAAAGAATCTACCAGAATATACGCCGGCAAAAGACATCACTGTCACCACCAATCTCTATCGTATGAAAATCTCTCCGAAAGGCGCGGTTGTCAAAAGTTTGATATTAAACGATTATCGTGAAAAAGCGGAAAGCGGGTCTCCCCTGAAAGATCTGATTTTTGACGGAAGCAAAACCGGAACACTGCTTGTTTCGTTCGGAGACAGTTCATTGCCCCAGATTCAGGAAGCGCTTTTTCAAACTACTGCCAAGAGTGAAAATATTCAGATCAGCACGCATTCCGAGACCATTTCGTTTTCGTGGATATCTCCGTTTGGATATACCATTGAAAAGCAATACACGTTCCGGCCCGACAGCTATCTGATCGACCTTCAGATCGTGCTGAAAAACACATCAGAAAATATATTGAACAATCAATTCAGTCTGTATCTGTCGAATCTGGTGAAGCCTACAGATGCCCAATATGGCTTTGAAGGCTCCAGCGCCCTGATCAACAATGCCCTGTTACAGATACCCTTTAAAGAAATCCCGGAAAAGGCGGTCAATGCGGGAAACATCAACTGGATTTCTCTTGAAGAACGCTATTTTATTTCAAGCATTGTTCCAGACAAGCCGTCGCAGGCGCAAATGAAGCTGAAGTTGGTTGATAATTTATTTCAAGGTCAGTTGGTTGAACCTGAAGTTTCGATTCAACCCGGCCAGCAGGCCGCTTTCAATTATCACGTCTATATGGGTCCCAAAAGTCTGACCATTCTCAAGTCATTGAATCTGGAACTGGATAAGGCCATCAATTTTGGCATGTTTGACATTCTGGCCAAACCCTGCCTATGGCTGATGAATTCGTTTTACAGTGTCATTCCCAATTACGGCGTAGCGATCATCATATTGACGCTTCTGGTCAAGGCGGTTCTTTGGCCGTTGGGAACCAAAAGCTACAAATCCATGGCTGAAATGAAGCGGATGCAGCCGCTTTTAAATGAAATCCGGGCAAAATATCCGAATGACAAGAAGAAAATGAATGAAGAAGTCATGGCTCTCTATAAAACATACAAGATTAACCCCATGGGCGGATGTCTTCCCATGCTGGTGCAGATACCGGTTTTTTTTGCGCTGTACCGGATGCTGTACGAGGCCATTGAGTTGAGGCATGCTCCGTTTATCGGCTGGATCAATGACCTGTCGGCGCCTGACCGCCTGTTTCATTTCCCCTTTTCGATTCCATTCATGGAGCCGCCTTATGGTATTCCGGTTCTGACGCTGATCATGGGCGTGACCATGTTCATTCAGCAAAAAATGAGTCCGCCAGTTGGCGACCCCACCCAGGCAAAAATGATGATGCTGATGCCTGTTGTGTTTACCGTGATTTTTATCAATTTTTCATCCGGACTGGTTCTTTACTGGCTGGTCAACAACGTGGTTTCCATTTCGCAGCAGTATTTTATTCAAAAAAAATATAGTTGATTGATATGGGTTCAGGTTGGCAGGTCTACCATCGATTGTATAACAGACCCGTGTGTAACCCGGTTTACCGGCCAATATAGAACGCAGGTTTAATTCTGTTGGAGGTTTTTTCATGACACCCTGGTTGGAGTTTGAAGGGAAAAATATCGATAAAGCCCTGCAAATAGCCTCTGAAAATCTGTCGATAAGTAAGGATGACCTGAAATACGATATCCTGTCTTTTGGCTCTTCTGGCATTTTTGGAATTGTCGGCGTCAAAAAAGCAAAAATCCGCGTATATTGTTCACCACTGGAAGACACAAAAAACGGTGATATCCTCAAAACTGTCGCATCAAATGCCGATACGGTGGATTCGGATAGGCTGAATTCGATTGAAGCATCCGAGACGCGGAATACCGGCGCAAGCATAGAAATAATCCATGATGGTATTCAACAGGCCACGGATCTATTAAAGGCCATTGTAGAGGCAATCACCGAAAACGCCAGTATTCAGGTAAAGCGTGATGAAAAGCGGATCATATACACGATCAGCGGAGATCATTGCGATCAACTGATCGGCAGAAGGGGGCAGACCCTTGAATCCATTCAATATGTGATGGACCGGGTCATCAATAAAAACAGTCACCCGCGAGTACGGCTTGTCATCGATGTTGAAGGATACAATGAAAAACGACAGGAGGAACTGATTCAACTGGCCAATCGTCTGGCTGAAAAAGCCATTCGGAATGGCCGGCCCATCGCGATAGGAAAACTCAATCCGACGGATCGCAAAATGGTTCATCTGGCTCTGAAAGATCGTCCCGGCATAAAAACACAAAGTCTGGGAGATGGATTTGTTCGAAAACTGATGATTATTCCCAAAAAGTCCGGTCCATCATCGCAACATCGTGAGAACAGAGAAAACTGATCGAACTCTTGGATATTTCTGGTTTCAAACAGGAAACCAACGCATATGACTGCTGAGTCCACCATCGCCGCCATTGCCACACCCATCGGTGTTGGGGGCATCGGAATCATTCGGATTTCGGGAGACCGGGCGTTTGAAGTCGCCTGCCATCTCTTCAAGCCGTCTTCCGCCAAATTCAGGACGCCGTTTTCCTTGTGTCAAAAAGAGAGCATTCTGTCCCACCACCTGTTTCATGGCCACATCATTCATCCGCAACACGGTGTTATCGTGGATGAGGTGATGCTTGCGGTGATGAAATCGCCTCATTCCTATACCCGGGAGGATGTTGTCGAAATTCAGTCCCATTCCGGATATGGCGTGTTGAATACAATACTGTCTCTTGTGCTTGAGCAGAATGTCCGGATTGCAGAACCGGGCGAATTTACCCGACGCGCATTTCTGAATGGCCGAATTGATCTGACACAGGCCGAAGCCGTTATCGACCTGATCAATGCCCGATCGAGGCTTTCCGCACAGGTGGCCGCACGTCAACTGGCAAAAGGACTCAGCCAATATCTTTTGCCGGTAAAGACCGCATTATTGGATATCATTTGCCGAATGGAGGCTTCCATCGATTTTCCGGATGATGTGGAGGACGCAGTTGATCCACACATTTCCCGGATCGATGAAACCGTTGTTGAACCGGTTCGATATCTGTTGAATCAGTATCAGGCATACAGCCATCTTCGGGAAGGCATTCGTGTCACCATCATCGGAAGACCCAATGTCGGGAAATCCAGCCTGATGAACCTGCTGCTCAACCGGGACCGGGCCATTGTTACCGAAATTCCGGGAACCACGCGTGACAGCATCGAAGACAGATTGTTTATCGGGGATATTCAGGTCATTCTGGTGGATACCGCCGGTATCCATAATGCGCTGGATCCGGTGGAGCAAAAAGGGGTTGAACGGTCCTATCAGCAGATTGACGAGGCCGACCTGATTATTTTTGTTACAGACGCCCTTCATGCGTTTGATTCGGAAGATATCCGTCTGCTGCAGGACATCCGAAAGAAGCATTGTCTTATCGTTGTGAATAAAATCGATCTGATACCGGAAAATCGTGCCATGCAAAGCCAGACGGAATATGAATCTCTTCCGATGAAGGCGATTTCAATACTGCAAAAGATCAATACGAAAAACCTGACGGAATGGTTATGGCGTCATATCCGGTCATCCGACATCAATCATTCCATTGATTTGATCCCGAATATGCGGCATAAACTGGCACTGGAAAAAATGATTTCCAATCTTGAAACGGCCAAAACCGGCCTTCAATCCGGAATGACGCTGGATGGAATTGTTATCGATCTGCGGGACGCTTTGCATGCGTTAGGCGAAATTTCAGGCGAACACTATGATGAGGAAATCATTTCCAGAATTTTTGAGTCATTCTGTATCGGGAAATAATCGGGAAAAACCAGGATTCAGTACTCAGGATTCAGGACTCAGTAAAAAACAGTAGATGTCATTTTCATATTCGAGAGTGATCAAGTATCTGCTAACGAGCGTTTACCGTAAAAATGGTCTCCAATATAAAAAAATAACCATAACCTGTTGATATTAGGTGATATGATGAGTATGGACTTTTCTCCGTTTTATCAGGAATACGAACAATTGGTGGCAATAGCGGACCGGGCGTTTGAACAGGTGAAAGACAAACATCCCGACTGTATCAGATGTAAAGTTTATTGTTCGGATTGCTGCTTTGCCCTGTTTGATCTCACACTGATTGAGGCGCTGTATATCAACAACCGGTTCCGGGAGACGTTTGAAGGCGCCGGCAGGGAAAATCTTCTGGAAAAATGCAATGCGGCTGACCGGGCAATTTATCTAATCAAGAAGCAGGCTTACAAAGACAGCGAGTCTGGAAAAGATTCCCGAATGATTATCGAGGCGATTTCAGAAGAAAGAATCCGCTGCCCCATGCTGAACGAACAGTCGGAATGTGACATATATGACTTCAGGCCAATCACCTGCCGGTTGTATGGAATCCCCACATCCATTGGCGAAGAAAGCCATACATGTGGTCTGTCCGCATTTGAAAAAGGCAAACCCTATCCAACCGTAAAACTGGATAAGATTCAGGACAAATTGATTGGTCTGTCATATCGGCTGACAACCGAAATCAGATCCAGGCATTCTCAGTTGCATGAGGTTCTGGTTCCTCTCTCCATGTCATTGCTGACCATTTATGATGAAGACTATCTGGGAATCAAATCGTCAGAAAAAGCAACAGACGTCAAAGGAGATGAATGATAACCATGAACGAATTTACGAAAGAGCAGGAAGAATCCCGCAAAAAAGCGATTTTTGACAGAATGGCTCCACGACGTCAGCAGCATATTCTGAAGAAAGGATATGATAAATGGGACCCCTTCTGCGAGCCGAAAGATCCGATAGACATCCGGCAGGATAAAACAAAACGAACCACCCAGATGCTGGTTCGGGAATTTTTGCAAACCCGGTTAACGGAAAGTTACAGCAATGCATATGGCAGCGGTGTCCTGGAGATTGCATTGGGGGTTATCAATGATGATGACCGCTACAAAGGGATGTATGATTTTTCCTGCTGGTATCAGGATCTGTTAATCCGGGAAGGAAAATCATAACTGGCCTTTGCCACTTTGAACCCAAGTATTTACTATTTCTTTTTCATTTCCTCATATTTTTCCTTGAGCCGCTGATTCACGATGGGCGGCACCATGCCGTTGATGTTTCCGCCAAACGATGCAGCTTCCTTGATAATGGATGAACTGGTAAAAATCCAGCGCAATCCGGTCATCAGAAACACGGTCTGTATATCCCGATTGAGTTTTCGATTCATCAGGGCCATCTGGAATTCATATTCAAAATCAGAAACCGCCCGCATGCCCCTTAAAATGGCCTGAGCGTTTTTTTGAACCGCATAATCAACCAGCAGGCCGTCAAAGGCTTCCACCTGAACTTCCGGAAATTTTTTCAGGCTGCACTTCAACAACTCGACCCTTTCGGGTATGGTAAACATGTATTTTTTTGTCGGATTGTGCAAAATAGCCACAATGATTCTGTCAAACAGTATCAATCCTCTTTCAATGATATCCAGGTGGCCGTTTGTGACCGGATCAAATGATCCCGGATAGATTGCAGCACGTTCCATTATTGATGGTATCCTTTCAGGTGTAACTGGTGACAAATGGCGCCTGACGAGTGATAAACCATTATCCAGATAGCAGAAAACTCGTTACGCGTCACCTGTCCTGTCTCCCGTTACAATCTTGTTTTCACAATAAAATGACAAAACAGTCTGCCCATATTTCCTTTGATCATACCGATCCAGGGCATGGATAACCAAAGGCAACGATTCATGTGAACTGTGTTCGACAATGATTCGGACATTGGGAGAAAGTGATTGTGATGATACCAGGTGATTCAACACAATCGGGATCATACCGGAGTTGTACGGGGGATCCATAAAGACCAGGTCAAAAATCGTATCGGATTTGAGGCAGACCAAATTTCTCTGAATATCCCATCGAATAATTCTGGAACGGGATTCAAGAGCACACACCCGAATATTTTTTTTAATGACAGCAAGCGGGTCCGTATGGTTATCGATCAAAACGGCAAAAGAGGCACCCCGGCTTAATGCTTCAATTGACAGCGAACCAGTACCCGCAAACAGATCCAGCACGCTGGCGCCAACCACGTTGTCTGCAAGAATATTGAACAGCGCTTCTTTGACCCGATCCGCGGTCGGCCGGGTATGCCTGCCTTTGGCCCCGATCAATCGCCTGCCTTTCAATTCTCCGGAAATGACTCGCAATGATCAGATCATTTCATTTTTTGTCTGGTTTTTTCCAGAATCCAGTTCAGCCATGCATCCATGCCCACGTCTGTTTTGGCGGACAATTCAAAGATCGGCATGTCGGAATTGATCTGACGAATATAATTGAGGGCAGCCTGCCGGTCGTAATCAAGGTGGGGCAGGAGGTCAATTTTATTCAGCACCGCCACATGGCTGACGCGAAACATCAGCGGATATTTAACGGGCTTGTCCTCACCTTCGGTGACACTCAGGACAACGGCTTTGACATCCTCGCCGATATCGAATTCCGCCGGGCACACCAGATTTCCAACATTTTCGATGATCATTAAATCCAGTTGGCTCAGGTTGAAATTTTCCAGGGCTTTTGCAATCACATGCGCAGCCAGATGACAGTCTCCCCCGAATTCGTCTGTATTGACCTGAACAACCGGCGCACCGCTTCTGGCCAACCGCTCGGCGTCATGGGTCGTACTGACATCACCGACAATAATGGCTGCCCGGATCTCCGGTGCCAGCCGGGCCAGTGTTTTTTCCAGCAAAGTGGTTTTGCCGGACCCGGGAGAACTCATGACATTCATGACAAATACCCGGTTATCCCGAAACAGCTTTCGATTCTGTTCGGCAACGGTCATGTTGGCGTCCATAACCTTTTTAACGATTTTGATTTCCATATTTTCCTTTCCCATCCCCCCTTCAGACTTCAATCGATGCTATATCCAGTTCCTGGCCAGAGAGGACCTGAATGTTTCCACTCTGGCAGGATGTACACCGAAACGCCGGGCCATCCAAGGTCCAATTGAACTGGCAATCATTGCATCGCGCCACAACCGGTATCTCCTGGATGCACAGTTCCGCACCATCCACCTCCGTGCCCTTTGAGGCAACCTCAAAACAGAATCTCAGGTTATCCGGTATGACGGCCGAAAGTTTGCCAACATTGACATGGATTTTTTCCACCTTGACCGGTTTCATGGCTTCCGGAATGGAAGCAGCCGCAATTTCGATGATCTGCATAGCAATGCCCATTTCATGCATACCGGATAATCCCTTTTCAGCCTATTTTCCGAATATGCTGGCACAGAGTGGGCCAAACGTTCCCAGATCCTCACAGATATGTATTCCGCAGGCTTTCATGGCCGCAATTTTGGCCTGACCGGTTCCGGAGCTGCCGCTGATAATCGCACCCGCATGTCCCATGCGGCGGCCGGGCGGTGCGGTCAAACCAGCGATGAATCCCACCACCGGCTTGGTGACCTGGTTCTTGATGAACAGCGCGGCCTCTTCTTCCGCCGTACCACCAATCTCGCCAACCATGACAATGCCTTTGGTATCCGGATCATTCTGAAATGCGCCCAGGCAGTCAATAAAATTGGTGCCATTGACCGGATCTCCGCCAATGCCGATGCAGGTCGTCTGACCAATGTTCTGAAGAGTCAGTTGATGAACGACTTCATAGGTCAAGGTTCCGGAGCGGGACACCACCCCGATGGGTCCGCCGGGTTTATGAATGGCGCCGGGCATGATGCCGATTTTACATTCACCCGGTGTGATGATTCCAGGACAGTTGGGCCCGATCAGCCGACAGGTTTTGGTTGAGAGGTAATTTTTGATTCGCATCATATCCAGAACAGGAATACCTTCGGTAATGGCTACAACCAGGTTGACGCCCGAGTCGGACGCTTCCATGATGGCATCCGCAGCAAACGGTGGCGGCACAAAAATCATGCTGCAGGTGGCGCCGGTTTCTTTCACCGCATCCTGAACCGTATTGAAGACCGGAATCCCATCCATGTTCTGTCCGGCTTTTCCCGGTGTGACGCCGGCAACGACCCGGGTTCCATAGGCGACACACTGCCGGGTATGAAACTGGCCTTCCTTGCCCGTGATGCCCTGAACCAGCAGCCGGGTGTCTTTATTGACAAATATGCTCACGGTTAAACCTCACTTTACAATTTAAGCTTTAACGATTTCCGCCACTTTCTGAGCCGCATCCCTCAAATCAACGGCCGTGATCAGATTCAGCCCGGAATCCTTGAGTATCTGACGCCCTTTTTCAACATTTGTGCCTTCCATGCGAACCACTACCGGCACGGTAATGCCGGTTTTTCTGGCTGCCTGAACCACGCCATCGGCCAGAATATCGCAACGAAGGATACCGCCAAAAATATTGATCAGAATGCCTTTGACATTTGGATCACTCAGAATGATCCGAAATCCGTTCTCGACCATCTCCGCATTGGCGCCGCCGCCCACATCCAGAAAATTGGCCGGGCTGGCGCCCGCCTGCTTGATGATATCCATGGTGGCCATGGCCAGTCCCGCTCCGTTGACCATGTTCCCGACATTTCCGTCCAGATTGATATAATTGAGATTGAATCTGGATGCCTCCACTTCCAGTGGATGTTCCTCATCCAGGTCCCGGTAGGACAGAACATCGGAATGGCGGAACAGGGCACTGTCATCAAAGTTGATCTTGGCATCCAGCGCAATGACCTGATCATCGGCCGTGATCACCAGCGGGTTTATTTCCAGAAGTGAGCAGTCATATTCCACAAAGAGTTTGTAGAGCCGGTTCAAAAGGGCTGTAAATGGTTTGATGACAGCCGGCGCCAGATTCAGTCCATAAGCTGTCTGCCTGCAGTGATAGGGCTGAATTCCGGTCAGGGGATTGATATACACTTTTATAATCTGATCCGGTGTCTTGGCTGCCACCGCCTCGATATCCATGCCGCCTGCCTGACTGGCGATGATGACGATCTGGGCCGTAGACCGGTCCGGAATGATGCTGAGATACAGTTCCTTTGAAATGTTCAGACCCTGTTCCACCAGAACCTTGTTGACCTGTTTCCCGGCCGGGCCGGTCTGATGTGTCACCAGGTTCATGCCGATGATCTGGCCAGACAGGGTTTGGACATCCTCACGGGACTGAGCCAGCTTGACCCCGCCGCCCTTGCCCCTGCCGCCGGCATGGATCTGTGCCTTGACAACGACCGGGTAGGCTCCCAGTCGATCCGCCACAGCCATGGCCTCATCCGCATTCAATGCCAGGCCGCCATCCGGAGTGGGAATCTGGTATTTTCGGAATAATTCTTTTGCCTGATACTCATGAATTTTCATGAAATCGATCTCCCTTAACAACCAAAAACACGGGCGGATGTCTCCGCCCGGTTATCTGTATAACAGCCGTTAGCATTTAGCCCGCCTTCAGCCTTATTCATCCAATCACGCACAGCACCGCACCCTTGGCCACGGAGTCGCTGCTTTTGAAGTTGATGACCGTAACTACCCCATCCACCGGTGCGGTTAAGGCATTTTCCATTTTCATGGCTTCCAGAATTACCACGGTTTCGCCTTTGCTGACCGAATCACCGACATTTTTTTCATACCGGACAATCATGCCTGGCATGGGGGCCTTGAGCGGTGTCCCATCAACGGGTGCTTCAGCCACAGTCTCGGGCTTTTTGGCTGCCGGGGCTGGCGCGGCGGGTTTCGCCGGTGCGGGTGCCGGGGCAACCGGGGCAGGGGCTGCCGCGGGCTGAACATAGCTGATAATGGGCTTTCCGCCGATTTCTTCAACGCCGACCTCAAAATAGTCATCATCCACAAACACATTGAATTTACGCAGATTGTCGCTTTTTTCAGGCGCCTGTTTCGCCACTGTTTCAACCAGTTTTCCTGCCAGGGCTTTTTTAATCAGTTCCTGTCTGGCATTGACCTGTTCGAGTGTAATGGGTTTGACATCATCCGGAACGGCTTCCTTTCCGTATTTCCAGTTGAGGAACCGTTTTCCGGTAACCGGATACAGGGCATAAATCAGTTCGTCATCCAGATCAACGGCAAGGCCCTTGACATCGGCCTGGGCTTTGGAAAGTTCCGGTTCCAGAACCTGGGCCGGTCTGCACGTAATTGGCTCTTCGCCCCTAAGATAGCCTTTCAGAGCCTTTTTCTGCAATTCTTCGTTAATCGGTACGGCTGTTTTGCCATACAGGCCATAGCACAGATCCTTGACCTGGCCGGTGATCATTTTATATCGCTCATTCTCATCATCAAACAGCACATTATTGACCGTCTGAATGCCCACAATCTGGCTGGTGGGCGTGACCAGCGGAATCTGGCCCAGATCTTTTCTGACCCTTGGGAGTTCTGCATACACCTGGTCGATCTTGTCCAGCGCATTCATTTCCCGAAGCTGATTGACGAGGTTGGAGAGCATGCCGCCCGGTGTCTGATGCAGCAGTACATTGATATCGATGATGGACAGCTTGGTGTCATCGAGGAGGTGTTTGTACTTGGGACCGATTTCTTTCTCCAGAATTTCATTGATGGCGGCCAGTGCCTTGATATCAAAGCCCGTATCCCGGTTGGTACCGATCAGGGTCATGACCAGCGGCTCGATGGCCGGATGGGAGGTGCGATAGGCATAAGGAGACATACAGGTATCAATGATGTCCACACCGGCTTCAATGGCCTTGAGATGGGACATGGACGACATGCCGGACGTGAAGTGGCTGTGCAGATGAATGGGAGGCTTAACCGTCTGCTTCAGGGCCTTGACAATGGCATAGGCATCATAAGGCGCAATAAGACCGGCCATATCCTTGATGCAGATGCTGTCCGCACCCATGTCTTCCAGCTCTTTGGCTTTTTTGACATAATATTCCAGATTGTATACCTCGCCGCCCATTCGGGGTTCGGTCATGCTGTAGCAGATACATCCCTGAAAATGCTTGCCGCATTCCTTGATGACCGGAACAACGGTTTCAAAATTCCGGTAGTCATTCAATGCGTCAAAGGTTCGAAAGATATCCATGCCGTTAGCAGCCGCTCTGTCCACAAACGCACGGGCCACATCGTCCGCATAATTCCGGTACCCCACCAGATTCTGGGCCCGCAGCAGCATGGAAAAAGGTGTTTTTTTGATGTAGCGCTTCAGGGTCCGGATTCGTTCCCACGGGTCTTCATTCAAAAACCGGTGCATGGTGTCAAACGTGGCACCACCCCAGGTTTCCAAAGCCCAGAAGCCGATTTCATCCATCATTTCGGCAACGGGTATCATGTCCTCGGTCCGGCCCCGTGTGGCGAACAGGGATTGATGTCCATCCCGCAGGGTGAGATCTTCGATTTTAACCGGATTTTCAGCCTTGGGGCGGTCTTTGGCGTAATTCATGTCTGTTACTCTGACTTGATCATGGTCACTCATGTTCACATTCTCCTCATCATCAATATATGTTTTTAAAAAACGGTTGATTGACCGGGTTTTTCAGCGCCGTCCGGCTCCCTGAAATGTTCTCAACTGCATCAGATTCCGATAATGCATGATATCCTGCCTGCCGCTCATGCCCCAGTATTTGGCAGATACTGGCGCAACCGATACCGGTGGCATTACCGTCACCGGTTCCGTCGGTATCATGCCGGACAGGGCGTCTTCTTCTGCCCGGATATACGCAAACACGCCCGAAACAGCGGCGGCTATTTTTTTTGATTTTTCCATATCGTTTCCTTTCGCCCTTATGGATTAAACCGGGATGTTCCCATGTTTTTTGGGCGGACGGATTTCCCGTTTGGCGCACATGATCTCCAGGGCATCGATCAGTCTGGGCCGGGTTTCGCTGGGCAGAATGATGGCATCGATATAGCCTCTGCTGGCCGCACAATAGGGGTTGGAAAACAGCGCGTCGTATTCCAGAATTTTTTCTTTCCGTTTGGCGATCGGGTCCGCGGCGCCCGTTATTTCTTTTCGATGAATGATATTGGCCGCCCCTTCTGCGCCCATGACCGCAATTTGTGCAGTAGGCCAGGCAAAAGCCATGTCTGCGCCCAGATCCTTGGAACACATGGCCAGATAAGACCCACCATAGTCTTTTCGTGTCACCAGAAGCAGTTTGGGCACAGTGGCTTCGGAATAGCACCACAACAGCTTGGCGCCGTGCCGGATGATACCACCCCATTCCTGCTGACTGCCGGGGAGATATCCGGGCACGTCCGCGATGGTCAGCATGGGAATGTTGAAGGCATCACAGAACCGGATAAACCGGGTGGCCTTATCGGATGCATTGATATCGAGACATCCGGCCATCACTTTGGGCTGATTGGCGATGATCCCGATGGTCCGTCCATTCAACCGGGCGAAACAGATGATGATGTTGGGCGCATAATATTCATGCGGTTCGTATATCTCACCGTTGTCCACAATGGATTGAATCACAACCTTCATGTCATAGGACTGATTCGGGCTGTCCGGAATGATCGAATTCAAAGCCGGGTCTGTTCGCCTGGGGTCATCACCCGTCTGAACAACCGGTGGATCTTCCATGTTGTTGGAAGGCAAATAGGACAGCAGTTTTTTGATTCGGGCAATGGCATCTGAATCACTTTCGCAGGCAAAATGGGCCACACCGCTTTTTTCATTGTGAGACATGGCGCCACCCAGGTCCTCAAAGGAGATTTCCTCACCGGTTACGGATTTGATGACCTCGGGGCCCGTGATAAACATGTAACTGGTATTTTTCACCATAAAAATCCAGTCTGTCATGGCCGGAGAATACACCGCGCCGCCGGCTGTTGTGCCCAAAATGGCCGAAATCTGCGGAATGACGCCGGATGCCTGAGCATTGCGGAAAAATATCTGCCCGAAACCGGACAGGGCATCCACGCCCTCCTGAATGCGGGCGCCGCCGGAATCATTGATGCCGACAAATGGAACTCCGGCTTTCATGGCCAGGTCCATGACCTTGCAGATTTTTTTGGCATGCATTTCGCCAAGTGATCCGCCCCGTGAGGTGAAATCCTGTGAAAAGGAAAACACCGGACGGCCGTCAACCAGGCCGTGTCCGGTAATGACGCCATCACTGGGAATCTCGATTTTTTCCATTCCAAAATTGACACAGCGATGCGTGACGAACATATCAATTTCCCGGAATGTGCCGGGATCAAACAGGAGATCCAGCCGCTCGCGGGCCGTCATTTTCCCTTTTTCCTTTTCCTTGGCGACGGCCTTATCGCCGCCCATCTTCAGGATTCGTTTTTCACGATCCTTCATATCTTTGATCTTGTCATCCACAATACCCATCTTGGTTTTCCTTTCATCCGTTATATAAAAAATCCGTAATCACTTCTGAGATTTGCGTTATGCGTCGAAAGGCACGTTGCATCTGACCATTCACCAACTATATCATGGCCGGATTGTCAAGAGAAAAAAGAAGTCTGTCCGCGGCGACTGTCGGCGAAAGCACCCCATTTTCCACTTCCACGCAGATGCCGGGCAGCATCCTTCGAACATCGGGGTTTCGATGAAACCGGTCTTTCAATCCCTCTTCGATCAGGGACCACATCCATGACAGCGCCTGTTTTTTTCGATTCAGTTGCAGTTCACCGCTAATTTCCATTCGACTTCTGTGATCCAGAACCGTTTGCCAGATGTCTTCGATTCCGGTCATTTCCATGGCGCTGCATGTCAACACCACCGGCCGCCAGGTGGGCGAAACCGGTGTGAGCAGACGGATCGCGCTTTCATAATCCCTGCGGGCCTGACAGGCTTTTCCCAGGTTATCGCCATCCGCCTTGTTGATGGCAACGGCATCCGCCATTTCCAGAATACCTTTTTTGATACCCTGGATTTCATCTCCGGCGCCTGCCAGCATCAGCACCAGAAAAAAATCCACCATGGAAGCCACGGTTATTTCAGACTGACCCACACCCACGGTTTCCACAATGATGACATCATATCCGGCCGCTTCGCAAACCAGCATCGTTTCACGGGTTTTTCGGGCCACACCGCCCAGGGTTCCTCCGGACGGAGAGGGCCTTATAAACGCATTGGGCTCCACGGCCAGCCGTTCCATTCTGGTTTTATCCGCCAGGATGCTTCCGCCGCTTCGGGTGCTGGAAGGGTCCACGGCAAGCACAGCGACTTTCAGACCGCTTTGGGTCAACAGCATTCCCAGGCTTTCGATGAATGTGCTTTTCCCTACACCCGGAACGCCTGATATTCCTAATCGGACCGCTTTTCCGGTATGGGGCAGCAGCATATTCAGAATATGTCCGGCAAGACTCTGGTGATCCGGGCGGGAGCTCTCGATCAGCGTAATGGTTTTGGCCAGCATGCGGCGGTTGCCGGTTATCACACCGTCAACATGGGCCTGTATTTCCAATGTCATGGATACCGCTTTTCCAGTTGGCTCATCACCTGATTGGCAGAATCGGTGATTGGGGTTCCGGGTCCGAAAACGACTACAGCTCCGGCCTGATAGAGAAATTCATAATCAGACGGGGGAATGACACCACCGACGATAACCAGAATATCCTCTGCGCCCTGAGCCTTCAGTGCCGCGATCAGTTGCGGAACCAGTGCCTTGTGTCCGGCCGCCAGCGAGGATGCACCCACCAGATGGACATCGTTTTCAACAGCCATTCGGGCAGCTTCTTCCGGGGTCTGGAACATGGGGCTGATATCCACATCAAAGCCCAGATCGGCATAGGCGGTGGCGACGACCTTGATGCCGCGGTCATGTCCGTCCTGCCCCATTTTGGTCAGCAGAATACGGGGCCGTCTGCCCTGTTTGTCGGCAAACTGCTGACACCGTTTGCGAATGGCTTCTATCACAGTCTGATCTCCAAATTCTGCGGCATAGACGCCCGATATACACCGGGTGGTTGCAACAAATCGCCCAAACACCTTTTCAATCGCATCCGACACTTCACCCACTGTGGCCCGTGCCCGGATGGCTGGAATACAGGCGGCCATCAGGTTTCCACCGGATTCGGCACATCGGGTGACCGCTTCCAGCGTCTCCCGAACAGTCTCATGATTCCGTTTGGCCTTCAGCTCACCCAGCCGGTCGATCTGTTCTAACCGTACCGAATCGGATACGGATAGAAGTCCTTCGAGGGGTTTTTCCTCAATTTTATATTTGTTCACGCCAACAATCACATCCAGGCCCTGATCGATTCGGGCCTGCATCCGGGCTGCGGATTCCTCGATACGCAGTTTGGGCATTCCGGATTCGATGGCTTTGGCCATGCCGCCAAGGGATTTGATTTCATTCAGAATTTTCCGGCATTCCCGAATGATGCCATCCGTCAGTGCTTCCACATAGTAAGAACCACCCAATGGATCCACGACATGGCAGATTTGGGATTCTTCCTGAATCACGATCTGGGTGTTCCGGGCAATCCGGGCCGAAAAATCCGTGGGCAGTCCCACCGCCTCGTCAAAGGAATTGGTATGAAGAGACTGGGTTCCGCCAAGCGCAGCCGACAATGCCTCCAGGGTGGTCCGAATGATATTGTTGTAGGGATCCTGCTGGGTCAGGCTCCATCCGGATGTCTGACAGTGGGTGCGCAGCATGAGGGATTGTGTGTTTTTTGGATTGAACTCCCTGATGATTTCGTGCCACAGAAACCGGGCCGCCCGCAGCATTGCGATATCCATAAAAAAATTCATGCCGATGCCAAAGAAAAAGGAGAGGCGGGGCGCAAAGGTATCGATATCCATGCCGGTTGCCAGCGCCGCTTTGACATATTCCAGTCCATCCGCCAGTGTAAAGGCACACTGAAGCACGGAATTGGCGCCCGCCTCCATCATATGGTAGCCGCTGATACTGACCGTGTTGAACTTGGGCATGTGCTGGGAACAGTATCCAATGATGTCGGACACGATCCGCATGGATGGTTCCGGCGGATAGATATAGGTATTTCGGGTCAGATACTCCTTGAGAATATCGTTCTGAATGGTTCCGGTCAGCTTGTCCTGAGACACACCCTGTTCTTCCGCGGCCACAATGTAGCCGGCCATGATCGGCAGAACCGCGCCGTTCATGGTCATAGAGACCGACATCTGGTCAAGCGGGATCTGATCGAAAAGAATTTTCATGTCTTCCACGGAATCAATGGCAACACCGGCCTTTCCCACATCACCCATGACCCGCGGATGATCGGAATCATATCCCCGGTGTGTGGCCAGATCAAACGCCACGGAAAGTCCTTTCTGGCCTGCCGCCAGATTCCGCCGGTAGAATGCATTGGAATCCTTTGCCGTGGAAAATCCGGCATACTGCCGAATGGTCCAGGGCCTTCCCGCATACATGGTGGCCATCGGACCTCTGACATAGGGCGCAAGCCCCGGAAGGGTATTGACATGGTCCATGCCTTCCAGATCTTCTGCCGTATAAAGGGGTTTGACCAGAATGCCTTCCGGTGTCTTCCAGTTCAGTGCATCCGGACTTTTACCTTTCAGTTGTTTGGTCGCCAGGTCTGTCCAATTCTGTTTTTTGGGATGTTCTGCCATGATATGCTCCATATTACGGGTTTGATTAAACATTCAGTGATAACCGGGTATTCGGTCCTGTGAATGAATATGTTTTAGGTGTTAAGTTTTAAGAGTCCTTTACGGCCAGTTTGAATTGAAATTTCATGATACACGACTTAACACATAACTCTTGAAACTTAAAACCAGTCCTGTTTTCACGGTAAACCCTCATGGTCAAGGGCTTGCTCGCCCCCATGAATGAAAATGGTGGGCTTCCGTCATTCCGGGCTTGACCCGGAATCCACGCCGATCGACCGGAATGCCGCTGAGCTGCATTTAGCTTTATCCGCTTATGGATTCCTGCGTTCGCAGGAATGACGGCTGAGGTGCATTTTCACGGTAAACGTTAATCAACCAATGATCTTATCGCTGGCACAGCTCCACCAGTACCCCGCCAGTGGCCTTGGGATGCAGAAACGCGATTTTGGCCCCGCCGGCACCGATTCTGGGTGTTTGATCGATCAGTTGAACCCCTTTTTCCTTCAGCTCCTTCAATGCCTCATCGATGTTTTCCACCCGGAATGCCACATGCTGAATCCCTTCGCCGCGTTTTTCGATATATTTGGCAACAGCACCATCCGGTGATGTGGATTCCAGCAGTTCGACCTCGCTCTCTCCAACCGGAAGAAATGCCGTGGTCACTTTCTGCTCGTGAACCGTTTCGGTTCCTTCCAGATGAAGTCCCAGCACATCGGCCCAGAATCCTTTGCGGGCGTCAATGGAGTTGACGGCAATTCCCAGATGATCAATTTTTAATATTTTCATTTGAGTCCCCCGTAGTTATAGGAATTTTTTTATCACCCGGTCAAATCCGGGCAGCGCATGGCGAATGGTATCGTCCGAAACACAATAGGCAATACGAAAATATCCGGGTCCATTGAACCCGCTTCCCGGAACCACCAGAATCAATTCTTCCTGAAGCGCCTTCACAAAGGCGACATCATCCGGAATCGGGGATTTGGGAAAGAGATAAAATGTTCCAGGAGGCCGGGTGAACTGATATCCGCTTTTGGCAAGCCCATCACACAGCAGGTCGCGCTTTCTGGCATAGGCCGATATATCGGCTTTGACGCCCTGAAGTCTGGCCACCACCCGCTGCATCAAGGCCGGCGCGTTCACAAATCCCAAAATCCGGTTGGTCAGCGCCAGGGCGCTCGCGAGCTCATTTTTGTGCGTTGATTTCGGGCTGACCGCAACAAATCCGATACGCTCCCCAGGTATGGAAATATCCTTGGAATAGGACGTGGTCATAATACTTTCGGGGTAGCACCCGTATATGCTGGGGACAACTATTTCGTCATAGACGATTTTGCGGTAGGGTTCATCCGAAATCAGAAAAATGGTTCGACCCGAATCCCGGCTTTTGGCAGTCAGAACATCACCAAGACGTTCCAGACTTTCCCGGGTATAAACCTGACCGGTCGGATTGTTTGGCGAATTGATCAGAACCGCCTTGGTTTTTGGGGTGATCCCGGCGGCAATGGCATCAATATCCAATTGAAAGTCGGAAAGGCTGGGAACCGTTTTTAACACACCGCCGTGGTTTCCCACATAAAATCCATATTCCACAAAATTCGGCATTGGCGTCAGGACTTCATCTCCGGGATCGAGAATGGATTTGAAAATGATATTCAGTCCGCCGGCTGCACCACACGTCATGACAATGTCATCCACGGAAAAGGCCATTTTCTGTTCCATGCTCAGATAGTCGGCAATCGCCTTTCTGACAGCGGGATATCCGGGATTGGCCATATATCCGTGAAGACCGGGCCTATCATCCGCAATCAGCTCTTTCATCACGGTTTGAAATTCGGCCGGCGGCTCCAGGTTGGGATTTCCCAGGCTGAAATCAAACACATTTTCCGGACCGTGAATGGATTTCAGACGCGCACCTTCTTCGAACATTTTACGGATCCAGGAGGATCGGATCATGATGGCTTCAATATGTTTTGCGATGGTCATAGGGTATCTCTCTTTTCCCTTCTCATGTCTCACGCCTGAACAACAGATTTGATTTCCGGCAGTTCTTCCTTCAACAGGCGTTCAATGCCGTTTCGAAGGGTCATCTGGGACATGGGGCATCCTGCGCAGGCGCCTTTCAGACGCACCTTGACCACGCCGTCCTCATAATCCACCAGTTCCACATCACCGCCGTCCGCCTGAAGCATGGGCCGAATCTTGTCAATCACAGTCTGAACCCGTTCTTTCATATCCCCTCCTTTACCGTAACCGTATTGAGTTTTGAGTTCTGATCTCTGCTCGGCTCCGATAAAATTCTTTTCGAAACCGGTCGAACGTATCCATCTCTATGGCGTTTCGCATCTCTTTCATCAAATTGAGATAGTAATGAACATTATGAATGGTGTTCAGCCGATAGGCCAGAATTTCCCGACTCATGTACAGATGCCGAAGATAGGCACGGGAATAATTCCGGCACGTATAGCAGGTGCAACCGGTTTCAACGGGATTCACATCATACCGGTGGCAGGCATTGTTGATGTTCAGCTCACCGGTACGGGTGAAAAGCTGCCCGTTTCTGGCGTTCCGGGTAGGCAGAACACAGTCAAACATATCAACGCCCAAAGAAACCATATCCACCAGATTCTCCGGCGTCCCCACACCCATGACATACCGGGGCCTGAACTCAGGCAGATGGGCGATGGCTGCATTGGCCATCGCAAGCATCAGTTCCGCGGGTTCACCCACACTCAATCCGCCAATGGCATATCCGCTGAAATCCATCTCGACCAGGGACTGGGCAGACACCGCACGAAGATCCAGTTCCATACCGCCCTGAACAATCCCGAACAGTGCATTGTTTTCACGGGGTTCCGACTGAAAGAAATCACGGCACCGACTGGCCCATCGGTTGGTGAGATTCAGAGCCGATACGGTTTCATCGCGAGTGGATGGAAATGCGATGCACTGATCCAGACACATGATGATATCGGCGTTCAGACAAAGCTGAATTTCAATGGATTTTTCAGGCGTCAGCATATGCCGGGAGCCATCGAGATGGGATTGAAATTCCGCGCCTTCTTCCGTGATCTGTCGCAGCCGGGCCAGCGAAAAAATCTGAAACCCCCCGCTGTCGGTCAAAATGGGTCTGTCCCAGTTCATAAACCGGTGCAGGCCGGAAAATTGGCTGATGACATCGCAGCCGGGTCTGAGATACAGATGGTATGTGTTGCTCAGAACAATCTGTGCGCCACATGCTGTAAGATCCTCAGGCGACAGGGATTTGACCGTGGCCAATGTGCCGACAGGCATAAAGACCGGCGTTTCAATCTCACCATGCGACGTACGCAACACGCCTGTTCGCGCGCGCGTCTCAGAAGATTTTGAAATAACAGAAAAATTATTCATAAATGGTCAGTCGATCAGCATGGCATCGCCGTAACTGTAAAACCGATAGCCACCATCAATGGCTTCCTGATACGCGCATAACGTTGTCTCCCGGCCGGCAAACGCGGAAACCAGCATCAACAGGGTGGATTGGGGCAAATGAAAATTTGTGATCATCGCATCCACAATGGAAAACCGGAATCCGGGGTAAATGAAGAGATTGCATGATCCGCTGCCGGCAGCAATCTGTCCCTGGTGATTTGTTGAATATTCCAGTGTTCGAACGCAGGTTGTGCCGACGGCCACAATCCGGTTTCCATTTATTTTGGCCCGATTCACCTGAACAGCGGTTTCCGGCGGAATGGTGAAATCTTCCTCATGTATCCGGTGTTCCCGGATATCCAGTGCCCGAACCGGCATAAATGTTCCATATCCCACATGAAGGGTAATGGGTGATATGACAATGCCTTTGGCCTCAAGCCGTTCCAGAATCCCCCGGGTGAAATGCAGACCGGCTGTTGGTGCTGCAATGGCGCCTTTTTGAGACGCATAGACCGTCTGATACCGGGCTTTGTCATCACAGGGCAGACCCGCCTCCGGTTCCCGCCGGATATAGGGTGGAAGCGGCATGCTGCCGATGCAATACAAAACATCCTCAAAACCGGCATCACAGAAGAACTGTACCTGGAAACGGTCGTCCATACCATCCAAAACCCGTGCGGTGAGCGCCTGATCAAACAGGATTTCGGTTCCGGTTTTGGGCCTTTTTGAACTTTTAATCAGACACGTACATATCATGTCACCGGTCTGCCCAAAGGACCGGCTGGCTTCGGCATAATTCAGAATCAGGACTTCCACCCGCCCGCCAGTGGTTTTTTTTCCATGCAGACGGCCGGGAATCACTTCTGTATTGTTTAAAACAAGAACATCACCTGGATTGAGAAACTGAAAGATATCATAAAAATGATGATGAGACAACGCGCCGGTAAACCGGTTCATCCGAAGCAGCCTGGATGAATCCCGATGATCCGCGGGTTGTTGCGCAATCAATTCAGGAGGAAGATCATAGTCATAATCGCTGAGTGCAAACAACGCGATTACCCTTTTCCCAGATACACCAGGGAGAGACCCGCCAACATCATGAAAAATCCCACTTTTCTCATCACGCCGTTCGGCATTTCCTGTAATCTTTCAAGCCATACCTTCATCTTTTCCGGGGAAGCAAAATAAGGCAGGCCCTCCACAATCATCACCATACCCATGACACATAAAAAATAGTCCATACTCCGAACGCTTCGTCCGACGCTTGTGCGTCAATAAATACGGGTTTTGTTAACCCCGTTTGGATTAATTTAATAAAATTTTTTAAATATAATCTGAATGCGATTTTGTCAAAGTTAAAATGGATGAATGGTCAAAATGTCCAAATCACGGCAACAATGGGAAAAAAAGCTGAAGGCTTTCAGGATGACAAATAATGAACGCAACAAAAAAAATCAAAAGATCCATTTTAAAAAATTTTGAAAAAGCATTATAAATCAATATGATTTTTGAAATAATACTTAAATTGTTATAGGTTTTTAACCCGTTGACTTTTTAGGAAAAATTGGTTAAGCAAAAATTGCGCTAAAAAGGAAAATCATGACGAATACACAGAACGATTCATGAGCATTGCCTTGTTTATGACTTCCACTTCAGGTCCGGAACTGAATACAAATAACATCGATTCATGATAAGGAGGTATGTATGAAAAAAAGATCAAAAAAAGGATTCATCGCATTGATGGTGTTGTCTGTTTTTCTGATTGCATCGGTCGGTTTCGGCGCGGACATAAAAATTATCAATATCAACACTGCCACGGCTGGTGAGCTGGCTCAGATCAAGGGAATCGGTCCCAAGCTGGCAGAAAAAATTGTGGAATATCGCAAGGCCAATGGCGCGTTTAAAAAAGCCGAGGATATTGCCAATGTTCCCGGCATCGGGCCCAAGCTGTGGGAGGCGAACAAGGCCGTATTGACAGTTGATTCTGCGTCTGCGGTTCCTGCACCCGCAATACCAGCGCCTGCCAAGGGAGCAAAGACGCAATAATAACCCTTACGTGTTTGGTGGTTCAGAAAAAACCGGGCCTGATCAGAAATGATTCAATGGATCACTCCTGATTTGTACGACGCACAAAGAAAGGAATCACACATTATGGACCAGCATCGATCTCGGCCGACAGGCAGAATCCCAAATCGAAACCGGAACAGGGATTCGGAGCCACCTGAATCCAGCCAGCCATTTCATAGGAACAAGCCGGAAAAGCCGCCAGGCCGGTTCCGGTTTGAGGAACTGGATATCTGGAAAATGGCCATGGATATATCGGATGCCCTGTTTGATATTTCCGATGAGCTGGAAGCCGGACAAGGGCATCAAGTGGCGGAAAAACTGATAGAATTTGCGATGGAAATCGCCGGCAACATAGCGGATGGGTCGGCATCCGCATCCGATATGGAATTTGATGAGGCACTTGTGAACGCCAGGCGATATATCCACAGGGCAGCCAGCATGATGTTTCTCCTTGACCGCCGGGAACTGATTTCAGAATCGGTTATGGATCAAAATCTGGAGCAGTTGAATATCCTTAGCCGAAAAATGTACAGCCTTCAGAAAAGTCTGAGGGGAGAGCGTAAAAACACAAAAAATCAGAAAACAGATCGACCCGTCTCCCGCTAAGCCTCAATTCATCCGGCGGTCAAATCACCTGACAGAGGCGTTCTGATCCCATGCTTTCGAATTTTCTGGTGAAGATTACTTTTTCCAATGCCCAGAAGTTCGGCTGCATGGGCCTGAACATGGCTGGTCTTTTCCAGCGCCTTTTCAATCAACTGTTTTTCTACACTTGCCAGTATTTCATAAAGCGGTGCATTGGCCGGAACGGAATCGATGTTCAGGGACGGACTGATATGATTTCTGAAGTCGTGTGGAAGGTCAGACACACGAATTCTGTCGCCGGGGCATAACACCATGGCCCGCTCAATCACATTTTCAAGCTCCCGGATATTTCCGGGCCAGTGATATTGGGAAAAAAGCCGGTCGACTTCCGGGTCCACACCGGTCACCGGTGGAATGTCAGGTCGTCGCTCTTTGGCAAATCGTGCGATCAGATGATCGGTCAACAGCCGGATATCCTCCAGCCGGTCCCTCAGCGGTGGCAGTATCAGGTGAATCACATTCAGCCGGTAAAACAGATCTTCGCGGAACCGTCCGTTTTCGGTTTCCTCTTTCAGGGTTTTGTTGGTTGCCGCAATGACCCGAATGTCTATCGGAATGGGCCTGACGCCCCCAACCCGTTCAAAAACCCGCTCCTGAAGCACCCGCAGCAGCTTGACCTGAAGAGCGGGTGAAATATCGCCGATTTCATCCAGGAAAAGTGTTCCGCCGTCGGCCAGTTCAAACCGGCCTTTTTTGGATGCAATCGCACCGGTGAAGGCGCCTTTTTCATGGCCGAACAGTTCGCTTTCCAAAAGCGATTCCGACAGGGCGGAACAGTTAACCGCGATAAATGCCTTTTCACGTCTGGGGCTGTTGAAATGAATGGACCGGGCGACCAGCTCCTTTCCAGTACCACTTTCACCTTCGATCAAGACGGTTGCCGTGGAATAGGCCACTTTCTGAATCATCTCATAAAGCACCTGCATCCGTTTGCTTTTTCCAATAATATTGCCAAAGCTGTACCGGGTTTCGATGGCGCTGCGAAGCTCCCGGTTTTCTTTAACGACACGGTAACTGGCAATGGCCCGGTTTACAAAAACAACCAGACGATCATTGTCGAACGGCTTCTGGATATAGTTGAAAGCGCCCTTCTGCATAGCCTCCACGGCTTTTTCCACCGTACCGTAAGCCGTCATCATGATCACCGGCGTATCCGTATGCCGGGTCTTGATATGCTCCAGCAGTTCGACGCCATCCATGGAAGGCATTTTCATATCCGTAATCACCAGGTCCACCTCCGCCTGATTCATGATATTCAGCGCATCCTGACCATTGTTCGCGACCAGGGTTTCATAACCTTCTTCCTGAAGAACCGCGCTCAGAATCAGCGGATAATTTTTTTCATCATCAACAATCAGAATGGTTTCCATTCGATTCCTTATCCTGAATTGGCAGTTCGATATGCACCATCACCCCGGATTGGTCGGAGCGGTTGGTGATGGAAATAATGCCATGCTGGGATTCAATGATATTTTTCACAATGCCCAGACCCAGACCCGTTCCCTTTTCCTTGCAGGTAAAAAATGGATCCCAGATTTTATTTATAATATCATCGGAAATGCCGTCTCCCTGATCCACGATATGGACGTGCAGGGATTTTTCATCCGCGGTTACCGAAACGGTGATTTCCCCTCCGGATGGCATGGCCTCCATGGCGTTCATCAGGATGTTCAAAAAGGCCTGATAGGTCATATCTGAATCCAACGACAATGATGGCAGGTTTTCGGCATAGTTCCGATGAATGATATAGCCCATTTGTTCCAACTGAGGCGTCAGAAACGCGACATTTTTTTCGATAATATCCTCAATCCGGCAGAAAATGAAATGGGGCGCTCTGGGTTTGGCGTAATTCAGAAAATCCGTGATGATATTGTTCAACCGGTTGGATTCCTCGACAATGATGTCCGGAAAGTTGTTGGACGGATCCTGAATGGCTGCTTTTTTTTTCAACAATTCCGCCGAACTTTTGATGATGCCCAGGGGATTGCGGATTTCATGGCTAATGCCGGCCACCATGCCGCCCAATGAGGACAACCGTTCTGCCTGAGCCAGTTTTTCCTTGAGCTGAAGCTGCTCCAGATTGCGCTGATGAATAATGGTTTCACCCCGCTTGACCACGACGACCATGATAATCAAAAGAACGCTCATCACCGCGGTGCAGGTGATCAACACCCGTGTCTGATAATGCAGAATCGACTGATAGTCTTCGGATATGTCCTGAACGATTTCAACCACACCCAGAACGGGTCCGGTAATTTTCAGGAACTGGCGCTCAACCCGAAGCGGCGCGTATGTGATCAGCCAGCTTTCTTTTGGAAAACCCAGGGGGAGCATCCAGAAATCGCCGCGCTGTACCAGCTTGGATGTGGGAGATCCTTCCAGGGCATACTCAAAACCTGTGCCGCCCAGATTTTTTCTCCCGACCATGTCTTTGTCAAAGCTGTAGGAAATGGTATTGTTGATATCGTAAATATTGACCATATCGGCCTTGAAACTGTGCAGGGTACTTCGGACAATGGTGTCCATGCGATCAAACTGATCGGAGTTGCTCAGCTCGATTTTGCCATATTTTAAAACGACGGGTATGACAAACTGAAGAAATATCTGATGATTGAGATTTTCAATCAGAACCAGCGCATAATCCTCACTTTTTTTCATATGCATGGCTTTGGCCCAGTGAACATTGAGAACACTCAACACAATGGCCCCAATCAGGATGGCTGCCAGGCTGACAATAGTGAAATATTTAACCAGTCGAAATGGTTTGATTCGATCATCCAAAAGTATTTTCTGCATGGAGTCATCCGGGTTGAAGATGCGTTTTCTTAAATAAAATATTGACTTAAAAAATGAAACGAGGCAATAAAAAACTGTAAGATATTCAATTCAAAACATGAACCCACTTTCTGATTTGCCGGTTAATTCACCTATGCTGCTGAAAAAGAAAAATCATCTGATCGGACTTGATATCGGATCCCGGTCCATTAAAGTCGGAGAAGCCATTGAGACCAGGCACGATTTTGAGCTGAATAAGTTTGGTATGGTGGGTATACCTGCGGACTGGATAGAAGACGCCGTTATCAAAGAACCGGAACGCATCGCAAAAACAATTCGGGAACTGTTCAGTCAACAAAAAATCAGGGAAAAAAATGTTGCGGTTTCAATAGGCGGCTATTCGGTCATTGTCAAAAAAATTCAACTCCCACCACAAAGTGAGGAATCACTTCAGGATTCCATTCATTTTGAGGCGGAACAATATATTCCCTTTGACATCAATGAGGTTAATCTCGATTTTCAGATATTAAGTGATCCTTCCGATGGCAGTCCAAGAATGGATGTTATTCTGGTTGCCGCCAAAAAAGATCTGGTCAATGATTACCTCAATCTTATTGAGCAAGCCGGTTTGCGGCCCTGCATCATGGATATAGACGCCTTTGCCCTTCAAAATATTTATGAATACGCCTATTCACCGCAGGATGAAACAACCGTCGCCCTGATCGATATCGGTGCATCCAAAACATCCCTCAATATTCTCAAGGGCAATATGTCCCTGTTTATGCGGGATGTGACACTGGGTTCAGAACAGATCAACCACAAGATCGCGCATACTGCCCCTTGCTCTCTGGATGAGGCCGAGGCCATCAAGCTGAGCGGCAAACCGGGTGCCAAATTTCCTGATTTGAATTTAAGACAGATCACCGCCGAGGTCGTTTCGGACTGGTGTCTTGAAATACGGCGTGCCATTGATTTCTTTTATTCCACTTATCCCGAGCATCAGATAAAAACCGCGATTTTAAGCGGCGGAGGCGCCAATATTCCGGAATTTCGAAACATGCTGGCATCCGAGATTACAATGGAGGTGGAGGTGATTCAGCCATTCAGACGTTTTGCATTGCATAGGCGATTGGACAGTGCCTGGCTGGAATCGGTTTCCCCACAGGCAGCCATCTGCATGGGGCTTGCCATTAGAAGGCAGGCTGACAAATGATTCGAATCAACCTCCTTCCCTACCGGCAGGTCCGAAAGCAGGAAAATCTCAGACAACAGGTATCTGTTTTTTTCCTTGGGTTGATCCTGATCGCTTGTGGAATCTATTATGCAGGCAGTCTGCTATCCCGCAGGCAGGCCGTTCTGGAAGAGAATATTCAAAAAGGCAAGACGCAACTGGCCGAGTTGAAAAAAATCACCCAGGAAATTGAAGAAATCAAAAAAAAGCTTGCGATGGTTCGAAAGAAAACAGATATCATTCATAGCCTGGAGAAAAACCGAAAAGAGCCTGTTCAGCTTCTGGATGCACTGACAGGCATTGTGGTTCCGCAACGGCTCTGGTTTACAAGTCTGGTAACGACCGATAATGCGGTGGCGATCAGCGGCTATGCAGTGGATCAGACCACTGTGGCTGAATTCATGAAACGACTGGAAAACAGCCCGCTGTTTGCCTCGGTTCAGTTAAAGTCCATCAAACACCAGGATATCAGGGGCGTCAATCTGAAAGGCTTTGACATCTCCTGCCAAAAAGCGGCATTAACCCAGGCGGACAAGGGGGCTTCCAAATGAAACTTCCGGAACTGTCTCTTGAACCCCTTTTTGAAAAGATTGGCAGCCTGACCCGAAAACAGCGGATTCTGATCTGCATCGCCTTTTATCTGCTGCCTGTGCTGGCATGGGGATATTTGAGTGCCTATCCCCGGTATACTCACAATGCGCAATTGCGTGATGAACTGGAACAACTTGAGAAGCAGGTTGAAGCAGCCCAAGTTCTGGCCAAACAGCATGGCCGGTTTAAAAAAGAGATGGCGGAAGCAGAAGATGAATTCCGATTGGCCCGGGCAGCATTGCCTGACAAACAGGAAATTCCCTCGCTGTTGACCGGCATCACCCGCGCCGGGCATCAGGTCGGGCTTGAATTTTTGCTTTTTGAACCCAAATCCGAGATCAGCAAGGACTTTTACGCCGAGATACCCGTATCCATTACGGTTACCGGTGACTACCATCGTGTCGCCATGTTTTTTGATCATGTGTCCAATTTAAGCCGGATCGTAAATATCCGGGATATTAAAATGCTGCCTCAAAAGGACTCCACCCGGCTGACCACCACCTGCACCGCTGTCACCTACAAGTTTGTGGAAGAAAAACCCCAACCCGCTAAAAAAGCGGACAAAGCCAAAAAATCCGGCGGTGCATCATGAGGGGAAATACGTCCGGTTCGAGTTTTGTCGTGATAATCGCCATGGCTCTCTGGTGCCTGATGGTGACAGGATGCCAGGAACAGGAAAAGCCGATTAGTCAGCCGGAGGTCATCCGAGTGAAAATTGCCGACGCGTCCCGGCAGAAAATCCCGCAGCAACCGATACCCATAGAAAAACCAAAAATCGATTCATCCGGAAAATCAACTTCAGCACAAATCCCGACACCAGCGATTGCAGCCGTTGAAGGTGAAGGGCCGGAGGCTAAAACCACACACCAAGCAGTCGCGACATCTGATGGCACTGCAATGCTTGACCCGGATGCACAGCCCATGCTTCCGGACATTCAAAAACTGACCTATCGACCCGAAGGTAAAATCGATCCGTTTGCGCCCCTGTTCAAGGATGAAACGGTCGCCCCCGTGGTTGAAAAGTCCATCAGAAAAAAACGGCTTCCACAGACGCCTCTGGAAAATCTGGATCTGTCCCAGCTTAAACTGACGGCCATTTACAAGACATCCAAAGGGTTCAGGGCTCTGGTGGAAGAAAGTTCCGGCAAGGGGTATGTCATCGATGTCGGAACCTATATCGGACGCAATTCCGGAAAGGTGATCGCCATTCAACAAGAGACCGTTCGTATAGAAGAAGAAATCGAGGATGCACTGGGAAAGGTGCATGTCGAAACCCGGGAACTCAAACTCCTGAAACCAACGGGAGAACTGTAATATGAAAACAAAAGCGTCTGGTGAATCACGTGCTATTTCAATTGCCATTTCAATGCCGTCCTCCATCCGCCATCCGTCATCCGTCATCCTTTTTGGTTTGATGATAGTTTGCCTGTTCATTACCGCAGGATGTGCATCCCGTTCGGAAATCCAACCGACTCGGTCAGCGTTGGACCAATCCCCTCAACGCCGCCTGATTACCGGAATTCAGGTTTTCGATTTGCCTGAATCCTGCAAGATACGTATTCAGGGCAACCAGATTCTGACATTCACCTCTGTCCGGCAACCTTCAGGAGCTGGTGTTGCCCTGTATTTTCCGGACACCGGCCTGGGGGACATCACCAATCCACTGACTCCGCAGAGCGGGGTGGTTCAAAAAATTTCTGCGTTTGAAATGTCACCGGATGTTCACACCATCCGGGTCGATATTGCATTGAATCAGGATATTCCGTATGACATCATCCGGGAGGACCTGGACCTGATCATTGCCTTTCAAAAAAATTCGCTGCCACAACCCGCGATGGAAACCAGCGTGATCCAGTCCGGGGTCGTTGAAGGGGAAAAACCGGCGCAACACCTGATTCAAATTGATCCGATACCCATGAAACAGGGAACCCGGGTGGATGTGATGGCCGATGGACCGATTCGGAACTATACATCGTTTACCCTGGAAAAACCGGCCCGGATTGTTTTTGATATGTTTGGACTGAATAGTTCCAAAAATCGGGAGGAAACGATTCCGGTTCAACAGCCCGGCGTCAATACAATTCGATATTATGGCGATAGCAATAAAATTCGACTGGTTATCGAGACTGATCCGGCATATCTGAAATCATTTTCAGGCTCGCCGGTTCCTAACGGACTTCAGATTCAGGTCGGACAACCGGATGGCGCCTTGAATAATGCCATAAAAACGGCGGTTCCTGTTCCGGTCGCTTCAACAACAGCCGCAGAAAAAACATCAACCGGCAAAGGCCCGGCATGGATAAATCAGGTTGATTTTCTGGATGAAGAATCCGGGCAGTCCGTTGTCACAATTGGCACGACGCATGCCGTATCCTATACGGTTGAACGACCAACCGACAAACGGATTCGGCTAAACCTGGCCAACACAAAGATTTCAGAGTACCGGAAATATCCGCTCATCACCAGCCGTTTTCAAAGTGCGGTTGACCGGATTGTGCCGTCTGCCCCCCAATCCCCCAAAAATACCGCCTATGTTGATATCGATTTGCGGGAAGCGGTCCCCTATCATGTGGAACAGGACGACAATCAGATTCATATCCGGTTTGATCCATCATCCCTGCCGCCGGCACCCGGCATTCAGACGGCTGCTGCGGGACCTGTCGGAACGGGTCCAACGGGTTCAACCGATCGTTTAAGCGAACAGACGTTACCGGTGGGAACGCCCCAGAAAGTCCAAATGGCCGTGGCAGGCACTGTGGCGGCAGAGACAAAACGCTCGGATGTTTATTCCGATGCGCCAAAAGTGTATACCGGTGATAAAATCGCCTTTGATTTTTTTGACACCGATATTCGAAATGTATTCAAAATTATCGGCGATATCAGCGGCGAAAATTTTGCCATCGATCCCGGTGTGTCGGGCAAGGTCACCCTGAACCTTGGTAAACCAATCCCCTGGGACCAGGCCCTGGATTTGATACTAAGAATGAATGGACTGGATAAGGTTCAAGAAGGTGGTATCATTCGAATTGCCACGATTGCCAAGCTGCAGGCGGAAGAAACCACTCGTCAAAATCTGTTGAAGGCCGAAAAAGCAGCCAAGGATCAGGTGGTTGAAATGGAGCCACTGGTAACCGAATATCTGCCTATCAATTACGCCAAAGCATCAGAAGAAATGAAACCACATCTGGATGGCATTCTGACCCCGGGCAGGGGAACCATCACCGTGGATACTCGAACCAATCAGATCATCATGACGGATATTGCCGTCAAAATCCAGAAGGCGAAAGAAATCATCCAGAAACTGGATCGGGTCACACCCCAGGTGGTCATCGAAGCCAAAATCGTTGAAGCCAGTACGAATTTTTCCCGTGAACTGGGCATTACCTGGAGTGCTGTGGGTGGCATTCAGGGAGACGCTTCCAATGCGGGCATCGGCCCTCAGCGGGGGTTTGACACCCTGGGGGGTACCTATGGGTATGACGCAGCAGTAAATCTGCCGATTGCCAGTGACGCCGGGGTACTGGGGTTCAATTTCACCAAAATCGCCGGATCGCCTCTGGTAATCAATGCCACACTCCAGGCCATGGAAACCAACGGCCAGGGCAAGATCCTTTCATCTCCCAAGGTACTGACTATGGATAACAAAGAGGCCTTTATTGAGCAGGGCCTGGAGGTTGGGTATCTGGAAAAAGGAAAAACCGATGAGGCGCCAACCGTAAAATTCAAAAAAGTCACCCTCAACCTGAAGGTTACGCCGCACGTCACGTTGGACAACCGAATCACCATGAAGATCGAAATCATCAAAGATGATGTATTGAGCTATTTTGAGGGTGTACCCATCATCAACACCAAAAAAGCCACGACAGAACTCCTGGTGGATGATGGCGACACCCTTGTTATTGGCGGAATTGTCAAATCATCGGAAAACACCAGCGTCTCCGGCATACCCTTGCTATCCAAAATTCCGTTTCTGGGCTGGCTGTTCAAGACCAAAAGTGATGATCAGACCAATGAAGAGCTGTTGATCTTCATGACCCCAAGAATTCTTCAACTGGAGCAACGGGCGATGAACACACCGGCAGGAAAATCATGATACAATGTTCAAAATGGCTCTGATCAGAAGATAATCGTCACAACATTTAATTATTATCATCAATTCATCAAGGGATATCATGAAAGCAAACTGGATCAAGCGGACAATATGGGTTGGCGCGTTTCTCCTGTTGGGAGTTATGGGATATGGGTGTGGATCATCCGGTGGACTGGATGATGTGGGCGGCGGCATTATACTGTCGGCCACCCCGAATGTCATTGCCGCTGATGGAAAAAGCTCATCCGTTATTTCCGCAACCATTACAACAACAGGTGGTGTTCCCATAGCCATCGGAACCCAGGTGACATTCAATACCACCCTGGGCAGATTCAGTAATGGCAGTACAACTTATTCGGTAACAACCGGAAATACGACCGGAACACTGACCGTAACACTGATTTCCGGAACGACGGAAGGCACCGCAGAGGTGACCTGCACGGCAGGCGGCGCATCCCAGATGATCAAGGTGTTTATCGGAAATGTTGGCATTGCCACCATTCAGCTTACAGCAAGTCCCGCGGTCATCGCAGCGGATGGGGTGTCCTCTTCGATCATTACGGCTGTCATCACAGACACCCTGGGGGAACCCGCGCTTCAGGGAACACCGGTCAATTTTACCACAACGCTGGGCTTTTTTTCGAACAACAGCAGAGGATATGATACCGTAACCAATGCCAGCGGGTCCGCGGTCGCCACGCTGTTTGCCGGGACATCCATTGGCACAGCACAGGTCACCGTTACGGCCGGCAACGTACGGGTCGTTACATTTGTGGAATTTACAAATGATCCAACGCCACAGCCAGGCGCTGTTGCTCAAATCGCACTGACAGCCAATCCGTTGTCCATTCCGGCAGACGGAATGACCTCTTCCATAATCACGGCTACGTTGACGGACAGAAACGGTACGCCGGTTGCCATGGGCACACCAGTGACGTTTTCCACAAACCTGGGTAAATTCTCAAACAATTCCAGTACCATATCCGCCAATACATCCGGTGTAAACGGCACAGCCCAGGTTACCCTGTTTGCAGGCACCACACCTGGTACGGCAAAGATCACGGCCACATCAGGAAGTGTCTCCAGCAGCATTTTTATTGAATTCAGCTCGTTTTGACCTGCCTGTCAGGGAGAACAATTATGAAAAACAATTTATTAAAACTAATTTTGATAATGATTCCGGCTTTTTTAATCCTGAATCTGCATAATGTCGCATCGGCAGTGGTTGCTTCCATCACACTTACGTCCGATTCAGAAAAAATTCCTGCGGATGGATTCAGTTCCACGGGTATCACCGCCACACTGACTGATACCGCTGGAAATCCTGCTGAAGATGGAACTGAAGTCACTTTTATCACATCGATGGGTACACTCAGCGCAAACACAGCTATCGTCGAAAACGGAAACGGAAGCGTTATTGTGTCACTAATCGCGGGAACCAACTCCGGAATCGCAACCGTTGTGTGTTTTTCAGAAGATGTTTCACAAGCCATAAACATTCAGATTGGAGATGAGCCATTAAAGCCGGTGGCAGTGATCGGTCTGGCTGTGGATCCGAACAAAATCCCTGCGGATGGATTCAGTTCCGCGGTTATCACGGCTACATTGAAAGACAGCAATGGATTGCTTGTCGGAGATGGCATTGACGTAATGTTATCCACCTCATTAGGTCGTTTCAACAATAATCAAAACAGCATCATAGTGACGACCGATAACGGTGAAGGCACAGTTTTGGTTTCACTCATAGCGGGAACGACAGCCGGTATCGCAAATATTGTCTGCTCATCAAACGGCGTCACCCAGAAAACTGCTATACAAATTGGACACCTGCCAGTAGCCGCAATTGACCTGAGTGTAACACCGAATAAAATTCCAGCAGATGGACAAGCTTCTGCGCTTGTCAAAGCCATTTTAACGGACAGTGGCGGTAATCCTGTTGGCGATGGAGCCATAGTTACGATCACCACATCTCTGGGGTCTTTTACCAATAATCAAACCAGTATCACCCTGACCACCGATAGCAGCGGTACGGTATCGGTTTCTCTGATTGGCGGTACAACGCCCGGTGTGGCGACTATTGCCTGCTCCTCAAACCTAATCATTCAAATTGCTCAGCTTCAAATCGGAGATTTGCCTACAGCATATATCGAACTGACGGCAGATCCAGGAATGCTTTTAGCAGACGGATACAGCATATCCATTATTACAGCCACTCTAACTGATATTTCAGGACAACCAGTTGTAAAAGGTACAGCCGTCACTTTTTTTGCAACTCCGGGCCTGACCAAATTCAGCAACGGAGAGACAACTCTTACCACAGTGACCCCTGACGATACCGGGGTGGTCAGCGTTGTCATCATAGCAGGCAATCAATCCGGGTTGGAGACAATTACCGCCACATCTTCCGGCGTATCGAAATCCATCACCATCAAGATTGTGAAGTTACAGTATGAAACCGAACCAAATAATGAAATGGCCGAAGCAGACTGGATCACCTTTGGCGATGCCTATCTCGCCCAACTGTCATCGCCGTATGACCAGGACTGGTATGTATATAAGACAACTGAGAGCGGTAAAATCAGTATTAATTTTATCACCACGGCTATTCCGGAAGGTTCCGGTTGTAATGGCACCACGACAGTAGGAACCTATCGCATTGATATCAGGGATACTGAAAATAATGTATTGATGTCCTATCAGAACATTGATTGTATCTTTGACAACGGGATATGGGAAACGGGTATTCAAAATCCGGGAACCTATTACATTGTCGTATATTGCCCCAGGCTTCCGAATAACGGACATTATCTATCCACGCCGTACTATATTTCGGCATTTAAACCAACAAATATCGAGTGCGCGCCAAGGATACAAGCCAATGGTCAGAATCGCTTTCTTTCCGTCAATTCAGCCACTCCTGTTGCCATTACGGCCAGTATGATGGCAGGCGATCAAAATGGATATTTTGCCGACTGGTGGCTGGTTTACAGCACACCCTGGGGTAATTATTCCCTGACCTCTTATGGATGGACTGAAGGAATTTTTTCTTTGGCCCAATTCCCCCTGTTCAGTTTTCCCGCTACAGGAATTTTTTATCAATATCTGTATCCCGGGAAATATGTATTCTACTTTGGTGTGGATATAAGTCCCAATTGGGTGCTTGACTCACCACTCTATTATGACTGGGTCATTGTTCAGGTTTCCCCTTAGGAATCGTTGTTTTTTAACATGCCTGTATTTGAATACACCGCGCTGAACATAAAAGGCAAAACAGTTGCCGGGATTGTGGATGCGGACAGCGCGGCAATGGCCCGACAGAAGATTCGGTCAGGCGGACTGTATCCGGTAACGATTCAGGAGGCCGGTGAGCCGCCGACCGGTATCAAACCGGGGTTTCTGTCCGGCCTTCAGATCGTCAACCGGGTTAAAGCCGATGATCTGACCGTCATGACCCGTCAACTGTCTTCACTGGTCGGCGCAGGAATTCCACTGGTGTCAGCCATAGACGCGTTGATCCCCCACTCCCGTTCCCAGCCTTTGAAAAAACAGCTCACTCAGATCAAAAACGCGCTGCTTGAAGGAAAAAGCCTGTCATCGGCGTTGTCTGATCACCCCCAAACCTTTTCAGCGCTTTACACCCATATGGTAAATGCCGGAGAAAGCTCCGGAACACTGGAAATGATTCTGGAGCGCCTGGCAGATGTGTTGGAAAAACAGCAATTGATGAAAACCCGGATTCGAACCGCCATGGTCTATCCGGTTTTCATGACGGTTGTGGGAATCGGGGTCTTGTCTTTTCTGGTTGTGGTGATCGTTCCGGGCATGGCCCAGATTTTTAAAGATATGAATCAGGCGTTACCCGGACCGACCCGGCTGCTTCTTTGGGCCAGCGCCTGGTTCAGAATGTGGTGGTGGGCGCTTTTGAGCGGGTTTGCCGGTTTGACAGCGCTTTGTATATCCCTGTATCGATCCGGAAAAGGCAACGCCATGCTGGACCGGATATTGCTTCGGGCGCCTGTGATCGGAAGTCTGATTTGTAAAATTTCCACCGCACGCATAGCCAGAACACTGGGTTCCCTGCTGCAAAACGGGGTTTCCATGCTGACCGCACTGATGATTGTGGGTCGCATTGCCGGTAACTCAAGCATATCCCACGCCGTCGAACAGGCGTCCTTGCAGGTTGAAAAAGGAAAAGGCCTTGCAGCCTCCCTGGAAACATCCGGCATATTCCCGTCTCTGGCGCTTCAGATGATTCAGGTTGGGGAGCAGACCGGCGAACTGGAGGCCATGTTGTATCGAACCGCAGATTTGTTTGATCGGGAAACCGAGTCGAGCATGATGCGCATGATATCCATTCTGGAACCGACTCTGATTCTGGTCATGGGTGTCATGGTGGGATTCATCGTGCTGTCTGTGTGCATGCCGATTTTTGAGATGAATCAACTGGTCATGTAACAATTATTTGTGTTTCAAAATGGAATGAATAATGACGGAGGCGGGCATGTATCGAAGAATTTTATGGATATTCCTGTCCATATCTCTGTTAATAACCATCCCGCCGGTCCGGGCCGATGATGAAAAAAAGAATTTTCCCCTGAATCCGGTACAGAATCATGGTAAAAAATGGCGCATCGCCTATTATGAAGGGGGGCCGTATGCCAACTATCCCGATAACCTGAAGGCGGTGGTCATGGCCTTGAGCGACATGGGATGGCTGAAAAAATTTGTCATGCCTGTTTTTGCCGATCGATACGATTCCGCACAAATGTGGAAATGGCTATGTACCCATATCAAAAGTGACTATATCCAATTTGTCGCAGACGCCTTCTGGTCCGGAAACTGGGACGCGGAACTGCGCCAGAACAAACGTGCCGCCGCCCTGAATCGGATGCGTAAGAAGGATATCGACCTGATGCTGGCCATGGGCACCTGGGCCGGTCAGGATTTTGCAAACAATGAGCATGCGGTTCCCACGGTGGTCATATCCGCCAGCAACCCGGTCAGATCCAATATCGCCAAAAGCTTAGATGATTCAGGCTTCGACCATCTCAATGCCCGGGTCGATCCCAATCGATATCAGCGACAAATAACATTTTTTTATAATACGTTTCGGTTTCAAAAATTGGGGATTGTTTATGACAAGGAAACATTGGCCGGTAAATCCTATGCCAGTATTGACGATGTGAATAAAAACGCAATCGAAAACGGTTATGAAATCATTGAATGTCACGCCCCTTCTTCAAATACCAGCCAACATGTCGCCAAAGCGGCTATCGTCCAATGTTTTACTGAAATTGCCAACAAAGTGGATGCCGTTTATATTACGGCCCACCGCGGCGTGACGTTGGACAATCTGCCCGCGTTACTATCGCCATTGAACGCAAAGGGTATTCCAACTTTTTCCCAGCAGGGTTCTGAAGAGGTGCGACACGGGGTCCTCATGAGCATGGCCCAGGCAGGTTTCAAGCATGTCGGCCGCTTTCATGCTGAAACGATTGCCAGAATTTTTAACGGAGCCAAACCACGGGATTTGCCCCAGCTTTATGAAGAGCCACCGCGTATCGCCATCAATCTGAAAACCGCTTCCATTATTGGATACGATCCCCCTATGGATATTTTGGGTGCAGCGGATGAAATCTATGAGGAAATCCAGGTCGCCAAAGCAAAATCCGAATAATTCGGTTGACCGTGAAAATGCAAAAACAGAATTCAGTAGTCAGGCTTCAGAATTCAGTTGAAAAACGGTAAACGTCATTTTCCTATATTGGCGTGAAGCTCCCGGAATGATTCATGAACATTTACTGATGAAACGCATCGTCTTCGGATAGCAGAAAACTCAGTTCCACAAGGGTGAAATCATCTTCAAATGTCTCGGAATTCTGCGCCGTCCGAACAAACTCGAGCATTTGTTCCACTTTCCTTGCATCCTCAGGAACGGACTTTGACAGCTCTTCTGCGAATTCCTTGAATGTCATCATGCCCTTTCTGTCCGCATAGTTTATTTCGTAAACACCATCGCTGAAAATGAAGAGCCGGTTGTATTTTTGTATTTTGACGGTATTGGTCCGGTATTCCATGTCCGGGACGCTTCCGACCACAAGGCCCGGTGTGTTCAGATAATTCAGCGTTGCCGTGCTGTCACTGTCCCCATTGATCAAAACTGCGGGTGGATGCCCGCCGCTCGAGTACTCAAGAATACCGGTTGCCTTGTCGAAAACGCCATACCAGATTGTAAAATAGGTGTTATTGTATTTTTCCATTGTAAAGGCATTGTTCAGGGCATAAATCACCTCACCCGGTTTTTTGAAATCCACGTTCGGAAGAATCATGTTGCGAATTGAACTGATTACCGTGACCGAATGCAGGGCTGCACCCACGCCGTGTCCACAAACGTCAATCAGATAGGCTGCAAAATGCTCTCCGTCTATCCAGTGATAACCGAAACTGTCGCCTCCGAGTTCGGAGCATGATTGATATATCCAGTCCGAGGCCACCGGTGCGGTTTTTGAAATGGCAGGGAAGGTTGCCTTGATCGCAGGTGGAAAGAGGGAGATCACATATCTTTCGGCCTCGATCAGTTCATTTTTGATGATTTCGTTTGAATGTGCGAGCTCCTTGTTGGTGTTTGCAAGCTGAATTTCATATCTTAATTGTTTACGCCTGAAAAACCAGACCTGTAACGCACAAACAAGCGCAAGAATGCTACCCACAACTGCGGCGATAACAGTCGCCCGTTGAATGGGCCGTATCCGCTTTTGAAAATCAAGAAGCTCGAGGTCCATTCCCAGGGTGCCGACAAATTCCCCCATGTTGTCATAAAACGGTGCATAGGCGCTGTAGAAAGTCCCCCACTTGTCCGTATAGGGAAGCTTGTCGACAGCCAGTCTTTTTTCCCGGAGAGCTTCCATAAGCGCTTCCCCGGCATCGGGATAGGGATCCATCAATTGCGGCGCCTCATCCGGTTTCCCGTCACCATCGGTATCATTTTGAGGACTGGGGTTGGCTATGAAAAAGATTTTTTCGTCAATCATGATGTTGGTATAGATGTATCGGATATTTTTTGAAGCAAGTCTGATCTCCTCCATTTTTTTGATAAACGCGATATACTGAGGATCTGTCTTTTGCGATTTTGTCCAGAATTTCCGGTGAAGGTCTCCGTCGATTGTGGTGGCTGCGGCAGAAACATTCCTGGCCAATCCCTCCTTGATTTCCTCTTTCAGTGCCAGCAATGCCCGATTATGGATATAGAAGATGCTGACGCCAAGGGCTATCAAACAGAGTATCCCGGTGAGAATCGCCTCCAGGATCGGATTGGCGCCTTTGGAACGCGCGTTTGAATTGCCGGATTGATTGTTTGTTGAAGAACGGTTTTGCACGGTTTCCTCCATCAATCAATTTTATAACAGCTCAAGGTATAGATGAAATAGACAATTGCTGCCATCAGGATCACATAAACCAGACCATCGGAGCCAGCCAGGTCCATGGTTACCCCTATCAGAAGCACACCGGCAACCCCCCCGAGACAGTCCATGAGGGAATAGGCCACATTGGCGGATACCTGGTCCTCAAGTCTGAAAATCTCGCCGATTTTTGCCAGTCCGGTGGCATAGATTCCGCCGCTTACCCCTCCCCAAATAAAGAGGAGCACCAGGGCCTGCGGGTAGCTGTAGATCGCAAGCGGCAGATAGATTGCCGCCATAAGGCCGATGAACACGCAGGAAACGATGACAGAGAGCCGGTTCACCCGGTCTGAAACAGACGCAATCAGAAAGCCTATGGTGATTGAACCCAGCATGAACATGGAAATCAGAAATGCCGATCGTTCAATTGACAGGTTGTTCATCATGCCATAAAGGGTAAGAAAGGCTGGAAGACCATAAAAGGTGATGCCGCCGACAAAGGATGAGAACATGAAGGTTTTTGCCATCCGGATTGCATAGAGGATTCTGGGTCGAGGCGGTGCCTCTATTGACGGTATCCAGCGATACATCAGAATAAAGGGAAGTGCGGTCAGGAGGACAATGGCAAGATCGACAAGAAACGGAAGCCTGCCGGTTGTGCCGGTCAGATTGGCGATGACAGGGCCGGTTGCCGTTCCCAGCGAAAGCGCCGAACTGAAGATGCCGATGACAAGGCCTTTGTTGCTTTTGAGCGGAATTGTGTTTATCCAGGTTTGAAGCGATATGAGCATGATGTTGGTGTTCATTCCGAAAAAGAAGACGCAGATGAGCCAGACCGCGTAATGGCTGCTATATGAGAGAATATACAGGCAAAGGCCCCTGATCAGGGTGGACAGGATCAGGGCGCGGCCGATACCCACCCGTGCAATGATTGCGGAAAGATACCGGCTGATGATGACAACCGCAACGATATCAAGTGACAGACAGGTTCCGATGAGTGTCTTGTTGTAACCGAGATTCTGAAGGGTGACCGGAAAGAGGACCGCATTGATGCCCACCGCAAGCTGAACCATTGCCGTGCCCAGAATGATGGGCGCGGTTTTCATGAATATGGATGGATTTTTTTCCGCTGTGGTCATCCTCTTGCCTCTCTGAATTTTCTGAACCAGGCATTGAAGATGATTGTCAGGGTTGCATCCGGTGATAGAGACGATTGAACTGCGCCACCCAATGTTCTGATGGTTTCCTGGATGGTTGCCAGCTTCAGTTTTTCCCGCTGAATCTCCAGTGTGTATGGTTTTGAAGAAAATGGTTCAAATAATTCATCAATGTCCTCCGGGTCCATTTTTGTTCGGGTGTAAATCAGCTCGAAATTAAGTTCCACACGGTGAAGTTCTTCTTTTCCGAGCCTCACGGTGAGGGACGTGTTTTCGTTGTCCACCAGGAAAAACGCTGAGAGAAGGAGTGTGGAAAGCATATCCAGCAGTCTGTCCGGATCACCCAGAAGCGTGCCGGGAATTCCGGGATCAAAAATTGTTTTTCCAGTAATGTGTCGTTTTTCATATACCGGTTCAATCAGACGGCGCAGTTGACGATTCAATTCTTCTGTCTGAAAATTTTTCAACACGCCCTCACCTGTGTCGATTTTCATGTTCCCGTATTTATCAAGGTCCTCCATGAAAGCATACAGCAGCTCTGAATTCTGGACGCCGTAAAGGCCTTTTTGGGCCACCCGGCTGATGTTTTGTAGATAACTGCAGGTCAGCGCCACCGCCTCTTGCGATATTTTTCTGGCTTCGATGAGCTGAATCGTCATTTTCATCCGGCTGTCAAACAATTGGACCGCAAGCCTTCTGAAAAACCAGACGGCGGTCCCGAACAGGACGGCCAGGGCCAGGGCGGCGATAAAGGCCCGTTTGGTGGACACCTTGATCGGTTCAAGCCGCTCATTGAAACCGGCAAGCTCAAGATCCATTCCAATGGTACCCTCAAAATTTCCCTTGCTGTCAAAGAAGGGCGCATAGGCGCTGTAAAACGTCCCCCACTTGTCTGTGTACGGGTCCCTGTCAACAGATGCTTTTTTCTCCCGGAGCGCGGTCAGCAGTGCTTCGCCGGCATCCGGGTAAGGTTCCATCAATTGCGGCGCCTCATCCGGTTTCCCGTCACCGTCATTATCGTTTTGAGGGCTGGGATTGGCTATGAAATGAACCTTTTCATCAACCAGTATATTGGTGTAGAGATATCTGACATATTTTGAAGCCTGCCTGATCGCCTCGAGTTTTTTCAGGTAATCTGTATATTCAGGATCATTTTTCTGAGAGGGTGAGCGGAATTTTTTATGGAGATCCCCGTCGATTGTCGTTGCAACGGCTGAGACATTTCTGATCAACCCCTCCTTGATCTCCTCCTGAAGGGCATATAACGCCCTGACATAGATGAAGTAGATGCAGATTGACATGGCAACGAGTGAAAAAAATCCGATTGCCAGTCCTTCGAAAACAGGTCTCATGGGATGTGCAATCCGGTTTTGATCTTGTTCTGTGAGGTTCATGGACGCGCTTTCAAATTATAAATGTCCGGTTTTGATCATTTCCCGCAGATCCGCAACAAATCCGTCGATCATCGTTTTTGTAACCCCCGGGAGAATGATCAGGTGGGCGAGTTCCTTTGTGAAAGCGAGCTGCCACTTTTCAACAAGTTCCTCACCCGGATTTTTGATGACGATTGTCGTGGAAAAGGGGTTGACCCAGGCTTCCCAGCCTGCTTGATTGATTTCCGAGAGTGCATATTGTGTCAGATCAAGGGATTCCCGTACCAGCCTGGCAAGTCCATCCATGCCAAAGCGTTTTATTGTACTCCAGAGGATGAGCACTGAAAAGCCGTCTCGAGAGCCGGATACGGTTGTGTCTATTGAGCCGACATATCTGGCGCCGCCTTCAAAGTTTGGTTTGATTGTTTTCCGTGTCAGCAGAATTCCGCAAGGGATGGGCGAGCCGAGAAACTTGTGGCCCGAAATGGCCATACTGCCTATCGGAAGCCTGAAGTCAAAAACCGGTGCATCCGCCATGAAAGGCAGCATGCAGCCAAACAGGGCGGCATCGCAATGAATGTAATAATCCTTTATACCAGCCGATTGAAGGGCCCCGATTATTTTTTCCACCCGATCGATTGCACCCTTCATGGTTGTACCGATATTGGCATTGATAATTGCCGGACGATCATCATGTTTTCCGGATACGGTTGAAAGGGCAGCATAATCCATCTCTCCATTGGACAGCGAGGGAATTATCTTTGTATCGATCCTGAGAAACCGTGCAATCTTGTAGAGGGAATAATGGGAATCCTCCGAGTAATACAGCATGCCATCCGGATATATTTCACGTCCCTGATACAGTCCGCAGATATTGCCTTCTGTACCGCCATTGGTAACATATCCCCAGTAATCCGACGCTTCAAGATTCAGCAGCTTTCTGAAAAAATCCAGCAACTCCTGCTCGATCAGGCAGGTGTTGATTCCTGCGTTCGGATGAAACGGGTCTCCGATATTGTTAATGGGAAACCGTAAAAACCTTGCCAGATCGAGATGATCATTTATTCTGCTGTTTGGAAAACCGATGTATCTGGAATTTTTCAGCAGCATTTCTTCATAAAGCGCATTCAGTATTGATACAAGCTCTTTTTCATCATGGTTGTTCATTATAATCCCTTGCAGATATGGCTCATGCCTGATATCAAATTATTAATTATCAATTAATATATCAATCAGTTAACTATAGCTTTCAAGATAAAGATTTTGGGGGCGTTATCGGTCGGAAGTCGGAGACCAGATGCCAGAGGTCGGAGGTCAGAGGTCGGCGGTTTGACTTCTGATTTCTGTGCCCTGCTGCCTTCCAAAAATCAGTATTGTAACAGCGATGAACAAAGGCTGGACAGCGCTTCAGGCAATAACCAGTTCCAGTTCGGGGTACAGTTTTTTCAGGTTGGGCAGGGATTTTTCCTGCCAGGGGATTTTTTTGCTGCCAATCACGCTGAAGGCCAGATTGCCTTCGTTGCGGACAAGGATGGTAAATTTGGCCAGCACATTGATGCCGGAACTGTTCAGAAACTTCAACTCCGTCAAGTCCAGCCGCAAAGCGGCTGGTTTTTGCGCCAGAATGTTTTCCAACATTTCCTTGATCGGGTTATACATGGGGCCATTCAACCGAAAACTGCCTTCCAGGGCAATTGTGCTGCGCGTTTGGTCATACCAGACGCGGTAGTCGGGTGTATTGATTTCGATCATTTTCAATCCTTTCGTTGTACAGGCAACCAGGCTTGCGTTTCAATGGCTGCAATGGCCTCAACCTGCTCGCCGAACGCCCAGCCGAAACGAACACCATAATCGCTCATCATGGTTAAATAGCCCAGACCGGAGATGTTGTCATCCGGATTTAGCGCGTTATGTTCGATACGTTCGAGCAGCAGTTCCTGTGGATCGCCGTCCAATAGCCCGGAAACCACTGTTTCCAGGTGATATCGCGCAGAGGATGTGGCGGAGTTGAAGGCCCACAAAAGCAAATCGGAGTGGGTCATCATGGCCCGCAACGCCAATGTACCGCCGCAACCAAATTTGCTGGCGTTTTCCAGCAATTCGTTGACGACATAATTTACACTGAAAGTCAGCTCATCGCGTCCGAGCAGCCCGCCGTCAGATTCCTCTGGAAAGAACGAAGCAAAATAAGCTGCCACGATATGGGCCGTAAGGTCGCAATGCGCCCATTGGAAAGGCACCAGGGATGGGTTGCCAAAAAACGCCTCGAAATAATGGGTACTGTTTTCGGGAATATGGTAATGACCCAAGGTTTTCATCGGTTGTTCCAACCTATTGGATTCTCTTGACAACGAGCAGGGTAATATCATCAAAGACCTCGTGATTGCCAATAAACTGAGTCACATCCGCCACGATACCTTCCTGAATTTGTGCGGCATCCAGGGTCAGCCGCTTCTGCAGGCTATCGCAGATCCGTTCGATTCCGAACTGCTCACCGTCCTTGTTTTCGGCCTCGGTAATACCGTCGGTGATCAACAGCAACACATCACGCGGACCAAAGTCAACCTGTTGTGTGGCCACAAATGGGCTGATGTCAGACACCAAACCAATGGGAAAGCCCAAATCGATGGTATTGAATCGCTCGATTCGGCCATCGCTTCGCCCGACAATCAGTTCTTCATGCTGGCCCGACAGTGTCAGTACATCATTCTGAAAATCCAGGAAGCAAAGGGAGAGACTCTTGTCTGTGTCTATGCGCTGGATATTTTGATACAAAACGTCATTGAGCAGAACTAAAAAGCGCACCGGATCATAGGCGCCCGACTCTAGCAAAGACCGTGCGATGCTTTGAACCATGAGCATCAGCACCCCGCTTTCCAGGCCATGACCGGTGACATCCCCCATGCCGATTTTAATCAGGTGGCGATGACGCAACACATCATAATAATCGCCGCCGACTTCATCGGCAGGACGCATGAAACCGGAAATATCCAGTTGCGGATCAATGGCATCCAGCTCTGCCTGTTTGGGCAACACCATCATTTGCAGACGACGGGCGACATCCAGCTCGGCGCCCAGCCGCAGATTGTCCGCCTTCAAGCGTTTGTTCAGCAACTGAACCTCTGCGTTTGCCTGCTCCAATTCTCTGGTTCGCTTGCGCACCAGATTTTCCAGATTGGTGGTGTAAAGCTGGATCTCATCCGCCATTCCGTTAAACACAGTGGCCAACTGCCCCACTTCATCATTACTGTGAACGTTGACGCGCACCGCATAATCCTTGCTTTGCAGCCGTCTTGCGGCATTGGCCAAATCGCTCAACCCCCGGGTCATGCGTTTCGAGAGCATGAGTGCACTCAAAATCGCAGCAAACAGGCTGACAATACCAACCAGGCCATAGCTCCGCAGGATACCACGCAGGGTATTTTTGATTTCCGACTGGGCAGCCGACAGCGACTCATAGATTTCACTTTCAGGAACCACAAAACCCAGGGTCCAATACTCGTCCCGAATATGGGCAGCGGGCGAGACACCGGCGTTTTGCCTGTATTCCCACATCTGGACAGATGGCAGGCGCAACAGGGTCAGAATGTACGGATTGTCCTGTCCCTGAGCATTGGTCAGCATCAATTGCTTGCTATGAACCTGGTCGTCCTGTGGCAATTGAAGATCTCTGACAGTTGCCTGTGAACTCTGGCTGAACTCGCGCTTTTTCATATTGACGCCCGATGCACTGGTCATCATCTTCAGGCCCAGAACAGATTCTCCCAACTCATTGATGGCCATGACATTACCATCGGATTGGGTGATGAAGGCAAACCCGCTTTTGGCCAATTTGACGTCACGAACCAGGTCAACAATGTCTTCCAGCGAAAAATCCATGCCTGCCGCTCCGGCAAACGAGGCCTGTTTATCCGGATGCGACTTCCATACCGGATGAAAAACACTGAGGATGATGCCGCCGCCGGCGGCGTCCAGATAGGGAGGGGTGGTTGTCACGGTTCGGCGCAAATCGTTTGGCGCCAGTGTGTTTGGCAGTTGTTTCCAACAATCCACAATACCGGGGAAAAAATAATCCCAAAAATCGGCGGATGTGCTTCCGGGATAATTCTTGTCAAACTCGGCGGCCATGTCGCAATAGTGGCTCAGTCGCAAAAATGATTTTTCATGGGGACCAACGATATACATATAAAGCTTGCTGGCTCCGTTGTCAGTCATGGTTGGCAGCAACAGGTCCAATACAGCGGTATCCTGCACCGAAGCCAGCACGTCGGGCCCGGGTTTTCCATCGCTTTCCAGAAGTGGCTTCCAGATGGTGACAACAGAGCGTGCCGGGGGTTCATTCTGTGCCCAGATGGCCTCGTTTGCGCGTATTTTGGTGACCAGCGGGCTGCTGAACGCAGCAGTTTGGGCAAGCGTGGCTCCCATCATTCGTGCATCTTGCGGATTGTCCACCAACACCTGCATCACATCCGCCAGCATCTGGGATTCCGCAAATGCCTGGTCCAGAATCAGGCGGGTTCGTTCGGCGATGGTTCGGATATAATTCGAGAGGTATTCGTGGCTGGCGGCTGTCAGGCCCTGTTCGATTTTGACAGAAGCATCCTGACCCAGGCTGGTGAAATTGCGTACGGCAAAAATCCCGCTGAGTATCAGCGCCAGCAAGACACCTCCAGCGGCCACGAGAAAAAACTTAACCCGAAAACTGTTTCTGCGTCTCACGTATGGTGCTTCAGTGGCGGATTCGTTCATTGTTCTTCCTGTGTCATTTTTCATCAACCCGGTTTACAACCGGATGCAGCCCAGATCGGCCACCCCCCAAAACCTTTTTCATGTGTCACTGCGCGCACATGCGCTGCAAAGCCCTCCCGCAATCGTTGGCAATACGCGTCATCTTTTCCGGCATTTCGTGCAAGCTGGTCGATTGCATACGTCTCCCAGCTTCGGATAACATCGGCAAAGTCTGAGCCGTTGGTGTTGCAACTGGTCAGCATGAGTGGCTCAACCTGAATATCCATAAGTCCGGCTTCTGTCATATAACACCGCATTTTTGGACCAAATTCCAGGTCCATGCTCAAGGCGCCATATAGACCGGATGCTTCCTGGTAGGTCCATGCAATCGCTTCGGCGTTGGGATAACCGAAACAGCGGGAATATGTTTCGTTGATCAGATACACCCTGCCGCCTGGACAGCAGACGCGCACCAGCTCGCGCAAAATATTTTCCGGCTTATCAAAAATCTGCAGGGCGAGTCGGCAGGCGACAAAATCGAACCGGTTGTCTGCGAGAAGCAAATTTGTCGCATCGCCATAAATGAATTCCAGGTTTGACATGCAGAATTCATTGGCCAAATGCCTTGCATATTTTAAGGACGACTGCGAATGATCCACACCAACAACCACTTTTGGGGCAAAGTGACGCGCTACCTGCATGGCAAAACTGCCTATTCCGCAACAGATATCGGCAACCTTCATCTGAGGGGACAAGCCGTGGCGGTGCAGGATGTGTCGTTCCTGTTCCCAAATGATTTTGGCTTGCGTCTGTAGCACCGGAATGAAAGAAGCGTCTTCCACTGCGGCCTGTCCCGGGTAGAATTGCTTATCATACTGTTCCACACTGAAGTTTTTCCCCAACATCGGCATCACAACACGGAAACGTCTTTCTGCCCACGGAATGGCACTGGAAACAATGATTTTAACGCACAGGTCAGGCCTGTTTTTTTGAACCCAGCGCAGCATGTTCAGCAATTCATTGAACGCTGGAGAATTCATCCGAAGCAGCCGCTTGCAATTGATGTAAAGCATGCCTCTGACCGATGCTGCGGCTGAGCGCAAAATATCCCTGGCGGTGCAGGTCGCGGCACTGTCTTGCGGCAACCATGTTCCTTCCAGGATCAGTTCCTGCCGTTGCTCGTCAAATGTGATGATCGGACGGGTTGACATCAATTATTCCCAATCTCAGTTTTCAGACAGTTGTTTAAGGCCATGCGTACGGTCAGGCAAATCACACCCGGTTGGCGCGCAGTTTCGATGGTCAAACGCACACCATAATCAGCGGCGATTTCATACAGACAGATATCCCGTGAGTCTATCGAGGAAACTTGAAACAGTAATTGTTCATACAACACAACCGGGTCCTGGTTGGCCAGCGTGTCGACAATATGTTCGTACATCAACCGGGTGCTGTGGTCCACAGCAAATTCTGCGCGCAGTACGGTCGCGGTGTTCTCCTCGCTCAACTGCAACGTCAAAAAACCATGGCCCGCGTTATGATAGAATATCGTTTCAAGCACCTCATTAATGATTGTGGATAGCATATTGGAAAACGCAAAGGGATCGGCTTTGGCCAAACTGAATGATTCCGCCAAAAAATTGGAGAACTGATCACATCGGCGCCAATCGGCAACAAAGCCAGGCATGTCGCAACACACGCGAATCGCCTCAGGCATCGTCATGGAATCTGCCATCTGGGTCATAGGTATCCTTGCCGGCAATTATCGCTTTTAGATAATGATTTTGGGATGGTTAAAATGGCGAATACCGCACGCGCATTGAAATGACATGCACGGTTCATTCAGAAATCCAGGATGATCATTGAAAAATCATCATCAAATGCGTTCCGCCCCTGCACAGCGCGCAAATCGGTCACCAGACCATTCATGTCAGGATGGTCCTGTGGGCCATATCGCCCGATCAGGTTACACAATTCATTCAAAGAAAACATGCCGCCAGCCGTCTTTTGCAACTCATACACACCATCGCTGAACACAAACAGCCGGCTGCCTTCCGTGATGGCCATCGTCTGATCCCGATACTCGAAATCCGGGACCATGCCGATAATGGGTTGCGGACGGAGGAATTTCATGATTTCCGCTGGCTGCGGGGAGCCCGGGGTAATCAGGATGGCCGGATTATGCCCGCCGCCGGCAAATGTCATTTGATGGCTTGCCCGGTGATAAACACCATACCACAGGGTCAAAAACATCTCGTTCTGTCTGGAGATGTCAAACACGGTATTCATGGCCGTCAATACCTGGCTCGGACATCGAAAATCAATGCCCGAAAGCGTTTCGCCACGCAACGTGTTGATGGCCGTGACAGACAGCAGCGCAGCGCCGACGCCATGGCCGCAAACGTCCAGCAGATACACGGCCAGATGCTCCGAATCGATCCAATGATAGCCAAACGAATCACCGCCCAACTCCGACGACGGAATAAAAAGCCATTCCGCACGAACCGGTTTTTTCATGGGTTCCGGCAAGAGTGCCATCACATATCGGAGTGCCTGGTTGAGCTCCTCCTGCAACCGCGCCTGAATTTTTTCGAGCGCGATATTTTTTTCCGCCAGTTCATCCTCGATCGCCTCGCCATGTTCCGTCGTGGTTTCGTAAAGCAGTTCCATGTCTGCCAGGTCGCGCTTCAATTGCGCATTCTCAGTCCGCAACCGTGTCAGTTCTTCCGGTGGTGTTTCCGGCTTGGGATTGTTGTCAGTTTCTGTATGGGGCATTGTTTCAAGGATGCTGCCTGTTGATGTATTTACCGCAAATAATTAACATTTGTCAGATGAAACAGATGGTGTAAGTTGGTCATGATATAGCGGAATTTATATAAATGCAATTTTCAAATTTGAAATCTTTATCCGGAAACAATGTCTTAGAACCGGATCAGAAAATATAGGCAAGACGAACATAAACCCAGTCTCCAGTGGGATAGTTTTCAGAGTCGATATCATGCATCCAGCGGATACCGGCAATGAATTGTTCTGTCAGGCAATAGGAAAGATTGATGCCGAGTTTGACATTCATTGGTTCACTGTCGGAACTGGTGACGCCATCGTATGCCGCGTCATCCATCCCGATCCAGTAGGCGGCGTTGATGCCGACGCGGAATTTATCGGTGATCCCGTAATGGACAACTGTTTCAAGTTCTATCGCATCCGGTTCATCGTATTTCATTATGTCGCTCTCGGTGAACTGGAAATAGTTGATGTTGAAGTCTATCCCGAATCTGTTGGGATACCAGCCAAAGGCTATTTGATGCTGAAACCACCAGGCATCCCGACCCAGATTGACGGCATTATTTTCATCAAAATTACCAGTCGGCATAAAAATGAATTCCCATAAGGACAGATATAGTTTTGAATCCGAATTTTCATACAGATAGATGAACGGGGAGATTGCGATATCACCGAGACCGAATTCATTGTTGGCGCCGTCAAGACCGACATGTGCAAAAGGGATATAGGCATTTAAACCATATGACATTCTATCGGCTATTTTCCCCATGAAATACACCGGTCGAAGCGCCATATAACTCTGATCATAACCAAGATCAGACTTGTCGCCGTTGTTGTCGGCAATGTCCGGGAGATGGAGTTGCCCAAAATAGCTGAACAGGGCAAAGGTTCCCGGTGGTGCGGAGATGGCGTCATAGGGGTCGATCACATCCGCTGACGCCGATGCGGAAAAATACAAAACCACCAGAGCAACAAAAGCCAACAGAAATTTTCTTTTCATAACCACATTCTCCTTAAAATTTAGGTTGCTGTTTAGTATGACGATACTTCGATCCGCTTAACATT